>ENA-ORUV01000149-ORUV01000149.1-human-gut-metagenome-genome-assembly--contig:-NODE-149-length-60671-cov-18.709_pt1 | contig 60671 bp, 46 predicted proteins | sample MGYA00242089_ERZ509229 | MGnify/ENA primary metagenome ERZ509229 (study PRJEB26280, sample SAMEA2338805) | human gut metagenome | biome: human gut; feature: human-associated habitat; material: faeces...
GATGCAGAAAATTTCAGTAATTTTGTCCTTGCTAATCATTAGTAATTTGTTTTTTGTTCTACTGTAAAGTTACTAATAATCAATGAATTAGCAAATGGTAAAACGAACTATTTTAGCTCGTTTTACCCTATTTTTTTTTCGCAATCCTTATCCCGAACTCGCGTTTATAGAAAAATTACTTTTCTTTTGATTCAAATTCTGTTCTTAAATCATCCAGTACCTTTCCCCCGTATGAAAAAAACTTGGCACCTTGATAAGCATTTGATGGGGTTCTCTTATCATCTGGAAGGAAAGTTCCCACAAAAGGAGATAGCTTGTAAATCCGATTTTCATATTCAACAGAGTCATCTGAAGCAACTTTTACCATAATGCCAGTAGGATCGAACTTAATAAACTCGCCAATTTTAATACCTACCATACTAAACTTAAACCGTGGACGTTTATGAGATTTACATGTAGAAGGTTCGTGCACCGATTCCTTTCCTTCCTGTTTTGGAGAAATAATAGGCTTATTATCTTTATACTCCATAATTTCAGCATCATCAATGGCCGATGCTATATCTCGAAAAATTTCCAAAGCCATTTGGGGAGCAACATTAAAAAATTCACGGTTCTGGCGAATACGCAGATCCGTTAAGCGATCGATAGTCTTATGAACCAGTTTCTCAACCTCGTTATACTTGACCGTTTTCATCGTCGCAAAAATTTCAAAAGGCAAAGGCACGGCTGTGTTATCCAATTCCCTAGAACGGATATCCACCGGGCGAGAACTTTTCCCTATTTTAACCCAATCTTCTCGAAAACTGGGATTTGTGAGTATATATACGTAACCTGGTTCCTTATTCATGTTTATTTTCAATAACAGCTGTATTCAATAATCTACCAACATCAACATTCAAAGCCTTAGCAATACGCATAAGATTCATTAAATCAGGCCGGGTAGTATTGGTTACCCACTTGGAAATCGTTCCCTGATCCTTTCCTAATTGTTCAGCAAGCCATTTATTGCTTCGTTGTTCTTCTGCCAGAACTATTTTTAATCGGTTGATATTGCTTCTAGTCATACAACTTAAATCGTTTTTACAAAAATAAGATATTTCTTTGAGATAACCGACGAGAGCTACAAAATCCTTCCATTTGAACATAAATATTGTAGAGTTTGCCAATTCTTAAATTCCGAAGAGAGGAATATTGAAGTCACAGAAGACACACTCTGTGAAACACTACCATCGTTTTTCCTATATTTTTATCAGAGAGATAAAGGGCATTTATAATGCCAGCTAATTACTTTCATCTATTTTTATAAATACGTTCATTGGATTATCCACTATTTCTATAGCGGAAAGAAATGTAATATCATTATCATTTTCATGTTCGAAGAATTTATAAGCATTTTCGTGATATGTCAAGAATATTGTTTTAACAGAGTATTCATCATCAACTTCAGGTACATAGAACTTAAACTTATCAATATTACCCTTACACCAAACATCTCTTTCTATGACATGGGACAATTCTTTAGTCACGATCTTTCGGTTCTGCTGTATCAATTCGTATGCAGTTCTACTCTCTGAAAAATTCTTTGCCTCTATACAAACAATCTGCTTTGTATTTTTGTTTATTAGCAGAACGTCTATATCTCCAATTTTTTTAGCGGAATTGAGAGGTTTTCCTGGCATAATCTCAACCTCAGAATCCACATATAAATAGTCAAGAGAAAGACTTTCGTACATTTTTTTGATATTTATAGTGAACTCATGACCTTTTTCATTATTCACTTTTGATACATGAGCCTGCATTTCTGGTGTAGTATTTACCACTGTTCCATTACTCAACCGTTCTATTCGAATCATCCAACTCTCATAAAGTGTTTTGGTTGAATAATAGATGTGATTATCAAAAAGTATCCAAGGTCGTGCTGTAACTTGCACTGGGCGATTAAATCTCTGAACCCATTTGTCACTAAATTTAAGACCACCTTTATTAAGATCCTCCATAAGGACAAAATTCGCCTTAAATGCTTTCGCATTTTCTTCATCAAAAATGCCAGCACAAACCGTTTCAAAAAAGGTCTTCTCTGGTAACACCATAACTGGTTTCTTTTTATTTCTGGCATAATCAATGGATGCCGTTAGTATCTCACAATACTTCTCAAATGAAATGCCGAATTGAGATTTATATGCCCTTACAAACGTTTCGTCATTTGTATCGATGTTGAATGTTGGCATCAAATTATTCAACTTCATATACAATCCGGGATTACTCATTGACAATTCTCTCAATCTATAGAAATAGGTGTTGAATTTGTCAATTATTGGTTTAGGCATTACCAATCTTCCATTTTTTAAGATTGTCAACTCTGAGCCTTTAATTTTTTCTCCTAACTGATCCATATATACACCCATGTTTAAGCAAAAGTGCATAAGGGCAAACAAGCGATCCAATTTTTCTAATCCAGGTTTTCCACCCTTATTATAGATTCCATTCAGAACAATAGTTTCAATCATACCCTGTGTCAAGGTGTTCATCTCTGAATATTTGTTTATATAATCAAACTGATTATCAAATGTCGCATCCAAAAAAGAATAAGCTTTGCTTAATGACTCATACCTTCTTTGTGTAAGCTTCGACCAATAAATCATTGCATGATGGAGATCGAGCAAACTTGTAAGAAGTTGTTTAGTATCTATCTCTAACAATAGATTTTTCACTTCATTAAGGATATAATCAGAAACTCGAATCATAATCGCCTTTGAGTTTGCAAAATCAAAAGACTGTTCTACTCCCTTCATATTTAGGAAATCCGCTATTTCAGACAAGACAATATCACAATATCTTGAATTTACGTAATAGCATGAATCTACACTATCCTTTTCATCTATGATAGTGACATCTTCGCTTTTACCAATCTGGATAAACCCTCCAGGTGCAGAATCAAACAGCCTCAAGGCATTATCAGGCAAACTATCGCATGTAGTAAAATCACAATCATGTATAGCTTTCATGAATTGACACACTAAATTCCTCTCCAAAGTAGATGCATCAGAGTTCATGATATCTTCTGGCACACAAAATACCATGATATTATCATTTGCTTTTTTCCACCCGTAGTTATGAACTGGAAAAATCAAGAATTCTACATGAAGAGTATGACTTATACTTTCAATTCCCGTTCTTTTCTCAAGAGCATATATCCAATTCATCAACGCGATGGTTGCTTCTCTACCAAATATGCGAAACTCGTCTTTGCAAACCAAATGAATCCACAATTCGCGATTTCGTAGTTGAAGCATGAGTAAACCATTTGCCGTCATATAAGGCACATAAATGGGAACTTGTTTTGGAATATCTGCATAATGTTTAACCATGACATGGCTACCTTGCGGCGTATACCATACCATATGCTCATCCTGTCCACACAGATATTGTTCTCGCAGTGATAATGCCGTTCCTATTTCAATGAGCATCACATCGGGCATTTCATCCCGATAGAAAGTATAATGATTAGAACAATAATATGCAAATCTATCAATTTCTTGGGTTATAGGTCCAAATTTTAGATTCCTTCTGTCTTGATCATAATAATATAGATTAAGCAGATTCATCTTATCCTGGCTCATGACAATTTTCAGTTCTTCAACCGAAAAATGAGTTATATCACGACTGACAATCATGAATAGACCTTCCTCAGCCATCTCTTGTGTAACCAAGAACGTAAATATGGTTTTATACGGGTAGGCATTATTTAGAGCAGCCTCTGAATCCTTAAGCGCTTGATCCAAATTAGTTCTCTTATCTGATAAGACGATTGCAACATTGGCAACTTTATCTTCATCAAAGCGGAACCAAAGGAAAGGTGTGTTTTGGTAATTTTTTTGTTCTACAAATGTTCCAAGAGCACTTTGCAAGATAAATCCTGTTTCTTGAATCATCTCATGCTCAATATGCATAAATAGATTCTTTTCACCAAGTTCCTTAACAAGAATATCATAGCAAAGCCTGTAGGCAAGCCTTAAGAGATTGGCTGGGAATAACACTAAGTATTCCCCGCTATTGAGTTTTAGGAAAGGATGCAACTCGAAGGTGTCACAATGACCAATTTGGCTTATCTCCTCTTTGTACTCACTTCTTCTAAGGCTCAGTATGAGAGATTGAAAGTACGTTTCATCAACTTTATATTTTGCAAAAATGGCTTTTATTTCCACTTCGCTTAGACAATTATATGATTCACAGCTCCCATATTCCTTGTAGTTTGAGGTATACACAGTTTCTGCATTATATTTACCACAGATATTCCAACTATAATTATACCTATCAGCAATAACATTTGAAATCTCAAGAATAATATAAACCAGAGCCAATTTACTCTGATCTATTTTCCCCTTTTGTGAAAGAAATAGTAATTGGCTAAGAAGAAACTTATGAGTCAAATAAAAAGCAGAGAACACCTTATACGAACCGATAGGCGTATGAACTGTCTCAATAAACAATCTTTCTTGTGGATCTTCAAACTGAGGATTACCACACTCAAGTATTATATCGATATGTGACCAATCATTTTTTTTGCGTCTCCACATCAAGTAAGCTTCAATTATAGCGGTTTCAAACCTATAGCAGAAACTTGAATTTTCCTGTTGTACTGATAGATAAGATAGAAACTTGAGCATCTTATCTCCCTTAAAATTGTGATAAAATTTATGAGTCATACAATTATCAATTATAGCTAGGTGTCTTAGCCTAAAAAAGGTTGACTATGTTATAGATTTCATACAAAGTTAGTGATTTTAAAGGGTATCCATCATTTTCCACTCAAAAAGAATTCTGTTACCCCTTTTTCGATGCCCGTTCCCAAGTCTTCAAGCTTAAATCTTGCAGTACCCTGCCCAACTTATCCTCCTTGTCCAGCCAAAGAATATCCTCTTCCAGCTGCAAGGCATATAGCACACGCAGATAGATGCCGATGGCTACGGTTGGTGTTTCCTTTTCAATACGGCTTACCGTCAGGGGAGAACAAGGGGCACGTTCAGCCACCTAAGCAATGCTAAAATTCCGACGCAGGCGAACCAGTTTGATTTGCTCTCCCACAATCTGCATCTTCTGTTCTAGTTTGCGGGGCAACTTGGTCCGCATCGTATTCTTTTCCATACGCTAAAATCTATCAACCTATCATATAATATTTCTATTTATTATATGATAGGTTGATGAAGAAAAACAAGCCACTTTGCAGTAGCCGATTACACTTTTTCGAGGATAAAAACCGGCGATCATCACACTTTTTCGAGGATAACTCCTTGTACACTGTGCTGGATTCAAAAAGCACACCCACAAAAATTCTTCATCCATCCATCAAATATCTAACAAATATTCCTATCTTTGCTTCCAACAAAGTCAGCAAAGGAACTTCATACAAGGGAAGCAAAATAGGGACTTTGGATACATTGAAAGCACGAAAAAGCACCGGAATAGCAGCGTTCAAAGTTTGAAGAAACCAAAGCCAATACTTGAACCACTATTCCACCACGAATTTAGCGCCGAAACCGGGTCAAGGGCCACACGAACACAGCACTTGAACCATCGGTCTGCAAAGCGTTGATACTCAATAGCCGTCTAAGACTGCATCGGAAAATAACCTTTCCGCCATCGGCAAGTAACGAGGAATGGCAGAACTTTCAATCGTTTCACAGAAATAGACAAATAATTATGGAGACATTCAATGACGTAATCAATAGCGACCAGCTTGTTCTGGTTGATTTCTTTGCCACATGGTGTCAACCTTGTAAGATGATGCACCCCATTTTGGAACAGGTGAAGAGTGTATTGAAAGACCGCATCCGAATTATCAAAGTGGATGTAGATAAATATGGCGTAACTGCAAGCCAATACCGCATCCAATCCGTGCCAACGCTGATGCTCTTCCGCAACGGAGAAGTATTGTGGCGCACAAGCGGTGTGGTAGATAAAGCCGAACTGTTGGCTACACTTGATCCATTCTTGACATAAAAAAACGAACAGAATAGTATGAAGAAAATATTTATCATGAGCATCATAACCATGCTATCAAGCTTGTTTTCCTGTCAGACGCAAAATAAGGTCTATAAGAGTCTTTCGGCAGATGAATATGAGAAAGCCATCGCTGACACCACAGTAATCCGTCTCGACGTACGAACCGCAGAGGAGTTTGCCAATGGGCATATTCGTGGCGCAATCAACATTGACGTACTGAAATCAGACTTCGAGCAGAAGGCCGCTGCCACTCTTCCCAAAAGCAAGACTATCGCCGTGAACTGCCGAAGCGGCAAGCGAAGCAAAAATGCCGCAGCTATATTGACAAAGAACGGCTATCAGGTAATAGAACTCGATTCCGGGTTTAATGGCTGGCTGGCAGCAGGAAAAGAAATCGTAAAATAAATTCTGCAACCATGAAACAGATAGAAACACTCGTCTTTGATTATGGTGGCGTCATCGTGAACATTGATGATGCTTCTGTTGTGAAAGCCATGAATAGCCTGGGCGTTACGACATTCAAGCGACTAATCCATTTCCGTAAGATCAAGAGACTGATATACCAATATATTAATGGTCTGGTGGCGGAAGCTGTAACTTTGAAAGAGATGCTGAGTCTTTGCCGCGAAGGAACCTCAACCGAGGATATTGAAAAAGTCCTCGAAGAGTTGTGTGGCAATCTGCCCGTGAAAAGACTGGAGGCATTGTTCAAGCTTCGGAAGCGATACAAGGTCTATCTGCTCAGCAACATCAACGACACGCTTTGGCAGAAATCGGTCAGTCAGATGAATCAGCTGGGATATTCCACAGACGAGCTGTTTGATGAAGTCTTCCTCTCATACGCCATGCGGAAAGAGAAGCCATCCGTCGAAATCTATGAAGAGATGACGCAACAGACTGGATTGAATCCTGCCACTACGCTCTATTTTGATGACCGTGCAGAGAATGCCGAAGCTGGCAAGCGATTTGGTTTTCAGAGCGTACTGGTAAAGACCAATCATCTGGAAGAACATCAGGAATGGCAAGAAATTATCAAAAATATAAAAGAATAATCTTATGCGCATAATAGGAAACTTACTTTGGTGGCTCTTCGGAGGTCTCGAAGCTGCCATCGGTTATTTCACCGGAAGTCTGGCTCTTGCATGTACCATCATCGGCATTCCCTTTGCGATACAGACATTCAAGATTGGTCTGCTCTGCCTATGGCCTTTTGGTTCTACGGTAAGAGAAACGAATAGTACAACAGGTTGCATTCGTATTCCGTTGAATTTACTTTGGTTGATTTTCGGAGGACTATGGGCTTGTCTCATGCATCTGTTCTTCGGTTTTCTCTTATGTATCACGATCATCGGCATTCCATGGGGGAAACAGCATTTCAAGATGGCAGGGCTTTCGCTCGCACCATTCGGCAAGGATGTGGAATTGGGATTTTAAAGTGATAAAAAAAGTAGTTGAAAGAATGAATACGTATGGGTACTATAATGAATGATATTTATTGTTGGAGGGACATTAAGCAATGTATAGGGAAATTCTTTGAGAAGGTGCACGAATGTATACTTATCTTTACCGACTGGCTGGGATAAGCACACAAAACAATAGACTGCAAGATATTGAAATAATCTGATGGAAACAGAAAGAATTTTACTTCGGCCTTGGCAGGAATCGGATGCAGAGGCGCTCTATAAGTACGCCTCAGACCCTGATATTGGTCCACGTGCTGGATGGCCTGCACATAAGTCAGTAGAAGAAAGTCGGGAGATTATCCGTACTTTTTTTCATAATGACACGACGTGGGCGATTGTCTTGAAAGAGACTAGCGAGGCTATCGGTTGCATCGGCTACTATACCCACGAAAACAGCAACATTCCTATCGGAGAAAACGACTGCGAGGTGGGCTACTGGGTAGGAAAGCCTTATTGGAACAAGGGAATCTGCACTGAAGCCTTGAAGCTGATGCTCGACTACTGCATCCAAGTGAAACATTTCGGAAACATCTGGGCAGATCATTTCACAGGCAATCCAGCATCGGGAAAGGTTATGGAGAAATGCGGTTTCTCAGACACCGGAATGCTGAACCAATGCAGCCAGCTCGTGGGTGGCGACAAGGATATGGTTAAAGTGTTTAAGTACAACGGATAAAAATGAGAAAGGGGTCAAGAGCAATGGATAGCCAACGAGCATTGGAAATAATACACAAGACTCCGTATACAACTGTAAGTTTTATTGGCTAATACGGCAAGCCCTACGGGTTACCGCTTTCGTTCGCATCAGATGATGATGTGAACTAGTATTTTCATGGTGCCTTGGAAGGAAAGAAGCTAAAGGCAATCAAGGGTCATCCAGAAGTTTGCCTTTCAGCCGTAACCCGTTGTGCACCTACGGTTGAACCGAAGGACGGTGATTTCACCCTGTAATTCAAATCAGCCATTGCATTCGGCAAGGCTGAAATAGTGAACGATGAGGCAGAGAAAATTCATGGCCTTAGACTGGTCTGTAAACGTTTTCTTCCTCAACACATGGATGCTTTCGACCAGAGTCTCGCCCGTTCCCTATCACGCACGGCTGTAGAGGATTTTTATCAGATGTTAATTGCTATAATTTTTGTCAAACAAATCATATTTTACTTCTCTTTTCCATACATTTGCACGCTATTTAATAATCGAAAAGATTTATTTTTTTGTTCAAAAGGATAATATTCAACTAAACAAGAGAAGAAGTATGAGAAAAAAATCAGAATATTCAGCTACTAACTATCATCATTTTAGCTTTCTTGGACTGATCATCACATTAGGCATCGTTTTTGGAGACATCGGAACATCCCCCCTCTACGTAATGAAGGCTATCCTCCATACAGGAGAAGCCATCGACGAGAGCACCATCCTGGGCGCATTGTCCTGTATCATCTGGACACTCACCCTACAGACCACCATCAAATATGTATGTGTGGCTCTGCGAGCCGATAATAATGGCGAAGGAGGCATACTCGCCCTCTACGCTCTTCTGCGCCGCCTCAAGAGCAAGTGGATTTACATATTGGCTATTATTGGCGCAAGCACTTTGCTAGCAGACGGAATCATCACCCCAGCTATTACAGTTACCACAGCCATCGAAGGCCTCGAGAGCATCAGTCCTGACCTGCCGGTCATTCCCATCACGCTTGCCATCATCACCATCATCTTCTTCGTACAACGATTTGGCACAGAGAGCATCGGCAAGTCATTTGGAGTATTCATGCTGCTATGGTTTCTGCTTCTTGGCGTAGTGGGAGCCGTCAGCATTACTTCTTACCCTCTGATACTGAAGGCTTTCAATCCCTATTACGCAGCTATGCTGCTGACAAAGTCTCCTGAATGGTTTTTAATTCTGGGTGCCGTATTTCTCTGTACCACTGGCGCAGAGGCCCTCTACTCCGACTTGGGACATTGCGGCAGAAAAAACATCACCATCAGTTGGGCCTTTGTAAAGACCATGCTTATTCTCAACTATCTGGGACAAGGAGCATGGGTGCTAAACCATGTGCCGGCAGCCTTGTCCGTGAATCCGTTCTTTTCCATCATGCCGCAGAGCATGCTGTTCTTCGCCATCATCATGGCCACGGGTGCGGCTATCGTTGCGAGCCAAGCACTTATCAGCGGAACCTTCTCCATATTGAGCGAAGCCATGAACCTGCACTTCTGGCCCCGCATGCGAATCAAGCATCCTACACACGTTAAAGGACAGCTCTATATCCCGATGATCAACCTTGCCATGTACATCGGCGTGGTACTCATCATCCTATTCTTCCGCGACTCCTCTCACATGGAGGCTGCCTACGGGCTCGCCATCACCATAACCATGCTGATGACCACCCTGTTGCTCGGTTTCTACCTACACAGCAAGGGCGTTTCGCGAATCCTCACAATATTGTTTATGGGCATATACTGCACCATCGAAGCCATCTTCCTGGCAGCCAACCTTTCGAAGTTTCTCGCAGGAGGATGGTGTACAATGCTTATTGGCGGAATTTTGTTCCTGATGATGTATGTATGGGTTAGAGCCATGAAGATACGCCGCCATTATGTCAGCACAAAGCCTCTAGATGACTATTATCAGATTATCTCCGACATCAAAGCAGACGAGAGTATCCCCAAGTACGCCTCCAACCTTGTCTATATAAACCATGCCAACAAAGAAGGCACCGTAGACGATAAGTTGCTCTACTCCATCATCAACAAGCAACCTAAACGTGCTGACCATTACTGGCTTATCAACATGGAGTTTGCTGACACACCAGACACCTTGGAGTATAGCTGCGAAACCCTAGTGCCCGACACGCTTTACAGCTTAACCTTGAACATAGGTTTCCGCATAGAGCCCCGGGTGAGCCTCTACTTGAGGCAAGTGGTGGAAGACCTTGTGGCTGAAGGGAAAGTTGATCTGACCAGCACCTATCCGTCACTCCGCAAAAACGGTATTCCTGGCGATTTCCGATTCATCATCATCCACCGCGTGTATTATCCGGAGAGTTCCGTCAACCGCCAACAGAACCTACTAATGAGCATCTATGCCCTTATCAGCAAGATAGGTATTGACGAGCCAAAGGCATTGGGGCTCGACACTTCTATGGTGGTGGTGGAACGTGTACCGCTCATCATCAACCAACGTAACGAAGACATCAGGCGCATCACGCAAATCGTGAAAGAATAAAACAAATCGAGTAGGAGGTAAACACTAATCATAGGTGTTTATCTCCTACTTTCATGTTTACCGACCTCTCACACCACCGTACGCACCGTTCGGCATACGGCGGTTCCTATTTTGGGTACCATTCGAGATATTCACCCATTAAAGTAACATATCCTGCTCTTCGCAAGTGCTCATTAGTGATTGCCCTACTTAATATGTAACTTCCCGCTGTTCGCCAATAGCTCTTGCGAGTGTTACCCCATTGGTAGGCTTGATACTGTGGTATCACGTTGAATAATATTGATAGAAATTCCCCTTTGCAAACGGAGGAATGCGTAAACAGCGAGTGGAGTGCTACAAACTTCGTCATTCTCATACCCAAACCTAGGCTATTTCGTTTCTCGTTGAAGACTTTCCCGTCGTTCAATGGGCAGTAGTAGCTCTACCACAGGCCTGTGGTAGCGCTGCCGCACGGCAGTGGTAGAGTTACCACAGGCCTGTGGTAAAGCTACCGCTCGGCAGCGGTAAAGCTACCGATGGGCAGTGAACGACGGTAAGATGTACATTTACGGACGGTAAGATGTACATCTACGAATGGTAAATAGAAGATTCGAACTTTATAGAAGAATTTAAATACGGATTGAATGGGATGCTTACGTTGTAAAGTCCAATATAGTTGCTTATAATGAACCGCGTTTGGGATAATGAGGGAAGCGCCTTTAAAGGGGATTGGCGAATACGATATGTCAGAGATGACTATCTGTACATAAATCATTACTCGCTCAAGTTTTCTCTAAAGAATGTCGTTTCCTTATCTCGCGGGCATGTGGTTGGGAATACTCATCTTAAATTCGGATATGACTAAGGCGGACTGAAAGCCCGCCCATTCTTAATTCCAAACTTCAATTGCTAAGAAAAATAATCAGTTCTGTAAACAAATAGTTCTGTGAGCAAAGCATCTCGTTTTGCCCACAGAACTAAATGAAAGTATACGATAATAATCTACCTTTATACACGGAACTCACTACGCGAGTTCTACCACCGTGATACCAGCTCCGCCAAACTGTACGTGCTCATCGCGGAAGCTGCGCACACCGGGGACGGTCTTTAGATAGTTCCTAACCAATTCGCGCAGAGCGCCCGTGCCTGTGCCATGAAGGATACGCACACGCGATTGCTCTAGTTGTATGGCATCATCGATAAAATAAGATACAGCAGTGAGGGCTTCATCTACGTGCATGCCTCGAATGTCGATTTCGGGACGGAAGTGCAACTTCTTCTCGTGCATAGCATCACGTGTTTCCTTGCTGACAAAAGTAGCAGCTACCCCCATAGCAGGTGTTGTTTCCTTGGGAGCTTCGGCAGGTTCCAAACGCTTGAGTGGAACTTGCGTATACATCATACCGAAGAGAACCTTGGCCGTGCGTCCAGAAATTTCTTCGATTTTCCCAACAGAGCTCTGACCTTGTATGCGTACATAACTCCCAACAGTTAAAGGCCCTATCGCCTTTCCGCACTGAGTAGCCATTTGAGCCGTTCCCTTCGCCATGCCTCGAAGTTTGGCGGCTGCTGCTTCTTGACTTGCAGCATTGCGAGCCTTAACGCTTTCGCCACCTTGGTCGCGTCGTTGCTGACGACGTTGTATCTTGGCGATTTTACGTGCTATGCGATCTTGTTCATCTGTATTTTCTTCCAAATGAGCTTTAAACTCGGCCAGTTCACTGCGTGCCTCGCGCGTCTTCTCTTTTTCGGCTTGTGCCTCGCGGATAGAGCGAATGGTATTCTCAATCTTGGCATTTGATTCGTCGAGCAGATGCTTTGCATCGGCCTTTGCCTGTGCCATTACTTGTTTGCGCTCTTGCTGAAAGTCGGTCATCTCGCGCTCATACTTAGCAATTGTATCCTCCAGTTGCTGCTCGCGCAAGCGTATGTTGCGGCGCTTGTTCTCCCAATATACTTTGTCGCGAACAATATCTTGCACATACTTATCACTCATCACGTAGTCTTTTCCCACCAATTTCGTAGCATAGTCGATTACATCGGAAGGTATGCCCATCTTGCGCGCAATTTCAATGGCAAAGGAACTTCCTGGATTGCCTATTTGAAGCATAAACAGCGGACGCATTTGTGCGCTATCATAGAGCATAGCACCATTAACCACAGATTGATTTTGCTCAGCGAAATGTTTCAGATTCTGATAGTGCGTGGTGATGATGCCAAAGTTGAGATTGCTCACAAAGCGTTTCATAATGGCTTGCGCCAAAGCTCCGCCAATCTGGGGTTCTGTGCCCCCGCCAAACTCGTCAATAAGCAACAGACTGCGCGGTCCAGCATGCTGCATCATCATCTTCATGTTCATGAGGTGCGAAGAGTAAGTAGAAAGGTCGTTTTCTATACTCTGTTCATCTCCTATATCTATCATAATATCGCTGAACACCCCTGGATGCGAACGCTCGTCGGCGGGAACAGGCATACCACATTGAAGCATATATTGCAGCAGACCAACCGTCTTTAAGCACACGGACTTTCCGCCCGCGTTAGGCCCCGAGATGAGCAATATGCGCTGACCGCGACGCAAACTGACGTCGAGCGGAATGATTTTTCCTCCATGACGAGCCAACGATTGCTGCAACAACGGATGACGTGCTTGTACCCAATCGATGCGAGGATGGTCTGTCACTTGCAACACTACGGCCCCAATGCTCTCGGAAAAAATGGTCAGTGCACGCAAATAATCCACATGAGCCAAAAAGTATAAGGAGTCAAGTAAATGGGGAATATGCGGACGTATCTCGGCCGTCAGTTCTTGCAAGATACGAATCACTTCACGTCGCTCGGCTGCACGAAGTGTACGTATCTTATTGTTCGCATCCACCACAGCAGCTGGCTCTATAAAGATGGTTTTACCCGTAGCACTTTCATCATGAACAATTCCCTTAATTTTACGTTTCAAAGCGGGAGCAACGGGAATCACCAATCGACCATCACGCAGAGTGGGCGTTACATCTCGGTCGATATATCCCGAAGTTTGTGCTTCACTAATGATTGACCGAAGACTATGAGAAATGCCACGTACGGTCACTTCTATCTGATGACGCAAGGAAAGAAGTTCGCTAGAAGCTGTATCCTTCACCTTACCATACTTATTGAGCACATCGTCAATGCGACTTACTATCTGCGGAAACACCATCACATCGGCAGCCATGCGTCCAAGCGCAGGATATTTATAATGTTTCTCGGCTGCATTGGCTTCACTGGTTTCTGTAGCATCGTTGGTAGGAACAGAACAGGCTATGGAAGCATCGTCATCGCTTGATTTCGTAAACAAATTGACATACGAGAGCACAGAAGCAGCCGAACGCTTCAAATTGAAGAGGTCGAGTTCCTCCATATAAGTGCGTTCGGGGCGAACTCGAAGCAAGGGCTCTCTCACATCGAAAAATTCGCTCTCTACTTCTTCCTCCACACTTTCCGTAAATTGCTTAAACTCACGAGCTTCGTCTAACGCTTGAGCGACCTCATCCCCCCGTGTCAAGAAATGTAGTTGTTTGTCAACCCATTCCGTCCCCAACGTTGACAAGCAACGTCCTTTCAGCAAGGTTCTGATTTCTGTAAAACCTATTTTACGCTCAAAATTTTCGGGATAAATCATCTATCTTATTACTATTTGAGCGCAAAATTACGAAAAAAATTGTACTTTTGCAGATATTTAGAAACGAGTGTAGGATGGTAAGCACAGAGTTTTACTCCTACATTTCACAACATTAATGGCACGCGATCGTACTTCTGCCCTCTCGTGCTTTCCCTATCCATAACCAAGCATTGTTATCATCGCACACATGGAAAAGATTACGGTACGCGACCGACAATTCACGGTATCAATTCCCGAAAAAGACATTTTGAAGCGCGTAGCTGAAGTTGCCACACAGATTAGCAAAGACCTAGAAGGGCAGAACCCCTTGTTTCTGGCCGTTCTGAATGGTTCCTTCATGTTTGCTGCCGACCTCTTACGCGGCATCGACACGCCTTGCGAAATATCCTTTGTACGTATGGCCTCTTATGAAGGAACTTCCTCTACAGGTCAGGTAAAGCAACTCCTAGGATTGAAAGAAGATATTAAAAATCGCACGGTGGTCATCGTTGAAGATATTATCGACTCTGGCCTCACCATGAAGAATCTGCTAGAGTTGCTCCAATCCAAAGGTCCCAAGGATATACGCATTGCATCTTTACTCGTAAAACCGGGTAATCTAAAGGTGGAACTTGACATTCCTTACTGCTGCTTCAACATCCCTAACGATTTCATCGTGGGCTACGGGCTCGACTATGATGGAGAAGGACGCAACTTGCGCGACATCTACACTGTGGTAGAATAATAAATGCCCAATAAATGAGTTTAGGATGGTTCTATAAATTCTGAAATTTAGGATACCCTTTAAAGTATGCGTTGGATAAGAGCACATACTGCAGAACACTTAAAATTCTAAACTCATTACCCCCCTCCCCGACTCATCAACACAAACAACTAACTCATACACAAAAAAATGAAGAATATCGTTATCTTCGGTGCTCCTGGTTCAGGAAAAGGAACTCAGAGCGACTTGCTCGTAAAGAAATACGGCTTCAAGCACATCTCAACAGGCGACGTGCTCCGTGCAGAAATCAAGAATGGAACAGAACTTGGCAAAACGGCCAAGAGCTATATTGACAATGGCCAGCTCATCCCCGATTCATTAATGATCGACATACTCGCTGCCACTTACGACGCTCTCTGCCCCTGCGAAGGCGTCATCTTCGATGGTTTCCCCCGCACGATTCCCCAAGCAGAAGCTCTCAAGAAGATGCTAGCCGACCGCAACACAGAAGTTGCTGGTATGCTCGAACTCGACGTACCCGAAGAAATGCTTATGGAGCGCCTTATCAACCGCGGTAAGACTTCTGGTCGTGCCGATGACAATGCTGAGACCATTAAGAAGCGCCTCGACGTGTACAATGCACAGACTGCTCCCCTCATCGAATGGTATGAGAAGGAAGGCAAGCGCCACGCTGTAAAGGGATATGGCGAACTCGAAGAGATTAACGCCGCTCTCTGCGCTGTAATCGACCAGTTCTAAACACTGCGGACTGATTATAAGATTAACGGGTTAACGAGTCAATAGGTAAGTTCGTCTCAACACTTACGAATCATATCAAGTGATACGACGAACTTACTTGTCTACCCGTTGACCCGTTAACTTGTCAATCTATTTACAACAACACCCTATTCCACCAACTCTTAAAATCTCCACTCTCTATGGCAGAAACCAATTTTGTAGACTACGTAAAGATATTCTGTCGCTCTGGTAAGGGCGGCCGTGGATCCATGCACTTGCACCGTGCCAAGTACCAACCTAACGGCGGGCCTGACGGTGGAGACGGCGGACGAGGAGGCAATATTTATCTCAGAGGCAACCACAACTATTGGACTTTACTCCACCTGCGCTACGATCGACACGTATTCGCAGGCAATGGAGGAAACGGCTCTAAATGTTGTTCACATGGTTCTGATGGCGAAGACAAATACATCGATGTACCTCCTGGCACAGTAGCTTATGATGCAGAGACGGGTAAGTACATCTGTGATGTTACTGAAGACGGTCAAACTGTAATGCTTCTCAAGGGGGGACGAGGCGGACTAGGCAACTGGCAGTTTCGAACTTCCACCAATCAAGCACCACGATACGCACAACCAGGCGAACCGATGCAAGAAATGATGGTCATCTTGGAGTTGAAGCTATTAGCCGATGTTGGCCTTGTGGGTTTCCCTAATGCGGGAAAGTCTACCTTGCTTTCGGCTCTTTCTTCTGCACGTCCGAAGATTGCCAACTATCCTTTTACTACCATGGAGCCAAGCCTTGGTGTTGTAGCCTATCGCGACAACAAATCCTTTGTGATGGCCGACATTCCTGGCATTATTGAAGGAGCTAGCGAAGGCCGTGGCTTAGGATTACGCTTCTTGCGCCACATTGAGCGCAACTCTCTCCTACTCTTCATGGTACCGGGCGACACAGAGCACATTGCGCAAGAATACGAAATCTTGCTCAACGAGCTAAAGAAATTCAACCCTGGTATGCTTGACAAGCATCGCATCTTAGCCGTAACGAAATGTGACTTGCTCGACGAAGAACTTATGGATATGCTCCGCGAGGAACTTCCTAAAGACCTTCCCGTGGTGTACATCTCGGCCGTAACGGGCTTTGGACTCGAACAGCTCAAAGACATCATTTGGGAAGAACTCAACAGCGAGAGCAACAAACTCCAATCTGTCACCGAGGGTGGGTCTATCGTACATCGTGATCGCGACACCGCCGTGCTCAATAAGGACTTTGAAGATTGGCAAGCCGACTACGACCTTGACGAAGTGGACGACGTCGTGGAAGGTGATGACGAAATCTACGACATCGAAGACTTGGAAGACTAATGCCAAAATCTAGGAATGAATGAATTCTTCCAAACTAGCCTTCTTGCACTGAAATAATAAAACAAATGAGTTTATGGGAATTGCTCATAAACTCATTTTTCGTATAATCCCTTGAGAATAGGAATCATTGCTAGATTCTATCACTCAAACACAAACTTTCTATCACTGATGAACCATACTCTTTTAAACTATACGATATCCGAACGCATCGCAGCATTCTCTACGACACGCATTTCCCCTTTCTCTCTGCAGGAAGAAGATATACTGCAGATGGGAAACTATGCTGCCTTCAATGTCACAGACTATTGTGGTGATGACTTTGCACGCGTAAAGCAGAACAAGGAATGGCTCTGCCGAGAACTTAACATCGAGAACGAGCAATTATGGCTTCCCCGACAGACGCATACCGACAACGTGATAGCTATCGATGCACCATTTCTTTCGCTCCCACAAGAGCAACAAAAACAGAATTTACAAGAAATTGATGCGTTGTTAACGAACCTCCCGCAACAGTGCATTGGCGTGTCGACAGCCGACTGTGTGCCCATACTCGTCTATGATGAAGCACACCAAGCCATAGCTGCCATCCATGCGGGATGGCGCGGAACAATAAAGAGGATAGCAGAAAAAGCTCTCCAAGAAATGGAGCATAGATATGGTACTACCCCCGCTGACTGCAAAGCCGTGATTGGGCCAAGCATCAGCCTGGAGGCATTTGAAGTAGGCGAAGAAGTGGCAGAGCAATTTCTCTGTGCAGGTTTTCCCGCGTCCATCATCAACCACAGCTATGCCAAACCTCACATTGACCTTTGGGCTGCCAACGTGGTTCAACTCGAAGCACTCGGCATGGATCTCGCCAACATACAAATAGCTGGAATCTGCACCTATCAGCATTCCGACACGTTCTTCTCCGCTCGACGTCTTGGCATAAAGAGCGGAAGAATCTTTACCGCAATCATGATAAAGTAATTGCGCCGAGAGGAAAGATGAAGAACTTGCCTTTCTCTCAATCTAGTCTTACTTTCTCCACCAAAATAAACATCAAGGGCAACGACCTTTTACTGTCGTTGCCCTTGATGTTTATTTAGAGACTTGTATTCTCTTGTTCGAATTCATTAGTTCTCGAAAGTCGGAGTAGTACCGAATCCTGAACCAGGAATGTCGAAGAGATCCTTGCAGTTAGATATTTCATTGTTCATGCCTGCGGGCATTTCCTTGATTACGCCATCCTTTACGAGCTGATCCATATCTGCCTTGAACTCATTGTACATATCGGCAGTAAGGATAGAGAAGCTATTACCATAGTCGCCAATGCAGAGAGCTACTTGACGAAGGAAGCCCCAACGCTCGAAATATGGGAAGAGGTTGTAACCTGTCAGACGTGAAGTCTTACGAATGAAGTTCAATACGAACGGAATACTGTTGTTGGCGCGAGAACTACTTTTTGTGACGTAGTTCTTTGTAATCCAACAACTGTTGGGGAATTTCTCTTTAAGTACAGCGTACTTACCATTCTTATTGCCATTCTGAGCAGATGCTATCAACTCGTACTTATCATCGCCATCTTGCTTTTCGATAACTGAGCCACCATTGAGTTTATCAGTTTCACGGAGTGACTGATAGAGATCAGGACCAAAGTCCTTGATGTGGAGCTGCGTAGTAGCATAGTTATAGAGCATGATGAAGGGGCAAAGGATTTCACCTACTCCCACTTCATAGATAGAAAGAGACTTGAGCGGTTTTACGTTATTCGACTTAATCGTAGAATCACTATTTTCTTTACAGAGTGCAAGCATATCAGGGTTTGTTACCTGTCCTTGAGCCTTATATGCCTCACTACGTAACTTACTATCGCGACTGCCCTCTTCACCATTCCAATTTGGCGTAATGTCATTGTAGTTGTTCTGAACGAAATGACGACGAGCAGGAATCCAGTTATTAATCTTCTCAGACTTATGATAACCCATCTTCATGATATTGTAGTAAGAGTTCATGTTGTTGGTTACCTCTGTCATACCACCCCAGCAGAAATAGGGATGAAGCTGATGTTGATGACCCCATTCATGAGAAAGGCCCCAAATTAGGTCATCGTCATTATTGATAAGCTGGTTGCAATTGAGAATACGTGATTGCTGACCATTAACAAACGATACGCCCAAGCCACCTTGGAACATATAGTAAGTATAGTTCACATAAGCAAATGTACGATTCGTAGGGAGGATATTGTACTTCTTGAAACCGAGAAGATCATGTTCCCAGATTACGAGAGAGTCCATCACATTGATGTACTGACGATAACCGATACTACCATCTACAGCCTTGCAATAATCGTGTAGAGCCTTAGCTTCCCACACACAGTGTACCTTTTTACCCAGCACATCCATATGCATGCTCTTGGCATTAGCTGTGAGTTCATGCATTTGCTCATTCGTCTTTGAAAGGTCGAGATAACCATTCTGCTGACCATAGAGGAAGTGTACACGAACCTTCGGCTGAAGTTCAGGATTCGCATTAGCGTAGTAGCATACATAAGCCAATCCGTCATAGTCGAAGTTGTAATCAATCACATTCAGACCATTGTAAAGCATGTATTGGAAATTCTGAGGATTACCACCATCAAAGTTGTTTCCGTATTTTCCTTCAAACCATGCAGTTACAATAAGAGGAAGGCCTTGACCTTCGGGAAGATCAGACACCGCGATATAGTTACGACCCTTCGAGATGTTGATACCAGTCACGCCAGGACGCTGATCGTAGTACTTACCTTCTACGTTCCACATATCAGCCTGTACCTGATTGTTAAGTACGGCACTATAGTCGGCCACACGATAGTCTTTGCTATACGTTTTATTATAAAGTCCAAGAGCGAGGCCACGAATAACGCCATTCTCTATTCCTTTAATCTGTTCGAGTGTGACACCTTCTTTCAAGCTTGAGAGAGACTTGTCTGCAAAGAGTGCATAGACATTGGCTGCACTTTCGCCATACTTCATAAAGGCCATTTCTGCACAACTTGCGTAACCGCCAGCACCCGAGAGAACCTTGATTTGTATAGACTTCACATTATCAATGCCATCCGTACCTAATCCAATCTTGTGTGTGCCTGAAGATTGACCACAATCATGAGAACTAATCAACTTATACTCGGAATCCGAACCACACTTGGCATATATTTCAATTAGGCCAAAGTTACCATTACTTTCTGAAGTACGTGTGGTATAAGAGATGTAGTCTATATGGTCTTCACCAGAGAAGTTATAAGTTAAGATTGCAGGATTCTTCTCTGAAACTTCAAATTTAGAGGGAGTCCACTGTGAGTGCCACAAAGTAGAAGTTTTGCCATCATACGACTTCGAGATTTCATTGTTGCTCTGCTGCGTATTAGCTGAAGCACTTTTAATCTTTGCAGAGGTGTCAGACGATATTATCTCTTCAAGAGACGCATCCCCACCTTGCTTTATGGTGAGTGTCTCAGTAAGTCCGTTTGCCTCATTAGCAAAAGTCACAAAGCCTACACGATTGAAAATGCTGGGATTTTGCTTTACATGAAGGAATACTGTGCCATTTTCCTTTTTCACCACGCTAATCCAATCAGATTGGCACGTTACGTTAAAGTCTACATTTGCGGTGATATCATAGCACAATGTACGCTCACGGTAACTCATACTCTGATTGTGAGGAGCTACAATGACAGGATAAGCACTGTCAGAAAGTTTTACCTGTGCCATCAGAGGTTGGAAAGCAGAACTTGCCACCACAAGCGAAGCACATGCAAATATGTGTTTGATATATTTCATTGATTTTCTGTTTTTATAAATCTGGGTATAGTCAAGAGGAGATGTACCTTAGAGTACCACCTTCTTTCCGTTTACAAGATAGAGGCCCTTGTTTAGGTTGATAGTCTGAGAACCTTCTACGATGCCCTGCCATACGAGTTTACCCTCGGTGCTGAACACACGTACTGCCTGTGACTTAGGAGCAGTAACTTCGATACCACCACTTACTACTCTCACAGCGAAGCTTTCAGCCTCTGCAGCCTTTGCATCTTCAATACCAGTAAGTTCACCGACATTGTTCACAACGGTGAAACGATTTGTCATGAAAGTCAAGCCGGTGTATTCTTTTGAAGAAATCTTGGCATAAGCCACACCTAATGCCTTCTTGAATCCAAAGCATCCACTATTTGCACCTGAAGCAGAGTAGAGGTATGTATTGTTGTGGATAGAAGCCTCATCGGCGTCTGATCCAGCAGGAACGCCATAGAATCTAGCAACCACTTTCCCCGCTACACCGCTTGCATTTTTCATCAAATCACGAAGATCGAGCACGTACTTCTTATTTATTGTAGAAGATGTGTAGTCGAAGTCGCTTCTATCTGCGCAAACCAACATGTAGTACTTCTTATTCGCATAGCTATAGTTCAGTTTTGATGTAATATCAATTTCTCCATTCTGAGGAAGATAACTGATATTCTTTACAGCAACCTTGCTAGGGAAAGAGTTGAAGAAAAGAGAGTTTCCACCACAAGTATAGTTTTCAAGTTTCTCTGATGATGAGAAATCATAGAGATCCACTTTGGTCAACTGATTATTCTCTACTGCCAAATACTTCAACTTAGAAGCTTTTGATACATTCAAGATTTTAATCTTGTTGTTCTCCACAAATACGTGCTGCAATGAATCTTGCTTAGCATTGAGCGTAACGGATGTGATCGCATTATCCCCACACATCAATACACTCAGAGAGGGGGATCCTGCAAGGCTCAATGTCTTCAAGGAATTGTTAGCACACTTAAACTCATCCAAGTTGCTATTCAAACCCGCAGACACTGAAGCGAACTTGTTGTTGCTAATATCAACGTGTTGCAAATTTGAGGCGCTTGAACTAAATGCGAATACCGTGCCCGACCCTGTATTCGTGGTCATTTCGTTACCAGAAAGGTTTACGTTTTCAAGCAACGGATTTTTCGCAATCGTCAAGATCAACTTGTTAATCTTATTGTTTGCACAATTCAAGTCGGTCAACTTGGCACAACCTGCTACATCAAGCGTGGTAAGCGCATTGTTCTGGCAATAGACAGACAACAAGTTATTTGCTTTTGCAAGATCTATTGCAGTAAGTCCCTGATTGTCACAAACTAAGGTCTCAATTTTTGAAGTAGAAGTTATTGAGAATGTTTGTTTTTTCAGTACGCCTGTAATAGTCAGCAAATCATCTTCCGAGGAATTAACAGTTACAGGAACGCCATCGCCCCAATCTACCTGAATGCTTCCCGAAGAGGGTTGGTTCACCTGTAATGTTACAGTTTCACCAATTTGCTTACTTGTGGTAAACGAGACCACATCCTGCGCCATAGCAGGCGAAATGGCCAACATTCCCGATGCAAGCAAGGAAACAAAAAGTTTGTTTTTTTTCATAGAAAGTATAATTGTTATTAGGATGTCATTATCTATCCAAAAGTGTATTGACTTCAGCAAAAAGTTTCTATTAAAGAGTCTTCTGCACACAGACAAGAAAACACACACAATCTTGCCTGCGACAAGTCACAAGCACACTTTTCAGGGCAAAATTGCAGAAAAAAAAGTAATTATACAAATAAAAGTGTTGTTTTTGCGTGCCAAAGTGTATTAAAAGTTGTTTCGCAGATTATCTCATATTGACACACAACTATCTATCACTCGCTCTATATAACAAGAACTCGGGACAGGAAATAGAGAAAACACGTAGAAAGGAAATGGGGCAAACGAAATTACCCAACTCGTTTGCCCCATGATTCTTGACATTCCTTATTCCGAACTAGCAACATTAGGAAATGGCGGAAAAGTTTATCATGGTCTTCTTCAATAATTTCAGATGTTGCCATACCATAGCATTTTGCGGAAGAGCATTCTGCGGATCTTGTTTCAGTATTTCGGAAGCAGCTTCACGTGCTATTTCCAACAGTTCCTGATCTTTCACGATGTTGGCAATCTTTAAATCGAAAGGCATACCACTCTGAGCAGTACCCTCCAAATCACCTGGACCACGAAGTTTCATATCTTCCTCTGCAATCACAAATCCATCGGTACTGTCCACCATTACTCGCATGCGTCGCAAAGAAGTTTCCGTCAGATGATCCTTTGTCATTAAGATACAATATGACTGTTCAGCTCCTCGCCCCACTCTACCTCGAAGTTGATGAAGCTGCGCTAAGCCAAAACGCTCCGCATTTTCTATCACCATAACCGAAGCATTGGGCACATTCACCCCCACCTCAATGACTGTAGTTGATACTAAAATCTGTGTCTCACCACTCTTGAACGCTGCCATTGCAGATTCCTTTTCCGCAGATTTCATCTTACCATGTACCATGCCAACACGATATTCTTTAAAGATGTCGACCAACTGATTGTAACCTGTTTGAAGGTCTTGCAAATCGAGTTTTTCATTTTCCTTTATCAAAGGATAAACTACGTAGACCTGTCGTCCGAGCTGCAGTTGATAGCGAATACCTTGAAACAAGCGTCCTCGATCTGTTTGTCGATAGTGTACGGTCTGTATGGGTTTACGTCCTGGTGGCAATTCATCAATCACACTTACATCGAGATCGCCATAAACCGTCATAGCCAAGGTACGAGGAATTGGAGTAGCTGTCATTACTAGGATGTGTGGCGGACATACATTTTTCTTCCATAATTGCGCTCGTTGTTTTACGCCAAATCGATGTTGCTCATCAATCACTACGAGCCCTAGATTATGAAACATCACCTTAGGCTCAATCAATGCATGCGTACCTATTAATATATGTATTGACCCATCGGCTATGCCTGCTAACACTTCTTTCCGTTTTTTCCCCTTGACCATTCCCGTAAGAAGTTCCACTTTAATAGGAAGATTGCCCAAGTATTCCGTGACGGATTGTAAATGTTGCTCGGCTAGAATTTCCGTGGGAGCCATAATGCAGGCTTGAAAACCGTTGTCAAGAGCGAGCAAACACGAGAGTAACGCCACCATAGTCTTACCACTACCTACATCACCTTGAAGCAATCGATTCATTTGTTTACCCGTCACCACATCGCTGCGAATCTCACGAACCACTCGCTTCTGCGCATTTGTAAGTTCGAAAGGCAATCGCTCATTGTAGAACTGCATAAAATGACTACCCACACGTTTGAACACGAAACCAGCATAATTCATTTTGCGATTTTGTGTGTAACGCAAGATATCCAATTGCAGGAAAAAGAGTTCTTCAAATTTTAGTCGACGCGTAGCTTCGGGAAGCTCTTTGGATGTTTGAGGGTGATGCACCTTATGCAATGCCTCATCAAGCGACATCAAATTGTAACGCCTAAGCAAATAGTCTGGTAGCACTTCGCTAATAACATGCCCCTCTAATAGTTTGAAAGCATTCTCCACCATGTCGGCCATTTGACGAGAAGCAATGCCCATTCGCTTCATACGTTCCGACGTATGATAATGAGGTTGCATCGTCAGTGGTTGTTGTTGAGTTGTCTGAGCGTCTTCCAGTTCGGGGTGCGGAATGTTATAACGTCCATTAAAATTATTGGGCTTACCCAGAAGTACGTAAGTATGATTGTAGAGCAAACGATTGTTCCACATTTTTATGCTATTAAACCACACCAACTCTATATACCCCGACCCATCGGTAAAAGTAGCAACAAGACGTTCACGATGCCCCGTACCTTCTATATTTTTATTCACAACCTGCCCTTTAAGCAGTACGTAGGGCATACCATCTATAATATCAGCAACTCGATGAATCACGCTACGATCAATGTACTTATAGGGGAAATTATAGAGCATATCACGAAGGGTGAAGACACCTAAGTCCTCACCCAGTACTTTTGCTCTCATGGGGCCTACCCCTTTCAAGTATTTAATATCTGTCTCAAGCGGATTGATCATGAATCAAACAAAAAGATAGAGAGGTTCTAATTCTTCCTAGAAATGTATGCATTAGAACCTCCCTAAAATTAGAACTTCAGCAGTCGGTTGACTGAAGCATCATAGCCTTCAAAGAGCATATCGTTTTCTACACGATCGACAATGGTTGCATCAGCCACGAAATGGCGAGCTATAGTGCAGGCAAACAAGCGAGTGGCAGCAGGACCTGCTCCTGTAAGGATATTATCGTGTTCTACCACATAGGCATCGCTATGATAAATGGCACCCTCTAAATGATGCTGCATTCCGGGATAAATGGTCACGTGTTTACCGATAAGCAAGCCTGCAGTAGAAAGCACCATCGGAGCGGCACAGATAGCCGCAACCAATACTCCTTTGCGCGCTTGTGTGAGCAAAGCTTGATGAAGTACAGTATTCTTGTTCATCATCTCTGCTCCTTTCAGTCCACCTGGAAGCACCAAGGCATCACAATGAAGCAAGTGATTTTTTCTAAACAGACTATCAGCTTTGACCACCACACCACGAGCACTTACTACTACGCGTTTTCCTGTTACACTGAGTGTCTGTACCTGTAAGCCGCAACGGCGTAGGATATCAATCGTACCGATTGTTTCGATTTCTTCAAAACCATCAGCAAGGAATAAATATATCATATTCTATAATTGTTTTTATTCTTTCATCTAAGACATTCCAAGTACTGTTTGATGGTACTCTGCAGTCCCATGTATAATGCGTCACATATCAATGCATGCCCTATACTCACCTCATCAGTCCAGGGAATACATTGATGGAAGTAAGCTAGGTTTTGCAGGCTCAAGTCGTGACCAGCATTTAGTCCAAGCCCTATCTGCCTACAATGTTTCGCTGTTTCCACAAAAGGTGCAATTTCTTCCTCGCGATTGATTTCGTAGTTAGCTGCATAAGGCTCGGTATAAAGCTCCACACGATCAGCACCCAACGACTTGGCATAATCAGCCATTTCATTATTAGCGTCAATAAAAATGCTCACACGTATACCAGCTTCACGGAATCGGGTCACAATTGGTTGCAATTGTTCAAAATGCTTTTTTGTATCCCATCCGTGGTTAGATGTCAACTGATCGGGAGCATCAGGCACTAAGGTTACTTGCGCTGGCTTCACGGTCAAGACCAATTGACAGAAATCATCGCTTGGATAGCCTTCTATATTAAATTCCGTAGTCAGGATGGTAGATAAATCCAATACATCCTGATGACGGATATGACGTTCATCGGGTCTAGGATGCACAGTAATACCTTGTGCCCCAAACTTCTCACAATCCAAAGCGACACGTATCACATCGGGGTTATTCCCCCCACGTGCATTACGCAATGTTGCCACTTTGTTAATATTCACGCTCAACTTTGTCATAGTTAATTCTCGTTTTTTCGGACGAAAGATGTAAATTTGCGCCTGTTAGTTTTTGTTTTGGTAGCACAAAGGTACGCTTTTTTAAGCACTCTGCCCTAATATTGTGTTTTATTTTAATAAACCAAGGCAAAGTTTTAAACTAATTTATCAATATGAAGTATTCCCACCTAAAAATAGCTCTCTTCGGCAACATATATCAGACTAGCAAAAACCAATACGTAGCACATGTTATCCACAAGCTTCAAGCCTTAGGTGTCAAAATATGCATGGAAGAACGCTTTGCTGCTTTTGTTTTGCGAAACTTCGATATAAGAATTAATAGCGTAGAGACTTTTTCTGAATTGCGCCGTTGCAGCGCCGACGTAGCCATATCAATAGGTGGCGATGGTACTTTCCTCGGCACAGCAGCCATGGTGGGAGCAAGCGGCATCCCTATTTTGGGAATCAACACAGGACGATTGGGATTCCTCGCTGATGTATCGCCCGATGCGATAGAAGACTCCCTAGAGAAACTTTGCAATGGCGACTATATAGTGGAAAAGCGAAAAGCGCTTGCTGTTAAAAAAGATGACATCCTTTCTGAATTTCATCCCTATGCTCTCAATGAAGTAGCTGTGCTGAAACACGACAACTCTTCACTTATTGAAATTGCAACCTATATTAATGACCATTATCTCACCACTTACTTGGCAGATGGACTAATCGTATCCACACCTACGGGATCTACAGGATATTCATTGAGTGTAGGAGGCCCTATTCTTGTGCCACAATCAGGTACATTTTGCATTGCTCCCATTGCTCCGCATAGTTTGTCAATTCGTCCTGTAGTAGTTCGTGATGATGTTGACATCCGACTAGAGATACATAGTCGTTCACAGAAATTTCTGCTCTCTTGCGATGGACGAAGCGAGAGCCTTCCAAACTCAACAAAGATTAGCATTCATTGTGCACCTCACACAATCAAGGTAATCAAGATTGAGCATAAACACTTCTTCGATACTTTACGCGACAAATTGATGTGGGGAGCTGACCAACGCTACTAACCCCCTATTCTTCTCTTACGACTCCATTCATGACGCGTTCTACGCCACATATTATAAAATACCTATTTCACCTCTTTAGAGGGCATAAACTACAAGTTACGCTCAACACGCTATTGGGCATAACACTCGTAGGTCTTGACCTTGCCTTTGTTTGGGCCACGAAACTTGTGATTGACATTGCTACCCACCACAACCAACAAATTCCACTCACGCATGCTTTCATCTTAATCGCATTCATCATGACTTTGCGCATATCCCTCAGCCTATCTTCTCGATGGATTCGAGCTACGCTAGGGGTCAATGCACAGAACGACATGCAGCAACAGCTTTTTGCCCGATTGATGCACAGCGAATGGATTTCACTTAAAACCTACCATACGGGACATCTCACCAATCGTATGGAACGCGACGTAAAGGATGTGGTAAACTTTATCACAGAAGATATTCCCAATCTTGTCACCACCCTCGTACAATTTATTGGAGCATTTCTTTTCCTTTTCTTTATGGACAGCACACTAGCTCTCATCATTGTGTGTGTAGTTCCATTCTTCTTGGTATGCAGCAAACTCTATGTCAAGAAAATGCGAAAACTGACACACCAATCGAGAGAGGAGGAAAGTCGCATTCAAGCCATCATCCAAGAAACACTTCAACATTCACTGGTAGTCAAGACATTACAACGTGTTGATTTCTTTATCAATAGTCTAAAGAAGCAACAAGACCAACTCCATCAAACCATTCTGCAACGCACCCGTTACTCTACAATCTCTACAGGACTTCTCAGTTTTGGATTTGGTGCAGGATATTTCATCACATTTACTTGGGGCACATATAGTCTATCGCGCGGCCTCATCACTTATGGTGCCATGTTGGCATTTATCCAACTCGTAGGGCAAATTCAATCGCCCATCCGTACGCTCTCAAAGTTTATTCCCATCTTTATCTCAGCATTCACGGCTTCTGAGCGCTTGATGGACATTGAAGACATTCCGCAAGAAGAACTTACGGAGCCTCTCTTGCTTCCTCGTCCCTTAGGCTTACAGCTCAACCATGTGAGTTATCAATACGAAGCTAAGTCACGACTGATATTCAACGATTTCAGCCAAATATTCTCTGCCAAAAGCATCATAGCCATTACGGGTGAGACGGGAGCAGGAAAGACCACACTCATTCGTCTGTTACTCTCTTTAATAAAGCCGCAGCAAGGCTCTGTCACATTGATTGACGGAACAGGATGCACACACGCAATGAGTCCGCACCTACGCTGCAATTTTGCCTATGTTCCGCAAGGCAACACACTATTCTCGGGTACCATCCGGAGCAACCTGCTACAAGCACGCCCCACGGCTACAGAAGAAGAACTTCGAAAGGCACTTCACACAGCTTCTGCCGATTTCGTATTAGAACTTCCTAAAGGCCTCGACACCCCATGCAGCGAATCAGGAGGGGGACTTTCTGAAGGACAGGCTCAACGCATAGCCATTGCACGTGCTTTACTCTCGGATGGAAGCATTATTATTTTCGACGAAGCTACATCCTCATTAGATAGCGAAACAGAAGACATTGTACTTCAACGCATCGTTCAGGAAAACAGAAATTCTACATTGATATTCATCACACATCGACCCAAAGTATTGAAATACGCTACGCAGATTCTTCATCTCGAAGGAAAGTCGCATCGCGTAGATGCTAAGAAGTAACCACACACCCAATCTATTCAAATCCAACAAGAAAGTGAAGAGACCCTCACTACGCAACATATTTCGCACTTTGCTATGCACCATCATTGGCGCATATACCTTATTGTTGGCATTTCTCAACTTCTCACCTACCGAGCAGTTCCTCACACGGCAAATTGCTCAAGCGCTAAGCAATCGACTCGGCACAGAAGTTACGATTGGACACATTGAGGTGGGACTTTTCAATCGATTAACACTCAAAGAGGTTAACATTAAAGATTTGAAGAAGAAAGACCTTCTGCAGGCAGGCCTCATATCGTGCAAGATTGAACTTCGGTCATTGTTCAAACACCAACTATCACTCCGCACTGTTTCCCTACTCGATACAAGTGTAAACCTATACAAAGAAAAATCTGATAGCGCTACCAACTACCAATTTTTACTTGATGCGTTTGCAAGTAAAGAGCCTCATAAAAAGACAGCTATTGACCTGCGTATCAATTCGATAATACTGCGTAGAGTCGCTTTCCAATACAATGAGCTCTACAAACTTTCCAAACCAGGGAAATTAGACTTTGCACACCTGAGCGTAAAGGACTTAAATGCCAACGTAAGTTTAAAGTCAATCACACCGCAATCCATCAATTTACGTGTACGCTCTTTATCATTCAAAGAGAAATCCGGCTTAGACATCCGCCAACTTCATTTCAAGTTGAATGCCGACCGACAAAATGCTCAAATAGAAGATTTCTGTTTGGAAATGCCTCATACACATTTTCAACAAACTTCTCTGCTAGCCACTTACGACATTAGGAAAGATTTTAGCACATTCGCTTCCACACTGCATATTGGAGCCACCTTGAAAGACTTACAAGTAGCCACTTCCGACCTACGTCCACTAATAAAGTTTCCCACTGGAATGGACGCAACGATTCGCTTTTCAACCTCCCTATTGCTCACTCCCCAAAAGTTACAGCTCAATCAATTCTCGGCACATACTACTGACAACAAATTCAAGATACAAACTGACTTAACTTGGAACAGACAAGGAGGCAAAGGGCTCACAGCGAGTGTCAATATAAAGCAACTATTTGTGGGAGTTCCGCTTGGTTCGAACATTGCCCAATGGACGGGACTGAAGGAGAAAGATGCACAACTCATCGCTCGCATTGGCGACATCAATGTCTCTGCACATGTATTAATAAAGGATAAGCATCATGCAACAGGAGCGCTGATACTCCATACAGCTGTGGGACAAGTGGCCGCTGATGCCACATGGGATTCTTCCTTGCTTAGCGTAAAATCGCAACTGACAGATGTGCGTCCTTCTGTCATTTTTAATAATCCCAAACTGCCCACACGTGCTTCGTTACACGCTTCAATTAAGTCTGATTTCAACAAGAAGTCAGCACCATCCTTATGGGCCAATATCAATATCAGTGCCTTGGAGTGGAACAACATCTGTTATGGAGGTATTCATCTTACAGGCAACTATGATGGGAAAATCATTTCCGCAAGTCTCAAAAGCCAAGATGCTCGTGCACAATTTGCGGTTAAAGGCGATGCTTCGCTCGTAGGAAAGAAGTTAGCAAATATCAATCTACAAGCACAAATTGACCATCTTGTGCCATCACAATTAGGAATTCATACTCCTTACGGAGCAGCTGCGTTCAGTGGTAGTGTTCAAGCATCTTTGTCTGGGCTAGGAAGCACATTGCCTTGGGGAAACGTCAGCATTCGCCATTTCCATATGCAAAATGGTCCAAGAGGGAACTACCAGTTAGACCATTTCACAGCGCAGTTACAAAGACATGCATCACAGCATTCTTCATTACACATTGATAGCGACTTCTTGGATGCCGACATTCAAGGTAATCTCCAACCACAATCCATCATAAATGGTGTAACAGCCCTTTTACATCGCGCATTACCAACGATTATCCCCTCTGCGGGGGCAACATCTGCTTCCCAACAATGGACCATTGATACACGACTAAAAGATACTGATTTTCTAAAGCAGATGTTGGGTGTTGACATTCAAGCAGGAGGCACACTTCGCTTACGAGGCACTCTCAATACTGGCAATGGACGTACTTGGCTCACTGCCTCTACTCCTTCTTTGACCATCTCTGGACAACATTTCGATAAGCCTAGCATCTATCTTTCGGGAGAAGGTTCCCTATATAATTGTTTAGTGCAAGCTCAGAAAGAAATCTCTGGCCACGACTATCATGTGGCCGTAAATTTCAAAACACAGGAAGGAAAGCTACTCACACAGATTGGTTGGTCCGATACAGACAGCAAGGCTTATTCCGGAAAATTTGAAAGCGAGACTGAATTTATCAGAGGAGGCCAGAAGATTGGGTTCCACATGAACATTCACCCTACGGAGTTTGCTTTAGACCACATGCCGTGGAACATCTCGAGCGGTCAACTTTCCTACATTAATCATCAACTTGCCATCAATAGTGTAAGTATTTCAAGTCAAGACCAAGCACTCTCTGTCAGCGGCAAGGTGGGAGCTGGACGAAACGACTCCATCGTGGCTCGCTTGAAGAATGTTGACATTAATTACATTCTTGACTTAATCAACTTTGATGCAGTAGCCTTCGGAGGCAATGCCACAGGGACGGCCTCGTTTACACAAGAAGGCAACCATCCACAAGTACATGCCCACCTCAACGTACCCAATTTTACTTTCAACAATGGTCCCATGGGACGTGCGAACATCTCGGCAAATTGGAACAAAGCTGACAACCGCATCAATCTGAATGCGTCAATGCACCTTCCGCGCACCGTCGACGATGGTACAGAATTACAAGGTTACGTATCTTTGGCAGAGAAAGGACTAGATCTTCATATTAACACGCATCACACCGATTTGCGTTTCCTACGTCGCTACATCAATGGTATCTTCGACGACTTTACGGGTGATGCCACTGGCGCACTACGCCTTTACGGACCTTTTAAAAAACTTGACTTTGAAGGAAAACTTACAGCAAATGCTGAAGCCACCATTCCCGTTACGGGCGTTCGCTATAAGGTAAGTAATGGCCAAGTAGAATTAGGACCAGGTTATTTCAAGTTCAACGACTTCATCATTTCTGACAAACGCGGTGGAAGCGGCATTGCCAATGGCACGCTACGCCACACACACTTGAAGAATCTTAACTACGACTTCACACTAGCTGCTACTCACCTACTTTGCTACAATCAGCAAAAACAATCAGGAATGCCATTTTATAGCACAACGACGGGTTCTGGTACTGTACAGCTGAAAGGAATGCCTGGCCAATTCATGGCAGACATCGCCTTAACCCCTGAAACTCCTACCACCTTTGTATACGACCTCAGTTCGCAAACGGCATTTTCTAAAGACGACCAAATGATTCATTTCCATAGCCGCCGTCCTGCGAACGATAGGAATCTGCTACTAGCATCCAACAACAAAGAGGAAGAAGATTCCATAGATACAGATGTGCCCACACAAAACATGGGCACAGACATGCGTCTCAACTTCTTTATCGATACAAACCCCTCTGCACAAATCAAGATTATCACCGATGCACGTGCTGATGATGCTATCACAGCCTATGGAGTTGGACCGATCAGAGCTTCTTGGCATAATAAAGGAGGGTTTGAAATGTATGGCACCTATAAGGTAGTACGCGGCGATTACAAGTTGAGTTTACAAGACGTCATTCGCAAGGATCTTACCTTACAAGAAGGAAGTACGATTACATTTGGTGGCAACCCGCTTGATGCCAACTTGGCTTTAAAGGCACTCTATACAGTGAATGGTGTGCCCCTAAGCGACCTCAACTATGGAGCAGGTTTCACACAGAAAACAGTTCGAGCAGACTGTATTCTCAACATTGGCGGCAAAGCTCGCGCTCCGCAAGTAGATTTTGACCTAGATCTCCACAACATTTCCTCCGACGAAAAGCAAATGGTACGTCAGCTTATCTCCACAGAAGAAGACATGAGCCGACAGGTGATTTGCTTGCTCGGGATGGGACGTTTCCTTACCACCACTCCTTCTTCGGTTTCAACAGCCGAACAGGGCAATGGCGTATCAGGCACAGCGATGCGTTCTTTCCTATCATCCACACTGACAGGCCAGCTCAACTCAGCCATTGCCTCGGCCTTAGGAGGACAGTCGCGATGGACCTTCGGTACGAACTTCATACCTGGCTCTACGGGATGGGACGAGATGGAAGTAGACGGATTGCTACAAGGACGCTTATTCAATGACAGATTGCTCATCAACGGTAACTTTGGCTATCGCGATCATCCCACCTACACTTCCAACTTCGTAGGCGATTTTGATATTCGATATTTACTCACGCCTCGCGGCAACATCAGTCTGAGAGCTTATAGCGAGACAAACGACCGTTACTTTACAAAGTCATCGCTCACCACACAAGGCGTGGGCATCAGTCTGCAAAAGGATTTCACAAACTTCCTTGACCTATTCCGCAGAAAGAAACGCACGCAAACCGCCATCCCCTCACGCTGACACATCGTGCAGACTCGCAAACAAATACAATTTATTTTCAAGAAATATTCATCCTACAAATAGAGAACAATGGCAAAACGTTTACTAACATTTGCAGTAGCTTCTTTGTTCGCTGCTAGTGCAATCGCAATTCCTGCCAAGCGACGCTATATTCAGGTAAAGCAACCTGATGGAACGACTCTGACCATTACCATCCAAGGTGACGAGAATTTTCATTTCCACGCTACCACAGATGGCATACCCTTGATTAAAGGCTCCAATGGCACTTACAACTATGCTACCCTCGACAGCAACGGCAAGCTCATAGCCTCAACGCAATTAGCCCACAATGCCAATGAACGCTCTAACCAAGAAAATGCGTTCATCACAGCAAACGAGCCAAAAGCCTCAACCATCAAAAAGATGGGAGCAAAGCGAACTGCTGAACGCAACGCTATCCGCTTAAAGAAACTTGAGAAGCGCATACAGTCTTTGGGAAAAATTCAGAACACTATGTCCACCTATATGGCTCCCGCCACAGGTGGAGAAGGTATTGGTATTACAGGAAAGCACAAAGGATTGGTCATCTTAGTTAACTTCAAAGATGTGAAGATGCAAACTGCTCACAATAACACTGAATGGAGCAACTTCTTCAATCAAGAAGGCTACAATCATTTGGGAAATTCTGGTTCCGTACACGATTACTTTCATGAACAATCTTATGGAAAATTCGATTTAACCTTCGACGTCGTTGGTCCCGTCACACTCTCAAAGAATATGGCAGCTTATGGGGCTAACGATAGCAATGGCAATGACAAAGACCCCGCAGGAATGGTATACGAAGCCTGCAAACTTGCTGCATCGCAGGTAAACTTTGCTGACTACGATTGGGATGGCGATGGCGAAGTAGACCAAGTATTCGTAATCTATGCTGGCTATGGAGAAGCCTCCTATGACGATGAAAACACCGTGTGGCCTCATGAATGGTGCTTAACAGAGGCAGGCTACAATCTTACGCTTAACGGTGTGAAAATTGACACTTATGGCTGCTCGCAAGAGCTCTTTGGTGCATCCTCTTCTACGAAAAGGATGGATGGCATCGGTGCTGCTTGTCACGAGTTTAGTCACTGCATGGGATTGCCCGATATCTATGACACGGAATATGGCGGTGGTTATGGCATGGGCAACTGGGACGTAATGAGTTCGGGATCTTATGGAGGCGATGGCTACAACCCCGTAGGCTACAACTCTTATGAGAAATGGGTGAGCGGATGGCTGCAACCCACCGAACTGAAATCACCTCAATACGTTACAGGCATGAAGGCGCTCAACGCTGCACCAGAAGCCTACGTTATCTACAATGAAAAGACACCCACGGAGTACTATCTTCTAGAAAACAGGCAACAAGTAGGAACCGACTCAGAACTTCCCGCTCATGGATTGTTGGTACTCCACGTTGATTACGACAAGAGCGCATGGGAAAACAATACGCTGAATAATAACAAAAACCATCAGCGCCTCACCATTATTCCTGCGGATGGCGTATGTTCCGATGCTACGGAAAGCGGTGACACCTACCCCGGCACGAAGGGGAACACTTCTCTGACAGACACTTCTTCGCCCGCCGCGAAACTATTCAACGCCAACACTGATGGTCGTTACTACATGGGTAAGCCCATCACTGACATCGCAGAAAGCAATTCCCTGATTTCCTTCACTTTCATGAATGGAGAGTACATTGAAACTCCTATACATACTACCTCCACGGTCAACTCTACAAGCGCTTTCACCGCCTCATGGGCTATGGTAGATAATGCCGAATGCTATAACCTGCAATTGAAAGACGTTACAAATCTTAAAGATCCATCAGTAGCTTTAACTCTAGCAGAAGATTTCAGTACATGGGGCAAAAATTTCAAAGGTGATGGAAACATTGACATTTCTTCCAAACTCGATGATAAGACGACGAACGCAGGATGGACTGGGGAGAAAGTATTCGAGTCCAAGAATTGTGCCAAATTGGGTTCATCTAAAGCGCCAGGAAATCTTACTTCACCCGCATTCGAAGCAGAAAAAGGTGCCGTTACTGTAGGTGCACGTTTTAAAGCTTATGGTAACGATGCCGCAACCATTACGGTAAAATTGCTTACAGAATCGGGCTCAGAAGTAGCATCGCGAAAGGTGGATATCACAGGTAACTTGCAAGCCATTAACTTTGACAATGTGGCTCAAGGCAAATACAAGGTTCGATTTATCCCCACCAGGCGTGCTTACCTCTATGCCGTAAACATCTACAATGGTGAGTTCTCTGAAGACGACCTAAACGAAAGTTCCACCTCTGCTCAACAAAAGATTGCTCTTCGTGCAGTTCAATCATTCAATGGCATTACCACGAATCAATACAATTTCACGGGGCTGAATGAAGGTAACACTTATCAGTGGCGCGTACAAGGGGTGAAAGGCAAAGCTACTTCTGAGTGGTCAGCATGGCAGAAAGTAGATTTGTCATATTCAACAAGCATATCTTCTGTAGAAATGCCCCAAGAAGGCGACATCGTAGAAATATACGCTACCACAGGATTATACTTAGGCAAGACTAGTTTCGGAAGATTCATGAGTAGCAATGCTTACAAAGGTGTTTACCTTCTGCGCAATGCACAAGGAAAGGCTGTAAAAATTGCAAAGTAAATATACGAGCTAGCATATCGTACTTATTACTCCTTTATATATATATCGGATTTTTTTTAACTGATAAACGTTCCTTCAATTTTGATCATTAGATTGAATTTGAAGGAACGTTTTCCTTATTATTTTGTTGTAAAGCAGATAAATGACAAACTTTACAATAGACGAAGAATGCAATATAGAATATTATAAACAAACAACATTGGTGCAAGGAGCGCATCTTCGCTGCTCCGAAGCACTATTTCTTCATAAAATTGCCCCTTTGCGAACGGATGGATACGTAAGCTGCGAACAGAATGTCTGAACTTCTTCATTATCATGCTTAAACCTTGGCCATTCCGTTTCTCTTTGAAGATCTTACCGTCGTTCACTGGGCGGTGAACGCTTTACCACAGGCCTGTGGTAGCGCTGCCGCACGGCAGTGGTAGAGCTACCACAGGCCTGTGGTAGCTTTACCGCTCGGCAGCAGTAAAGCTACCGATGAGCAGTGAACGATGGCAAGATGTACATTTACAAACGGAAAGAAGTACACCTATGAACGGAAAATACGAAGATTTCAAATGTCACTCAGGAACTTTTCCCATCATACGCCAAATATCTGTTGCCCCAAGATAGAACTCCAACACTGCGTCTTTTTTGAGGGATTTATATAGAATATATCTCAACTTTTCGGATTTAGCATAGACGGGGTGAATCCGAAACTTGAACCATTTATTACTTAATTCATTGCTTTTCAGCCATATTTGCTTAACTTTGTGCTGCAAATGCCATAGAGACGAATTTACTATTTTCTATGAAGAATGCATTGCATAGTTTCATCACCATGCGACTTCTAATTCTAAAATTCTATACACCCGATTGTTCATGGAAAGAATTGAAAGAGAGAAAGCTACTGTTTGCAAAATGATACAGATCTATTGCAAACATCACCATGCCACTCGTAAGGGGAAGCTTTGCAATGCGTGTCAAAGCTTGCAAGACTATGCATTACAGCGTTTGACTCATTGTAAGTTTGGCAATCAGAAAAGCACTTGCCAATCCTGCCCCATCCACTGCTATCGCTCTGACATGCGAAAGAATATAGCGAATGTGATGCGATTTAGCGGGCCACGAATGCTTTTCTATCATCCCATAGCGGCTCTCCGCCATATATTGGGAAGCTAATTTCTGTTCTACCCTTTTCCTGTTTACATAAATCTTATGCTTAAACATATATCCAACTCCGCTTCGCGATACCTTATCCTAATTTTCTTTCTCGGACTATTTACCCGTCTTTGGTTTATCCATGAGAAGGAGAATCTCTATGGCGATGAGCTTACCTCGTTTTCCCTGGCCTACAACCAACCGGGATGGGGAGACAATGTATACGAACTACATAAAGTCTACACTAGCCAAGATCTACGCACCCTCCTTTTCACTGACGACCGAGGTGGTTGGGAAGGCTTCTGCGACGATATATCTGCATTGTGGCATAATAATCGCGATGGTTCTCACGCAAGCCTTTACTATATGGCTCTTCGCTGTGTATCCATCGGTATGCCACCTACGATGAGCCATGCCATTTGGCGTGTAGGAGCATTCAATCTCTTATTTTACGCACTTACGTTCTATACGCTTTTTCTTATCCTTTGTAAACTTCACCCCAAAGGTAACAGGACATACCACCAGACCCTGCTGTTTTTGATGTTCATCTACAGCATCTGTCCTGTATCTATCTCCAATAGCGTTTTGGCTCGCGAGTATGCCATGGCCGAAGCATTCTTCACCCTGTGGACGCTATGGAGCATCAACGTTTGTCAACGACTAGAGCGACATGAAGAGGCACTTTCTCCCAGCAGTTTATTCACAGGATGTCTGCTCAGCGCTTTGCTCTTATCGGTAGGCTATTTTAATGCACTATATCTCCTGTTCACTGGATTTTTTCTCGCCTTTCGCTTTGTACAAGAAAGAAGACAACGTGAATGGTGGAAGTTTCTCATTCTTGGCTGTGGCTGCATTGTGCTCTGCCTTACCTTCTATAAAGGATTCTTCCATTTCTTACACGATGATCGTCTAGCCGACGTTTCGCGCAACACGAAAGGAACAGACTTCCTAGCCAATTTCAGAACATCCCTCTTCGCTCTATTCTATTTTGCAGGGAAATATATTCTCACACCTTTTGTGGCCATAGGGATCTCCTTCGCCGCACATTGGAGATGGAAGCATCGCAAGGAACGCACCCTTACAGCAATGCCCCGTGACTTTCGTTGGATTGCAGTATATGCAGCCTTGTGGTTTCTCATTGTGCTTTATGTCTCTCCTTGGAAATTCACACGCTATGTTTCTGCATGCCTCCCCACTCTGCTCATCATCGTTGCTTGGCAGTTTAGACATATACCGCTCAGACGCCGATGGACCATTGCAATGCTCGCAGCCTATATGGTCTATGTATGGACTGGCTACCCCATTGAGAATCTAGAGCGCACGCGTTCCTTCCATTGGAACTGCAGCAGCAGTCCGCGCATTCTTCGCTACGCTCCCAACAATGAGGAGAACGTCAATGCCAAGCACGCCATCCCTTTCCTCACCGACCAACAAGAGGAAGTACTCATTGCCTCTCCCGATGAGATTCGGATGTATGGGAGGCCCGATTCTGTGGGCATTATCCGAGTGTATGGCCCTCGTTCATGCTCTGAGCTCATGCATTATCCAGGTCTAGTAAATCACTATGAAGCCGACAACTGGGACGACTGTTACGAGTATCGTTTGCGCAAATAATAAGGAGTAAAGATACTTTGCAAGCGAAAATTGCTTACTTTTGCATATAAAGTTACTTAGAACATTTCCAACCAACTAAACGCTTATGGACAACAATCAGCAATTGAAAAATACAGAGCGCCATGCCTTTATTGCTACGCTCCATGCCTTGTATCAAAACGAGCACATCCGTCCGCAAGCAAACGAAGCACGCAAAATTGCCGACTTTATAGATAGCGCAGTTGCCACTGATGAGCAAATAGCACGTGATGAATTTGGCTTCAGCCGCGTAGTATTAGCAGTACAAAGCATCCTCTTGGCCGTCAATGAGATTGGGCTTAGAGGCCATGCCTTGACTGCTTATCTGCTAAGAGCTGTCGTTCGTAATTCCGAGCAGTGTACATTGGTGGAACGTTTCTTTGGCAAGGATGTGGCCAATACGCTGCGCGGTTTCCTCCGAGTAGAAGCCATCGAGGTAAAGACAGAAGCCATGCGAACCGACAACTTCCGAAATTTGTTGGTATCGCAAGCGGGCGATATGCGCATTATTCTGATGCTGATTGCTGACAGCGTAAACTTAATGCGCCACATCAAAGATGTGGAGAATGTGGAAGCGCAACGTCGTGTTTCCACAGAGGCAGCCTATCTATATGCCCCGTTAGCTCATAAATTGGGACTTTATAAACTCAAAAGTGAACTAGAAGATTTAAGTCTGAAATACCTCGAGCACGACGCTTACTATATGATTAAGGAAAACCTTAATGCAACAAAACGTTCGCGCGATGCTTACATCGAACGATTTATCGCACCTATTCGAGAGATGCTCGACCAAGAGGGCTTAAAATACCACATGAAGGGGCGTACAAAGAGCATCCACTCTATTTGGCAAAAGATGAAGAAGCAGCAATGTGGCTTCCATGGTGTATACGACCTTTTTGCCATTCGCATTATCTTAGATTCACCGCTCGACAAGGAAAAAGAACAATGTTGGAAAGTATTCTCGCTCATCACCAATAAATACGAGAGTAATCTAAAGCGCCTTCGCGACTGGCTCACCGTGCCCAAGAGCAATGGCTACGAGAGCTTACACATCACCGTGAAAGGGCCTGAAGACAAATGGGTGGAAGTGCAAATCCGCACAGAGCGAATGGATGAGATTGCAGAGCACGGACTTGCAGCCCACTGGCGCTATAAAGGTGTAAAGAGTAGTGGTGGTGGAGTAGATTCGTGGCTAGCCGATATTCGTTCTGCTCTTGAGACTGGCAATGAAGGACTTCTCACGCAAAGTCTTTCTAGCGACCTAAAAGAACGCGATGTCTATGTATTCTCGCCCAAAGGCGACCTCTACCATCTCCCCCCCCACTCCACCGTGCTCGACTTTGCCTATACCATTCACACGGGGGTGGGCAATCGCTGTGTAGGTGGGCGCATTGATGGCAAGAACTTCTCCATTCGTCAACCATTGGAAAGCGGACAGACGGTAGAGATTCTCACATCGAGCACACAGAAGCCTAAGCCCGAATGGATCAACATTGCTCAGTCAAATCATGCTCGTTCCAAAATACGCTCGGCTGTACGCGAACTTACGGCTGGCGAAATTGCGCTTGGCAAGGAAATATTGGAGCGCAAAATGAAGAATCGCAAGATTGATTGGGACGAAGGTCTCATCAACCAACTTATCAAGAAGTTGGGGTACAAAGAGAGTTTCGACTTCTTCCGCGATCTCGGCAATGAGAAGGTGGACATCAACAAGGCGCTCGATACGTATCTCGAACTCGGCAAACGCGAGCAAGGAATTGCCGAACGTGCTGCCACTCGCTCGGCCGAAGAGTTTAGCATGGAGAGCGAGATTGGCATGAAGGCCAAGGGTGAGCAAGACGAGTTGGTCATTGGTCGCGACTTGAAAGGGCTAGATTATCAGCTGGCTCGCTGCTGCAATCCCGTCTATGGCGACGATATCTTTGGATTTGTTCCCGTGAGTGGTGGTATTAAAATACACCGCACAAGCTGCCCGAACGCTCCCGCTCTTCGCGAACGCTTTGGCTATCGTATAGTCAAAGCTCGTTGGGCAGGAAAAGGACAAGGTTCCTACCCCATCACGCTTCATGTAGTGGGGCAAGACGACTTAGGCATTGTCAACAATATCACCTCCATTATCTCGAAAGAAGAGCATATCATGCTGCGTAGCATCAACATCGACTCCAACGATGGCCTCTTCTCTGGCATACTGACCATCCTCGTAGACGACACGCAACGTCTCACTGGCCTCATCAAAAAGCTCCGTACTGTAAAAGGCGTGAAAGCCGTGAGCCGAAGCTAAACAGATTCGCCTACATTGTAACACCACACCCATACCCCCCCTGTTTCTTAACTTTAAAGTGCAAAGAGACAGGGGGGATATGGGTGTATATTATTGACACAACAGGTAATATGAGGAGAACAACGTCCGCTTGAATCAGAAATATTGACTATTTTTGCATGCTTTTACGCATCATGCTCAGACACGAACATGATTACCCAACACAAGAAACAAAACGGATGAAGAGAAACGAATACTGCTACATTGCCATTGTCGTCATACTTGGCTTTTCCCTATTGCTGGACTTTGCTACAGAAACATTCCACCTAACGATGGCTAGCGCCAATTGGATGACACATTGGCTTACATCGCCCATTGCCCTTTCCATAGGGTTCGTTTTTGCGCTAATCTTTGGCAAGACGTTCGATGCCTTTAACACACTCATGTCAAAAAAAATGCTTCAATACTCTGTGATTGGCTTAGGCTTTGGCATGAACGTGAATCAAGCCATTGCTTCAGGAAGCGAGGGAATGCTCTTTACCATTGTCAGTGTGTTTGGCACTTTAGGATTAGGATGGGTTTACGGACGTAGATTTCTAAGAGTTGATTCACAAACAAGTTATCTGCTTTCTGCAGGTACAGCCATTTGCGGAGGGAGTGCCATTGCTGCAGTAGGTCCTATCATCAAGGCGAAAGCTGAAAGTATGTCGGTGGCTCTAGGCGTAGTGTTTATGCTCAACGCTATTGCGCTTTTTGTATTCCCCTATATCGGAGATGCCCTGGGAATGAGTATGAAGCAATTTGGTATGTGGGCAGCCATTGCCATTCACGACACGTCCTCGGTAGTGGGCGCAGGAGCAGCTTACGATCAAATGCACCCAACGCTCATGGCCCAACAAGGGGTAAGTGCACTCGAAGTTGCCACAACCATCAAGCTTACTCGTGCGCTTTGGATTGTGGCAATTGCATTGCTTACACCTTGGTTCTTTAGGAACTCTGCTGCCGTAAAAGGCGCTAGCAACAACAAGCCTTGGTATAAATGTATTCCTCGGTTTATCGTATGGTTTATCATCGCCATTCTTTTCAACACCTACATCCTGAGCAACACATCACTTATAGGTGAGAATCTTTCTCTTGTAGGCACCCATTTTAGCAAAGCAGTAAGTGATCTTGCCAAACATTTCATCACGCTTTCCCTCTTCTTTATTGGTGCTTCGCTTACGCTTGACAAACTGCGCCACGTGGGCATTCGTCCTTTGCTACAAGGCATCTTATTATGGGAAAGCATCAGCCTCATCAGCCTAGCTTATATATTGGGAGTGGTAGCATAACGTATAGGATGGGAGCCGATAAGATGTGACAGAACGATCTGTCACTTGTTTCCCAATATCGAAAGATATGTCTCAAAGTCTCCCCTCTAAACATTAACATTCAGCTTTTCCAAAGCGGGAATGGTAATTATGCCACGAGAATAATCCAATAGGCCGTTTTGAGACATGGAAAGGAGCATACGTGATACGCGCAGACGAGTGGTACCTAGCTCTTTCGCCAAATCTTCCATGCGGATGTAGAGTTTTTTGTTTCCAATGGGACGAAGGCAACGGCGATGAAGAAACATGATAAAGCGCTCACGCTCATTTTCGGCACGTTTCAACCACAAAAGGGAAGAAGCATGTTGTGCGACAGTGCTCAACATATTATAGAAGTTGATTTGGAATGCAGGATACTGCATCAGCAGTCGTCGCACGCTTTGCTTATCGAGCATGACGAACTGGGATTCCACCAACGAACGTACCGTATAACGATAGACATTGTGTAGGCCGAAAAGGCAGTCGGGCTGCATCACCCATGGGGCACGGATATTTTCCTTTATACGATAGGTATGTTCTGGACTTTCTGATTCGCATTCCACCTCTCCGCCGAGTAAGATGCAGAGGCGATGACTTTCATCGCCTTGACGCACAACAATCTCTTTCGGTTTCAACGTGCGAAAATCGAAAGGTGTCTTCTCTACGATGTCGAGGAAGTCCAGACGACTAAAGCCTTGAAACAAAGGTACTAAAAGTAGGCGGTTGGAAAAGGTATGATCCATAAAACGTGACAAAAGGCTTCCTCTCCTCAATGGTATGATACTTACGACAATGAGGAATCTCCAATATTATTTTCTAACACAATTTGTTATGATGTCGACGCGTCCCGCATCGGCCAAAGGACGAAGGATATAATACTCACAATAGAGAATCAGATTATTTCTCCACAGGCATTCGATCTACATAAGTGCAAAGTTGGCCTTTCTCATTGGCATAAATCAAATAGGCACGTAGCTCTTTGTGGGCTGCTAATACTTTCTTTGCGCCATCGAGACCAAGCACCATGAAAGCGGTGGCATAAGCATCGGCTGTGGCACAGTCGGGAGCCATGACCGTAGCTGAGAGCAAAGAATGCTGCACGGGACGTCCTGTGCGTGGATCAATGGTATGTGCATATTTGCGACCATTGTGTTCATAGAAGTTGCGGTAGTTTCCGCTTGTTGCAAGAGCCGCATTCTGCAAACTAAGCACCGTTTGGAGGTCGCCCTTGCTCGGATCAGAACCATCAATGGGCTTGCTCACACCGATTTGCCATTCATGACCTTCTGGATTGCGCCCCTTTGTCACAACCTCGCCACCTATCTCTACCATGTAATTGAGCACGCCATGTTCGCGCAGCACCTTGGCTACTCTGTCTACACCATACCCTTTGGCAATGGCTCCACAATCGATCATCACACCGGGAGCAGCCGTAGACACTTGCTGAGTCTTTCCATTCAAGACTACCTTGTTATAGCCCACCAAAGTTCGAAGAGAATCTATCTGATTGTCAGATGGGAACTGTCCCTTCTTGAAACCAAAGCCCCAAGCATTGACCAAGGGCATCACCGTCACATCAAACGCTCCTTGTGTGGCCTCACTGATAGCATGTGCCTTTGTTAAGACTTCATAGAGCATAGCATCGGACTGGGGCTTTCCTTGATTTACGAGTGAGATTGCGCTCTGTTGATTGAACACCGACAGACTGGCATCCACACGATTGAGTTCTTCAAGAATTTCCTTGTCGAGAGGCTGTGCCGCCTCATATTTTATATGATAGGTTGTGCCAAAGATGGCTCCTTCGGCCGTACGCAAAGTGGTGGTTCCACGGAAGCGCACTATCCAAATAGTGGCAAATATGAGGAAGAGCAAGAAAATGCCTCCCAAGATTCTTTTCTTTTTCATATATCGAATATCACGTTAAAAGTACCGCCAAGGGCATGCGTATCATTCTTTCCATAACCTGGCACATACCAAGAATTTCCCAAGGCATTCTTCTTATTGTAGATGCGCATACGATAGCGAATGCTCCAGCCTAAATGCAACATGCCCCACACGCGTGCTTCAAGTCCAAACACTGCCTCTCCCCAATGGTTGGTGCCACGTACGCCCTCAAAGCGGAAGGGAATGGTGGTGCCATAGATAGGATCTTGGCGATCGGGTCCATCGACATCATACTTATAGGTAGAAAAGGCATAACGCAGTCCGACAAAGATACGTCCCGCTCCACGCACGTTTTTAGCCACATTATAGTCCATACCAATGCGATAGTAGGGCGAATGCACTTTATAGTGCAGGTCGGTAGTTTCGTTGGTATGATTGCTCACGCCCATACCCATCTCGAAAATGGGAAAGTAGCGGCCATAGAGGTTCAAGCGAGCTGCCGCTTCATACTGTCCATAAGGTGTACAAGCAGCCATCACGGCTCCACAGACGTCGGCCGATATGCTCACTCCCGCAAAGAGCGGCATCTTCTTCTGAGCCTCGAGCGCTGCAGCGGCTTCCTCGGGCGAGGAATACTGCACGCCACGCACTTGCTTATCGGACTGCTGTTGCTGCGATTTTGCAGTTGTTTGCTTTGGTGCTTTCTTTCTCGGCTTTTCCGTGCGCACACTGTCGACATAGAGAATGGGCGTCTGCGCCTTGACTTTGAAACAAAGACTACTTACTGCTAGCAGTACGAAGGAAAATGCGAATGTTTTCAACATCATCGTAATTGACTAACGTACGTACCACCGACACGCTGTCGACCGTAAGCGGCATTTCCGACAGTGAATGCGAAGTGGCTCGCACTGAGGTTATGGTGTGGAACACGGACGAAGGGCAATCGAGCGACTCAAAATGAGGTTGCAGTGTATGGTCGACGAATAGCGTATCAGTGGCTGTTAGCCCATCGGCATTAGCCCAATGCAAGAGCAAGGTGTCTTTTGTCTCCCCTTCTTTTAAGGGGAGCAAGAAACTCTTGATGCCCGAAGCCTTGTTGAGCAACACTGTATCGCGCCCGGCAGGGGTTACAGTGAGTTCTTCATTTAGCGTATAGGCATTTTGAGGCGACTTCAAGTAGAGATTACACTGCATCCTCACCACATTGTCGAGTGGACAGTCTATATTAGAGCATGAGGGCAACAACGTGCCTATACCGCATACTGCAACAAGGGCGGCCACCACATAGCGACTCGCCCTCAACGAAGTGCGCCCCGTTCTGGATTTCCCCGTGAGGAATCCATTTGTATTCTTATCAAAAGGCTGCATTTCTCTGTATGCTAGATTTGTTTTTCTATCTGATAATCGTTTCTTCCAGCTGCATTGCGACTAATGAGTTCTCCCAAGAAACCGGCCACAAAGAGCTGCGTACCTAGAATCATCATGGTCAGCGCAATAAAGAAATAGGGAGAATGGGCTACTAAGGGCGCAGGCGTAGATGTCAAAATATGAGCTAACTTCACACCACCTACGATGAGGCAAGATACGAAGCCGAGGAAGAACATCAAGGAACCCAAGAAGCCAAACACGTGCATGGGTTTCAAGCCAAAGCTATTGAGGAACCATAGAGATAGCAAATCCAAGTAGCCATTGACGAAACGATTGAGACCGCCAAATTTGGTCTTACCAAACTTGCGAGCTTGATGATGTACCACTTTCTCTCCTATCTTATCGAAACCTGCATTTTTTGCCAAATAGGGAATATAACGATGCATCTCGCCATATACCTCTATATTCTTCACCACTTCGTTGCGGTAGGCTTTCAGTCCGCAGTTGAAGTCGTGCAGATTATGAATACCACTCACCTTGCGTGCTGTGGCATTGAAGAGTTTGGTGGGAATAGTCTTTGAAAGTGGGTCATAGCGTTTCTGCTTATAACCCGACACAAGATCAAAGCCATCTTGAGTAATCATACGATAGAGTTCAGGTATTTCGTCGGGCGAATCCTGCAAGTCTGCATCCATCGTAATAACAACCCTACCCTTTGCTTCACGAAAGCCACAATAAAGAGCAGGACTCTTTCCATAGTTACGACGGAACTTAATGCCATGTACATGAGCATCTTCTTCAGCAAAACTTTCAATGACTTGCCATGAATTGTCGGTGCTCCCATCGTTTACAAAGATTACCTCAAACGTAAACTTATTCGCTTCCATCACACGCTTTATCCAAGCATAGAGTTCGGGAAGACTTTCGGCCTCATTGAAGAGAGGCACTACTACTGATATATCGTATTTATAATCCATGAGATGATATTTTCTTTTATATTTAGGGCCATCACGCGAGGTCCAATTCTTTATTTTCTTGTAATCAGCCCTATCACAGCCGCTATCACAGGTCCCAATATCAAGGAGCAATAGAGCGAGAACGATGCATAGGTGGATGCGCCCAGACTTTGCATAGCCTCCACAAGTCCTCTCACTCCACCCTTACCCGTCATCTGCGCCAATTGCACATCTATGCCCGATTGTCGGAGATAGGCTTTCATTTCAGGTGTATTGAGCGAATGACCGTAAGCCTCAAAGATGCTTCCATGATCAAAATACTGCAAATAAACAAACGTGAACAACGCCACCCAAACAGAGGCATAAAACCCCGTGAGCAGAGCATGCAAGAAGCCACGCATAAAGCCAAAGTCGGAGATTTCACTAGCAATAGCTTGACGAAAGCGAACGGTCTGATAGGTTGCCAACACGGGACTACACAACAGCATCACACCAAAAAGAGTGGAGCAAAACGGGATAGAAAACGACCATTTAAGCACCACAAGTGACAAGATGCCAAACAATCCGAGTACGATACCATTGCGCATAGCGAAAGCATTTATCTGCTTTACGTTGTCATTATTTTGCATAATCTATTTGCTTTTTCTTGATAAAGAGACATGAAGCTAGTTCCAATTGCCAAGCCGCAACGCAGCCTATCTTTATGCAAAGATAGTGCAAACCGAGAGTAATACAAAACAAGCCTGCTTGTTTTTATTTCCGAGGTGCAGCCTATTTTATGCAAAGATAGTGCAAGGTGAGAGAAGAGCAAAGAAAATAATTAGTTTTTCCTTTCATATACCTCCAATTCATAGTTTAACATTTGAGATACGAGCGATTTTATCACCCAAGAATGCTTCAATACCCAACAGAAACACTCCCTTTTTCACTCCTCCAGTATCACTCTAAGCAGGAAATAGAGTAAAAAGAGACATCTACACACAAGAATCAACATCGCGCCGATTTTAGTTAGCGCTGAAGACATGGACAACATTTGCCTCCATTACATCCTTCAGCATGTTACTTTTCATACATCTCTCACCCCATAAGAAAAGTAAAGAATTTTGACATCCAGAAGTTGCTACCTAGAAAAAGAAGCATCTTACAAACAGGTTAGATAGTCACCCTTGACCACATAAAAAGAACTTTATGCCCATACAAAAAAATCTAGATGGGCAAGAAAATATTCTTTATTGGGCAAGAAGGAAAAACTATTTGGGCAGAAACTTAGCATTATTTGAGCCAAAATTGAGTTATTCCAGTACAGTCGCAACAAAGAAGAGCACAGAAATCTCTGATTATCAAGAAACAAGCCAAACGCTATACGATTCGCATTTTTCCAACAACTTAGACGATAAAATAAAATACGCGACTACTGTCCCATATTTTTAGACAAGTTAAGCGACAACATATAATATTCGACAAGCAGGAAAAGGGCACAAAGCTTGTCTTTTTAAGAAGCAACAAGCAAATGCACTCTTTACCCTCTCGATATGTCAAGCATCTCTCAAAATAGGGATTCAAAATAAAAATGTAAACATAGCAGCCCCATAAAAGAACTTTTTCAAAGAAAATTCAAAAAAAGTAGAGAAAAAGTTTGTCAGAATAAAAGAATGTCGTACTTTTGCACTCGCAAAAACGAAATACCACATGCACTCTTAGCTCAGTTGGTAGAGCAACTGACTCTTAATCAGTGGGTCCAGGGTTCGAACCCCTGAGAGTGTACTACAGGAGTTACGACTTCGGTATGAAGGCTTTGCAATGCACTCTTAGCTCAGTTGGTAGAGCAACTGACTCTTAATCAGTGGGTCCAGGGTTCGAACCCCTGAGAGTGTACTATCGTCCATAACATCTCGCACTCTTAGCTCAGTTGGTAGAGCAACTGACTCTTAATCAGTGGGTCCAGGGTTCGAACCCCTGAGAGTGTACAAAAGATTGAAGTATGAAAAAAGCTTCAATCTTTTTTTATGCCTTGACACGAAACTCCACGAAAGACCAACAACCTTCACGCCTTTACACAAGCAACGTAACAAGAAATCCCATGCCCATTATTCCAATAAACAGCTTAAACCATCCTGGTACGGAAATCTTTAGTTCCCTCACCGAAGCCCAACTACGTAACAAACTTGAACCAGAAAAAGGGATTTTCATTGCCGAAAGTCCCAAGGTTATTCGCGTAGCAATGAGCGCAGGCTACAAACCTACCGCCTTGCTCGCTGAAGCCAAGCATCTCACGGGGGATGCAGCTGACATTGTAGCGCAGATGGACGAGCACCTTCCTATCTATACAGGCAGCCGAGAACTACTAGCCACACTCACCGGCTATAAGCTCACACGAGGCGTACTTTGCGCTATGAAACGCCCCCAATGCCCTTCTTTGGCCGATGTATTGAAAAACGCACACCGTGTAGTGGTAATTGACGGCGTGGTAGACACCACCAATATCGGAGCTATTTTCCGTTCTGCGGCAGCACTAGGCATTGATGCCGTGTTACTCACCCGCAACTCGTGCGACCCGCTCAATCGTCGCGCCATTAGAGTATCAATGGGCACCATATTTCTCATTCCTTGGACATGGATAGACGGCGATATCCAACAACTCAACGATTACGGATTCCGCACCGTAGCCATGGCGCTTACCGATCGGTCAATCTCGCTCGACGATCCTCGCCTACAATGCGAATCTCGTTTAGCCATCGTAATGGGAACAGAAGGCGATGGTCTGCCCAAAGAAACTATCAGCAAGGCCGACTATACCGTCAAAATCCCCATGGCACACCAGGTTGATTCACTCAATGTGGCAGCAGCTTCAGCCGTAGCATTCTGGCAGCTTCGTTTTAAAAAATAAAACAAAAGCACTCACAAACAAAAAACGATTACATTTAGCTAGCTTATTTGTCATAAATAGAAATATATATGGTAAATTTGCACATTATAAACCTCTATCTGACATTGCATATTCTATTTAAATGACAAACGAAGACAAGCCATTTCTCCAAAATCAGAACACACAAGAAGAGGAATCTTTTGACTTTACAGAATTCTGTATGATCGCGCTGCGCCATTGGCAATACTTTGTCATAGCCATTATTGTAGCCCTTGGTATTTCCGCTTATTACATTTTACACTCCACACCGACCTACACTCGTAGCATGCTTCTGCTCATCAAAAACGATGACAAGAAGAGTGGCAGCGGTGCCGCAGCTTCACTTGCAGCGGACTTCCAAAACTTAGGCATTACTTCTTCCGCACTGAACATCAACAACGAAATTCTCACTATATCGACTCCTGTCATGATGCAAGAAGCCGTAAAGCGCCTTCATCTTGATGTGCAAATGAACGTGGAAGAAGGTTTTCATAGTGTGCCCCTTTACGAGCGCTCACCCATCACGCTACTTATGCCACAGGCTCCCGACAATTTTTCTTGCAACTTCAAGATGCGCTTGAATCAGAACCAAACGGCAGAACTTTACGACTTTGAGTCTGGGAAAGGACTAGACAAACAGCATATCACTGTAAAGATGAACTCCCTAGTCCATACCCCCGTGGGGATTATTGTGATTCAACCTACCAAGTATTGGTCAAAAACGTTTACCAACAAAGAAATCAGTGTATCTAAATATCCCGTTGAAGCGACCGGAAACATGTACGCTAGCAGGCTCAACGTAGCATTGAGTGATAAAGAAAGTACCATCTTGAATATCAGCATTGCAGACGAGAGTAAACAGCGTGCCGACGACCTAATATACAAACTTGTTGACGTTTACAACGAGCAATGGCTCAAGGATCGCAACCGTGTGGCTGAAAGTACTTTTGAGTTTATCACTGAACGCCTCAACACTCTTTCAAAAGAACTAGGCGACGTTGACCAAAAAATCTCAGACTATAAAAGTGAGGCCATGCTGCCCGACATAGATGCTGCTTCAAGCATCTACTTAAACCAAAGTTCTAAGAACAACGACCAAATTCTCTCGCTCAAGAATCAACTCAGCGTAGCCACTTACATTCGCGAATACTTGCACGACCGCAGCAAAAGCGGACAATACTTGCCCACCAATACCGGAATAGGAAGCACTGGTATCGAAAGCATGATTGCCAACTACAATAAGACTGTTACTTCACGCAATGATGTACTCGATAATAGTAGCGAAAATTCACCGCTCGTACAGAAGTTTAACACTGATATCGCACTACAAAAGCAGGCTATCATGCATTCGCTTGACAACTTGATCACGCAGATTCAGTCGCAAATCAATCGTTGGGAAAACACCGAGCGGCAGACCAACCAGAAACTTGCCACAGCTCCGCAACAGGTAAAGAAATTGCTCTCTGTGGGGCGACAGCAGAAAGTGAAAGAAGCCCTCTACATCTACTTGCTTCAGAAACGCGAAGAAAACGAGCTATCTAAGACCTATACGGCTTGGAACACGCGCATCATTCAGCCGCCTATAGGCAGCAACAACCCATCCACACCCCGTAAAAACATCGTACTACTCTTAGCCTTGGCCATTGGAGTAGCTGTGCCCGCAGGCATTCTGTTCTTGCTTGAAGCGCTCAACAAAACGGTGCGCGGACGCGACGATGTGGAGAACATGCACATGCCCCTACTAGCAGAAATTCCTGCCATTACATTCAAGAAAAATTGGTGGAGCCGTTCCGAGAAGAACGCGAAGCGCCGTATCTACGTGGAAGACAACAATCGCGATGCCATCAACGAAGCTTTTCGTATTCTCCGAAGCAAACTCTACTATTATATGCGTAGCATAGGGCCGGATGCGAAAATTGTCATGCTAACAAGCTTTACCCCCAACTCCGGAAAGAGCCTCACCTCAGTTAATCTAGCCCGAACGATTTCCTTGAACAACAAGCGCGTGCTCACCATCGATATGGATATGCGCCACGCTTCTACAAGTCACATCGTCCCAACCCCTACTGAAGGCCTCTCAGCCTACTTGAGCGGACTCAATGACGACTTGGCATCACTTGTCATGCATAACGCTTTCGGTGAGCAATCCGACCTTCTCCCCGTGGGAATTATTCCGCCCAACCCCTCGGAACTCTTGCTCAGCAACAGAATGGCAACACTTATGGAGTGGGCGCGCAATAACTACGACTTCATCATTCTCGACTGTCCACCAATCGACATCGTTGCCGACACGAACATAATCAGATCGTTTGCCGACCTCACACTTATTATTATTCGCGTAGGACTAACAAAAACCGAAAAACGCTTCGAGACATTGATGAGCTCCACAAGAATGGTAATTTCAAACACATAGGAATGGTGCTAAATGGTTCGGATATCACCAAGCGCAAGAACAAATATGGCTATTACAATAGCTACTACGAGACCCCACAAAAGCATCACAATAAGATGTAGCGCTAATATGTTCATGGCCTTGAGCAACAGTTCTCCAATCTAAATTCTCTTTTATCTATAAGGGACTCTTCCTGCATGTTGCATGTGCAAGAAGAGTCCCTTATGAATTTGTTTAAGGGTGGTTCTATAAATTCTGAAATTTATGGTATCCAATTCTGATGATGGGATTTATAGAACCACCCTTAAGAGAAATACTTAGCGAATCAAGATTTTCTGACCATTGACAATATAGAGGCCACTCTTTAGTTTTTTAAGAGCTTCAGAAAGCGAGGATTCTGTAAAAATGTAACGTCCCTGCACATCATACACCTTAATGGTTGCACTCGTATGGTCTAAAACAGGAGAAAGTCCCGTAGCAGGAGTTTTCACAAAAAGCTCCACAGGGCGTTGTCCATTCGTATAGGTAGAGAAGCGCGGACTGCTTACATTGTATCGTATGCTGCGCGAAGAATACTGGTTGTTCGTAATAACAGCCTCACCTGAAGACGAAATGCGAATGGTCCACTGTGCATTAGTAGCCTTGGCATCAGATGAATAATTAAGAGCATTCTTATCCGAGAGCAAAGACAAATAGTTGTCTTCCACAGCATCATAGAAAGTCCAAGCATCTGCACCTCCACCAAGTGTCAATTCATAAGGAAGACTACCTGCCCCAACCTCAGTTTCAATAATCTTATCGTCAGAGATTGAAACGGAAGCAGCCTTTCTGACTGCTGATTTCTTGTCGGATGCACTCAAAGCCAAATTCTGCGATGGGCATACAATCAACACCTTATTACCTACCGAAAGGTTAGCTGCGTTAGTCACAAGAGTGTATACATGATTTCCTTCGGGCAATTCGCTAGCAATGGTATAATTAGCCACAACGCTTTGACTTTTCACCTCGCCCAACATAGCATAAGCTTGAATAGTGGTAGCTTCGTTTATCGTCACATGTGCAGCACCATAAGCCGACTGCAAACTTCCACCATTGACAATATAATAAATAGAAGCTCCTTCCGTGGCAGAAGTGATTGTTACGTCCGTTCCTTTTGACACAACGCCCGCTGCTGGATAAAAGGTTGGAATTTCCACTTCCTCAGAAGGAGGTGTTACACCACCACCATGACCATAGTTGTCGGGATCGAAATAGCGCCCAATACTATCCCCCCATACATATTGTTCCAATCCAGGATAATCAATATACGGATTACGATTGTGCTGAATGGTATACACCGCATTGTTGCGATCGATTTCTTTCTGACTTACAGGATCTTCATGAGCCCAACGGAGCAACATGGTAAGCGCCCAATTGGCATACGCAGGATAGGAATTCTTCGAGAGCATAGGCGAACTCCAACCTGCTATCTTATCTTCATAAGCCGTGGCCATATAGAAATATGTACGTGCGAAGTCGCCTTTATACTCATCATTGGGTTCGAACACTGTGCCTGAATAACCTGCGACACTGCTCGGGCCTAACTTACTATAACCTCCATTGGAAGTATACGTAGGAGCATTAGTTTCACCAAAAGGATAGTTACTGCGACGACCATTTACATAACCATCCGTGGGATAAAGATGAAACAGATCCGTATACATAGGCTTTGCATCAGAGAACCAACTTTTTGGGAAAGAATGTTCTCGGTTGAACACGTCGCCCTCTTTTGAATAATTACCTTTGTGACCCTTTTCTGGATCAAAGTTCGTCTTGCTGGAATACATATCCCATATCTTACCATCAGCACGTACGTCAGTGGTCTTAAATGCCGTCCACAACGCATCATAGCTTAAAGCTGTATGGTTGGCTATTTTTTTAAACAAGGCCGTTTTCAAATCCGCTCCGGTCTTACCTTTTGCTCCACTATAATAGCCCGAAGGAGCTTGCGCTTGTAAGCACAAGATCATACAAAACGAGCTACAAAGAAGCATAAGACGCTTTAAGTAATAATGATTCATCAGTTTTTTGTATTTTAGGTTGATAAAATATACAAATATGGGAAGGAGGGAAATAAGGATTAAGTGAACAGACGAAGTATAATTATAAGAAGAATAGAGACTTCCTTTACTTACTAGTCTCAAATTCTAGATTTAGGATGGTTCTATAAATTCTGATGATGGAATTTATAGAACCACCCATTACTAATTCGTCAGCAAAATCCCACGATTTCTCACTTTTTCAATAGCTAAAGAATGTAGTTTTCAATTTGCAAAGTTCCCACTTTTATCGCACCCCTACAAGTTTTAGGTCACTTTTATCACAAAATTATATGGTAAGCATACGTTTTCTCCTTGTCTGCTAGTCCATATCAGCGCTTTTGCTTACTTTTGCATAAGATAAGATAAGCTCTGCCCTATGCAAAAAGTACTACTTCTTCTAATAGCAGCATGCTCTTTCCTACTCTCATTTGCTCGAAAATGGACACCAGAAGATGTGCCCATGGTGCATCTACAAGATGCGCGACGCTATGTGTGCAACCCTGAGAACGTGCTTTCACAAGCGGCTGTAGATTCGACAGACCACATGCTGATACGATTGCAACGAGACAAAGGGGTTCAGACGGTAGTAGTTGTAGTAAAACAGATTGAAGGAGATGATCCCTACCAATTTGGTATGGCCATTGGTAAGAAATATGGAGTAGGTTCTGGAAAGCAACGCACTGGATTGATTGTGGTACTTGCTACCGAAGACAGGAGTTTTCAAATTCTTACAGGCAACGGACTTGAAGGCACTCTTCCCGATGCAATTTGTCGCAGAGTGCAAAATCGAATTACGATGCCTGCCCTCAAAGAGGGAAAATGGGACGAAGCGATTATGGGAACAATTCGTGGGCTTGATTCTTACATACGCGGAGATGAATCGCTAACCGCCGACCCCGAAGAAGACGATGAAACAGATGCTGCTATCGCAGGATTCATATTGGCTGCATTCCTTATCGCTATTATCTCCTATGCTATCTACAAAAGCCAAAAACGCTATAAATGTCCTCAGTGTAAAACGCGTATGCGCGAAGTTCACAGGAAACGCTTGCGCATCAACAAGGGTACAGGAGAATGGAAATACCGTGTTCTGCTTCGCTGTCCAAAATGTGGACGAGAAAAGGTGATTTATGAAGACGACGACACTCAAAATGGAAGTAGCACGATACCTCCTATAATGCCAATAGGTGGAGGCAATAGTTCGGGTGGATTCTCGGGTGGAAGTATAGGTGGCTCATTTGGTGGAGGCACATTCGGCGGTGGCGGAAGCGGCGGCCGTTTCTAACAAGAGGTCTCACACTTCTAGAAAATTATCAATACGCTTTCATACGCATTTTCAAAGTATCTATTCATTAATACCTCGTATAATAACAGAATCTTATGAAGAAAAGTTCCATCGTTCTGCTAGTAATCGGCGTAATCATCTTGATTATTGCCGTCGGCACACTGACCACTTATAACGGACTCGTAGCCAAAGACGAGTCGGTAGCCACGGCTTGGAGCAACGTACAGACACAGTACCAACGCCGTGCCGACTTAATCCCCAACTTAGTGAGTACAGTAAAAGGCTATGCGAAACATGAAAGTCAGACGTTACAAGATGTCGTATCAGCTCGCGCTAAAGCCACACAAATCACTATGGATGCTGGAAGCTTGACTCCCGAGAAGATGAAACAATTTCAGGAAGCTCAAGGTGAACTCTCACAAGCCTTAGGAAAGCTGCTCTCTATTAAGGAAAACTACCCCAACCTCAAGGCAAGTGAAAATTTCTCAGAACTCCAAGCACAACTAGAGGGTACAGAGAATCGTATCAACGAATGCCGCCAACTCTACAACGAACAAGTGAAAGAATACAACATTGCCGTACGCCGTTTTCCCAAAAACATCGTAGCAAGCATGTTTGGTTTCGACAAAAAAACTCCTTTCGAAGCCGAAACAGGAGCAGAGAAGGCACCCAACGTAGAATTTTAATAAAAGAATCGGACTAACGACCTAGGAAATGTCGTTAGCTCATTTCTAAAAGACATACACAAAACTACCATATCCCCATGGACAGCAAACAACGTTACATGATGCGCGGTGTATCCGCCATGAAAGAAGACGTGCACAACGCCATCAAGAATATTGACAAAGGAATCTTTCCACAGGCTTTCTGTAAAATCATCCCCGACATCTTGGGAGGAGATCCCGAGTATTGCAACATCATGCATGCCGACGGAGCTGGCACAAAGTCGAGCCTAGCCTATATGTATTGGAAAGAGACGGGCGACCTTTCTGTATGGAAAGGGATTGCACAGGACGCCTTAATTATGAACACAGACGATTTGCTTTGCGTGGGTGCCGTAGACAATATTCTTGTTAGCTCTACCATCGGCCGAAACAAGATGCTCATTCCTGGCGAAGTGATCTCGGCCATCATCAATGGTACAGACGAGCTACTTCAGCAAATGCGCGACATGGGCGTGGGCATTTATGCTACTGGTGGCGAAACAGCAGATGTGGGCGACCTCGTGCGCACCATCATTGTAGACTCTACAGTAACTTGCCGAATGAAGCGCAGCGATGTGATTAATAATGCCAATATCCGTCCGGGCGATGTCATCGTGGGGCTTTCTTCTTGTGGTCAAGCTACTTATGAGAATGAGTATAACGGCGGTATGGGTTCAAATGGTCTAACTTCTGCCCGACACGACGTATTTGCCAAATATCTGGCAGAGAAATACCCCGAGAGCTACGATCATGCAGTGCCAGAAGAATTGGTATATAGCGGTGGCTACAAATTGACCGACGAAGTGGAAGGAGCGCCTATCAACGCAGGAAAACTTGTCCTCTCGCCCACTCGTACTTATGCCCCTGTGGTCAAGAAAATGCTCGATGAACTTCGTCCTGAAATTCATGGTATGGTACATTGCACAGGAGGAGCTCAAACGAAAGTACTGCACTTCGTAGGAGAAAATTGCCGTGTGATTAAGGACAATATGTTCCCTGTACCTCCCCTCTTCAAAGCCATTGCCAAACAAAGTGGTACGGATTGGGCTGAAATGTACAAAGTATTCAACATGGGTCACAGACTCGAAGTATACGTACGTCCGGAAATAGCCGAACAAGTGATTGCCATTAGCCAAAGTTTCAATATCGACGCTCAAGTAGTGGGTCATATAGAAGAAGGCAAACGCTCGCTTACAATCAAGAGCGAATTTGGAGAATTCAACTACTAGCATATACTGCAAAGTACAAAAGAAGGAAATGGAATGGTTGGGACGAACGTCCGCATAACACATCTCCTTACTTCTTTTGCACTTTGCTTTTTTAGGGCGGTTTTATTCATTCTGATGATACCGTCTCCAATTACGACAAAGAAGGCTCTTACTTTCATCATAATCGTTGCTACTCTGGCTTGTTTAGCGGAAATGATTCGCTTCTTTTATGGAATGATTTCTTCGCCAGAAAAAATATCATTCTTTCGAATATTCACGACTTTCCTATCTGTGATAGGATGGCTATGCATCTGTTGGAAAGAGATTCGCAGACAGCGCATCAGCAACTGGATTATTGATTTTAGCAAAAAACTGAAACAACATTCATGAATACACTCTTAGAAAAACTCAATGGCCTCGTAGCCCGCTTTGAAGAAGTCAGCACACTCATTACCGACCCTTCGGTGATTGCTGACCAACAGCGCTACGTACGACTAACCAAGGAATACAAAGAATTGGAAGACCTCATGACCGCACGCAAGGAGTATGCGGACTTACTATCCAATCTGGAAGAGAGCAAAGACCTGCTGCTCAATGAGACTGATCCCGAAATGAAGGAGATGGCTCGCGAAGAAGTGGTAAACTGCGAAAAACGTATTCCCGAACTAGAGGAAAGCATTAAACTGATGCTCGTACCTAAAGACCCTGAGGACTCAAAAAATGCCATTCTTGAAATTCGTGGCGGTACGGGTGGAGATGAGGCCGCTCTATTTGCTGGTGACCTTTTCCGCATGTACTCAAAGTATTGCGAGCGTAAGGGATGGAAACTAGAAGTTTCAAGCGCGAGCGAAGGTGCAGCAGGAGGTTTCAAAGAAATTGTCTGCTCCATCACAGGTACAGATGTATATGGCACGATGAAATACGAAAGCGGTGTGCATCGTGTACAACGCGTTCCCGCTACTGAAACACAGGGTCGTGTGCACACCTCTGCAGCAACAGTGGCCGTACTTCCCGAAGCCGAGGCTTTCGATGTAGTGATTAATGAAGGCGAAATTAAATGGGACACTTTCCGTTCGAGCGGTGCAGGTGGCCAGAACGTAAATAAGGTAGAATCAGGTGTACGCCTGCGCTATAACTGGAAAAATCCGAACACAGGAGAAGTAGAAGAAATTCTAATTGAATGTACCGAAACGCGTGACCAGCCCAAGAATAAGGAGCGCGCTTTGGCTCGTCTGCGCACATTTATCTATGATAAAGAACACCAGAAATACGTAGACGACATTGCCAACAGAAGAAAAACGCTTGTATCAACAGGCGACCGCTCAGCAAAAATCCGCACTTACAACTATCCACAAGGACGAATCACTGACCACCGCATCAACTATACCATATACAATCTGCAGGCATTCATGGATGGTGACATACAAGATTGCATCGACCACCTAATTATTGCCGAAAATGCCGAACGACTGAAAGAAGCCGAAATGTAATAGTAAAAGAAAGTCATGCGAAAGATTATTCTGCTTTGGACTCTTGTGCTTCCCCTACTCTACTCATGCCACAACAAATCAGCACAACAACGTGAAGAGAATGGCGCTTTTGCCAAAGCGAAGAAAACAGATGCTGGCGACAATCTGACCCGAATTGCAGAATCGGGCGAACTCATCATCGGTACCATCAGCGGCCCCGACACTTACTTTGACTATCAAGGACGAGGATTAGGTTTGCAATATGCCCTAGCCGAAGACTTTGCGAATACACAAGGGGTGGGCGTAAGAGTGGAACTTGCCAAAGACAGTCTTGAATTAGCTCACATGCTAAAGAACGGCGACATAGACGTCGTAGCATATCAACTTTCTGAACAATTCTGTAAAAAAGAAGGATTACTAGAGGCTGGTTCAAACAACAAGAAAAAACACACCACTTGGGCTGTAAGAAGCAATGCCTCCGACTTGGCCGAGGCACTCAATGATTGGTATGGCGAAGGGGTTGAAATAAAAGCAGAAAAAACCGAACGAACATGGATAAAAAATCGTTCTGTGGTGCATCGCAAAGTGAGAGCCCCCTTTATCTCGCGCGAGAAAGGCATCATTTCTACTTATGATGAATACTTTAAATTAGCAGCTCGATATACGGGATGGGATTGGAAACTCATTGCAGCACAATGCTATCAAGAATCGGGCTTCGACCCGAATGCCATCTCATGGGCAGGAGCAGCTGGATTGATGCAGCTTATGCCTGCAACAGCCGCACAATTCGGACTAAGCAGAGACAAAATATTCTCACCCACCGACAATATTGCCACGGCGTCTAAAGTGATTCGACATCTACAATCACAATTTTCAAACATTTCCGATGCTGAGGAGCGCGTAAAATTTGTACTCGCTTCCTACAACGGAGGCATTGGCCATATACGCGATGCACAAGCGCTAGCAAGAAAGCACGGATATGACGCAAACAAATGGGAATACGTTGGATTATTTGTGCGCAATCTGAGTAATGCACAGTATTATCGCGACCCCGTAGTGAAATATGGTTATATGATAGGTAACGAAACCTACGGCTACGTGCAGAGTATCATGGAACGATGGCGTGCCTACGGAGGGAACGTACGCAATCTTGGAGCGGGCACGAACGCTATCTCTGACCAATCATTCTCTGCCAAAAGCGGAAGTTCAAGAAGAGATGGCTTTACACCGCACAAGAAGAATCGTTACAGCACACAGCAAAAGATACTCTCGCCAGAAGAATTGAGAAATGCAGAGTAGACTCATATGCCATCATCAGAATGGGGTATCATAAATTCCAGAATTTATAGAACCATCCTCTATCCCAACCGGTCGTTTTCTCTTAGACTAGAGAAAACGACCGGTTTTTTATTACACACCAATTCAATATTCTAGAGCCCATAACAAGGGGGCTGCGGATATTCCCAGTTGTATTTTCCTTATGTCGTATGTTTACCCATTTCCATGTTGTAGTAAAGCTGTTGAGTGAAGATAAAGTCTTACTTCACGACACGGAAATTTTCTCTCTGCATAGATGGAATCTTTCCCCTTGTAAACGGAGAATTTCATAAACTGCGAACGAAGTGTTCCTAACTTCGTCATTATCAAGCTATAATCTAGACCATTCCGTTTCTCAATGAAGACTTTCACGTCTACCACAGGCCTGTG
>ENA-ORUV01000163-ORUV01000163.1-human-gut-metagenome-genome-assembly--contig:-NODE-163-length-57414-cov-25.258_pt1 | contig 57414 bp, 42 predicted proteins | sample MGYA00242089_ERZ509229 | MGnify/ENA primary metagenome ERZ509229 (study PRJEB26280, sample SAMEA2338805) | human gut metagenome | biome: human gut; feature: human-associated habitat; material: faeces...
GCATCAAATATGGGCTCAAAACTTTTGAACGCATATATTATAGTGAGAATCAATGCATTACATGTTGTTTCAGCACCCGTTTTGACTAATACGCCGAAAATTCTGCGCCAGAGGCATAATCCTGTCCATATTGCTCATTCAAAGCTCTGAAGCGAATATAACGAGCCTTTACAGGCTTGGTAAACATGACACGCTTAAGTTCGGCATTGGCAGCGAAGGCGCCCTTATGGATGGGGTCTCCCCAGTTCTTGCCGTCCTGGCTCACATAGATTTCATAATCCTTCACCCATCCGTTGGTGCCACTCTGACGAGGCAGGAGAGTGAATCCCTTCATGAGTTTGGCTTCGCCAGCATCGAAATCAACCCAGTGGGGATACTTAGCCAAGGTAATAGAGTACATGGTGTGCCATATCGTAGAAGGATCGCCATCTACAAGGTTGGCAGCATTGCCGCCACCAGGCTCTTGCGACGAGGCGAACACCACTTGCAGGGGCACACTCTCAATTTTCTCGTAGCTCATTGAGGTCTTCATCGAAGGATTGTCCTTATACCATGTGGTGATGGTGCCACCAGCGCGGAGGTCGATGGGCTGGGTGTAAGTATGCGCCTTCTTGAGGTTCTGACCGAGGGCATACATGATGGTGCGGCCCTTGGCAGGTGTGCTCAGTGTGACTTTACCCGTACGACTGTGTTCGATGCTGATGGGCTGTTCGCCCGAGGGCGAAACTTTGGCCACTTGAGAAGCATCGCTTCCTGCTGCGAGCGGACGGATAACGAAACCGAAATTGTAGTTGGCACTTAAAGCTTGATCTTCCACAAACGGGCCACCCTGTCCGCAGCTTGCACCTCCGAGACCAGTCACTTTGGCATCGAGATGGAGATAGGTGCCATCGCTCTCGGGGAGCTGATAGATGTGGGGAGCCTGGGCGAGCTGTTGCTGGCTCCAAGGCAGTGCTGATGCAGACATCACGCTGTCGGAAATGAATGCGAGACCTGTGCCGTCGGCTTGACGGAGAGCACACCAGCGCACTTCCTCGCGATTGCCCATAGACTGGGGCTTAGGCAAGAGGATATCTTGTTCGCCCACGCGGCCTTGATGCTGCTCAATGAACTGTCCGGTCTTGCGGTCGGCATAGTTGTTGACAGGACCACGGCCGTAATAGGTGAACTGATCGAGCTGCTTGGGCAACTTCATAGAGTAGCCAATGCGGGGCAACACCACGTTGTTGCGATTGGAAGAGATAGCACTCTGGAGTTCTACGGAGCCATCGGGATAGATGGTGTAGACCTCATTGGTGGTAAACTTGAGATCGTCGGCCGTGAGCTTGTGCACGCCCTTGTCGAAGCGGTAAGCGCTCTCGGGGTCGCGATCGTGATCGGTGTATACCTGCTGACATCCCTCGCGGCCTTGGCTCTCTACGGTGAAGCTTACCTGCGTGATGCCGTTCTTCTGATTGCTTACGATGGTGGGAGTGCCTACTACCTTGTGGTCGAGATTGTAGAGTCCGTACTTAAACCATGCGTTGTGATAGCCTATACCAGCATCGTTGTCGGTGGGAGCACGGAAGGCATCGAGCTTAGGACCATTGCCCTCGGCAATGAGCGTCTTGCCGCCATAAGTGAGGCTGGCGATAGAGCCCTGCTTGAGGTCGAAGTTGATGGTATAGTCCTTGCCCTCGAGAGTGAGGCGGTCGGCAGTGCGAGTGGTCTTGACTGCGCCCTGCTTCTGAGCTACGCTCTTCATAGCAGGAGCTTTTACATCGGCTCCCTTCACACGGAGCTGCTCTTCCATCTGTACGTAGCCCTTCTTAGCCCAAGGCATGTCTTTGCCTTGAAGGAACTGCACCTTGACGAAGTATTCGCTCTCGGGCGAAAGCTTGCTATAATCATAGTCGAGCACATACTCTTGACGCTCACGCGGGCCGACGATGTTCTTGGCGCCCATGAGAGGCTTGTTGGCTTCGATGCACTGGCCATCTTTCCAAAGCGACCATACGATTTGATAGCCCTTAAGAGGCTCGAAATAGTTCTTATTGAATATTTCGATGCGACCTTGCTTGAGGTCGACGGCCTTTACACCCACGTTTTGGTATACCTTCTTCACTTCAAAGTATTGAGCCTTAGGAGTGAGGTCGGGACGCATCACACCGTTCATACAGAACATACCATCGTTGGGCTTATTGTCCATGCCGAAATCGCCGCCGTAGCCCCAGTATTTCTGTCCGGTCTTGGCATCGATGCCTTCCATGGCTTGATCTACCCAGTCCCAAATGGCACCTCCCATGAAGAAGTTGGTGCTTTCGATGGCATTCCAATAGTCGATGAGGTTGCCCACGGCATTACCCATGGAATGAGCATACTCTGAGATGTGGTAGGGATACTTCATATTGTAGTTGCCCTTTACGGCTCCTTGCACCCATGCGATAGAGGGGTATTGGTTGGATCCTATATCCACAATGTCGTTGTTGCGCTCATACTGCACGGGGCGACTTTGGTCGTACTCCTTGATGGCTGCATAACATGCCTTGAAGTTGTCGCCAGGGCCAGCTTCGTTGCCAAGGCTCCAGATTACGATAGAGGGATGGTTGACGGTAGCGTGAACCATCTCCATGTTGCGAGCCAAGTGAGCGTTTTTAAATTCGGGTACGTGCGAGAGCGAAGCTTCGCCATAATAGTACTCATGGCTCTCGAGGTTGGCCTCATCTTCAAGATAAATGCCGTATTTGTCGCAGAGGTAGTACCAATAGGGAGCATCGGGATAGTGGCAGTCGCGCACGTGGTTGATGTTGCCACGCTTCATGAGGAACACTTCCTTCTCCATCTGCTCACGGGTGATGTAGTGGCCCGTCTGCGGATTATTCTCGTGACGATTTACGCCCTTCAGTTTGATGGGCTTGCCGTTGAGATAGTAGTAGCGACCAGCCAATCCAAACTCGTCTTGACTAGCAGGAGTATCCTTGATTTCGACTTTACGGAAGCCAACGATGGTAGAGAAAGTCTCCACGGTGTTGCCCTTCTTATCTTTGAGTTCTCCCACAAGGGTATAGCGGTGGGGAGCTTCTGCGCTCCAAGGCTTCACCTTATTGCCAGGAGAGAGGGTAGCCGTAGCGGTGACTTCACCGTTTTTGCCCACTTCGCCCACTTGAGCCACGGCTTGTACACCGGGCACGAGGGTATTTTCATCAGAATAGAGCTTATTTTCGTAGAGCGAATACTGGATGGTATAGCCCTTGGCAACCTTCGTGGTGAGATTGTTGACCTGTGCACTCACATGAAGCGAGGCTTGGGTGTAGGTGGCATCGTAGTCGGGGATAGCCTTGAGGTCGCGCACTTGCACTTTGGGCTTAGCGGTGAGCGACACGTTGCGGAAGATACCCGGCAAGCGGAACATATCCTGGCTCTCGAGCAATGAGGCATCGCTGTTGCGATAGACTTCCACGGCTATAACGTTCTCGCCCTTCTTATTCAGATAAGGCGTGATGTCGAATTGTGCTAGGTTGCGCGAGTTCTTTGAGAATCCCACGTAGTGACCATTGATGTAGAGATAGAAGAAAGAATCTACACCATCGAAGTTGACATAGACTTCCTTACCATTCCAATGTGCGGGGAGACTGAAGGTGCGACGATAAGAGCCTACTTCATTGCGATTCTTATACGTCATCCAGTTCTTGGGCGGTGTGCGCATCACGCCTCCTTTCCAGTCGCCTACCTTCACTTGGTGCTGGAAGATTACGCGCTGGTTGCTATAAAGAGGTTCGCCATACTTGAAAGTGCCATCGGCTTGGCGTCCAGCCATATTCCACGACATGGGCACCTGTATTTGGTCCCAACCCGAAACGTCGAACGTGGGCTTGAAAAAGTCGACGGGACGCTCTTCGGGATTCTTTGCCCAATGGAACTTCCATTGTCCGTCGAGGCTCTGCCAGAGTGTACTGTTCTCGGGTAGCACCTTGCGAGCTTGGTCTACTCCCTCGAAGGAGAAGAACCATGCATGAGGTTGCTGCTTGTTGTAGGCCACAGAGTCTGGGCTCTGCCACTCCCACCCTGAGGGGTGAGGCATCTGGCCATAATAAAAACCACCCAACGGAGCCACTTGTGCCCACATGGGCGACGAGAGTAAGGCTGCGAGCAGGGCAGCGGTAGTTTTCTTGTGCATATAATAGGGATGTTTGTAATGTGTTTTCCTTATTTTTTCAGAGCGGAGCTTTGCATATTCTGAACAAAGCTATGCTTCTTTCTGAACGATTCACGCTTTTTTAGATGCGAATGTACATATTCAAAGGGCTGGATGCATCGTTATGCTCGCCCTGCTAGGTGAATATGATGGGCACAAATTTACGTAAAACCTATCGTTTGCCCAAGGTTTTACAATCTTTTATACAAATACTATCTAAGAAAGCCTAGAATTTTCCAAAGAACTCGTATTTTTCTTGAAATTCATGAGAAGTAGGCTTCGCCTTCAATCCTTCCGCACGTTATGCCTTTCTCACAAAGTTTCCAGGCATCCTGACCACGAGTTCTGCGTCTTCAAGGTCGAACAATAGATTGGCCACACGGGCAGAAGTAGTGCCAAGTTGATTCGCAATACCATCCATCGTGATTGCATCTTTCTTTGAGAGCATAGCGAGTATGCGCTCTTGCTCGGGAGAAAACGTGGGAAAAAGCGAAACTTCGCCTTGTACTGGAGCACTCTCCCACCCCATGATGTGCAGGATGTCGGCTGCAGAAGTGATAATCGAGGCTTTCTTCTGGCTAATCAGATGGTTGCATCCAGCGGAATACTCATCAGTGATTCTACCTGGTACGGCCATTACTTCGCGGCCAAGAGAACTCGCTATGGCGGTGGTAATAAGCGAGCCTCCATGGGCGGCACTTTCCACCACAAGAGTGGCGGCCGTCATGCCCGCTACAATGCGATTGCGACGCACAAAGTTGCCTTTATCGGGATTGGTGCCCGTAAAGTATTCGGTGAGCAGACCGCCGTGGCTCAGCATTTCGCGTGCTTCTTTCTCATGCCGACGCGGATAAATGCGATCGAGACCATGAGCAAGCACGCCTACCGTGTCTATTCCATATTTCAAGCATGCACGGTGTGTATGAATGTCTACTCCGTATGCCAAACCACTGACTATCAGAGAGTTTGGCAGCATCTCACGCAAATCTTTTATCAAACTATTACACATCTGCTTGCCATATTCCGTGATGTGTCGTGTGCCCACAATGCTGATACTGTGCGTATGGTTGAGCGCTGTTGTGCCACGGTAGAACAGAACAATGGGAGCATCCTTCACTTGCCGCAAGCGCAGCGGATATTTATCGCTACTATAAGGAATCACTTCGATGCGGTGTTCTTGACAGAACTCCATTTCGCGAAGCGCACATTCGCGGGCTTCCTGTATCCCTATTGCATCGCGTAAGATGGCTGCCCAATGAGAATCAATGGATTGAGAATCTGTTAGGGCTGCCATAGCTGTGCCGTAATGGCGTATTGCAGCTAGAGCCTGCGACTGCGTGAGACCACGCAGTCGCAGCATAATGAGTGAAGAAAGGGCTTCGTCGAGCATGAGTGGGGAGAGTTTTCTATTTCTATGAGAAACAGGAGGTTTCCTTATTATAAAGATTATTCTTCTGCAAAGAACACTTGGTTGAGTTCTTCGCAATCGCTCAATTTTCCGTTAATAAGACATACAGCTTCCACGGTCGACTTAAAAGCAGGTTTATTGTCGGGAAGGCGATAGATATCTTGAACGAACACGTACTTAATTCCCTCCTTCTTCAGCGCAAGTTTCGATACAAATTCGTCACCGCTACGCAAGGGCGTTTTGAAGTTGAGTTGCATACGAGCCACTACTGCATCGATACCGCGCTCATGAAGTTCGGCAAAACTCACACCGCGCGAGCGAAGAAATTCATGACGAGTGTGCTCCGTATAGTGTTGATAGTTGGCATTGTTGACAATACCTTGTAGGTCGCACTCATAGTCGCGCACCTTAAAATTGAGAGAGTAGATATAATTCAAAGTGATGAGAATATAAGAGATGTAAATGAAATATGGGCTATAACAACCTAAGAAACATTCCCTAGCGCGAACGCAAGTATTCAGCACCGAAACGGCAACGGAGACAGTCTTTACGATCGCAATAGTTTTGACGGAGCTGAATGAGGGCTTGACTGTCGGCTGCATGAGCCACGTCAAGTCCTGCTCGCTGCCAACAACGCGTAATATAGTTGTGTTCGGCGGGAAGTTGCTCTAAGAGAGAAAAAGCACGTTCGGCCATATCTTCGTCCATACGCTGACGACCATAAGCAAAAAAGAGAGGTGAGGCCGTATTGATAATGACAAGGTTGAGCGAAGCTTTCTGCAACGTTTTATCTGATTCGCGACTTTCTTCTCCAAAGGCATAGTGGGTGCGCCAATAGTCGGTCACACCGATGCGAAATAAGCTTCGCAACTCGTCAATTGACGTACACTCTAACAAACGCGAAAAGTCGGCCTTCCGCTCAGAATAAACTCGTGCTAACTGCGAAAGTCTTACGTGGGGGAAATTTTGCGGACGTAAACGCCCGAACTTCCACATTCTTGCATCCATCGGAGTAAGCCCAAACTTATGCTGAAGAAAAATATATTCCGATTTAAGCTTCATGAAGTAACTGTCACGACGCTCCGCTTTGACAATTTCATCGGAAAGAAGGCCTGCTTGCCCCATAAAGAACGCCTCGATTTGAAACACATCATCGCGGTGTTTACACACAGCCTGAGGATCTATGGTTTGTGCCCAAAGCTCGAAAGCTTGTGCGTTGGTGCCAAAGCCAAAATTGCGTGCTAACGTAATAAAGAATGCTCGTTCCCAATCGCCTCCCGTTTGCTTCAGATAGCCTTCAATACGTTGTATCTTACTTTCAAGCCTTTCCACCGTAAGTCTACTCATCCAGCTATGTACCATCAACGCATCTACTTGGGGTATGATGCGGTAACAAGGTGGATACGTTTCCTCGTTGAGTAATTCTTCATAGTTCTGTTGCAACTGCGGTGGCACTTTTAGCGCTACTTGTGGAGGTCGTTTGCCGTCAGCCGTCTCCACCTCCGCATCGATAGTTTCCACCACATGTAGGATAACATTATTATAAGCCGCATCTGTCTCGTGGTGGTGGCGATACCAATCAGAGGAGCGAGTATGCACCTCCACATTGCCTGCCCACAATACACCTCCTATCTTCACCTTTGCATTGAAGAAGTCGGGGCCTGAATTTAGCAAGTTGTGCACGCCAGGATCGATCACTTCTATATTTTCGCCGTTTTGCGTCAATAGAGGTGTCGTGCCATATATCCGGTGTTGCCACACATAATGGACCAAGTATTCCATATTGAGGTTGCGTTAAGATTAGCCTACAAAGGTAGTGCAAGGCGAGTGAAATACAAAATAAAAGCGAAGACTTTTATTTTTATTTCCGAGCCGAAGCCTACATTGTGCTTGCAAAAGGTAGTGCAAGGCGAGTGAAATACAAAATGAAAAGGGGAACCCTCATTATCCTCATAATTGTGACGATCATTCGTACATCCCCCACCCTGCAACCTTTCTTTTTAAGGAGAGCAGAGGCATCTGTTAAAATAAAAACTCGTACTTTTGTAGCATCAATACAAAATGCGTAAATGGACACTATTTTTCACTACGACGTCGTTGTGATTGGCGCAGGCCATGCTGGATGCGAAGCCGCAAGCGCTGCAGCTCGCATGGGAGCAAAGACCTGTTTGATCACAATGGACATGAACAAAATAGCACAGATGAGTTGCAATCCAGCCGTGGGCGGCATTGCAAAAGGACAAATCGTGCGAGAAATCGATGCACTCGGTGGACAAATGGGCGAGGTTACAGATGCCACTGCCATCCAATTCCGCATGCTCAATCGATCAAAAGGACCTGCCATGTGGAGTCCCCGTGCACAGTGCGACCGCGCTCGCTTCATCACGGAATGGCGACTGCGCCTCGAAAACACTCCCAATCTCTACATCTGGCAAGACGAAGCTACTGAAATTCTCACTGAAGGCAACATCGTAAAGGGCGTGCGCACCATTTGGGGAGCTACTTTGCTAGCTCGCGCCGTAGTGGTCACCGCAGGAACTTTCCTCAGAGGACTCATGCACATTGGTAGGAAGCAAGTAGCTGGAGGACGCTGCGCAGAGCCCGCAGCAAATTTCCTTACGGAGAGCATCAACAACCTCGGCATTCGTTCAGCCCGCATGAAGACGGGCACTCCCGTTCGCATAGACAAGCGAACGGTACATCTTGATGAAATGGAACTTCAACCAGGCGAAACAGATTTTCACCGCTTCTCCTACATTAGCAAGATGCGTCCCCTGCCCCAACTGCCGTGTTGGACAACAAACACCAATGCCGCTGTTCACGAGACGCTGCGCTCTGGCCTCGCCGACTCACCGCTCTACAACGGACAAATCAAGAGTATCGGCCCACGTTACTGTCCGAGCATAGAAACCAAACTTGTCACTTTCCCTGATCGAGACCACCACCCTCTTTTTCTAGAGCCCGAAGGTGTAGAAACGAATGAGCTCTACTTAAACGGATTCTCTTCCAGTCTACCGATGAATGTGCAGATTGAGGCTCTAAGAAAAATCCCCTGCTTTCGCGACATTGTAGTCTATCGCCCAGGTTACGCTATAGAGTACGATTTCTTCGACCCTACACAACTTCACCATTCACTAGAAGCGAAGCATGTGGACGGACTCTTCTTCGCTGGACAGGTAAACGGCACCACAGGCTACGAAGAAGCAGGAGGTCAAGGCCTCATGGCAGGCATCAACGCCGCACTGAAGTGTAGCGGAAGCGAACCTTTCACTCTTCACCGCGACGAAGGGTATATCGGCGTATTGATCGATGATCTCGTAACAAAAGGAGTGGATGAGCCCTACCGAATGTTTACCTCTAGAGCAGAATACCGCATCTTGCTGCGACAAGACAATGCAGACATGCGCCTTACGCCCTACGCTGAGAAATTCGGATTGGCTTCAGAAGAACGATCACGCCGTTTCCATACGAAGAAAGAGAACATCGATGGAATCATACGTTACTGTCAGACATACTCGATTAAACCTTCCACAATTAACACACTTCTCGAAGAACTTGGAACTGCCCCGCTACAGAGAGGTTGCAAACTTTTCGATCTAATCAATCGTCCGCAGCTTTCACTCCAGATCCTCGCTAATCATTTGAGCGATTTTAAGGAGCGCCTTTCCATGATTTCATCGGATACAGAAGAGACCATTGAAGCAGCCGAGATAGAAATGAAATACCATGGATACATTGCTCGCGAACGTGCTATGGCCGAAAAAATGCAACGACTTGAAAACATCAAGATACGCGGTCATTTCGATTATAATAGCATAACTCAACTCAGCACAGAAGCTCGACAAAAGCTTACAGCTATCGACCCTGAAACTCTAGCTCAAGCCGAGCGCATCCCTGGCGTATCACCAAGTGACATAAGCGTATTACTTGTATTACTTGGACGCTAAAAAACTTACATCTACATCTATCAGTAAGAAAGTCGAATATTATCTAAAGTAAAACTTTAACTTCTTGAGAGAGATTGTAGCCTAGAAAGAAAGATAAAGGTCTTTTTAGCGATATTTTCCTTACGTTCCACGTGAAACAAACCAGCCAAAAGTATATCAATATCAAACCTTTTATGAATAAGAAATTGTTATTAGACAATCTAAGAAACGTGCCTGATTTCCCCAAGCCAGGAATCCACTTCAAGGATGTAAGCACACTCTTTAAAAACCACGAATGTATCGAAGAAATGCTCAACGAATTGCTACGCCTTTATAAAGACAAGGGCATCACGAAAGTTGTAGGCATTGAAAGTCGTGGCTTCGTTATGGGTGCTATTTTAGCAGAACGCCTTGGTGCTGGATTTGTAATGGCTCGCAAGCCTGGCAAACTACCCGCTGAAACAAGAAAAGCCACTTACTTAAAGGAATACGGCTACGACACCATCGAAATTCACACCGATGCTATCAACGCAGACGATGTAGTGCTTATTCACGACGACCTCCTCGCAACAGGAGGCTCCATGCAAGCTGCCTACGACCTTGTACAAGCGTTCAAACCAAAGAAAACTTACATCAACTTCCTTATAGAACTGCAAATGGAAGGACTTGAAGGACGCAAATTCCTTGGCAACGATCTCGATATAACCACTCTCTTGACCATCAAGGAATGAAAGAAGACATACAAACCTACTTAAAAGGGATTGTAAACAATCTGCCCGAAACACCGGGGTGCTACCAGTACCTCGATGATTCGGGCACAATCATTTATGTGGGCAAAGCTAAAAACCTAAAACGCAGAGTAAGCTCTTATTTTAATAAGGAACAACAAACGCGCAAAACACGACTTCTAGTGGCTCACATCCGCGACATCCGGTATATTGTGGTGAAAACAGAAGAAGATGCGCTGCTTCTTGAAAACAATCTAATCAAACGCTACAAGCCACACTACAATGTACTTTTAAAGGATGATAAAACCTATCCCTCCATAGCCATCAGCACAGAATACCTTCCCCGCATTTTCAAAACACGCCAACGCGGAAAACGCGGAGCAACATATTTTGGACCTTATAGCCACGTACCCACAATGTATGCATTGCTCGATCTGTGCAGAGAACTGTATCAGCCCCGGCCATGCCACAAGGCAATGACAAAAGAAGGCGTTGAAAACGGGAAATATGAAGTATGTCTAGATTATCATATCCATCGATGCAAAGCTCCTTGTGTGGCTAAGCAAAGCCACGAAGACTACATGCGATGCATCGAAGCTTGCAAGGAAATATTAAGGGGTAATACGGCCGAAGTTGCTAGAAAAATGCGCGATGAAATGGTATCTCTTGCCGAAGAAATGCGTTTTGAAGAAGCACAACAAATCAAGCAGCGCTACGATCTAATAGAAAACTATAGAGCAAAAAGCGAGGTAGTATCGTCTGTATTGCACAATATCGACGTATTCAACATTGAGAGCGAGGATAAAGTGGCTTATATCAACTATCTGCACGTGAAGAATGGCTGCATCAATCAAGCTTTTACCTTTGAATACAAGAAGCGTCTTGACGAAACCGATGAAGAGCTCCTCACGCTAGGCATCATCGAGATGCGCGAACGCTACGGGAGTCAGAGCCGCGAAGTGGTAGTTCCCTTCCCCGTCGACCTACCTGCCGAAATGCTGGAACAAACCATTCCACAGAAGGGGGATAAGAAAAAACTGCTTGATCTCTCCAAACTAAACGTAAAGCAGTACAAATTCGATCGTCTGAAACAAGCCGAAAAACTCAATCCCGAACAGAAACAGACGCGACTAATGAAGGAAATTCAGACCGACCTCGGTCTACCCAAGCTACCACTTCACATCGAACTCTTTGACAACTCCAATATTAGCGGAGACGATGCGGTAGCAGCCTGCGTAGTGTTTGAGCGACTAAAGCCTTGCAAAAAAGAGTATCGCAAATACAATATTAAGACCGTAGTAGGTCCCGACGACTACGCTTCAATGAAAGAGGTCGTAAGGCGCCGATACACCCGGCTTAGGAATGAATCGCGCCCCCTGCCCGATCTCATCATAGCCGATGGTGGGCGCGGCCAAATGGAGATGATACGCGAGGTGGTAGAGGACGAATTAGGGCTCAGCATCCCCATAGCCGGCCTTGCCAAGGACGATCGTCACCGCACTCGCGAACTCCTTTATGGTTTTCCACCCGCCACAGTGGGTGTAAAGCCAGAAAGTCAACTTTTTCGTACCCTTACCCAGATGCAAGACGAGGTGCATCGCTTCGCGATAAAGTTTCATCGAGAGAAACGATCAAAGCGCCAAGTTGCCTCCGAACTCGACCAAGTGGAGGGCATAGGCCCCGCCACTAAGCAGCTCTTGCTGAAGCAATGGAAAAGCGTAAAACGCATCCGAGAAGCCACGCTTATAGAACTTCAACAACTCTTGGGCACTACTAGAGGCGAAAAAATATACACAAATCTTCACTCCATGGATAATAAATCGTAAATTTGCCATCATGCGAATTGTTATACAGCGCGTGAAACGCGCATCCGTCAGCATCGACGGACAAATAAAGTCTGCCATTGAGACAGGATTTCTCATTCTTCTAGGTATAGAAGAAGCCGACACAAAGGAAGATGCCGATTGGCTCTGCCGTAAAGTAGCAGGTCTGCGTGTTTTCGACGACCAAGAAGGAGTAATGAACCGAAGCATCATCGACATTGAAGGCGAAGCCCTCGTAGTGAGTCAATTTACCCTCATGGCCTCTTATAAGAAAGGCAACCGCCCTTCTTATATCCGTGCAGCGGGTCATGCGCACGCCATTCCCCTCTATGAATACTTCTGCAAAACTCTCGAGCAGACCATTGGCAAGCCCATAGGGACAGGCGAATTTGGTGCCGACATGAAAGTAGAATTGCTCAACGATGGCCCAGTAACCATCTGTATGGACACCAAAAACAAGGAATAAATAATGACACTTGAGGAACTTCAGCAGCAAGTAGATGCCTGGATAAAGCAATATGGTGTACGCTATTTCAGCGAACTCACCAATATGGCTTGTCTCACCGAAGAAGTGGGCGAATTGGCTCGCATTATGGCTCGCCGTTATGGCGATCAATCCTTCAAAGCCGGCGAGAGCCATGACCCCTCAGAAGAGATGGCCGACATACTATGGGTACTCGTTTGCCTAGCTAATCAGACGGGCGTAGATCTCACCGAAGCCATGCGCAAAAGCTTTGAAAAGAAGACCCAGCGCGACGCTACAAGACATCTCAATAATCCGAAACTTCACTAAAGAAAAGTTCTATTCGCTCTGAAATAAAAAGGAAGTGTCTTATTCTGATGTATGAATAAAACTCTAAAGGGTGATACCATAAAATTCAGAATTTATAGAACCTCCCTAAATGCAGAAGCAAAGTTGAATCCCAGCAGTGGAAAAGAAAAGCCATTCTACTCTCCTTAAAAGAAACAGAATCTAAGAACGAACAACTATACAAATAAAGATAACTATATGATCGATCAGAAGAATCTGCCCGCCGAGACTCAGAAGAGCAAGTACGAGCAAACATTTGAAAAGTTTGACCTTAGCCTTAACGACCATGCTGTGAGCGAAGCCGTAGGCAAGCTCGTGGCCGAAAACAGAGCGAAATACGACACTCCCGAAGTGAAGCGTCAGCTTCTCGGCACCGTAGAACTCACTACGCTTAAAGTAACTGATTCAGCCGAGAGCGTACTACAATTTACCGAGAATGTCAATCGATTCTCCGATGAACACCCCGACCTTCCCGCCCTTGCCACTATCTGCGTTTATCCTAATTTTGCCAAGATTGTGAGCGAAAGCCTTGAGGCCGATGGTGTGAAAGTGGCTTGCGTAGTAGGCGGTTTCCCCTCAGCACAGACTTTCATCGAAATCAAGACGGCAGAGACAGCCCTTGCCATTCACGATGGTGCTGACGAGTGCGACTGTGTGCTCAGCGTGGGTGCTTTCCAGAGCGGCGACTATGAAACTTGTGCCGACGAAATAGAAGAGATGAAGGCCGCCTGCGGCGAACATCCCCTTAAGGTCATTCTCGAAACAGGAGCGCTGCAGCATGCCGATGCCATTAAGCGCGCATCTATCCTGTCGATGTATGCTGGTGCCGACTTTATAAAGACCTCAACAGGCAAGATAGAGCCCGCTGCCACACTCGAAGCAGCCTATGTAATGTGTACAGCTATCAAGGAATATTTCGACCTCACAGGCACAAAAATCGGTTTTAAGGCTGCTGGTGGCATCAAGACAGTTAGCGAAGCCGTAGATTTCTACACCGTAGTGCGTGAAATATTAGGTGAGGAATACATCCAAGAGAGACTTTTCCGCATCGGCACAAGCCGTTTGGCCAATCTTCTCGTGAGCGACATTTTAGGCAAGGACGTAAAGCCTTTCTAAAGCACACTCCCCTCTCCTAACAATAAAGGGTGATTCTATAATCTCAAGCAGTGAGTAAATATGCTCTCTGCTTGAGATTTTTTCTTTATTCCCTTCCTTACGTCATTGGGTGGAACACGTTGAGAAACAGCGATTTCACCTGATTAGAATACTGCGATCATTCTTATAAAAGTAGAGATAATTATCTCACGAAGGCCGATAAGGTGCATGAAACCCCCCATCCGTATTGTCGTCCTTCGGTCGAGGGACGCATGTCCTTCAGTCGGGGGACGCATGTCCTTCAGTCGGGGGACGCATGTCCTTCAGTCGGGGGACGCATGTCCTTCGGTCGGGGGACGCATGTCCTTCAGTCGGGGGACGCATGTCCTTCAGTCGAGGGACGCACACTTTTTCATCGGAATGAGACAACATTCACGGCCTTTTGAGATATGTTCTTCCCTTGCTAAAAAAAATCTCAAGTAATGAGCCAAAGAAATGCGGCTCACTACTTGAGATTATGTAACTTACCTTAATTTGAACAAGACAGAAGCTAGAGCTTACGCTCCACCACATAGTCAATATAGCCCTTCAGAGCATTGCGCACGGCTTCGTTGGTCCATGCGTTGAGTAGTTCTACGGCCTCGCCATGAAGGCGATTCATGGTCTGCTCTGCATAGTCGATACCGCCCGATTGCTTGGTATAATCCACTAATTGAGCAATCTCTTCAACCGTGGCTTCTCCACGCTTTACGCGAGCAGCCCACTCACGTACATCCTCACGCTTGGTATGCTTTAGGGCGTAAATGACAGGAAGAGTAAGCTTACCCTCAGCCATATCATTGCCTGTAGGCTTTCCGATGGACGGATCAGCGTAATAATCGAAAATATCATCACGTATTTGGAAACAAATTCCCACGAGTTCACCGAATCTCTTGGCACGTCTTACGTATTCTTCATCGGCATTAGCCGAAAGTGCACCGAGTTCGGCACAAGCAGCAAATAGCGAAGCCGTTTTGTGTTCTATCACGCGGAAATAAGCTTCTTCGCTCACGCGTTCTTTCTTTATATTGTCTAGCTGATAAATCTCTCCTTCCGAGAGAATTCCTCCGAGGCGAGAAATAAGACGCACTATCTTGATATCATGAGTGAGCGTGGCTTCTAGCAGCGAGGTGCTAAGGAGATAGTCGCCTAAGAGTACGGCCACTTTATTGTCGTACACGGCATTCACGGAACGCTGTCCGCGCCTCTCTCCGCTCTCGTCCACAACATCGTCGTGAACAAGCGATGCAGTATGAAGCAACTCAAGCGTGACCGCACTACGCAGACTTTTATCCGAAACTTCGCCCTTTTCCTTGGCCATGAGCAATACTAGCAGTGGGCGCATCATCTTGCCCTTGCGCTGTCGCACATAGCTGAGTGCATGTCCCAAGAAGTCGTCTTCGTGGGTCAACGATTCATCAAAGAGTTTCCTATATTTTGCCAATTCCTCGCTTACGGGTTGGCGAATGATGGAGAGTTTGTCCATAACTTTCTAGTTTCAGCTTACAAAATTAGTAATTTAGTTGGCTTCATACGCGATGAATTGTGTATTTTTGTAACATAAACACAATCCCTCCCACAAAAATATGCAAACTCTCTATCTCCTCGATGCTTACGCACTGATATATCGTGCCTATTATGCCCTTATTCGCAGTCCACGCATCAACTCTAAAGGCCAGAACACATCGGCTATATTTGGCTTTGTCAATACGCTCAACGATGTGCTCACCAATGAGCGTCCCGACTTCATCGGCATAGCCTTCGACCCTGCAGGAGGCACTTTTCGTCATGAAGCTTACCCAGAATATAAGGCACAGCGCGAAGCCACACCCGAGGATATCAAGTGGGCCGTGCCTATCATCAAAGAGATCATCCGTGCTTATCACATTCCCATTCTTGAAGTGCCTGGTTTTGAAGCCGACGACGTGATTGGCACACTCGCACTCAAGGGAGCAGAAGCTGGTCTTGAAGTGCACATGGTTACCCCAGATAAGGATTATGCACAGCTGGTACGCCCCGGCATTTTCATGCGCCGACCAAGCCACGGAAACGCACCAATGGAAAAGCTCGGTCCTGATGAAGTGTGCCAAAAATATGGTATTGCTCATACCGGCCAGGTAATTGACCTTCTCGGACTCATGGGCGATACAGCCGACAATGTGCCGGGTTGTCCCGGCGTAGGAGAAAAGACGGCGGTAAAGCTCGTCACACAGTTTGGCTCTATCGATAATATGCTCACTCATACAGACGAGCTAAAGGGGGCACTCAAGAAGAAGGTGGAAGAGAATGTGGAGCAAATACGCTTCTCCAAATTTTTGGTCACTATCAAAACAGACATCGACCTACCCCTTGACATCGATTCACTAAAACGACAGGAACCCGACAATGACCAACTACGCCCCATCTACGAGCAACTAGAGTTTCGCACTTTCCTCAACCGAATGAATGGGAAGGAAGAAAATAAGCAAAAAAATGCTAACAGCTTAGGCGCTCTCTTTGACGTAGAGCCTACCAACTCCACAGAAAGCTCAGAAAAAACGCCTCATGAACGCTTAAAAGACGTGCCGCACGAATATCATCTCATTGATAATGAGAAGGATGCGCACACACTTTGTGAAGATTTATTGACATTCAGCACACTTAGTTTTGACACTGAGACTACCTCAATCGATGCCATCAGTGCCCGTTTGGTTGGATTAAGCTTCTCCGTGGCAGGCGGACGAGCTTGGTATGTAGCTGTTCCACGTGAAACGGCAGCAGCACAGCGAATGGTCGACATCTTCCGCCCCATCTATGAAAGCACAGACATACTAAAGGTAGGTCAGAACATAAAGTACGATCTCAATGTGCTAGCTCACTACAACATACACCTTGCCTTCCCCCTATTCGATACTATGCTCGCTCATTACCTCGTGCAACCCGAGCTCTATCACAATATGGACTTCTTGGCCGAAGTATACCTCCACTACCAAACCATCCACATCGAAGAACTCATTGGACCAAAAGGTCGCAACCAGAAAAACATGGCCGACCTCGCCCCCGCCGACATCTGCGATTATGCTTGCGAAGATGCCGACGTAACACTCCGACTCATGCAACCCCTCAAAGAGGAACTTCAGAAGTTTGGGCTCATGCAGGAATTTCACGACATAGAAATGCCTCTCATGCCTGTGCTGGCAAAAATGGAACGCAATGGAGTAACACTCGGCACAAAAGCACTTGCAGAGACAGGAAAGCACTTCCGCGAGCGCATGCAGCAGCTTGAAACTGAAATCTATGAATTAGCAGGACACTCCTTCACCATCACCTCGCCCCGACAGGTAGGCGAAGTGCTTTTTGACGAACTCCATCTTAACGACAAAGCCAAAAAGACCAAAAGCGGACAATACTCCACGAGCGAAGAAGTGCTTGAGGGACTACGCGCAAAACATCCCATCGTAGAAAAAATACTAGCCCACCGCGGGCTCAAAAAACTCATCAGCACCTACATCGACGCTCTTCCGAAGCTCATCAATCCTGAAACAGGACATATTCATACATCATTCAATCAAGCCGTGACGGCTACGGGTCGGCTCTCTTCGTCTAACCCTAACTTGCAAAACATTCCCGTACGCGGTGAGGATGGTCGAGAGATACGCAAAGCCTTTGTGCCCGAAAAGGGATGCATCTTTTTCTCGGCAGACTACTCACAAATAGAGCTACGCATCATGGCACATCTGAGTGCAGACGAGCATCTTGTCAACGACTTCTGCGAAGGACGCGACATCCATGCAGCCACAGCAGCCCGCGTATTCCACAAACCACTTGAAGAGATTACGCGCGATGAGCGACGCAAAGCAAAAACAGCCAATTTTGGCATCATATATGGCATATCCGCCTTTGGTCTGGCCGAGCGCATGGAAGTAAGTCGCAGCGAAGCAAAGGAACTCATTACCAACTATTTCACAACCTATCCCAAGGTAAAGGAGTACATGAATCGCAGTGTGGAAGAAGCCCGTCAGCGTGGCTACATCACGACCGCCTTCGGACGCCGCCGTTACCTGCCCGACATCAATTCAAAGAATGCCGTAGTGCGCGGCTATGCCGAACGCAATGCAGTAAATGCTCCCATTCAAGGCACCGCAGCCGACATCATCAAAATTGCCATGGTACGCATTGACCGCCGATTCGAGCAAGAAGGTATCCGCTCAAAAATGATTCTCCAGGTACACGATGAACTCAACTTCTCCGTTTTTCCCGACGAACTAGAGCAAGTGAAGCACATTGTCATAGAAGAAATGGAACACGCTTACACAATGAGTGTGCCACTCATAGCCGACTGCGGCGAAGGCGCTAACTGGCTTGAAGCCCATTGATAAGGAGCAGACAAGAAGCGATTAGCTAGCTTATACAAGACACTTAACCAACGCCAGTCTACCCCTCCCCTGCGGCGAACGCATTTGCTTGAACAGCATTGGAATAAAAATGACAAGAAGCCACTCTCGCCCACTCCAGCTAACATTCAGAAACTGCCAATAGAATGTTCCATTTTTCGCATTCTATGAGCATAAATTAGCCAAAACATAGTTACTAGAATATAAATTAGTAACTTTGCATTGCTTTAGAGTTGTTCTATTATAACGGAATTTGCATCGTATTGGAAGCAGACTTTTGACATAAATGAAGAAGCATAGCGAGCTATGTGATTAGATTTACAATCAAGAATACGATTTCAATAGCATACAAATCACATATCAGAATAAGGCACCTTATACTGCAGAATTAATAGGACCGCCCTTTAATGTTAAAAAATAGATGAATAAGATATGCTGCATCGGGCATATTACCCATGATAAAATAATCACGCCCGAAACCGAAGTGGATATGCCGGGAGGCACATCCTACTACTTTGCCCATGCCATGTACCATCTCAATGGAGGCAAAGATTTCCAACTCGTCACATCGCTTGCCGAAACGGACATGCAAGCTGTAACAGACCTGCGCCAACTCGGCATAAACGTAAGCGTAGTTCCCTCTCGCCATACCGTATATTTTGAAAACAAATATGGTGAAAATCAAAACAATCGCACACAGCGCGTTTTGGCCAAAGCCGACCCATTCACAGTGGAAAGTCTCAAGAATTTAAAGGCTAGTGTATTCCATCTAGGTTCGCTTCTAGCCGATGATTTCTCGCTACAAGTAATCGAATCGCTCGCTGGACGCGGCGAAGTGAGTGTCGACTCACAGGGTTATCTGCGCGAAGTACGCGGAGAGAAAGTCTATGCCGTAGATTGGAAAGAAAAGCGCGAAGCACTTCGTCACATCGATGTACTCAAGGTCAACGAGTACGAGATGGAAGTTCTCACAGGCCATAACGATGCTCACGACGCAGCTCTGCAACTAGCCGAATGGGGTGTAAAGGAAGTATGCGTCACACTAGGCAACTATGGTAGTGTGATTCTCGAAGACAATCATTTCTATGACATCTGTGCCTACCCTCCCCTGCGAGTAGTTGATGCCACGGGTTGTGGCGACACTTACTCGACAGGTTATCTTTACATGCGCTCACGTGGTGCCAATCCTTCGGAGGCAGGCCACTTTGCCGCAGCCATGTCCACCCTCAAGCTCGAAGCCAACGGTCCCTTCGCCCGAACCGAAGACGATGTGTGGCATATCATAAAAGAGGGAAGATAACTCTCTCTATTACGCAACAACTGCCCTTCCCTATCCCGATTTCCTCCCATTAGCGGAAGTCGGGATAGCTTTATTTGATAACAACACAGATGCCACCTCTGCAGAGCGGCTTAAAAAACTCGTTTTTTTTTTCGCTTTGCTCTCGGCTTGCATTATCTTTGCACTTGTTATGAACTTGACATCTATCATTCGACCTCTATTCAACGGACGTCTTAGAGCCATTGAACAGTACGACAACCGCGCCGAGGATATTCAGCGCAGTGTGCTAGAGCATTTACTCCGACGAGCCGCTGATACGGAATGGGGACACAAATTCCAATATAACTCGTTGCACAGCTACGAGGAATTCGCCGCAAAAGTGCCCATAAGCACCTACGAGGAACTAAAAGGCTACATTGACCGCATGCGTCACGGCGAGAAGCATGTGCTCTGGCCAGGCCAAGTAAAATGGTACGCAAAATCATCGGGCACCACCAACGATAAGAGTAAGTTTATCCCCGTAAGCCGCGACTGCTTACACGACACACACTATCAAGGCGGCACAGATGCGGTGGCTCTCTATCTACACAATAATCCGCTAAGCCATCTGTTCGATGGAAAATCGCTCATCCTCGGTGGTAGTCACGCACCCAACTACAACGTGGCTCATTCGCTCGTGGGCGACCTGAGTGCCATTCTTATCGAAAACATCAACCCACTAGTCAACCTCGTACGTATTCCACCGAAAAAGATTGCCTTGCTGAGCGATTTCGAGGAGAAGCGTGACCGCATAGCCGAGATAGCCATTCACAAAAACGTGACCAACATCTCAGGAGTGCCCTCATGGATGATGGCCGTAATTACCCGTATGCTAGAGATTAGTGGTAAGCAGTATCTCGACGAGATATGGCCCAACCTCGAGGTTTTCTTCCATGGTGGTGTGGCCTTCACGCCCTATCGCGACCAATACACACACCTTATCCGCTCAGCGAGGATGCACTATATGGAAACATACAATGCCTCGGAAGGATTCTTCGGCCTACAAAACGATCCAAAAGATACGGCCATGCTCCTGATGATAGACTATGGCGTGTTCTTCGAATTTATCCCCCTCAACGAGGTGGGCAAGCCCCACCCGCAAGTACTACCTCTGTGGGATGTGGAAGTGGGGCACAACTATGCCATAGTCATCTCCACCACAGGAGGTCTTTGGCGCTACCAAATAGGCGACACCGTGAAATTCACTTCTACCAATCCCTATAAATTCATCATTAGCGGACGCACCAAGAGCTTTATTAATGCCTTCGGCGAAGAACTCATCGTAGACAATGCCGAGAAAGGACTGCACGAAGCTTGTAGGCAAACGGGAGCTGTGGTCAATGAATACACGGCTGCCCCCGTGTTTATGAACGCCGAGGGCAAATGCCGACACCAATGGATCGTGGAGTTTGAAAAAGCTCCGTCCGACCTCAAAGCCTTTGCCAATATCCTCGACGAAGCCCTGCAACACATCAACTCCGATTATGAGGCCAAGCGCCACAAAAATATCACGTTACAGCAGCTCGAACTAATTCCAGCCCGCAAAGGTCTCTTTAACGATTGGCTCAAAAGTCGCGGAAAGTTGGGTGGACAACACAAAGTGCCACGTCTAAGCAACAACCGCGACATCATCGAACAACTTCTTACGCTCAACACTCATGCCTAGTCACCCCCACTCTTCCCTCTGCATCATTGCCTCGCTCGTATACCTGCTGCTTTCTGCCGTGTGCATGGTATCATGTGCCAATCCTGGCAGTGGCCCAGATGGCGGACCATACGACGAGACCCCTCCCAGGATTGTGAGTATGAGCCCTGCTCTAGGAGGTATCAATGAAAAAGCACGCAAAGTAACGATTGCCTTCGACGAACTAATCAAGGTGGAAAATGCTCAAGAAAAGGTCACCATTTCTCCGCCGCAGATTGAGATGCCTGAGATTAAGACTTCAGGCAAGCGCATCAGCGTAGAACTTATGGATTCGCTCAAACCCAACACTACCTATACCGTAGACTTCAGTGATGCCATTGTCGATTCCAACGAAGGGAACCCCTTAGGCAACTTTACCTACTTCTTCTCCACGGGCGAACGGCTCGACACGATGGAAGTGGCAGGACACGTGCTCGAAGCAGGCAATCTAGAGCCCGTTAAAGGCATCCTCGTAGGGCTTCATAGCAACCTGGCCGATTCTGCTTTCACTCATCTACCATTCGATCGAGTGGCACGCACCGATGGCTCTGGCCATTTCAGTATCAAAGGAGTAGCGCCAGGAACTTATCGCATCTACGCACTCAAGGACATGGATGGCGACTTTAAGTACACTCTGGGCGAGATGATGGCCTTCACAGACAGAGAAATCAAGCCCTCATCGTTTCCCGATATTCGTCACGACACACTTTGGTCCGACACCACACACATCGACACCATTCTCAACGTACGCTACACACACTATCTTCCCGATGACGTAGTGTTGCTAGCCTTTACCGAAAAGAACCTGTCACGTCAGCTCATCAAGGCACAACGCGAGCCTGAATACTTCCGCACTTTCTTCACCGCTCCCTCGACCATAGAACCTAAAGTAAGAGGTCTCAATTTCAATGCAGAAGGAGCTTTTGTTGTAGATCGTTCTGCTGGCAACGATACACTTACTTACTGGCTACGCGACACGACACTCATCAATCGCGATTCTCTCGTCATAGCCTACACCTACGAGGCCACCAACGACTCCACCCACCAAAACTATCTGCAGACCGACACCCTAGAGCTTGTGCCACGCATTCCTTTCGAACGCCGACAAAAGCTGAAAGAGATTGAACTTGCCAAGTGGAAGAAAGGGCTCGAAAAGCGCCATCGCCAAGGCGACTTCACACAAGAACAGCCTCCCACCGACCCACTGCGCCTCATAGTAACCACACGCGGAAGCTTTGCTCCCGACCAAAACGTGCGCATTACCCTACCCGAACCCGCGGCCCGACTTGACACCTCAGGCATCCACCTCTTCCTCCAAGTCGATTCCACCTATAAAGAAGCACCCTTCCGTCTGGAACGCTCTTCATTGTCACACCTAGATTATACACTCCGAGCAGAGTGGCGTCCACGGCAGGAATACGTGCTCAATGTCGACTCTGCCTGCATTGAAGGTCTTTCTGGTAAAGTCAATACAACCTACGATACGAAGTTCTCCATCGAATCAGAAGACAAGTATGGTTCGCTCTTCCTAATCATTCCCGAAGCCGACACCACCGCCGTGGTGCAGCTCATGACGGCCGACAATAGAGTGGAGCGTCAGGTACGTGTAAAGAATGGCCGAGCCGATTTCTTCTATCTCCGTCCCACAGACTATTATCTGCGTCTTTACACCGACCTCAATCACAACTTCACTTGGGACACTGGTTGCTATGCCGAAAGCCGACAAGCCGAACGCGTATATTACTATCCGCAGAAACTCACCGTACGAGCCAATTGGGACATAGAGCAAACTTGGGATCTCAATGCCTTACCCATCACGCAGCAAAAGCCCCGCGAAATTGTGAAACAAAAAGCTGATGCGAAGAAGACCCCCAAGAATCGCAACGCCGAACGTCTGCGACAGAAAGGACGATAAACACTAAATCACCAAGAAAATGAAAAAGCTCCTCTTGTTCATCCTGCTCCTGGCGGGCTATATGCAAGCCGGTGCACAGTGTTCATCTAACAACACCGCTTTCAAAAGCGGCGAGACACTAATCTACGATCTTTACTTCAACTGGAAATTCGTGTGGATAAAAGTAGGTTCTGCTTCCATGAACACCACACAGACCGTCTACGGCGGAAAGCCCGCTCTGCGTACTTATCTCATCACACGCGGCTCGCCTAGAGCCGACAAAATCTTCGTCATGCGCGACACTCTCATGGCTTACACGGGTCTCGATCTCGTGCCGAAATATTATGTGAAGAAGGCTCTCGAGGGGAAAACCTACCGTAAGAATGAAGTGTGGTTCTCCTACCCTGCGGGCAAATGCAACGTAAAGATGCGCTACCAGCGCGACAGTCTCGCCCCGCAGCATAACAGCCACTCTAGCAAGTATTGTGCTTACGACATGATTAGCATGCTCATGCGCGCCCGCTCTTTCTCTGCTGAAGGAATGAAGAAAGGGCATCGCATCAACTTCCTCATGGCCGACGGCCACACGTGCGAATGGAAAAGCATCATCTACCGAGGAAAGAGCACATTTAAGATAGAACACACAAATACAAAGTATCGTTGTCTCGTTTTCTCTTTTGTAGAGAAAGAAAATGGCAAGGAAAAAGACATTGTAACATTCTATATCACAGACGATAAGAACCATTTGCCCGTGCGTCTCGACATGAATCTCAATTTCGGCACAGCCAAAGCATTTCTCTCTGGTGCACGCGGCCTCAGAAATCCGCAAACGGCAAAAATTAAGTAGCTACATTCTCTGATGGAATCGTTTGCATCGGCAATGAATCATATCCGAGCATGAAATAGATGCAAGGAAAGGGTATCAAAATCATACGCTCTTTACATAGATACCCCACGAATTAGAAAGCATCCCATACAAGCCATATTGTATGGGATGCTTTTTCTCCCCTACCCTTTCTATGGAGCTCCTAAAGAAAATCGGGGATTTTTCTCTTCGACTTTTAACGACGATCCCCCGTGAGCCAGCCTGTAATGCGTGGAAAGAATCGCTGCGCAAGGAGATAAAGTCCTAAGCAAATGGCGATGGTGAGGAAGGGCGCTACAACATACTTTAATGATTGTGCCCACCATGCGTCAGTACGCAGTAGATGATTGAGCAGATTGTACGTAACACCATTGACCAACATCGTATGAATGGCATAAATAAAGAAGCAACTCTTCACAAGCAAACTATTGGGACGAGCGCCACGTTGAACCATGCGAGATGCAATGCAAAAGGCACTGATGGTGCCTGAAAGTTCAAAGAAAGGTTCAAGCATAAAGCCCGTAGCTGTGTTCATACCATTATAACGTACCATAAAGGGCAACAATATGAGTGTGAAGGCATAGGCAGGCCATTCCACACGACGAACAGCGTTGACGAGATTCTTCCCACTGATGCTCAACCACGTTCCCATGGAAAACCAAAACACGGCTTGCACCCCTAACCCATGAATAAGAGGGAACACGCCACTCACGTAGCACAGAGCGAGCAAAGCCACTCCCCATGCGTGAGTATGCTTTATCCACCACCACACCATGGGCGAAAGTAGCTGCACCACAATGAGATCACGCAGGAACCACAACGGAGGATTGATTGGACGTGTGGCGGGCACGGCATAGCCCAACCAGTTGGTGTGGTCATCGCCCCACGTAAAGATGTCCCAGAGCCAATGCATTCCCTGCATGTGTTGCCATAAGATAGAGAAATCAAGACTATGCGTTGACATATAGCCGCGCGCCATAGCCACGAGAGTAAGATAGACTAGAGCGATTATGTTCCAGAGGATATAGGGAAGAATAAGCGTGTGCCATCGGCTACGCGTTTTTCGTTTGTAGACAGATTGCGTAAGTACAGGCACATTAAGAAAATAAAGAAAGCCCGAGATAAGAAAAAAGGTAGGCACGGCCACACTGGTCAGGACGTTGGACATCACGATACGCAATAGATTGAAAAAATCTGTGCCTGCAAAGTGGGCATAATCAGGCAGAGCAATCGTGGGCTCCCCCTTGGAATGAATGAACACCACGGCAAGTGCCATGGGAAAACGCAGATAATCTATTGTAACCGATTGTAAGCTCTGAGCATCAAGCATCTTACCTTGAAGCGAAGCCTTGGTACGGGATAATGACATAGGAGAGAAAAGGATACGGGGTGAGAAGAGGATAAATTAACAAGTTGATGAGAAGAGAGGTATGTGTCAACGATTGAGGAAAGATTCATTTCCCGAAAAGCTAGGCATACACACAGAAAAGAATATTGGCCACATTCTTTCTGTGTTCTTTCTTCCCTTTATCTCCTCACCCACCGAGTGTCAGTGTTTCTTAATCTTTAATATATTCGCTCCAATCAACAAGGCGCATATCGCCCTTTCGACGATAGGTGTCGTGCATGGCAAAGGCAGCAGAGAGAATATGATGGGTGTGACCGCCATAGGCGCCAGCCAGACGCATGTATTCACGAAGAATAGGACGATAGTCGGGATGAGCTATAGCTATAAGAGCCTCGGCTTTCTCAAGTGCAGACTTATTGCGAAGGTCGGCCACACCATATTCTGTCACGATGGCATCGACATAGTGCTCCGTATGGTCAACGTGTGAGCAGAAAGGCACTATGCTACTGATGCGACCATCCTTAGCTGTAGAGCCGCAGGTGAAGGTGGCTAGCATGGAATTACACGTAAAGTCGCACGAGCCGCCCACACCATTCATCATCTTCGTACCACCGACCTTCGTGGAATTTACATGGCCGTAGATATCTACTTCAATGGCTGTATTGAGCGAACATACGCCTAATCGGGCTATAATCTCAGGACAGTTGGATATCTCCGACGGACGCAACAGAAGGCGTCCGCGATAGTCGTTCATGTTGTTGTAAAGATCTTGTAAATGGTCAGGGCTTAGCGTAAGGGCTCCCGTAGAGGCGGCCATTACCCTACCCTCTCTAATCAAGCGCATGGGCTCTTCTTGCAACACCTCCGTATAGATAGAAAAATTGGGCACTTCCTTCGACTCGCCCAAGGCTCCTACCACAGCGTTGGCACCACTGCCCACACCACTTTGGAGAATGAGTTTGTTGCGAAAGATATAGCCTTGTTGCATGTTCCACACGAGGAAATCCGCAGTATGGCGTCCGATGGCTTGCGTCACCTCGTTAGCGGGATTCATGGCACGAGCTTCGTCGGGCAGATGAGTCATAACGATGCCTTTTACGCGCTCAGGCGATACTTCAATATAGGGAAGACCTATGATTTCGATGGGTTGCGTGATACGTATAGGTGCACGGAACCAAGGATCCTCTATCTCATAAATGTCGTGCATACCGATGATGCGCGTACTGTGCCAAGTGTTGAGCTCTATAAATACGCCCTTCTCGGCCAAACGGCAGATAGTGGGAGCTATGCCAATGCCTGCTGTGAGATAAATGCGCAACTTGCCGCGTACCTCCTGCACATCGCAAGCCTCTATAATACCCCAACTGATGCGTCCCGTAAGTCCCTGGCGCAGGTGCGAGGCATTGTCTGAAAGATTGAGATCGGTGTAGCGCACTCTACCCGAATTATAAGCTCTACGCATTTCAGGATTGACACTAAAAGGCAAGCGACGATCCACTGCGTCGGCCGCAGCGAGTTCTCCATCGCAGCTAGCACCTATTGAGGCTCCCGTCACCACATTCACTTTGAAAGCCCTACCCTCTTCATGTTCTTTGCGAGCGCGCTGAGCCAGTGCAGGCGTGATTACCTTGGGTGATCCTGCTGGACCAAAACCTCCCACGGCCAAAAGGTCGCCATTCTCTATCATCGATGCTGCTTCGGCAGCGGTTATTTCGGGTACTATCATTGTTAAGGACAGTTTATATTGTTTGTTTTGAACTGCAAATATACAAAGAATGCTGCATACCTGTATGTGATATGCAGCATTTTTCAAGTTGTATTGCATAAACATTGCATACAACCGAGTTTTTACTATTCGCGATGAGATTCCTACTCAGCACGATAAGATGTAAAGATTAGTGGCTCAGTCCTTTATTAATGGCATCAGAGAGCTTTTGAGCTCCTTTTTGCATAGCAGCATCAGCTTGTTTATTTGCTCTTTCCACTGCTGCATTGGCTTTCGACTTCGCATTGTTTACGGCTTTCGTCTCGGCCGCCTTGGCATCGGCTTTCACCTTATTAGCTGCATGTGTGGCTGCTTGTGTGGCAGCGGCTTTAGCGGCAGCAGGAGCATTTTTAGCGGCAGTCTCGGCTGCTTTGGCTGCGGCCTTAATAGCTTCACCATCGGTCACTGCAGCTTCAGCAGCACCCTGAGCGGCTTGCTTTACAGAAGCGGGGGCATTGACAATGGCATTTACTGCGCTAGCTACTGTGACACTTTGTGGGTCAATGCTTTTAAGCTTGTCAGCATTCTGCGAGAGATAGCTTTGAAGTTTAGAAGCATAAGCTTTAGCTGCTTCCTGATTACCAGAAGCTTGGAGTTCCTGAATCTTTTGTTTCACCTGATTGATAGTCTGCTTCACCTGCTCTGGATTTTCTTGTCCTTTAGCTGTGGCAGCATTGAGTTGGGCAATGGCTTCATCGGCCGCTGAGGAAGCAGCTTCAGGAGTGGTTTCCAAAGCAGAAGCATTATCGGCACTAGCGGAGTCAGAAACTACGGCAGAAGTGTCTGCATTATTCTCAGCATCGCTCGTTTTGTTTCCACCACAAGCAGTCGTGATGATGGTAAGCGCAGCAAAGGTTGCTGCTACAAAAAGAAATTTCTTCATTGTATGCTTGTATTTAAGAGAGGTTCGGTAAAATGACTAGCCTAAAGGAATCTGCTTAGAATGATAAAAATAAAAGAGGATAGGGGGACATATTAAGCCTCGGCTAGTTTTGTTTTGTAAGCCAAGGCATACATGCGCACCTGCTTAATCATAGCCAACAATCCATTGGAGCGGGTAGGAGAGAGGTGTTCCGTGAGTCCTATCTTATCAATGAAATAGAGCTTCGCATCGAGGATTTCCTGTGGCGTATGATGATTCACTACACGAATCACAAGCGACACAATACCCTTCACAATGAGGGCGTCGCTCTCAGCACGGAAGTTGAGCACGCCGTCGTGCTCTTCGCATACTATCCACACGCGACTCTGACAACCATCTATGAGATTTTGATCGGTCTTATCAGCAGCGGGTAGGGGAGACTGTTCTTCGCCTAAGTCAATGAGTAACTGATAACGATCCATCCAATCGTCTAGTTCGCAAAATTCTTCAATAATCTCGTCTTGTGTTTCGTTGATAGTCATGTGTTTTCGTTTTATAGTTTGGAGGTTTTAGGTTATGAGGTTATAAAGTTTCAATCAAAGGCTAAAGGAAACATTATAATCTTGTAACCTAAAAACTCCAAACTTATTATTATTGTTCTGAAAGAAACTGCAGCAAAGTTTGTCCCACTCCGCGAAGGGTCTCTTTTGATATATTAGCAGGAGTATCGGAGGTGGTGTGCCAGGTGGCACCAAAAGAATGTTCGCCTTCAATAAAGGGAATAATGTCGATAGTGGGAATGCCTGCAATTTCGTTCATCGGCACATGGTCGTCCTGTGCATAGCCACCATCTAGGCATTGGAAGAGTGTGGAAGCCCCTGCACGTGTTGCAGCATCCCATACACGAACCATCACATCGCGAGCATATCGCATACTTATGCCTTCATAGGCAAAGCGAGCATCTTGTCCACCTACCATGTCGAGCAATATACCGAAGCGAGCTTTGTAGCCTTCCTTATGAGGATGAGCAGCCCAGTATTGCGATCCGAGACACCAGTCGGATCCATCTTGCGGATCTTTGTCAGAGGCCCAATAAGGGACGCCGTAGTCCTCTGAATCAAAACAGATGAAGTCTATGCCCACGTTGGGCTTTAGTTCATTGAGGTGGCGGGCCACTTCGAGCATTACGGCCACGCCACTAGCCCCATCGTTGGCCGCCATGACGGGTTCATGGTGTTTTGTAGAGTCGGGATCTGCATCGGCCCAAGGACGACTTTCCCAATGCGTACAAATAATAATGCGATCTGCAACTTCAGGACGATAAGAGGCAATGATATTGCGCGTGTGAAGCGTTTTTCCGTCCCATGCGGTTTGATTCGTTTTTTGCTCAGTAACCTCCAATCCAAGGGCTTTAAAGGCATTTACGATATAGTCGCCACAAAGGTCGTGCGCAGTAGAGTTGGGCACACGCGGACCGAAACTGCATTGCTTTTCCACAGAGATGAAAGCCGAATCGGCATTAAACTGCACTTGGGTCACTGCCGTAGTATCCGTATCGGTTTCATGTTCCGACGATTTCTGACTCTTGCAGCCCATTAGAGAAAGAGCCGAGAGCACACTTATCATTATTGTAAATAAATATTTCATGAGATATAAAATGTAATTACTGTTTCACATAGTGCACTAGTGCCTCAGAGCAGACTGCTTTGTTTCTGACATTGACGCATCACACGCAAGAAGTTTCCTCCCCATACCTTCTGAAGTTCAACGGGAGTAAGCCCTTCGGCCAATAGCAGACGCGTGAAGTTAATCAATTCGGAAGCGGAAGCACAGCCTGGAACTCCACCATCGCCATCGAAATCAGTACCTATGCCCACGTGGTCGATACCCGCCACGCTAATCATATGCATGAGATGACGCACACCATCGCGGATGGTAGCTTGCACGCCCTCATCCTCCAAGCGAAGGAAACCATGATAGAGCGTCACCTGCGCTACGCCACCAGCCTCAGCAAGAGCACGAAGTTGGTCGTCGGTGAGATTTCGCGGATGATTACACATGGCACGGCTTGAAGCGTGCGAACAGACAATCGGGGTAGAACTGGCCTCGAGCGCATCGTAGAATGAAGTCTCTGCAGCATGGCTCAAGTCTACCATCAATCCGCAGCGATTCATCTCCGCTACTACCTCTCGACCATAAGCCGACAATCCGCCATGCTCACCCGTGGAACGGCGAGCAGAGTCGCAGATATCGTTGTCGCCATTGTGGCAGAGCGTGATGTAGACCACTCCCATGCGTGCAAATCTTTCCACATTTGTCAAGTCCTTGCCCAGCGCATAGCCATTCTCTATACCACGCATGATGGATAGGCGTCCTGCCATCTTGTTGCGATAGAGGTCGGCAGGCGTACAAGCAAGACTTACGCCAGGAGCTTCCTCCACGCGAGTTTCTATCTCCGTGAGGAGCCTTACTGCCATGTCGGTAGCGGCTTGCGAGGCCTGTGGCGTGCGTTCGCCTTGCGGTATATAGGCCACCATGATGGACGCATCGAGCATACCCTCACGCATCTTTGGGAAATCCACGAGCAGTTGAGGGTCGCGACGCGTCAGGGACACGCCTTTGTCGAAGGACATGGGGGTGTCGCAGTGAGAATCGAGCGTAAGCACACTGCGATGCACGTCCTTGGCTCGTCCTTGCTCATAAGAAGCTTCTACAAAGGCCTTCATGAGCGGCATCATGCGTTCATCTCCGTCGAGCAAGAAGCATTCGGGGTGCCACTGTACACCCACTATCCAGCGTGCTTCCTCCGTGCTCTCCATGGCTTCTACTACGCCGTCGGCTGCACGTGCCGTAACGTGGAATCGCTCACCACACTCGCCCACCGCTTGATGATGGAAGGAGTTTACAGCAAAGCGCTTCCCTAAGAGCCGAGCTATGAGAGAGCCTTCTTCTGCCTCGACAAAGTGGGTAGCCACCCCGCGATCGGCATCTTGCGAATGCTTGATAAGCTTGGCCTCGGGCATCGAAGTGCTTATATCTTGCTGAATGGTGCCTCCAAGCGCTGCTGCGAGCATCTGTATGCCTCGGCAAATGCCGAGCATGGGAAGCTGACGATGGTATGCCAAGCGTATCAAAGCGAGTTCAAACTCATCGCGCTCACGATTGATGCCATGCAGAGCGGGCACAGGATCTTCTCCTATTAATATTGGATTGAGATCGGCACCGCCAGAGAGCAAGAGTCCGTCGAGGCGGTCGAGCAACTGCACGAGGTCGGCGTCGGGCTGGCGCCGTGGGGGAATTACCACAGCTATACCCCCCGCAGCTTCTATTGATCGGAAATAACCAGGCAAGAGTTTGAGTTCTCCATCGCCATAGTTACCCGTAATGCCTATCAGCGGGCGACGCTCAGTAGCCGCTGCAAGCGCCGCTGTTTCTATTTCTTCTACTTTCATTTTTAGTCGTATAACGCCACTTCTGCGCGTTACCCTTTTACTTGCTTCCTTTCATGCCCTGGTCCTTCGGGAAACCATCCCTTGTTCACACGCTCTCGCTGTTCGAAGAGTTCGAGTATCGACCATAGGGCAGAAAAGCCCGTCACACCCACAATGGCGCTGACGAGCAATGATTTGATGAAGAGGGCACCGACAATGCAGCCGATGCCCACAATGAGAAAAACCCACCACGGCCGAACGCCAAAGTAGTATTCTGTTTTGATTACGACGGGATGAAACGCTCCGATGATAAGGAACGTGGCTAAGCCAATGATTACTCCTGTTAGGGTCATACGGATTCTTTATTCCTATTGTAATATTTTTGATAGAGTAAAGAGAATTACGCCATTGCTTCACATTGAGTAACCCTCTCTCCCTAATAGGGATTTTAATCTTCTTGATCCAAAATAACGGGTACAGTGCGATTTATGCTCTGCTCTAATGAAATTAGAGTCTCGGTAGAGATCACACCGTGAATTTCCTGAATATGATTGTTGAGCAAGTCCATGAGATGCTCGTTGTCACGCGAATAGAGCTTAATAAGCATGGTGTAAGGACCCGTTGTGAAGTGACATTCCACGATTTCAGGTATTTTTTCGAGTTGTTCGGCTACACCTTTGTACATCGAACCACGCTCAAGCTTAATGCCGACGTAGGTGCAAGTGCTATAACCAATGCTTTTGGGGCACACAGTATAACCCGAACCTGTAATTACGCCTGCTTCGATAAGGCGCTGCACACGCTGATGAATTGCGGCACGAGAAACACCGCATACGGCTGCGACATCCTTGAACGGAATGCGTGCGTTGACTGAGATAATTTTGAGTATTTTCAGGTCAAGCTGGTCAACCTTTTCCATAGATAAAATAACTTATATTATCGGGGGCAAGAGCGTAGCCCATACATTGCCCGCATTTTTCCCCCCGTATGGGTTTTACTTGCTTGCAAAGGTAGTGCAAGGCTTGTGAAGTGCCAAGCAAAAAGTCAAATATTTTTGCTTTAAACACACTTCCTGCTTTCTTTTTGAGTAATATAGAGAAAACTTCCTTTCATATTGTTTGTTGAAGCTTCGGATTTAGCCCAACTTTCACACCCCTAAAAAACTTTCAATTTTTTATCGCGCAAATTTGTTACTCTATATATTGCAGAAGAAGCAATAAGAGCCTATTTAATATTGCCTTAAGCCACTTACAAGCCCCCGATGCAAAATGTAGGACACAAACGTTAATATAAAAAGGCGTAACTTTGCGCCATGCACGTGAATGTACAACTCAGAAATAATCCCCAAACTGGAGATAGGGCTCCTTATTACAGATTAAAGGAGTCCTATCGTGATGTGCGTGGAAATGTACATTCACTCATTGTGTTGAATATGGGTTTTGAACCCAATTTCTCACCTGCAAGCATGCGTCGCATTGCCGTTGCGTTGACTGAACGTTTCAAAAATAGAAGTGAACAACAACTTTTTCCATTAAAAGAAATGGAAAACCTGAATGATACGGAACGTGTTAAAGCTGAAGAGTATTGGGCACGGATGCAAGAAGAAGGTAAGACGAATGACGGGAATGATTAAGCGATGCACAGATCTTTACGAACAGCTGACCCGCTGCTCTTTGTTCGACAAAAGACAAAATCTTACGATTCGTGAAACTCGCCTCATCGTGGATTATTTAGGCCTTCCGGAAGGTTGTTTTGACGATGAAGATTAAGCTGTTTCTACGACCTAAATCTTAGTACTCTAACGATGAAGACCGATAGGTGCTAACGATGAAGACTATTAGGTGCTAACGATGAAGACCGTTAGACTCTATGGATAAAGACCGATAGGATAGACTGATTTTGAACGCATAACGAGGTGATTTTGCCTCGCGCGCGTGTATTTATATAGGTGTGGTGTGTGGTGCTTAAAAGGGAGGGACTTTCTCTCTTTCGTCCTTCGCATTTATCCAACTGAATGATAAGTGACTTGTATTTTTACAGTCACTAAGCTGTTACTTTGTTGCAAAGTAAGCATAATTATTGATAATTACAAGCTTTATGTGGAAAAAAGTAATGATTATGCTGATAAATAGATAGTTATGCAATAGATGATACAAAAGAGGGACTATTATATTTGCTGCTTAGTTTTGTGATCAACTGTATTCCCCTGCTTAAAAAGCGCACCTTAGAGTTTTTTTGCGTGATTCTTTTTAAAAAAAATACTGATTAGGAAAAATGTCTACTTATAGCACAATAGTGCTCTTTAAGGAGCATTTTACTGGAAGGGATGTTATATTACCAACTTTAAGGTACTATATCCTAAGTTAAAGATATTATATAAAAAAAACTCAGAAAGTTTGGAAGTTACGAAAATAATTCTTTAATTTGCCATCAACTCAGTTAGCTCGTTTGTATGGGCATGTGGGTTATTTATTGGTAAGGACGTTTACGGAACGTTATCTTTGAGTCTCGAATCTCGCAAATTTGAATACACTCAAAAAGAGAACGGCAACTGGAAGCGTCCACGACGGATGTATTATATCCTAACGTGTAGGACATACTATTGCTTTTTGTAGCAATGGCGTGTTTCTTGTCGTTATATATTATAATGCGTCATGACGTGGGCTATCTGTGTTGTCTATCCTTTGAGTGTAGGCAATGCGAGAGCCTGAGACTTGGGATGGACATGAAGTAGAGACTCCCACGTCTTTTTTAGTATCTATAATCGCCTATTTAGGGATGTTCTGTAAGGCATAATATTTTTTTATTATGAAGAAGTTTTTGCAAGGATTTTGTTTTGTCGTGGCTTTGGTGTTTGTGTTCTTTTTATACCAAAGTGTAAATGCTAATGTTTTGACAGGTCATGTAGAGAAGGTTCAAGGTCGAACATGCTCTTGTGGTGGGACTTTAGTTGTTCGTAGCAAAATTGTTACTAAACCAGGACCAGATGATTGCTATCATTGTCATGGTAATGGCTATAATATAATTAATAACAAAAAATGGACATGTCAGTATTGTAAGGGAACAGGAAAAAAGTTAATACAAGTGAAAGTGAAGTGGCTCCATTGTAATAACTGCGGTGCCGATTATGATTATCAATAAAATAATGTAGCAATATGAAGTTATCTATTAAGTGTTTCTTGTTGATCTGCACAATGTGTTTATCTACAACAGATGTGTGTGCGCAAAAGGCTATTAGGAAATCACCGAAAATCCCGAAAATTAAGCCTCATCGTGTTAAGCCACCTATTAATTGGGTCGCTCCAGTTGTGCATGGGGTTAGAAAAGCTAATGAGACCTCGTCTAAGGCAAGTACTACTACGTCTAAAAATACCAAACTGTCCGATGTTCGGTTAACTATTCCTCAAACGAAGAATTCAAAAAAGAAACAGCAAGAAAATTTGAGGTCTTTGCTTTCTGCGCAAGGGTTGTACAGGCTCGATTCTCTTTTAAAGGAAAGTTATGTTTTAAGGTTTGTAAATTATGCAAGAATTAATAGCCAAAGTACAGAAAGTGAGGACGTAACAGCTTTCCCTTTGAGTATGGGACAACGACAGATGGCAAGACTCGTGGAACAAGACCTCTTGAATATGGCTAAGAATAATAAGAGCTTGCAAGTTGTTCGTAGTGAGAGGGAATATGTATATGCCAAGTTGCCTGCTACAACAAAAAGAAAACTCCCTTCTATTATGTTGATGGCGCATCTTGATATAACACCGGAGGCACCAGGTGGTAATATAAAACCGATAGTTCATCGCAATTATCAAGGTGGTGATATAGTCTTGCCTTCTGGGGTTGTGCTAAGTCCAGAATCGCCACAAGGTAAACATCTGAAAGAATGCATAGGCAAGACTATCATAACAAGTGATGGTAATACCTTGCTTGGGGCGGATGATAAGACGGGGTGTACGGTCTTGGTATCACTCATTTGTAACCTTTTGTATGGAAAGCCTTTTGAGCATGGTGATTTGTATTTTGTCTTTTCGCAAAATGAGGATATTGGCAGGGCAGCTGATGGGTTTGAAACAAAGTATGTAGGTGGTAATCCTGATGTAGTGATAGATGTAGACGGAGATGATCCTCATGCCTTTTCTGTAGAGAACTTTACTGCAGCTATGCGTATCTATACATTTCATGGTAAAAGTGCGCATCCTGGTGAAGGGTATGCCAACAAATATGGTGATGCTTTGACAGCTGCCTCTTATTTCGTAGGACAAATTCCACCCTATAAGCATCCGTCTGTTAGTCGTGGTAAACAGGGGTATATCCATTGCTATGATATTAGTCATCCAAAGGATAGCACAGGTAAGGTTATCTCTGACGATTATTTAGTGAAAGTACGTTTGCGTTATTTCGATAAGTTGGAAGGTGATTCCTTGCGTCAGATGCTCGATTCTGCCGAAGGGAAAACTATAGAGGCCTTCCCCTTTGTGAAAGTAGAAGCTTCGGCAGAGAACTTGCAGTACGAGAATGTAGCATATACGATGTATCCTACCTTGCCAGACATCATCAAGAAGGCTTATGCGAGTTTTGGCAAAAAAGTCTCTCCACGCAGTGAGCGTGGTGGTACAACCTCAGCAATGATAGCTGCCAAGGGCTTGCGTGGAGGTGCTTGTATATTCAGTGGTCAGCAAGCAGAGCATAGTGTTTATGAGTGGACGTGTGTTGAAGATATGGTAGATATGACCAAGATATTGCAAAAAATCATCATGTTGATAAACAAATAGTTAATTTCTAAATTCGTGTGATTATGAAAAGAATAATATCAATACTCTTTATGGTCGTTACAGGCTTAGTCTGTAGTGTTAATGTCAACGCACAGCAATTGCCTGATGGTTACAAGAAGTTCTTGGGAGTGTGGAACTGTGAACCTCCAATTGGTGGTTTTGGTAACATTAAGGTTATAGAGACGAATGGCAAACTTGTGGTTCGTATAAAGACGGAAACAGAAATCGAAACTTGTAAAAATGCGGAGTTGAAAAATGGAAAACTTTATTTTTCCTTTGCAGGGTTGCATGAATGGGGAAAATGGACCGTGAAAAACGGTAAAATAATCACAGAAAGTGGTGGTACTGATGGACCGGTAAGTCGTATTTACGATTCGTTTCATTATGGGAATAAAATAGCTAACGAAGAGCAACAGGTATGGTATTTCTATTTATCAGAAAATGCGGATGGGGATATGGATTTGTTTTATCACAACGCAATCTATTATCTTAAAAACAATATTGTACTTTTCGAGCAAGCATCGTCGCCGTATATTCATTATCGAAAATATACTAATTGGTGATGTTGAGTTTTGAAAATGAAATCTAATCTCCATTGTAGAGTCCACTTTAATCGAGTAGGAGGTAAACACTAATCATAGGTGTTTATCTCCTACTTTCATGTTTACCGACCTCTCACACCACCGTACGTGCCGTTCGGCATACGGCGGTTTCGTGCTTTTACACCTTACGATGTGTGGCAAGTTGTTTTCAGCCATCCCTTCGAGATACGTCACTTCTATTCTATTGTCGGATTCCGTCCTATCGTGTGAATAGAGAGTTCCTTTTCGGACATCTGACTACAAAAGACTCTCAAGGTAGCAGTCATTTACTGTTGCACTGCACGATTCAGTCCTTCCCTATAGACAACACGTGTCTTGGGTACTATGACCTCTGCTGACTTCTCACGACAAGATTTACTCCGTCATGGTACATCGAATGATTCATCTTCACCCATGCGTCCGTGAGACCTCCTCGGATAAGGGCTTATTCTTTCCATCTTATACCCACTTCATTTACACCAACCATTCCGAATAGCTATAGGACTTTGATTTGTTTGGCAATCTCATCCATGGTCATATGCCTTATATGAAGTTTCTGTACGTTAGGCCAGATGTTTTCCGCCTGCTTCTTTCAGATTCCACCTCGCAGTGGACACCCTTGCTATTGGCTATACAATTCCCGCTATTAGGACTTGTTAGGGACTTGCACCCATTAGAATAAGCTCATGCCGAGCATACCAAAAATCCCGCTGCACCGAGAGAGTACAGCGGGAGTATAAAAGCCGTGACCGCTAAAAAGGCAATGTTTAAAAAGACGGCCGCGTCAAAATTTTTGCTTTAGTCGGCGAGCTTAGCCTTGATAAACTCGCGGTTGAGGCGAGCAATATTGGCGATAGACTCATTCTTAGGACAAACAGCCTCGCAAGCACGAGTGTTGGTGCAGTTACCGAAACCGAGTTCGTCCATCTTAGCTACCATGGCCTTAGCACGCTTTGCAGCTTCGGGGCGACCTTGGGGAAGGAGGGCAAACTGGCTTACCTTAGAACTTACGAACAACATAGCAGAACCATTCTTACATGCTGCAACGCAAGCACCACAACCGATGCAAGTAGCGCAGTCCATAGCCTCGTCAGCGTCTTGCTTAGGGATGAGGATAGCGTTAGCGTCCTGAGGAGCACCTGTGCGTACGCTGATGTAACCACCAGCAGCCTGGATCTTGTCGAATGCTGAACGATCAACCATGCAGTCCTTAATCACGGGGAATGCAGCCGAACGCCAAGGCTCTACGGTGATTACGTCGCCATCGTTGAAGCGGCGCATGTAGAGCTGACAAGTGGTAGCACCAGCCTCGGTCTTGCCGTGGGGAGTACCATTGATATAGAGCGAACACATACCGCAGATACCTTCGCGGCAGTCGTGATCGAATACGAAGGGTTCCTTGCCCTCCTCAACGAGTTCTTCGTTGAGGATATCGAGCATCTCGAGGAATGAAGTGTCATCGGGGATGTCGTGCATCTCGCGAGTGTCAAAGTGACCCGCATCCTTGGGGCCATTCTGCTTCCAATACTTGATTGTGAATGATATGTTCTTAGCCATGGCTTATTAGTTCTTGTAGTTACGGGTTTTTACTTCGATTGCTTCATACTTCAAGGGTTCCTCATACTTCACGGGATCCTTGTCTTCACCCTGGTATTCCCAGCATGATACGTAGAAGCAATTCTGGTCGTCACGCTTAGCTTCACCTTCTTCAGTCTGGTGCTCTACACGGAAGTGACCACCACATGATTCCTCGCGGTGGAGGGCATCGATGGCGATGAGCTGACCCATAGTGATGAAGTCGTTGAGGCGGATAGCCTTATCGAGCTCCACGTTTACACCCTCGATATGAGGTACGAAGAGGTTGGTCTCGAATTCCTTGCGGATTTCCTTGAGCTTAGCGAGTGCAGTCTGGAGGCCTTCCTTAGAACGTGCCATACCAACGTATTCCCACATAATGTGACCCAATTCCTTGTGGATACTATCTACCGACTTCTTACCATTAATGTTGAGCAAGTGGTCGATGTGTTCCTTAACGGCCTTCTCTGCTGCCACGAATTCGGGCAGGTCAGTGCTGAAGCGGGGCACGGTGATCTGATCGCTGAGGTAGTTCTGGATAGTGTAGGGGAGTACGAAGTAACCATCTGCCAAACCTTGCATAAGTGCAGAAGCACCGAGACGATTGGCACCGTGGTCAGAGAAGTTGCACTCACCGATAGCGAAGAGGCCGGGGATGTTGGTAGAGAGTTCGTAGTCAACCCACAGACCACCCATTGTGTAGTGGATAGCGGGGTAGATCATCATCGGGTTAGTATACTCGATGCCGTCATCGCCCTTGCGTACAACCTGTCCGGGCTTCACATCAGTAATTTCTTCGTACATATCGAAGAGGTTGCCATAGCGCTGGAGCACTACGTCGATGCCGAGACGGCCGATAGCTTCAGTGAAGTCGAGGTATACGGCGAGGCCGGTGTTGTTTACGCCGAAGCCAGCGTCGCAACGTTCCTTAGCGGCACGTGAAGCAACGTCACGGGGTACGAGGTTACCGAATGCGGGGTAACGACGCTCGAGATAGTAGTCACGATCAGCCTCGTTGATATCGGTAGGCTTGATTTCGCCCTTTTGGAGCTTGATAGCATCTTCCTTCTTCTTGGGCACCCAGATACGACCGTCGTTACGCAATGACTCTGACATAAGCGTAAGCTTAGACTGCTTGTCGCCGTGAACGGGGATACAGGTGGGGTGGATCTGCACGTAAGCAGGGTTAGCGAAGTAAGCACCCTTGCGGTAGGCTGCGATGGCAGCTGAGCAGTTACAACCCATTGCGTTGGTTGAGAGGAAGTAGGTATTGCCATAACCACCAGTAGCGAGAACTACGGCGTGAGCTGCGAAGCGTTCGAGTTCGCCAGTCACGAGGTTACGAGCGATGATACCGCGTGCACGACCGTCGATGATGACAACGTCCTGCATTTCGTAGCGGCAGAAGAGCTTCACTGTGCCAGCGTGTACCTGAGCCATGAGTGCTGAGTAAGCACCGAGCAAGAGCTGCTGACCAGTCTGACCCTTAGCATAGAAAGTACGGCTTACCTGCACACCACCGAAAGAACGGTTGGCAAGCAGACCACCATATTCACGAGCGAAAGGTACGCCCTGTGCCACGCACTGGTCGATGATGTTGGCGCTCACCTCAGCCAAGCGGTATACGTTGGCTTCACGAGCACGGTAGTCACCACCCTTTACGGTATCGTAGAAGAGGCGATATACAGAGTCGCCATCGTTCTGATAGTTCTTAGCGGCGTTGATACCACCTTGAGCAGCGATAGAGTGAGCACGACGGGGAGAGTCCTGGATGCAGAAGTTGAGCACCTTGAAGCCCATCTCACCGAGTGAAGCGGCTGCAGAAGCACCTGCCAAGCCAGTACCTACTACGATGATATCGAGCTTACGCTTGTTGGCGGGGTTCACCAATTTCTGATGAGCCTTATAGTTGGTCCATTTTTCAGCAACAGGACCTTGAGGTATTTTTGAATCTATATTAGCCATGATTGGATATTCTATTTTATGAAGTTTAAAAGTTTAGGAGTTGAAAGAGTTAAGCAAGCAGCAATAGTCATATCTATTCTTTTCGCTTCTTACCTTCCCGCTCTTCCACTTTAAAAGAATACATTACGCTGCGCAGCAAGCACCACCGCAGAAGGCGAACTTGAGGGCTACAACGAGGAAGATAAGCATGAGCACGGTCACGTAGATATTGCCGATGCAACGCCAGCGATTGAACCAGATCTTACCGTTCCAGCCGAGGGTCTGCATAGCGCTCCAGAAGCCGTGAGTCATGTGGAACCAAATAGCTACAAACCAGATGATGTAGAGAACTGTGAATACGGGGTTGCTAAAGGTGTAAGCAATCATGCCGTAGCCGTCAGCTGCGTCTGCTACGCCGTTAACGAAAGGCATACCACCATTGACGAGTTCGGCAAACATCATGTTGTACCAAAAGTTGAACAAGTGGAGCAACAGACCGAGCACGACGATTACACCGAGCACGAACATGTTCTGCGATGCCCACTCTACCTTTTCGGGCTTGCTGGTAACGGCATAGCGGTTGTTGCCACGTGCTTTGCGGTTCTGCAAAGTAAGGATGATGGCATAAATGAAGTGGATGGCTACGAGTGCTGCGAGGCCGATGGTAGCTACTACGGCATACCAGTTGGCACCCAACATTTCGCATACCCAGTTATAACCTTCTTCTGAGAAGAGGGCCACCAAGTTCATGCAACCATGGAATGTAAGGAACAGGATAAGCGCAATGCCAGTGACTGACATGATTACCTTCCGTCCGATGGATGAGTTAGTTAACCACATAAAATGATTTGAATTAAGTTGATATTTAGATTATTATAGAATTTTCAATGAGTTCCCCTCAGTACAATGCGTCTGACCTCTCTAGTCAGCATCGCACCATGATGTTTTTCCCCATAAATGGGGAGGACACACATTCTCTGTGCAAAATTAAAAGTTTTTTTGGGTCTTTGCAAATTTTCTAGCGAGTGATTTGCGGCATTTTTCTTTTTTCGTGGTCAGTAGGTTTTCTCTGTTGCGCTGTCATTTTCTCCGCTTACGCGTGTACGCACACTCTTTCATTTTTAGTCATAGTCACTTACACTCCTGCCATGAAATTTCTTTATACAGATGAGAATCAACTCCTTACACGAATTATTTGCTTGTACTGTGCTTACACTTTGCCTACACTTTACCCATATCGATTTTTCCCTTACATATTGTGCATTTCCACGCAAAATATTTACGAAAAATTGGATAAATTGAAACAATTCTAGAGAGCCTATCTTTTTCTGATTGAACTAGACACTTTTCGATCTTTAAACTACATAAGAAGACTCTATCAGAAAGAACTTTCTAATAGACAGACACCATGCTTTTTCTACTTGTTTTCCACATGCGGTGGGGATTTCTATGCCCCATAAAATGAAGTTCGTGGAGGTAACGCGTCCCTGCACTACCCCCACGAACAGACAATCTGCGTTTTCTCCCATTAGAGGAAAGAAAGCGATTCTTTACTCCAACACTGCAAACACCATCCCCGGCTCAAAACCTCTACTAATTGCGGCGCGAGCTATTTTCTGATTAAGGGCATAAGGAGAGGCGGCTTTCATCGTACGGCGGCGAGAGACAATAAAGTCGGCAAGCGACTGCCGATACTCCTCCTCGTCTATCTGAGCAAGGGCTTCGTCTATGATGTTAGCATCTATACCTTTCTGGCGTAGGGCATAGGACATCTTTACACGTCCCCAATGATCGAAACGGAATTTATCCGCCACGAAAGCACGAGCATAGCGTTCCTCGTCGATGTAGCATTCTGCCTCTAAGCGCTCGAGCAATTTTTCGATTTCAGCCGAAGCGGCACCTTTCACACGAAGCTTTTGGGCGATTTCGCTGCGGCAATATTCTTTTTGCGAACACCGGGTAGTGGCCCAAGAATAGTAATTAGATGAAGACACGGAGAGATAGTTTACAAAGGAGGAAAAGGAGATTTTTTGAGTCTAACAAGTGACTTATCAGCAATACCACGCACGAATGCGCGCCCTTCGGGATGTGGCGACGAGAGAAGCAGTAAGAGGTTATTTTAATTAACTTCAAGACTATTTCTTCGTGAAACTACGCACTACAAACCAAGCATGTTGCACTATCGCGGTGAACAGGCCATAGTGGTGCGCCATGATGCGGAAGCGCTCACGCAAGGAGGCTTTGTGGTGGCGCGTGGTCATTCCCTCGCTCAGATAGTTGGCCACGACGGTGTGGGCATTGAGCAGAGGCAGCCCCTCATGCTCAGCTTCGCGCATGATGCGAATACACCAATCGAAGTCGGCCGAGAATCTGTATCGAAGGTCGTAGTGGAAATGACGAGCCAAGTCTGTGCGGGCAAAGAAAGCTTGGTGACACACGAGCATGCCGTTGCGGAAAGAACGCCAACTGAGACTTTCGGGGGGCGACAAACGACGCGCACGAAGAAAATGACCTTCGTCATCCACTAAGTGCGTATCGCCATAAATTACGGCGGGCAACAAAGTGGAGGATTCAGCCTCCTGTGCAATAAGAGCGAGCGTGTCGGGCGAGTGGAAAGTATCGCCAGCATTGAGGAATAATAGATAGCGTCCTGTAGCCATATCAATGGCCTTATTCATGGCATCATAAAGCCCATTGTCGGGCTCACTGATGCACACTATCTCGTGGCGTATAGCAGCACGACTGTTGCGTTCCTGATAGTGATGTATATGTTCGAGCGTATGGTCGTGCGAATTGCCATCGATGATAAGATGTTCCACACGACCATATGTTTGCTCTTCCACACTGTGAATGGTGCGTTCTATGAGGTCGCCTGCATTCCATATCACGGTGGCCACAGTAATCTTTAAGCCTTTTCCCTTCGAGGAAGGAGGCACACTTGGTTCCTGAGTTGTTTCTGTTTCCATTGATAACTTATTGACAAGTTGATAGGTTAACACTCGTTTACTCGCAAGCTTCAGCAGTATATAACTGAACGTATGCTTCTGCCACCGCCTTTTCCGAATAAGCCGTAACAGCCTTCGTGCGCGCATTCCGACATAACGCGGTGTAACTAGGCGAGGTGATGACTGAAATTATGCCGTGAGCGAAGTCGATGGCCGAGCGATATTGGGCTAAATAGCCATTAATACCCGTTTCGATCATCTGTGGCAAGCCTCCTATGCGAAAGCCCACACAAGGAATACCACAAGCCATTGCTTCTACGATGGTGTTGGGCAGATTATCCATCAGCGTGGGCATAACAAGAAGGTCGGTTGCTTGATAAAGACTGCGCTGGCGCACTTCTGAAGTGTCGTAGTCAAAGGGAATGGTCTCTATGGGCATCTGTTCGCACACGGATTCTGCCTCGCCGCCCGCCACAACGAGGGCGAGATGTTCCGTCATTTCGGGATGTTCGTGACGCAACAGAGCTAGGCTCTCGCGTAAATAGGCAATGCCCTTATCTGGATTAGTTACTTTGAAAGCGGTGAAGAGTAAGAGGTGCTTGTCAGCAGGCAGATGTAACTCACGACGCAGAGCAGTCTTATCGGCAGGGGGAGCATAGAATGCCGTGTCGATGGGGTTGGGAATGCTCACCACGCGATGTCCCTTGAGCAGTGGCGAGCGCTTGGCAAGCTCCGTGAGCCATTGGCTACATCCAACGAAAGTGGGTTCGTGACTCAATGCATATACACGACTCTTCGCGCGAAAAGTGCGATAACTGAAGTCGTGAGCCGAGGGACGTAGTAATAGCGGACAATCGTGACACGAAGTGAGCCACTTTTCGCAATCGGCAGCATGGTGACAGATAGAAGTGAAGGGCCACATATCGTGCATAGTCCATACCACGCGCTTTCCGCTTTGTATCACACGTTCTATATCCTTCATAGAGAGCATGGCTTGGTTCACCCAGTGGAGGTGTACCACATCTGCTTCTGCAAATTCGGGCAAGCGAGTAATATCAGTGCCATAACGTGCTGTATCTACAGTGAAAAGCCCCTTACGATTGAAGCCATTAGCGGCATAGATTTCCGCTCTTTCTAAGACAAACTTTACCTTGAGCCATAGACTAGGCTTTAAGTTTACCACGTCGGTGCGTACTTCGGACAGCGAACGATCGCGACAGAGCAAGGTGGCCTCCACACCGCTTTGGCGCAGAGCTTTGAGTAGTCGGAGGGCTGCGATAGCGGCTCCGCCCGCGTGATCAGATGTATTGACTAAGAGAACTTTCATGGTAAGTAGGGAAGGAGGAGAGGAGGGAGGAAAGAAAGGATTCTTAACCCCTTTAAATAGAATCTGTAGGAATCTTAGAAGGGCTTACCCTTTATTCGTGCATAATCTTCTCCGTAGCTCCAGCGTTTTGCTTGATATAGTCGCCAGCAGCCTTTCCTGCCTCTGAGAGGGCTTGCTTGTCGGAGAGGAAAAGGTCCATAATGGCGGAAAAATCGGCTGCGCAACTTATTTCGCGACATCCTCCATTGGCAAGAAGGTCTTTCGCTTCACGAAATTTGCTATGATTCGGACCGATGATAACGGGCACCCCATAGACGGCTGCTTCGGGCACATTATGTATGCCCACTCCGAATCCGCCACCCACATAGGCCACCGTAGCATAACGATAGATACTCGAGAGCAGTCCGTAACAATCGATAATGAGACAGTCGGCTTCGGCCACTCCCTTGAGAGTGGCGGAAGAATAGCGCACATAGGGGCGGCGCAACTTTTCTTCGATTTGACACAGGTGCTCCTCGCTCACCACATGGGGAGCAAGAACGAGTTTGAGATTAGGGTGGGAATTGAAATAATCGATAAGAATGGCTTCATCGGGCTGCCATGAGCTGCCCGCTACGAGTACTTTCCAGCAGCCTGCAAAGCGCTCTATTAAGGGAAGAGGCTTAGCTGCCAAGCGAATGTCGATAACCCGATCAAACCGGGTATCACCAACCACACTCACTTGCGTCACACCAATACTTTGGAGCAAACGGAGCGACTCTTCATTTTGCACATAAAGATGTGTCATGCGATGAAGCACACGGGCATAACCTCGGCCATACCAACGGAAGAAAATCTGACCAGGACGAAAGATACTTGATACGGAGTATACGGGAATGCCATTGCGATGAAGCACTTCGATATAGTTGCGCCAAAATTCGTACTTAATAAAGTAGGCTTCTTCAGGACGAGCCATGCGCACAAACTTGAGAGCATTGAAAGGAGTGTCGAAGGGGAGATAGCACACCACATCGGCCCCGGCATAGTTTTTACGCACCTCATAACCCGAGGGCGAGAAGAAGGTGAGCAGTATTTTCTTTTCAGGATGCTCACGGCGAAGCCTTTCCATGAGCGGACGACCTTGTTCAAACTCGCCTAGCGATGCTGCATGAAACCATACATAGCGATCAGAGCCTATGTGGCGGCGAAGAATACGCCAAGTATCACGATGGCCACGCATCATGGTGCGAATTTTCTTGCTAAACAAGGCTGCCACGTTGCAGCCCAACATCATGAAATAGATTGCGAGAGAATACATGCGTAGAATGCAATAAAAAGGATTGAGAACTAGGTTTATGCCAACATCGAAAAAGAGTTGACATAAAAGAGCAAAAGGGAAGGCGCAGAATATTCCCTAATGGCTCATTCTGCACATTCCCTTATATTAAATCAAACACCTTAGGCGAGAGAAGAAATCGCTTTCTTCATACGACTGAGGGTTTCTTCCTTGCCCAAGAAAGCTGCAAGCTCGTACATATCGGGACCCTTACCCGTGCCTACGAGACATACGCGCCATGGGTTCCAAGGCTTCTTACCGCCAGTCGTAGCCCACTCATCAACCACAGCTTTCTGGCTCTCAATGCTAAAATCGTCGAGACCCTCGAGCAACGTGTAGAGTTCTTGCATTTCGGCAGCAGCACCCTCCTTCCAATTCTTGCGTGTAAACTTGTCGTCCATAGAGTAAGTGGGAGCGATGAAGAAGAAATCGCATAGAGGCCAAAGGTCCTTAATAAAGTTGATTTTCTTCATTTTCATCATGCCTACCACAGCTTCTACGCGTTCCATAGGAGCTTCGATGCCATTCTCGCGGAGTATCTTGTCGAAGGCGGGAGCGAGGAGGGCATTGTCGGTCTTGAGAATGTACTCACGGTTAAACCATTGGCCCTTGATATAGTCGAATTTAGCACCGCTCTTCGAACATTTTGAAAGATCAAACTGTTCGATGAGATCGTGCATGGAGAGTATTTCCTGATCGGTACCAGGATTCCAACCTAAAAGGGCGAGGAAATTGATTACAGCCTCGGGAAGATAACCACTCTCGCGATAGCCCGAAGATACGTCGCCCGTCTTGGGATCGTGCCATTCGAGAGGGAACACAGGGAAGCCTAAGCGGTCGCCGTCACGCTTAGAGAGTTTGCCCTTTCCATCGGGCTTAAGCAAAAGGGGAAGATGAGCAAAGCGGGGCATAGTGTCTTCCCAACCAAAAGCTCGATAAAGTAGCACATGGAGCGGTGCTGAAGGAAGCCATTCTTCGCCACGTATCACGTGAGTAATCTCCATCAAATGATCATCAACGATATTGGCCAAGTGGTAGGTGGGCAGATCGTCGGCACTCTTATAAAGCACTTTGTCGTCGAGAACATCGCTCATAATGCGTACATCGCCACGGATAATATCATTTACGTGGATTTCCTCACCGGGCTCCACCTTAAAGCGTACCACGTATTGCTCACCCGCATCAATGAGGCGCTGGGCTTCTTCTTCGCCCATCACGAGAGAGTTGCGCATACTCATGCGAGTGTGTGCATCGTATTGGAAGTTTTGCACCGATTCGCGCTTAGCAGTGAGCTCTTCGGGAGTGTCGAAAGCGATATAAGCCTTTCCCGCATCGAGGAGTTGCTTCACGTATTTGCGATAGATATCGCGGCGCTCGCTTTGGCGATAAGGACCATGATTGCCACCGAAGCTTACACCCTCATCAAACTCTATTCCGAGCCACTTAAACGACTCGATAATGTAATCTTCGGCACCAGGCACAAAGCGATTGGAATCGGTATCCTCAATGCGAAATACCATATCACCACCATGCTGGCGGGCAAAGAGATAATTATAGAGGGCGGTGCGCACACCACCAATATGCAGAGGTCCTGTAGGACTGGGCGCAAAGCGCACACGTACTTTTCTTTCAGACATAGGAATGCTATCTATTGTGTTGATTATGATTCAGCTTAGATGCCGCTCAGCGGCGGCACGTTCTGAGGTGCAAAAGTAGTGCTTTTTTCCGATACAGAGCGTTATTTTCTCCCTATTTAACCGCCCACAGGGTGCACACCACCGCTTGTTTTGCGCTTTTGGGCTATATTCAAGCGATATTAGCGAAAAAATCAGTACTTTTGCACACTATTATACGCATACACAAGAACAACAAAAACGATACTACATAATGGAAAAGAAATTCAACCGCACGCTGGTAACGGCTGCACTTCCCTACGCTAATGGTGGTGTACACATCGGACATTTGGCTGGTGTATACGTTCCAGCCGATATCTACGTGCGCTATCTCCGTCTGAAAAAGCGCGACGTGCTCTTCATCTGTGGTTCCGATGAACATGGTGTGCCCGTCACTATTCGTGCCCGCAAAGAAGGATGTACCCCGCAACAGGTGGTTGACCGATACAACAAGATTATTAAGGAAAGCTTTGAAGGATTCGGAATTTCATTCGACTTCTTCGGACGCACCACTTCGGAGGTACATAAGAAGACGGCTTCTGACTTCTTCCGCACCCTCTACGACAAGGGAGAATTTGTGGAGCAAGAGAGCGAGCAATATTACGATGAAGAGGCTCACACCTTCTTGGCCGACAGATACATCACAGGCGAATGCCCCCACTGCCACGCAGAAGGTGCTTATGGTGACCAATGTGAGAAATGCGGCACAGCTCTTTCGCCCACCGAGCTCATCAATCCGCGCTCTACCGTGAGCGGTTCTAAACCCGTACTTCGCAAGACAAAGCACTGGTACTTGCCCCTCGACAAGCATCAGCAATGGCTTGAACCATGGATTACGGAACAGCACAAGGAATGGCGCTCTAACGTAATGGGGCAGTGTAAGAGCTGGTTTGATATGGGTCTCAAGCCCCGTGCCGTAAGTCGCGACCTTGATTGGGGTATTCCTGTACCCGTAGAGGGAGCTGATGGCAAGGTGCTCTATGTCTGGTTTGACGCTCCCATTGGCTATATCAGCAACACGAAAGAACTGCTACCCAACGATTGGGAGAAATGGTGGAAAAGTGATGATACACGCCTCATTCACTTTATTGGTAAGGACAACATCGTATTCCACTGCATCGTGTTCCCCGCTATGCTAAAGGCTGAAGGTTCTTACATCCTGCCCGACAATGTGCCTGCCAACGAATTTCTTAACCTCGAGGACGACAAAATTAGTACTTCACGCAATTGGGCCGTGTGGCTCGACGAATACTTGCGTGATCTGCCCGGAAAGCAAGATGTACTCCGCTATGTGCTTACAGCCAATGCTCCCGAAACAAAAGACAACAACTTCACTTGGAAGGATTTTCAAGCTCGCAACAACAATGAACTCGTAGCCGTCTATGGCAATTTCGTCAATCGTGCTCTGCAACTCACTAAAAAGTACTACGATAGCGTTGTGCCCGCTGCTGGCGAACTGACCGACTATGATCGTCAGACTATCGAAGAATTTAAAGATGTGAAGGCTGAGGTGGAACGCTTGATTGAGAACTTCCGTTTCCGCGATGCACAGAAAGAGGCAATGAACTTGGCACGCATCGGCAATAAATACTTGGCCGACTCTGAACCTTGGAAAGTCATTAAAACTGACCCCGAACGCGTAAAGACCATCCTCAACCTCTCCCTCCAACTCGTAGCCAATCTCGCCATTGCATTCGAGCCATTTCTCCCATTCTCTTCAGAAAAGCTGCGAGGCATGCTCCATATAGAAGAGGCTCAGTGGGATCGTCTCGGAGCCACGGATCTCTTGCCTGCAGGACACAAACTAGGCGAGCCTGCCTTGCTATTCGAAAAGATAGAAGACAGCGTGGTGGAAGCTCAAGTACAAAAACTTCTCGACACAAAGAAAGCCAACGAAGCAGCCAACTTCAAAGCCGCTCCCGTAAAAGAGAATATTCCTTTCGAAGACTTTGAAAAACTCGATATCCGCGTGGGAACCGTACTTTCGTGCGAGAAAGTAAAGAAGAGCAAGAAGTTGCTAAAATTTGAGATAGCCGATGGCGCTGAAAACCGTATCATCGTAAGCGGCATTGCTCACTACTATAATCCCGAGGAACTTGTAGGAAAGCAAGTGTGCTATGTGGCGAACCTCGCTCCCCGCACCATCAGCGGAATAGAGAGCCAAGGCATGATTCTCTCTGCCGTCAACTTCGACGAATCTCTATCCGTAGTGACCGTAGATCGCAAAGTAGTGCCTGGCAGCCAAGTGGGATAAGCATTACTTGTTTTAAGTTTTGAGGTTTAAGGTTATAAAGTTACTTACACTTTCAACGTAAAAAGTAACATTATAACCTATTAACCTCAAAACTCCAAACCCAACCCATACATTCTATTTATGAAGAAGTTTGCAACCATCTTGTGCCTATTACTCCTCACTGCGTTCTCTGCAGCGATGGCACAGATCAACTTCACAGTGAAGTATCAGCGAGTCAATGCCAACACCATCGACATCGTATTCTCGGGTACTGCACAGCCTGGATGGCACATCTACTCCACCAACATTGGTGAAGACGGTCCCACCCCTGCCTCATTTGGCGTAGATGCCATTAAGGGCGCGAAGCTTAAAGGAAAACTCAAGGCTGGCCCTGGAGCAAAGAGCATGCACGACCCTATATTCGACATGCCCGTATCTTTCTTTGAAGGCAAAGCCACCTTCACGCAGCGCGTAGAACTCACCGACAAGAACTATGAACTTAAAGGCTATCTACAATATGGCGCATGCAATGACCAAAACTGCTTACCGCCCACTAGCGTAAACGCTCACCTCAACGGCACCGATGGTCCTGAGCCTACTGCCCAGACCAAGGCTGAAGAAGCAGCGCAGGCAGCAGCCGATGCTGCCGCTACCTCCGAAGCCATGCCTCTTAACGTAGACTCAGCACATACTGTCTCCGTTGTTGATTCAGCACAAAGCACTATTGCCGTGCAACCGCTAGATAGCGCAGCCATGCAGCAATTATGGACTCCCGTAATCAAAGAGCTTAAAAGCTATGGCGCCGACGGCACGGACATGACAGGCAAGGCTTGGTATTACATTTTCTTCCTCGGATTCGTGGGCGGACTTGTAGCTCTCTTTACACCTTGCGTATGGCCTATCATCCCCATGACGGTGAGTTTCTTCCTCAAGCGTTCGGGCAATCGTCGTAAGGGAATACGCGATGCTATCACCTATGGCATATCCATCGTGGTTATCTACGTGGCATTAGGCCTTATCATCACCACGCTCTTCGGAGCCAACGCTCTCAACGACCTCTCCACCAATGCAGTGTTCAACATTCTGTTCTTCCTCATGCTCGTAGTCTTTGCCGCAAGTTTCTTTGGTGGCTTTGAGATTACACTCCCATCAAAATGGGGAGATGCGGTGGATAATAAGGCCGAGAAAACCACTGGTTTGTTGAGCATATTCCTCATGGCTTTCACCCTTTCGTTGGTTAGCTTTTCATGCACAGGTCCCATCATTGGATTCCTGCTTGTAGAAGTCAGCACCTCTGGCGGTTCAGCCCTAGCCCCCACCATCGGAATGTTGGGCTTCGCCATTGCACTAGCACTTCCATTCACTCTCTTCGCCCTCTTCCCCACATGGCTCAAGAGTGCGCCAAAGAGCGGTGGTTGGCTCAACAACGTAAAGGTTGTGCTCGGTTTCCTTGAGCTAGCTTTCGCTCTAAAATTCTTCTCCGTAGCCGATCTCGCCTATGGTTGGCATCTACTCGACCGAGAAACATTCCTCGCTCTTTGGATAGCCATTTTCGCCCTGCTCGGCATCTATCTGCTAGGCGGCATCAAGTTTCCCCACGATGATGAAGACGAACGCCACACTTCCGTGCCCCGTTTCTTCCTAGCTCTAGCATCACTAGCCTTTGCCATCTATATGGTGCCAGGTCTTTGGGGTGCTCCGCTCAAGGCCGTCAGTGCTTTCGCTCCACCCATGTCGACTCAGGACTTCAACCTCGATCCCGTAAAAGTAGAGGCGAAGTTTACCGACTATGAATCAGGCATGGCTTACGCTCGCCAAACAGGCAAACCCGTAATGCTTGACTTTACAGGCCACGGCTGTGTAAACTGCCGCAAGATGGAGCTTGCCGTATGGCACGATGCCAAGGTGCGCGACCTTATTAATAAAGACTACGTACTCATATCGCTCTACGTTGACGAGAAGACTTCCCTACCACAACCCATCGAAGTGAGCGAAAACGGACAAACTACCACACTCCGCACCATAGGCGATAAGTGGAGCTACCTGCAACGCTCTAAGTTTGGAGCCAACGCGCAACCATTCTACGTGTTACTTGATGCTGAGGGCAAACCTCTTAATGGCTCCTACTCTTACGACGAGAACATCGATAAATTCGTGAGATTCCTCCAAACCGGCCTCGAGAATTTCAAGGCTGGCGAGTAAGAATCGTATCTCTCAGCCAATACTGTGGGCGACGCGTCCCCGCGTCGGCATAGCCATAAAAGCATTCCAACATGCCGACGCGAGACGCGTCGCCCACAGAACTAATGAATAGTAACTTTATAACCTCGTACCTCCAAACTTAAAACTTTTATCTATAAACTTAAAACTCTTCAATGACAACTCTTACAACCCTCATTGTCGTGGTATTCGTGGTGGGCTATTTGCTCATCGCCACAGAGAGCCTTAACAAAATCAACAAGGCAGCCATTGCCTTGCTTATGTTCGTAGGTTGCTGGACGCTATTCATGTGCGACCCATCGCAGTATTTGCCTGCTGCTGTAGGCGACAAAGTAGCCTCTGTCGTAAGTGAAGTGATAGAGCATCATCTAGGAAGCGCATCCACCACGCTCTTTTTCCTCATGGGCGCTATGACCATCGTGGAACTTGTCGACCAAAATGGTGGTTTCAATTTCGTACGCGATATGATGCGTACAAAGAGTAAGCGCGGACTGCTCTGGCGCATTGCAGTAATGACCTTCATCCTCTCGGCCATTCTCGACAACCTCACCACGAGCATCGTCATGGTAATGATTCTCCGCAAACTAGTGACCGATCACAAAGATCGAATCATTTACGCTTCGCTAGTGGTTATCGCAGCCAACTCGGGTGGCGCAGCCTCCCCCATTGGCGATGTGACCACCATCATGCTATGGAATAAGGGCCTCATCACGGCTGCAGGAGTGATTAAGGAGATTCTCTTACCCTCAATTATATCCATGGTGATTCCCACCTATCTGCTCTCGTTCTCGCTTAAAGGCCAACTTTCCTTCAATGCTTCAGTACAGGCGAAAGGCAGCGTGAGCGAACTTACGGCACGTCAACGCAAGGTTATTTTCTTCCTCGGCGTAGGTGGTCTGATTTTCGTGCCCATCTTTAAGAGCATCACACATTTACCCCCATTCGTAGGAATCTTGCTCGTACTGGGCGTGCTATGGACCACTACGGAACTATTCTATAGCCACCTTGGCCACGCAGAAGAGAAAGGCGCTATGCAGAAACGCGTCACCAATATGCTTTCACGCATTGATATGGGCACCATTCTCTTCTTCCTCGGTATACTTATGGCAGTGGCTTGCCTCGAAACTATCGGCGTGCTCGTACAGATGGGACAAGGCCTCAACACATTCTTCGATGGCAACCATTTCATGGTGACAGGTATCATCGGTGTTCTTTCTAGCATTGTCGACAATGTGCCTCTCGTAGCAGGTTGCATGGGTATGTATCCCATACAAGCAACGGGCGACTTCGCCCAAGATGGTATTTTCTGGCAACTCTTGGCCTACTGCGCAGGTGTGGGCGGTTCGATGCTCATCATCGGTTCGGCAGCCGGTGTGGTAGTGATGGGATTAGAAAAAATAACCTTCGGATGGTATATGAAGCACATCTCTTGGATTGCAGCCATAGGCTATTTGGCTGGTATCCTCTGCTACTACGTGCAACGCGTAGTGATTGGCATGTAAACCGCTCCTATCGGTTTCATATCGGTATCATAAAATATAAAGTCCTTGAGTGGGAAGTTTAGGTAAAAAGGTCATAAAATCAACCCACTTACAGCTTACAACAAACACTCACCAAGACTTTCTCACATAATCCTCTCTCAAAAGGGTGCAGACATCTAATAAGTAGTCTGCACCCTTTTTCTTGACTTCGTCAACGCGCCACCCAAATTAGAATTGGTCTTTTGATAGGTCGAAAAGTGACATGATAACGCGAGTTCGGGATAAGAATATTTTGGCTGCAATGGGAGCATATTGTTTCTTCTCAACAAAACCTCATGTCAACTTTGACTATGAGATTCCCCCTTCTGACGAGCAACTTGTAATTTGGCAATAAAATAACTTTTTGGACATTTCTTATCGGTGATCACTTTATGGTCACCCTTGGGAGGTTGGAAACGCATATGGTTTATTGTTTATGGAAATATTATCCCGAACTCACGTTAATATACTTTTTCATGCAAGAGAGGATTATATAGCAGAGAAAAGACAAAGACCTCTCCCCCTTCCCCGACCGGGGGGGCAGGGGGGAGAGATCCCAATTTACTTCACCATCACCTTACGTACGGTGCCGTCACTCATCTTGATGATATTAATGCCGCGCTGTGGCGCAGTCAAGCGGCGACCATCGATCGTATAACGAAGCTGTGCTTGAGGAGTGCTACCTTCTTCCGTCGAGACAGTGGAGATAGATTCATTCACAGAGGGATTCAACTCAACCACACGATCATCTGGCACGTCAAAAGCTACATGGATAGGAATATACTCGTATTCATTTTCAGTTTCTACCATTGCTTCACCCTCTATGGTGTAGTGGCCCGGTAAGAGATTTAATTGACCTCTTCTGTTGAAATTGGTATCATCTTGTGGCGAAACATGCGTTTGCTGATTATTGTAGCACATATTAAACCATAGAATATTTGGCATCTTTCCTCCACCATTAAACATAAAACGAGTCCTTACCAACTTCTTATTATAAAGCGATATGGTCGTATCGGCTTTAGACGGTGTTATCTCAATGATATAGGCTGGATTATAAGAATAGGTTGATGTTGCAATGTTTATGCTACTGCCTGTTGAGATATTGATAGCCTTGTCGGGCGTGGTAGTGGCCATTCTGTCTAAGCTACCATAATTGCTGCCTTTTCTGTAGTAAATATAATTAGGATGCCCCGCATCTTCTTCATCTGTTTGAAAGATGCTCGGATATTCCAACCAATACGTTACAGCATTGAAAGTATCCTTCTCCAATTTTATTTGGCGATATTCAATGGTGCGTTCATTATAGCCAGCGTGAAGGGGTATTGTCTCTTCAGCACGGTAGAACTCCTTATTCTTCCCATTGTCACCCATGGACTTTGCAAAACTAAAATATTGAGATGCAGGAACACCATTGAATACGTAGACGCTATCTACGCCCATATTGCTCACACGGAGCAATGAGAACTGATTGTCGGGCAAATGCTGCTCAAAAGGCCCTGTGGCATCAAGCGTAAAGTGATTCATGCAGTCTTCAGTGGGATAGCCGTTGCCTTTTCGCATGCACCATTTGTACTCTCCTTCAGGTAGGATAGCCGTAAGCGTATCGTAGGGCACAGGCGACTCCGTGCCTACAGCAAGCGATTTGGCGCAGCCTTCGTGGTGGGTGGCAGTAAAACCGTTGGGGGCCCCAGCAAAGACATGGTAGCCCTCTTGCATAAGATGACAAGGAATTACGAACTTAACAGGGTGAAGGGCATTAAAGTTGAGTTTAGTATCATACGCCAAATGCTCTAGATGGAATAAGTCTTGCGTAAAGTGCCACTCGCCGTCCACTCTTACGCCTGGATAGTAGTCATAAGCATAGATAGCAAGACTCGCGTCAATGCCTGGCGATACGGTATCAGACTGTGCACTATAATTAGTAGAGAGATATAGAGAGGTACGGTCAGTACTGCCTTCTACCTGAGTCGTAATGACGAGGTCATTGCCCTGAACCTCACGACTCACTTCACGACTTTCAATGTCTATTTTTGCATAATCACTCCAAGCATAAGGACGACTGGTATAGCTACAGGCTCCAATTTTCAGATAGTCGGCATAGGGCGCTGCACCAGCAAGGGTCGTAACGGTACGCACGATTGTACTCTTGCCTAATGAAAGGCTTACAGGCGTTGAGCTCTCAGGCACTGTTAGTTCTTTGATAACGTATCGTCCCTCCGCATTGTAAGGCACGAGAAAGTCGGGGTCAGTAGTTTCGACAGAGGGGCGACCGAACTGAAACGTTTGTGTGCCTGGCAGCACGTAGGCAGCCTGTGTGCCATCTGGGGCTCTAAGGCTGAACTGATTAGTCACATTATAGAAGCCATAGCCATATGTACCACCATAACCATTTTCTATTCTGATACGCTGCTGTGGATAGTAGACAGAACCGAATCCATTCGTTGTAGGACATAAGTTGCCTTTCGTATCGGTAATGTAGAAGTAACAGAGCGTAGCCTTACGATAGTCGGTGGTGACGCTGGTTGTCGTATCGGTCACTTTGAGAGAGTCAGCATGGAGGGCGAGATTATCCTCCTGAGGAGCCACCAAGTAACGCAAGGTATCACCCACGGGAGCGTAAAGGACAAAGGGTTTATCCTTTTGCAGGTCATACATATTGTGTGATTCGTATGACCCAATAGTGCCCGTGCGTAAGTCGGGGGCCAATCGAGCTGATACGACATTGCCTTCTCGGCCTATAACGGGGTTGAAAACTACGCGACGAGACTTAGCCCACTCGTCGTGGCGAATAGTGATGCGCTCCTCATCACTGGGGGTAATCTTACCTATAATGATGCGGTTGAAGTGAGGACTATAGACGCGGTAGTAGATGGGGTGACTTTTGCCCAAGCTAAAAGCGCGTTGCAACTCGCGCACGTTGAATGCTGTAATATTCAGATTTCCCCAGCATACGCCATTTTCGCCATCGGGGAAGGCGTTGAGGGTATAGCTCTGATATTTAAAGTTTATAGAAGACGAATTGTATTGGAATTCATCATTACTAAGGTCAAGATTATAGCGAGCATAGTTGTCTACATTTTGAAACATTCTTGAAGACGAGAAGGTGATCTTGAGTGTACCAATCTCATTCATCAAGTCTCTGTAGTTCTCAGCTGCGTAATCAATGTTCTGAGGAGCTTCAATACGAAACGATACATACTGGGCGTGGACGAGCGCGGACGGGAGACTCGAGCACAGCATCAGAGCTGCGCACACCCGCCTAAGGGAGGTTGTTAATCTACTCATGTGTGTAAATGGTGTTTGAAGGTTGATAATATTTGCATAATGCTACTTTCATAGTACTAAGTAGGTATTCAAAATTAGTTTATATTATTCCGAATTAGTCGATATGATTTGTACTCATTTTTTCACTTGCGCCACCCAAAGTCACCCATAAATTTGACGTAACTCATTGATTTTCATTATGCGTTATCTGATGGCGCAGAAAAGTGATGAAGTCAGGAGAGATAGTGCTTCTGCTTCACTGCTGCGATAGTTGATAATCACCGTATAGTCTCTTGCCAAGCGCTGTGCCACGGCATTTCCTATACCGCGAGATGCACCTGTTACAAGGGCGTACTTCATACGTATCTTAATATTTTTGTTTGCAATTGTAAAATTATATATTTAATAATTACCCCCCGATTAAAGATTCTTTAACTATAAGATTCTTGATAGTAACTATTCAGCGGTAGCGCTGCTCCCTTAATCCACGATTGAAATGTACTGCAA
>ENA-ORUV01000169-ORUV01000169.1-human-gut-metagenome-genome-assembly--contig:-NODE-169-length-56125-cov-6.69288_pt1 | contig 56125 bp, 52 predicted proteins | sample MGYA00242089_ERZ509229 | MGnify/ENA primary metagenome ERZ509229 (study PRJEB26280, sample SAMEA2338805) | human gut metagenome | biome: human gut; feature: human-associated habitat; material: faeces...
GAGCGCCTGCCTTACAAGCAGGATGTCAGCAGTTCGATCCTGTTATCGCCCACCAAATTTTATTCAGGGACAGTGCATGAATGATATCTTCATGCACTGTCCCTTTTCTTGTGGGATTTTGAGGGTGTACCGAATTTCATAATTTGTACCACTGTCCAATGAGGGTTTATGGGAACAAAGCGTTCGTTGTCAGTTGTATTCCCGCTGCTTTTCCTTTATGATGGAGGCATAAATGTTTTGCGTACAGACAGGAGGCCTATAGCGATGGCAGACATGATAAAGGATTGGAAGAATTTTCAGAAGGAATTGAACTTAGACGGTGCGGATTTATGCCGCTTGGCTCAGAATTTTCGCCGGACGGCGGAAGATGCTCTGGCTGGTAAAAAGAGCTCTCTTTCAGCCCTGCGTACCTATTTGGGACTCCCGACGGGACTGGAAACGGGGACCTTCATGGCTCTTGATTTCGGCGGTACCAACGTCCGGGCTTCGCGGATTACCTTATCCGGTGCAGACGGCTTTACGATTGAAACTAAGGTAGCGAAACCCTTAAGAGGTGATGATTACGACTACACGACTTCGTCGACGACGGCAGAGGCCTTGTTCGACTTCATTGCCAATATCGTAAAAGAAGCAGCCGGCGGGAATGAGGCCTATAAGTTGGGCTTTACCTTTTCCTTTGCTGTCAATCAGACGTCGGCCAAGGATGCCAGCCTCATCGCCTGGTCGAAAGAAATCGATGTTCCCGGTGTTGCCGGCAAGTCGATTAACGGTCTTCTCAAGGAAGCCCTCGTTCGCAATGGGATGGACCGTATTGAACCGGTGGCTTTGTTGAACGATACGACGGCGACCCTCTTGTCGTCTGTCTATCAGCATAACCCGGCTCAAATCGGCATCGTCTGCGGTACCGGGTTCAATATGTGCTATTATGAACCGGCCCTTGAGATGATCGTCAACTTAGAAGCTGCCGGTTTTACGGGCGGACCGCGTACCGATTGGGACCGCCGTGTCGATGAAGAATCGCAGCAGCCCGGAGACCACTGTTTTGAAAAGATGATCGGCGGCCGTTACTTGAACGAGCTCTTCCGGGTCATGCTGATGGATTATTTGGATCGTGACGATATTCCCCGGTTTACAACGCGCTGCATGAACGAACTCTTCGCCGGCGAAAAGACCGTCCGCGATGTCCTCGGCTTTGACGTGACGCCGGCCCAAAAAGAAGGCCTCTGTGCCTTAGGCGGAGCCGTCTTTACGCGGGCAGCACAGATGATCGGCGCTGCCAGCTTCGGTATTCTCGGTCATCTGGCCGGAGAAGAAGAGCTGAAAGAACAGGCCATTGCTATCGAAGGCAGTCTTGTCGAAAAAATCGCCGGCGTCCCCGGCGTCATTGAAGGGGCTGTCTGCCGTTCCTGCATGGGCCTCTCCGAAGGCACGCCGATTCACATTGTGCCCAACAGCCATGGGGCCTCCATCGGTGCCGCTATTGCTGCGGCTCTCTGCGTATGATGCGGAGGACTGGCTCTTGACGCGTTTCTTCTAATTTTTTATAATAAAAGCATAATTCCGGCCCTTGCGGAAATTTCCGCAGGGGTCTTTTTTGCAAGGGAGGAGCGGCCATGGCACTGGAGGAACTGATCAATGAATACCGGCAAGAATTGAACAATACGGATATGGGTATCTGGAAGTATATCGTACAGCACCGGGCTGAGGTGCGCCGCAGTTCGATTCATGAATTGGCTCGAGCCTGCAACGTGTCGACGACGACCATTGTCCGCTTTGCACAAAAATTGGGTCTCGAAGGCTTTGGCGAATTCAAACTGCTCCTCAAACGGGAACAGGCGAAATCTTTCGAGTATGATGCCCATACCTTGGAAGGGCTGAACCGATTTTATGCCCAAACGGTCGATAAGGTCTGCAATCTCAATTTTGACCGGGCCAGTTCCCTCATCTATGAAGCCAATCGGATTTTTACGTATTCTTCGGGCTATGTGCAAAATAACGTCGTCCAAGAATTGAAACGCCTCTTTTTCTATGACAATATTTTGATTTACGATGTACCGGCGCGGGAGGAATTTCGAAATCTCGTCCATTCCCTGACGAAAGATGACTTGTTCATCATCGTTTCTTTTTCCGGAGAATCGCCGGCTGTGACGGAATTGGGCCATCTCCTGAAGGCTCGGGATATCCCTTTTATTTCCGTTACCCGTCTGCAGGATAACACGTTGGCCTCCTTGTCGACGGTCAATTTTTATATTTCTCCGGGCCAGTTCCAACTCTACGATAAAGACGAGGAGCGCGTTCCCTTCCAGTCCATGATGCCATACTTCGTCCTCATTGAAGTATGGTATGTCAATTACTGTATGTACTGTCATCGCCTGCGCCAAGGGGACGACTGATATGTACCAAAATACGTAATTTGTACCAGATTACAGCCCCGTGCCACAGTGCCGGAAAGCCGCGAAACTATTGTGTTCGCGGCTCTTTTTTTATATCCTGTTAGTAAAGATAGCTTCAAGGAATACATCGAATGACATCTTCGCGATATGACCGAGAAAGCTAAGGACTTATATTTTTATTTTGAACGGGAGGAATCTGTTATGACTTTCAGCAAGGAACGCAGTATGCAGGAATTGCAGCGCTTTGGCGGCGCTATGTATACGCCGGTCATTTTATTTGCTTTCTTCGGCTTGACCGTTGCCGTGTCAATCATTTTCAGCAATACGGGACTTTTTGGCAGCTTAGCTGAAGAGGGGACCCTGTGGTATGATTTCTGGTACGTCGTCCAGCAAGGTGCCTGGACGGTATTTAAGCAAATGCCGATTCTCTTCGCCATTGCCGTTCCCATTGGTTTTGCCAAGAAGGAACAGGCTCGCTGTGCCATGGAAGGCTTCGTCATTTATATGATCTTCAACTATTTCATTGCCGGCCTCTTGAGTCTCCACGGAAGTTATTTCGGTGTCGATTACAGTCAGGAAGCCGGAGCCGGTACGGGCCTGGCCATGATTGCCAACATCAAGACCTTGGATATGGGCATGCTCGGCGCCATCTTCATTGCCTGCATTTCGGCCTATCTCCACAATCGCTTCTACGATACGGAAATTCCGGACTGGCTCGGCATCTTCAAAGGACCGGCCTTCGTCGTCGCCGTCGGCTTTTTGGTTATGCTGCCGACAGCCCTTCTCTTCTGCTATATCTGGCCGCCCATTCAGCACGGTATCGAACAGTTCCAGTTCTTCCTCAAGACCAGCGGTATCTTCGGTGTTTGGGCTTATACGTTCTCTGAAAAGATGCTTCTGCCGGCAGGTCTTCATCACTTCATTTACCTGCCCTTCATTTTTGGGCCGGCTGTCGTTGACGGCGGCATTCAGGCCTACTGGTTGGGACACATCAACGACTTTGCAACCAGTGCCCAGTCATTGCGGGACATGTTCCCTCAAGGCGGGTTTGCCCTTCACGGCAGCGGTAAAGTCTTTGGTCTGCCCGGTGCAGCCTTGGCCATGTATTACTGCGCCAAACCGGAAAAACGTAAAAAGGTGGCCGCCCTCTTGATCCCGGCTACGATCACCGCCGTACTCTGCGGGATTACGGAACCGATTGAATTTACCTTCTTGTTTGTCGCCCCCGTGTTGTACGTCGTCCATGCCGTTTTATCGGCGACGTTGTCGTCTATCCTCTACTTTATTGGACTGTCGGGCAACTTTGGCGGCGGTCTTATCGACGCCTTCGTCCAGAACTGGATTCCCTTGTTCCGCTTCCATGCCGGGACGTATATCATGCAGATTGCCATCGGCCTCTGCTTTACCGCTATTTATTTCGTCGTTTTCCGTTTCTTGATCCTGCATTTCGACTTTAAGACGCCGGGGCGGACCGATGACGGTGAAGATGATAAATTGTTTACCAAGGCTGAATATAAAGCCAAGAAAGAAATGGAAAAGAAGGGCATTGCCGGTGGTGCCGATGCTTTGAAAGCCCAGGTCTTCCTCGACTGCCTCGGCGGCCCGGACAACATTCAAGAAGTCACCAACTGTGCGACCCGTCTGCGGGTCACGGTCAACGATCCGGATAAAGTTGCCGGAACGAGCAAGTTTACCAATGCCGGTGCCTTTGGCTTGGTGAAAAACGGCCGTGCCGTCCAGGTCATCGTCGGCTTGTCCGTACCTAACGTCCGCAGCCATTTTGATGCCTTGCTCAAAGGTGATTACTCGGCCGTCCGTGAAACGTCAACGTCAGACGTGAAAGAAACGGAAATTGATGCGGCTAAGACCGTTCCCGTTGAAGCGACCGCTTCCGTCGATGAAGATTCTCGCTCCATGCGGCTGAAAGCCTTCGTTTCCGGTGATCTTGTCGATATCAGCGAAGTTCCTGATGACGCCTTTTCTCAGATGATGATGGGCGATGGTGTGGCCATTAAGCCCTCCGGCGATACGATTGTCGCTCCGGCAGACTGCGTCGTGTCGATGATCATGGAAAGTTCCCTCCATGCCGTCGGTCTGGAACTGAGCAATGGCGCTGAAATCCTCATTCATATCGGCCTCGATACAGTCAACTTGAACGGTGAAGGCTTTACGCTCTTGACGGAGCAGGATGCACAGGTAAAAGCAGGTGATCCCTTGATTCGCTTTGACCGCGATGTCATTGCCAAGGCCGGTTATGACGATATCGTCATTATGGCCGTCACCAATTCACCGGAATATCCGCAGATGAAGAAAGAACCGGACCAGTCCGTCGTTGCCGGTGAAACACCGATTGTCATTTTCTAGGAGGTTTTTATGGATACGTTAAAATGGTGGCAAAAAAAAGCAGTCTATCAAGTTTATCCCCGCAGCTTTCAGGATACGACAGGAAGCGGTGAAGGCGATATTCCCGGCATTACACGTCATCTCGATTATTTGAAAGCCTTAGGCGTCGGTGCCGTCTGGCTGACGCCGGTCTATCCGTCGCCCATGGTCGACAACGGCTATGACATCAGCGATTACACGGACATCGACCTTCGCTACGGAACCATGGCTGATATGGATAACCTCATTGCCGAAGGGAAGAAGCGGGATATCCGCATGATCATGGATTTGGTTTACAATCACACGTCGGATAAGCATGCCTGGTTCCGGGAATCGAAACGGAGTCGAGACAACGATAAGGCCGACTGGTATATTTGGCGCGATGCCAAGGAAGATGGTTCTGCCCCGACGAACTGGCGGTCCATCTTCGGCGGCTCGGCCTGGACCTGGTGCGAAGAACGGCAACAGTATTACCTGCATACCTTTGCCGTCGAACAGCCGGATCTCAACTGGGAAAATCCGGCAGTCCGCCAGGCCTTGTATGATGCGGCCAACTTTTGGCTCGATAAAGGCGTCGGCGGCTTTCGCATCGATGCTATCGTCTATATCAAGAAGCCGGCTGTCTTTGAAGACGGTCCCGTCGACGGGGCTGACGGCTTGTCGTCAATCCATCAGATGATCGCCAATACGCCGGGCATCCTTGATTTTCTCCATGAATTTCGCCGTCAGGTCTTCGACGGCCACGATATCTTCACTGTTGCCGAAGCCAATGGGGTGGCACCGGAAGATTTGCCCCGTTGGGTCGGCGAAGACGGCGTTTTCAGTATGCTCTTTGAATTCAGCCATTCGAACGTGGAATTTACGGATGATGAAATTTGGTGCAAAGCCGCTTCGTGGCCACTGACGAAGCTCAAAAAAGCCTTATCAGCCAGCCAACGGGCGACGGCCGACAATGGCTGGGATCCGATTTTCTTTGAAAATCATGACCGCAATCGCTGCGTCAACCATTATTTCCCGGAAGGAACGGATATCAAGCAGGCGGCGAAAGCCATGGCGACGGTCTTGTTCGGCCTCCGGGGGACGCCTTTCATTTATGAAGGACAAGAATTAGGCATGGCCAATACGGCGTTTGAACGGATTGAAGACTATAACGATATTTCGACTCATGGCCAGTATCAGATGGCCTTAGAGGAAGGCTTTGAACCGGCGGACGCCTTGAAAGTCGTACAGTTCCACAGCCGAGATAATGCCAGGACACCCATGCAGTGGACGACGGGGACTCAGGCCGGTTTTACGACGGGGACGCCGTGGCTTCCCGTTCATGACGACTTTGCCTCCTGCTGCGCTGAAGTCGAAGAAAAGGACGATCAGTCGGTCCTTTCTTATTACCGTAAACTTCAGCATGAACGATTCCGGGGTGAAGCGTCGCAGATCTTGCTGCAGGGCCGTTATGAAGAACTCTTGGCTGACGATGAGTCCATTTACGCTTTTAAACGGACCTTAGGCGATAAGGCCGTTCTCGTATTGGTCAACTTTACCAATGAGACGGTATCTTATGAGGCAGCCTTGGTGCAGGGAGCATCGGTTCTGATCGGGAATTTTGAAAGTCCGCGGGCCGGGCAGCTGCGCCCGGCAGAAGCCGTCATCTATCGTATATGAGGAGGAATATTATGTTAAAAGTTGCTGCCAGTGATTACGACGGGACTTTATTCCGAGACGATATCATTACCGCTGAAGATGCGGAAGCCGTCCGTCAGTGGCGGGCTGCAGGCCATAAATTCGGCGTCGTTTCCGGCCGTGACCACGGCATGCTTTGGCCGCAGCTCAAACACTACGGCATTGAATATGACTATTTGGCCTGCAATAATGGCGGCCTCATCAGTGACGGACAGAATCGGGTCCTTTGGGAAGCCCGTATCGAGCCGGCCGTTTTAAAGAAAGCCAGTGAACTGCCCCTGGTCCGAAAATCCTTCCATTTCTCTTTTTCATCGGAAGACCGGACCTATCTTTGCCACGATATGGAAGGGACCTGGGTTTGGCGCGAAGCTGAACAGTGGGACTATCCCTTGGTTCCTATTACAGAAGATGATATAGAGCACTTGCCGCAGATCATTCATCAGTTTTCCTTAGGCTTTACGACTGCGGAAGATGCCTTGGCGGCCAGTGAGGAAGTGAACGCAAGTTTGGGAGACGTCATCCACGCCTACCCGAACCGCTGTGCCGTCGATATTATTCCGGCTGACATCAGTAAAGAACAAGCTGTTTCCCATACACTGGCTCTTTTTGGCTGGGACGGCGCCGAAATCCTGGCTATTGGCGATGAAATCAACGACCTGCCCATGATTTTGGGCTACAACGGCTATACTGTTTCCACGGCCCGACCGGCCATTCAGGCTCAGGCCCGCAACGTCTATGACAGCGTAGGGGCCATGCTGATCGATAACTTATAAGAAAAGAGGTCCTTACGATGTATTTGAATAAAAAAGCCTGTGCGGTCTTAGCGGCCTTGACGTTGGAACTGTCCGGTGCGGCCTTGGCGGCATCGGCCGACAGTTTCTCCGATGTACCGAAAGACCATTGGTCCTATGAAGCCCTCGATTATCTGGCTCAGGAAGGGGTCATCGAAGGGATGGGCGACAATACCTTTGAAGGCGGCCGCACGATGACTCGCTATGAAGTGGCCAGCATCGTCGCCAAAGCCATGCAGAAGGGCGGCGGCAGCTTCGGGGACAAGGCGGTTCTTGAAAAGCTCCACGGGGAATACGCCGATGAAATCAGCGTTCTCCGGCAGCAGGTAGCGGCCAATACGAAACAGATCGATCAAAATACGAAAGATATCGATGAACTGAAAAACGGCATTGCTGGCAAAATGGAGCTCAGCGGTTTTGTCCGCGTCCAATACGACCATGATAAATACAGTGGTCAGGTGCAGAACAACAGCGACCTCTACAAAGACAACAATCGCTTCTATATGAGCCTTAACGGGGCATATAAAGTAAACGACAACTGGAAGGCTAAATTCCAGCTGGAAAAAAATTCCTTCTACAATGGTGGTCACGACCACGAAAATGAATCGGGTTCTTGGGCGGCCGACGGGAAAGACAAGGGACGTGCCAAGCGATGGTCCGGTCACGACGGTAATATCCAGCGTATCTGGGTCGAAGGGACGGATCCTAAGACCGGAGCTTGGATCAACATTGGCCGGGCATGGCGCGGTTTAGGACAGCAGAATGTCCTTTTCGGGACCGAATCAGACGGCGTCCAGGTCGCTGTGCCCATCAAAGGGACGAACCTTATGGCCAGTGGTTTTTGGATGGCTTCGACCGGGGCCGGCAACCACGAAAGTTGGTACGGCCTTGGCACGTGGGGAAATGTCGGGCCGCGAGCCGGCATCAACCTGGCTTACGCTCTCAACTCCAAGAATAAGGGCGACGTTTACGAAAAGAACACGACCCATCTTGAATCTTGGGGCGAAGAAACCGTCGATTACGATAAAGCCTACGTTCTCAGCGGCTGGTTTGACGTCTCAAAAGACGTCCGCTTCCTCGCCGATTATGTCCGTACCAATGCCGACTATCAAAACAGCAGTACCTTCCTGCGGCTGAACTACAAAGAAACGGATCTGAAAAAGCCGGGAACCTGGCAGGCCTATGCCCGGTGGTATCGATATGGAACGAACGGTACCATTGCAGGCGACGATGAATGGGGTTCCCTGTTCTACAATGGCAGCGCCGGCAGTAAAGGCTGGATCCTCGGTTATAAATACGTACCTTGGAAGAATATCGAATGGGAAACGCTGTACTCGAAACAAGAACAGATTTCTAACTCCGACAATAAGCGCACCCTCATCCGTACGCAGATGGACTTCCATTTTTAAGAAGCGGCTTTTAACTTTATAAATCACCATACCAATCACACAGACCTTGCATGAATGATTTTTCGTGCGAGGTCTGTTTTGCCATGTTTTCCTTCTTGACGCTTCTTTTTCCTCTTGATATAATTAGTTAACACAAAAGAACAAATAAAAACATGTTATTGTGAGAGAATCTTGTGAAGATGAACATGAGGTGAAGCATATGTTACCGGCAGAACGGCGGCAATTTATTTTAAACGAACTTTATCGCAGTAAGGCAGTTACGGTAAACGATTTGGCGCAGCAGCTCGATGTGACGACGATGACGATTCGTCGGGATTTACAGCATTTAGAAGAAGGCGGTTTAGTCGAAAAGAGTCACGGCGGGGCAGTCCTTGTTGAATCATCGGTAAAAGACGCAGCATACCGTAATCGAAAACTGGTTCATATCAATGAAAAACGGGAGATGGCGGCTGCGGCTCTGCCCATGATAGAATCGTCTATGAGCATTTATTTGGATGCCGGAACGACGAATTTTGAATTGGCGGAATTGATGACCAAACAGCACTGGGAGAGCCTGACGGTGGTTACCAATGACTTGGCGATTGCTCAAGTGTTAACCCCTGTCATGGGGATATATGTCATCCTTTTAGGCGGGCATATTGACGTCGAATCCAATTCGACGTGCGGTGTCTTGGCGACCAACATGGTGCAGACCATGCACTTCGATATTTGCTTTTTGGGAACCCAGGCCATTACGCCCGATTGGCGCATTATGACGGCAAACGCTGAAAAAATCGACGTTAAACGGGCTTGTCTGCAAGCGTCTGATAAGGTGGTTCTCATTGCCGATCATTCTAAGTTTAAAAAGCATAAACTCTATTATATTTTTGATATCTGGGAAGTTGACACCTTGATCAGTGATTATACGGCAACGTCTGAGGAACAAGGACTGTTTGACGAGCATCAGGTACACTTTATTCATGTGCAGTGAGGTGGTAGTATGCATCATTTTGTTATCATCGCCGATGATTTTACAGGGGCGAATGATACCGGTGTCCAGCTTTGTAAACGGGGCATTCCCGCTGATGTTATCCTGGATATAGATCAAATTGAAGATAATGAAAATAGTCTGGCTATTGATAGTGAAAGCCGCGTCGTATCGCCTCAAGAGGCTTATGACCGAGTTTATCATGCTGTGATGCAGGTAATGCGGCAAGGGGGCTGTCGCTTTTTGTATAAAAAAGTGGACTCGACCCTGCGTGGTCATTTACAAGAAGAAATCCGTGCCGCTTTAGACAGTTATGCGCCGGAACTCATCATTTTTGCGCCGGCCTATCCCGAACTGGGACGGACAGTAGAACAAGGCCGTCTTTGCGTTCAGGGGACGCCGCTTCTCGATACGGAAATTGCCCGTGATCCGAGAAACCCTTTGGAAGAAGATAATGTTCAGCAGATTCTGTCGGCCTGCCTGACAGAACCCGTACAGCATTATGACTCTCATGATCTGGTTGAGGGGACGCTTGACTTGACGGGGCGAGCCTATTCCTTTGATACGAAGGAGTCATCGCAGTTGGAGCATATCGCTATGGCGGCCATGAAGACGGGAAAGAAAATCCTTTGGATTGGCTCTGCCGGTCTTGCCCAAGGGATATTACAGGTCAGTTGCCGGAGTCTTCCGGTATTGGCAGTCATCGGCAGCATTAGCAGCAAGACGATGGCGCAGATTGCATACTGTCGAGATAAGGGTGTGAGTATCGTTCCTTTGGATATGAAAGGACTTTATGAAAAGCCGTGCACCGATGACGTTATTCAATCTGTAGTCTCACGTTTACAGAAAGGGCATAATGTCATTTTGACGGGAGCGGACTGCCGTCAGGCGTACGAAGACTTTGCTGCCTATGGCCGTGAAAAGGGGCTTTCTACAGATACGCTGGCCGAGTTTACGAAACAGACCCTGAGTCAACTGGTGCCGGCTATTTTAAAGGATGCCTCCATAAGCGGATTGTTTTTGACTGGCGGAGATACGGCCATTGCTGTTACACGCCGGTTGGCAGCACACGGATCCCGGATTGAACGGGAACTTGTGCCCGGTTTTGTTCAAGGGCGATTGTTGGGTGGTGTTCGAAATGGTCTGCCCATTGTGACCAAGGCCGGAGCCTTTGGAACGGAAAAAGATATTTACAATTGTATAGAAGCGCTAAGATATCTGCCGGAGTCGTGAATTTTCGGCGCATAAAAATAGTTAAAAGTCATTAGAATAGGTAAGTGATGGTGCCTGTTCTAATGGCTTTTTTGTTCTTATTTGTTATATTATGTTAAAATATCATGATTTGAAGATGCGGATAAATGGGGATAAAGCCAATGACTGTCTAGCATTAGCCATTGTTTTTTAAGAATCTTAAGCAAATTAAAAAGAAAAAACAATGATAAATAGGCATTGTTGACATTATAAAAAGTTGTTGACTTATTCGAACAAGTGAAATATAATTTAAACAACAAAAATAAACACATAATAACACTATAAAACAAATTTAGTGTTTGCATATGAATATATAGGAGGAAATAAAATGAAATCCAAATTTGTAGGCATTACCATGGGTGATCCGGCCGGAATCGGTCCGGAAATTTCGCTCAAAGCCATAGATGCTAAAAAAGAGTATCAGCAGTCTGTATTGATCTACGGCAGCTATGATGTACTCCAATACTACCATCAACAGCTCCATTTGACGACGCCGCTGGTACGTATTCAGAATATTCAAGAATTTCAGCCGGGAAAGATTAATGTTATCTCTGTGATAGACCTGGCTATCGGAAAAGATTTTGAAATCGGAAAGGTTTCTCCCGTTGCCGGAGATGCTGCTTACCGATATATCGAAAGGGCTATCGCCGATGCTCTGAACGGTGACATCAAAGTCGTCACGACGGCGCCGTTAAATAAAGAAGCCCTTCATAAAGGCGGGCATCAATTTGACGGTCATACGGAAATCTTTGCAACCCTTACGGGCACCAAGGCCTATACGATGATGCTTTGGAGTGAAAAGATGTCGGTCGTTCATGTGTCGACGCACTGTTCCCTTCGAGAAGCCTGCAATCGGGCAACGAAAGCCAGAATCTTAGAATGTATCCATTTGGCAGATTCGGCTATGAAACAGTTAGGCATTGCCAAGCCGCGAATCGCCGTTGCCGGGCTCAATCCGCACAGTGGCGAAGCGGGAATTTTCGGTCATGAAGATATTGATGAAATTATGCCGGCTATTGCTGAAGCACAGGACGAAGGCCTTTCTGTAGACGGTCCGGTTTCACCGGATACGGTTTTCTTGAAGGCTTACCGCGGTGTATATGACATTGTCGTCGCTATGTATCACGATCAAGGTCATATTCCGATGAAGCTGGTGGCCTTTGATTCCGGGGTCAATGTTACCTTGGGACTTCCCATCATTCGGACGTCCGTCGACCATGGCACAGCCTTTGATATTGCTGGTAAAGGCATTGCCAAGGCAGACAGCATGTGTTATGCCGTCGATTTAGGAAAACGATTTGCAGATCATTAAATTTCTATATAGATGCGCAAAGGAGCGAATATATTATGTTTAAAGCAGAAGGCTTAATTACCCCCGTTGTTACGGCGTTGACGGAAAAGGAAGAATTTAACAAAAAGGAATACCAAGCGTTTATCGATCACCTGATTAAAGCCGGTGTGCACGGTATTTTCCCCTTAGGTACGAACGGTGAGTTTTATGCATTTTCTTTTAAAGAAAAATTGGAAATCATTGAAGCTGCAGTTGAAGCCGTCCAAGGTCGAGTCCCCGTTTACGCCGGCACAGGCTGCGTTACGACAAAAGAAACGATCGAAATGTCGAAGGCGGTTCAACAGATGGGCGGTATCGATTGCCTGTCCATCATTACGCCGTACTTTGTAAAAGCTTCTCAGGCTGACTTGATTGAACATTTCAGTGCTGTTGCGGAAGCTGTTGACCTGCCGATTCTGTTGTATAACATTCCGGCAAGAACGGGGAATGCCATTGACTGGAAGACAGTTAAAACCTTGGCAAAATATGAAAATATCATCGGTATTAAAGATTCGAGCGGCAACTTCGATAATATGCTGAAATATATTGAAAATACCGATCCTCGTCTCAATGTACTGGCCGGCAGTGACTCCCTCATCCTTTGGGCACTTATGGCAGGCGGCACGGGCGCCATTTCCGGTTGCTCCAATGTCTTCCCCGAACTGATGGTCAGCATCTACAACTACTGGAAAGAAGGCAACATCGAAAAAGCTAACGAATCGCAGAAGAAAATTCGCGCTTTCCGAAATGTCATGCAAATGGGAAATCCGAACTCTGTCGTAAAACTCGCTGTCAACATGCGCGGCTATCAGGTAGGCCCGGCTCGTCAGCCGTCAAACTGCACCGACCCGGCTATTAAAAAAGCCTTGGAAGATGTTTTTAAACTGTATGACTAATTGACGTAAGGAGATGTAATTCATGGCTAAAGTTGTAATTTCACATCGTCTGCACGACGATGGCATGGCTGTTCTTGAAAAGGCTGGCGTAGAGGTCGTTATCACAAATAGCGGTGACCCGAAGGTCATGCTTCCGGAATTAAAAGATGCTGATGGTGTCATCATTCGAATCGGCTCTATTGATCGGGAAACGATGGAGCAGTGCCCGAACTTGAAAGTTATTGGACGTCCTGGTGTCGGTGTCGATGATGTCGATGTCGAAGCTGCGACAGAACTCGGGATTCCCGTTGTTATTGCTCCGGGAGCAAATAGCCGTTCTGTAGCAGAACATGCTATGGCAATGATGTTTGCTTGTGCTAAAGATATGATTCGCAGCGACAAAGAAATGCGTAACGGTAACTTTGGAATTCGCAGTTCTTATAAAGCCTATGAATTGGGCGGAAAAACACTTGGCCTGCTGGGCTATGGTCATATTGGCAGTATCTTTGCCGGCATGGCAGCCGGTATTGGCATGAATGTATTAGTTTATGATCCGTTCATTAAACGTGAAGTTGTCGAAACACAGGGGTATGGGTACCGTGAAGATATGCATGATATCTTAAAAGAGGCCGATGTCGTTTCTATCCATACACCGCTGACGCCGCAAACACGAAATATGATTGGTGAAGCGGAATTGCAGATGATGAAAAAAGATGGCATTTTGATAAATTGTGCCCGTGGTGGTATCGTCGACGAAGCGGCGCTGAATAAAGCGTTAGATGAAAACCGAATTCATAGTGCTGGAACGGATGTTGTCGTACACGAACCGATCGACCCGGCAGATCCTATTTTCCATCATGATAATATCGTTGTTACCCCTCATATGGCAGGACAGACGAGAGAAGCGGCTTCCGGCGTTGCGACGTTGGCTGCAGAAGGAACGGTAGCTGTTATAAACGGTCAAAAATGGGATAAAGTATGCAATCCGAAAGCATATGACCATACGCGATGGAACAAGTAAGAGGCTGATCTATAATGCTGCATACATAGCAAAAAGCATGAAAGCATTGCGTTTATTTGAGAATGGGTGTCCTCGGGTTATGCAATAATTCATGCTATACCAATGGTATAGCACTTTGATCTGGCCACACCAAATGAAACTCCATAGTTAAATCTATATTTTATAATTAGAAAGGTGTGACTTATAAATGGAAGAAATGATGAAAAAGACTAATGCACGATGGAATATCTTTTTTATGTTAGCTATTATTTGTACTATCAACTATATTGACCGTGCAGTTATCTCCGTATGTATGCCTCAGATTCAAGAAGAACTGAACTTTTCTCCGGAAGTCGTTGGTGCTATTTTAAGTGCATTTTTTTGGGGATATGCATTGATGCAGATTCCTTGTGGGTGGCTTTGTGATAGATTTAAGCCAGGTAAGATTTTGCTCATTGGTGGTTTATGTTGGGGGATATTTCAAGCTATTACGGGTATTCTCAGTAGTAGTAAACTATTCATGTTTGTTCGGGTCCTGCTAGGTGTTTCTGAAGCACCTATTTATCCGGCAGGTGCTAAGTTACAGTCTATATGGCTTCCTGTTACGGAACGATCCAGAGGGAGCGCCTTAGTTGATGTTGGATCCTCGTTAGGGAATGCTTTTGGGGCGCCGTTAGTTGCTTTATTTGTCCTTTGGTTAGATGGATGGAGAGGTGCTCTGATTGCCATTGGGGCTTTAACGGCTGTAATTGTCGTTGTTTGTGGTCGACGTTTAATGTCAACTCCTGATACCAATAAACGTGTTAATCAGGCAGAACGCGATTATATTAAAAATGCGCTGGAAGAAGAATGGAAGGCTAATCAGGCTGATAGTGTTGCTACAAAAGTTAAAGTGCGTTTGACCACGTATTTTATGCATAAAGATTTTTGGGGAATGTGCTTTGGCTTTACTTGCGGTAATGCGATTGCCTATGGTTTGATGACTTGGGGCCCCATGTATTTGGCAACTGTACATCATCTGGATATCAAAGGCTTAGGCGGAGCTTTATTTATCATCTATGGTGTTAGCGTACTTGGAGGGTTATTAGGCGGTACTATTACGGATACCCTGAAAAGAAAATTCGGGAAAGAACATTATAACAAGATTATGCATTGTAATTTATTGTTGATTGGTGTTATGACTGGTGGTGCAATGTTGTTGCTCAGTCAGTCTGATTCCCTTTACATGGCTATTGGATGCATTACTGTTGCATTGTTTTTCCAAAAATGGTCCGGATGCTTATATTGGACTGTTCCGGCTGCCTTGGCACAACGTGAAAACATCGGTACGGTTGGCGGCTGCATGAACTGTGTAGGGAATATTGGTGGAGCCATTATTCCTTTAATTATTGGGGCAATTGTTGGTTCCACAGGCTCTTATTTCTTGGCACTTGTGTTGTTTGCCTGCTTTGGCATTGGCATTGGTTTGTTCTCTTTGTTGATCAACTTTAAAAAGAAAATTGGTGTTGAAGCATAACATGCTTTTTGTGCAGCCTAAGAAACTCTGCAATAAAATGCCTCTCCAGCAACTTCTGTTTTGAAGGGGCTGGGGAGGATGTTTTATTAATAGAAAGGGGTATGATTTATGAGCGAAAAAATAGATATTTTAATTAAAAATGGTAATGTTATTGATCCGGATGATAAAAAGATTTCCAAGAGAACCATTGCAATACGTGATGGACAGATTGTAGATTATAATCCGGGAGAGGTCTACACTATCAAGGACGAAATTGATGCGGAAGGTTATTATGTTAGCCCTGGATGGGTTGATTCACATGTACACGTGTTTAAAGAGGGAACAGAGCCGGGTTTTGATGCCGATTTAAACTTGATTCCAATGGGGATTACCAGCGCTATTGATGGAGGAAGCTCAGGTGTCGGCAATTGGCCTATTTTCAAGCGAAACGTTGTGGATAATTGTTATTTGAATCTTTTTTATTCTGTGAACGTTTCTACATCGGGGCAAATTACTGAAAGCTATCCTGAAAATGTTGATCCCAGATATTTTGATGAAGATGGTATTCGCCACATTTTTAAAGAAGACCCCATTCATGCTAGAGGTTTGAAATTAAGATATGGTGCAGAAGTTGTAGAACCATTTGGTACAAGTGTTTTGGATAAGACCATTGAATTAGCTGAAAAATTACAATGTTCAATTACCGTGCATGTTACTAACGCAGCAAGTCCGATGGAAAATATTGTAAATAAATTGAGACCAGGGGATATTGTTTGCCATATCTATCAGGGGAAACAAAATAGTATTCTTGATGAAGATGGAAAAGTTAATAAAGCGGTTTTTAGTGCAAGAAAACGCGGGGTATATTTTGATTCAGCCGATGCAAGGATTAACCATTGCTATAGGGTCATTTATCCGGCAATAGAACAAGGGTTTTATCCTGATATTATTTCGACAGATATCACCAAAAATGGTTTGTTTAATAATATGTTATGGGGACTCCCCGTTGTTTTATCGAAGTGGCTAAATTTGGGACTACCATTGATAGATGTTATCACTGCATGCACTTTAAACCCAGCTAAAATTCATAAATTACCTTGGGGAATTGGTACATTAAAATCGGGGGCGAATGGCAATGTAACCATATTCAGTGTAGAAAATCGTCCATTTCATCTGAAAAATAGAATGGAAGAAGAGTTTGACGGTAAAAAAATGATTATGCCGCAGGTTACCGTTGTTAATGGTAATATTCGCTTTAAGAATTTGTATTTTCCGTTTTAATTAAAGATTGAAGTAGGAGGTAATAAACATGAAACAATGTCAGTTGACGATTCCGGGCGTTGTATTTGCAGGTCCCGGCAGTGTTGAAAAAATAAGTGAAGTATTACAGCGGGAAAATGCGCAGTCCGTCCTTCTCTTTACCGATAAAGGCGTCCGCGGTGCAGGTCTTACGAAACGAGTCGAAGAAATTTGCTTTTCTTTGAAGCTGACGGTCATTGATGATTTGGCTACCGAGCCGTCCTATCAGGATGTCGAGCGCGTCATTGCCGAAGTCAGCCAGGCCAATATCGATTTGGTCATCGGAGTCGGTGGCGGCAGCGTCATGGATGCGGCAAAGCTGGCAAGCATCGTTATCGGTGCCGAATATGGAGTTCGTGACTTACTTAAGGACCCGACGATTGCCAAGAAATATATCAAATCTCTGATGATTCCGACGACGTGCGGCACCGGGTCGGAAGCGACGTGTAATTCGATCGTCGCCATTCCGGAAGAACAGTCGAAACAAGGGATTGTCAATAACTGCATGATTCCCGACTATGTCATTTTAGATGCTGAAATGATCCGTCATCTGCCGCCGAAGGTTTTGGCTGCTACCGGTGTCGACGCCTTAGCTCATGTTGTAGAATGCTTTACATCTAAGAAAGCGACGATTTTGAGCGATACCTATGCTATTGAAGGGGCAAAAAAGATTTTCCATAATATTCGGAAAGCCTTTGCAGACGGAGCTGATATGGATGCTAAAACGGAAATGCTTATCGGTGCCTTTTATGGCGGCGTTGCCATTACCGGCTCGGGGACGACGGCTGTTCACGCCTTGTCTTATCCCTTAGGCGGAAAATATCATATTGCGCACGGTGTTTCCAATGCCATCCTCTTTGCCCATGTTATGGAATTTAATAAGGATGCCTGCACGGATCGCTTGGCAGCCCTTTGTGACGCTGTCTATCCGGAAAAATACGCTGAAACGGCAGATGCTAAAGCGGACTATATCATTTCGGAAATCAAAGATGTCGTAGAAAAAGTTCAGATTCCGACTAAATTGGAAGAATTCGGCGTCAAAAAAGAAGACCTCGATTTTCTGGTCAAGGCCGGAAGTCAGCAGACCCGACTCTTGGTCAATAACTGCAAAGAATTGTCTCTGGATGACATTCGCTTCCTGTACGAAAAATTGTTCTAACCTTTGCATATAGAAAGACCGCACGCAACCCACGCGTGCGGTCTTTCTTTGTAATGTGGATATTAGAGCTTACTCGTGTGTTCTTGGTTGGCCATGGAGAAACCGCCGCCTCGGACGTCGTCGAAGTCGAGGCTGGGGTCGTAGTCGGGGAGCTTGGCCAAGCGTTTTACAAGGCCATAGGGGTTCTTTAAGGAGAGGGTTTCACCGTGGCCGGAGAGGACCCAGAGGACTTTATAGCCTCGCGGCGCTGTTTGAAGTTTTTCTTCGCCTTTTCCATCGGTGAAGTAGACTAAGAGGTCGATGTTTTGGGTGTTGGCATAGTCGAAGACGGGGGAATAGGCGGTGCCGCCGCGAATGTCGAGGCGGCCTTTGACGTCCTCGAGGTCGCGAATGCGATAGGTACGGCGGATCTGGTCGTCGCATTCGGTGACGATGATTTCATGGTCGTAGCAGCGGACGAGCTGCAGGACTTCGCCGATGGCCTGGCGGAATTCGGCGTCGGTGATGCTGCCGCTGATGTCGAGGCCGACGAGAATTTTTGCCGTATGAGAACGCAGCTTGCCCGGCAGATCGAGGCGGTCCGGCTGGCGGCGGTTGCGGCGCATGGGTGTCCGTTTCCAACTGCTGGTAACCGAACCGATCAGTTTTTTCAGGTACCAGTGCCAGGGAAGGCTGTCTTTGTTGTCTTTTAAAGCCTTTATCATGCTCTCTAAATAGTTGGAGAGGTCGCCCTTTGACGAGGCATCGACGTATTTTTCGGTGAACTTCTTCAGCGTTTCATCGTCGATGACATCGCTTTCGTCCCAAAGTTCGTGGGTCGTAATGGGGTTATAGGAGACGGCGACGGTTTCGTCAGCATCACTTTCCGGTTCCGGCAGATTTTTGTTCTCTGTCCGTATGTCCAGGGCGGTCTGAATCTTATCGACGTAATATTCGAGACTTTCGAAGGGCTTTAGGAGGAGGGAGAAGTTGGTGTTGACCCATTCCAAGGTCGTCGAAAAAGGCGGTAGGTGGTCGAGGTAGGTGTTGACGACGACGTCCATGGCCAGGGTAATGGCTTGCTTGCTGTAGTTTTCTCGCAGTTCCTTGGCTCGGATAAGGTGCAGGGAGACGACATGAAGGATTTCATGCTTGATGGTGCTTTCCATCTGCTCCGGCGACAAGGTCAGGAACAGGAGCGGATTGAAATGGATTTGATAGCGGGTGCCCTTAAAGTTGACACCCGTCGGTGAAGCCAAGTCGAAGCGGATACTCTTGGTCATTTGGAAGAGAAAGTATCCGAAGAAATTATCCTTGTCTTCCATGAGGTGGCCGTTGATGCGGCCCAGGAAGGCAAAGAAATCGTTTTGAAAATCAGCCGGTACCTCCGCTTCCCGGTTGGAATAATCCTTATCCCGGAGGATATTGTCGGCGATTATCGATGCCTGCTGGTAGAGGAGCGTAGCTTCCACGGAAATGGACTGTTTCATCCGATTTACCGCAGGGAGCGAAAGGCTGCAAAGTAACTGTCGATGAAGTCGGCGTTATCCAAAGCGCAGGCATAGACTTTGGGGTTGGCGGCTTTCATGTCTTTCATGACACCTAAGCGAAGATCGACGGGATAGAGGGAAAGGAAGGCGACGAAGCGTGACAATAAGGCTTGGTTGTCCCTTTCTTGAGAAAGGTGGTAATCTAATTGTTTCAGAACGTTTTTTGCTGTAAGATAAAGGCGGGTATGGCTTTCTCCGGCTACGCGGCCGCTTAATTCCGGAGCCAGGGTTTCGCCGCTGAAGACGTCGTTATAGGTGATGAGGGGAGAGGCGTCGGAGTTGATGAATTGGATGAATTCTTCGGCAATGAGTTTTCCGACGTTGCCGCGGATGACGTTGTGGAAAACCGACTTGGGAATGCTGCCGGAATCGTTTTTATAAATGGTATAAAGTTTTGAAATTCGTTCATAGCTGCGAGGGGTAGCGTTGATGTCGTCTTCGTTGGTCTTATCGAGGTATTCCGGATAGGTGGAAATGAATTCCATGACCTTTTCTTCGATGCCGGCCGACGAGGCCCAATCGAGCCACTGCAGGTAATCCGGTTCCATGTACAGCCAAACGAAGCGGTTCTCTTGAGCTGCGTCCATTTCGACGACTTCATAGTCGTAGGCATCAGACGGGTTCATGGCAGCGATGATGTGGACCGACGGCGACAAGGCATAACCGTTGATTTCGCGGTTCAAGATGAGGTTCATCAATTCCTGCTGGACGGCGTGGTCGCAGCGGTTGATTTCATCGATGAACAATAGGACGGTTTTGCCCTTGGCGATTTCTTCGTCGATGGTACGAAGCTTATGATGGACGGCGTAGACTGTAGTCCCATTTTCAACGGTCGGAAGGCCGCCGATTTCCCCTTCTTTTAATAAGTTTCCGTCGATTCCGACGAGGCTCCAGTCATGGCGATGGGCCAGTTCGCGGGCAAGAGAGGTCTTGCCGATACCCGTTTCGCCGACGAGAAGGGGAACTTCACCGGCGGTGAGAACGAGTTCTACGCTTTTATAGGTATCTGTAAAGTTCATAATCGTTACTCCTATTTTAAGGTCAATTTTTCGTCTACAGCAATGCGGCGGGCTTTTTGGCTGCCATAATCATCGACGAGGAGTATCTTGTCGACAGGCGATAAGTCGACGGCGCTGCAGGTAATGAAATTGCGGACGTATTCTTCAGACACGTCTTCTTTGGCGAGGATAGCCTTGATGGTATCGCGCCAGTCATCCGGCGTGAGGCTGATATCGGCAGGGCGATATTTGCTGACCAGGACGTTGAGTCCCAAATAATGAAGGAAACCTTCTTTTTCTAAGCCGCGGATGAGCCGCAGGGCTTGTGCATCTTCGATGATAGCCAAGTCCTTTGCTTCGTCCGTCGGATTTTCGATGTAGCGGAGGGCTTCGTAATTGCCGCGGACGGCGGCCAGCTGGACGTCCGGTGCCGGATCTTTGATGTATTTGACGGCGTCGTAGTTCTTATTGACGGCGCGGAGCTGCAAATCGTGGCCGGCATCCTTGATGTATTTAATGGCCCAGCCGGACTGGTCTAAGGCGGCGTCGATAAGTTCCTGTGAGGGATTTTCGAGGTAGCTTAAATTGTTCCAGCCGGCGCGAACGGCTTGAAGTTTGATGTCTTCGGACGGATTGTCGATAAACTGAATCGCCCGGGCCGTGTTGGCAATGGCGGCCTCTTGGACTGCCGGTGACGGATTGGTAATATATTGGAGAGCCTGGCCGTTCAACTGTACGGCCAGAAGCTGCATTTCTTCTGTTGGATTTTCGATTCGCCCAATGACATAAGGATTGTTACGAATCATATTCATATATTGTTCTGTTGTCATATCGGGTACCTTTCCTTGAAATAACAGGTTTTTTATTTCTATTATACAATAATCATTATTAATAAGATATATTTTGTTGTTATCGATTATAGTTAGTATATATTACATCTATTAATAGGGATACGGCTAAGGATTGTTTGGGTATGAAAAAACAGGAGTACCGGGAAAGGGGGATTTGGCAGGCTCTTGTTGAGAATACGTTCCATTGGGAACGATGTCGTCCCATCAGTATACGGAAATTGCCCACTTTGTTCTTGATAAAACGACTGAAATATCATAAAATTATCTTATGGAAAACGCAAAGAAAGGAAAGGGTGCCATGTTAGATTTTCGTATCCATACATTTTTGTGCGTTTGCCGTCACATGAATTATACCCGGGCTGCCGCTGAACTCCATATTACGCAGCCTGCCGTTTCTCAGCATATTCGATATTTAGAACGCGAATACGGGGCCAAACTTTTTAGCTACAAGGGGAAACATCTGCAGCTGACACAAGCCGGGCACATTCTTTGGAATGCTGCGACGGCTATTAGTCATGATGATACGCTTTTAAAAGAGCATCTGCATGACTTGCAGCAGCATAACCGCTCCTTGTCTTTTGGCGCGACGCCAACAGCCGGCATGGGAATTCTCGATAAATTGTCACTCATTCTCAAGCAGAATGGAGACATGAATCTTTATATGGAAATTGCCGATGCCGATAAACTGCTCCAGTCCTTAGATAAAGGGACCATTGATTTTGCCATTGTCGAAAGTTCGTTTGACCAAGGGCATTACGATTCGCTTTTATTTTCTACGGAACCCATCGTTGCCGTCTGTTCGGACGGGTACGATACGCCCGACGAAATGACCCTGGCGGATCTTATGCACCATCGTCTTATCATTCGTGAACGCCATGCCGGTGTTCGACGGATCTTAGAACGGAAGTTGGCGGAAAAAGGGTACACCCTGGAGCATTTTCCGTCCCGCTATGAAGTGGGCAGCCTGTCCGCTGTAAAAGGGCTGGCCTGCCGCGACTGCGGTATTGCATTCTTATATGAAAAATCAGTTCAAAAGGAACTGGCTGAGGGAAGGCTCAGACGCATCGCCATTACGGATTTTTCCGTTATGCACGCATTTTCATTCTTGTGGCGCAAGGGCAGCATGTACCGCGCTTTGTTTACACAGATATATGACCAGTTGAAAGACTGAGTCGTATACTTGCTGCCGTTTATTTCATAGATTTTGAAAGGGTGAAGAGAACATGTTGTATTCAACAGAAGTTAAGAATATGTGTCCTGTCACAAAGGGAGCATATCATGGACCAGCACCGATTCCGGAAGAAGGCGAATGGGTACAAGTAAAGGAAATTAAGGATGTCAGCGGTTTGACACACGGTGTAGGCTGGTGTGCCCCTCAGCAGGGTGCCTGTAAGCTGACCCTCAATGTCAAAGACGGCATTATCGAAGAAGCCCTCGTCGAAACGATCGGCTGTTCCGGCATGACTCATTCTGCAGCCATGGCTTCGGAAATCCTCCCGGGCAAGACGCTTCTCGAAGCCCTTAATACGGACTTAGTATGTGACGCTATTAACGTAGCTATGCGCCAGCTTTTCCTCCAGATCGTATACGGCCGCACGCAGACGGCATTTTCTGAAGGCGGTCTTCCTATTGGCGCCAGCCTCGATGACCTCGGCAAAGGCCTTCGCAGCCAGACCGGCACCATGTTCGGCACGAAAGCCAAGGGCACTCGTTACCTTGAAATGACCGAAGGCTATGTCACCCGCATGGCTCTTGATGAAGAAAATCAGGTCATCGGCTATGAATTCATCCACCTCGGAAAAATGATGGAAGCCATTAAAAAAGGCATTGAACCGGCTAAAGCTATGGAAGATGCCAAAGGTCATTATGGCCGCTTTGAAGAAGCAGCTTCGTACATCGATCCGAGACAGCAATAGGAGGGCAAAACAATGGAATTATTTGAAAGCTACGACAGAAGAATCGATAAAATCCTCGGCGTACTGAAAGAATACGGTATCGGCAGTGTTGAAGAATGCCGCGATATCTGTGCAGCTGCCGGTTTGGATCCTTATAAAATCGTCAAAGACGTACAGCCTATTGCCTTTGAAAATGCCGGCTGGGCTTACACCGTCGGTGCTGCTATCGCCATTAAAACCAATGCGCGGACGGCTGTAGAAGCTGCTAAAGCTATCGGCATCGGCCTCCAGTCCTTCTGTATCCCCGGCTCGGTTGCTGAAGACCGTAAAGTTGGCCGTGGTCACGGCAACTTGGCGGCGATGCTCCTTCAGGATGAAACGAAGTGTTTCTGCTTCCTCGCCGGCCACGAATCCTTTGCCGCTGCTGAAGGTGCTATCGGTATCGTCCGCAACGCCAATAAAGCCCGCAAGGTACCCCTTCGCGTTATCCTTAACGGCCTTGGCAAAGATGCAGCTCAGATCATTTCCCGCATCAACGGCTTCACCTATGTTCAGACCCAGTTCGACTACAAGACCGGCGAATTGAACATCGTTCGTGAAGTACCGTACTCCAAGAGCGAACGGGCTAATGTCCGCTGCTTCGGTGCTGACGACGTCCGCGAAGGCGTTTCCATTATGCACCACGAAGGCGTTGACGTTTCCATTACGGGCAACTCGACCAACCCGACTCGTTTCCAGCATCCCGTTGCCGGTACCTACAAAAAAGAATGTATCGAAATGGGTAAAAAATACTTCTCCGTTGCTTCCGGCGGCGGTACAGGCCGTACCCTCCATCCGGACAATATGGGTGCAGGCCCTGCTTCGTACGGCATGACCGATACCATGGGCCGTATGCACAGCGACGCTCAGTTTGCCGGTTCTTCTTCGGTTCCGGCTCACGTCGAAATGATGGGCTTCCTGGGCATGGGCAACAACCCCATGGTCGGTGCTTCCGTCGCCGTTGCCGTTGCCGTTGAAGGCGCTGCAAAAGCCGGTAAATTCTAATTCACCCTTGACCGTTAAAAGACTTTACAACTCAGTTGTGAAGTCTTTTTTTTGCATTCACGATAAAGATTAATCTGAAAGCTACTAAAAAAGAGAAAAAACTGGTATAATAAACGTATATTTTACAAAGCGGAGAAAGGGGTATTCGATGAATACGACAAAGAAAATAGCAGCCGCACTGGGATTCTGCGTCCTGACTTCCGTATCGGTCGTCGGCGCCACCTTCCATCCCGGTGACCGAGGCGACCAGATCGTCACCATCCAGCAGGCGCTGTCCAGTAGGGGCTATGCCGTCGCTGCTGATGGTGATTACGGGGTCTCGACGCAGGCTGCTGTCCGGAAGTTCCAGGAGGACCAGGGCTTGGATTCCGACGGAATCGTCGGAGCTGCGACGTATGCAGCGCTCACCGGTTCATCTATGCCGGAAAATGATGCTGTCGCTTCAGCTTTTGTTACCAAGGCGACGGCAGACAATGAAATCCTCCTCATTCAGCAGGCTCTGGTAAATGCCGGATACAATGTCGATGTAGACGGTGTTTTTGGCGCCGGCACAGAACGGGCTGTCCGTTCTTATCAAGGCGACCATGGACTTGAAACGGACGGTATCGTCGGTCCGTCGACCTTTTATGCCCTGACGGGACAGCAGCTTCCGACAGGTCCCATACGCCGCTTCGGCAATGGCGGTTACAATGGAGTGCCTCGTATTGAAAGTTCGGCGGCGACCCATATTCTCGATATTGCCAATCAGTATATCGGCGTTCCTTACGTCTTTGGCGGCTCGACGCCGTCGGGCTTTGACTGCTCGGGCTTTACGCGCTACGTCTATTCGGCAGCCGGCATCGATTTGCCCCGGGCCGCGGATGAGCAGTATGACGTCGGAGAATCGGTATCCATGGCCAATTTAGAACCCGGTGACTTGGTCTTCTTCTCGACCTATGAGGCCGGCATTTCTCACGTCGGAATCTATATCGGCAACCATCAGTTCATTAATGCTGCCAGTGACGGGGTCAGCGTGTCTGATATGGACAGCAGTTACTGGTCTGCCCGATACGTAGGCGCTAAGCGCATTATGTAGTGTAAGAAAAACTCCTACAGAAAAATCAGAATTTTTCTGCTACCGTTGTTAGAATTTGTTTATTATAATAAAGCCGTACCATACGGATTTATCATTATTCGGATTCATGAAACGGAAGGAGTTTTTTTATGCTCAATTTAATCTGGAACTTTTTCAGAACGGCACCGGACGCCGTGCCTATGACGGATGGCGAGGCCATCAAGAAAAAGTTTAACGCCATGCGTTGGCGCGTATTTGCTTCCATCACGATCGGTTATGCTTTTTACTACATCATCCGCCAGAGCTATTCGGTCATTAAGAAACCGCTTTTGGCATCGGGAATCGTTACGCCGACTGAAATCGGGATCATCGGTTCGATATTCTTCGTAACCTACGGCCTTGGGAAATTTACCAACAGTTTCCTGGCAGACCGGATGAATAATAAGCGATTCTTTTCCTTTGGCTTGTTCATTTCTTCACTCACTATGGTCGGCATGGGCTTGGTCAACTCCTTCGTTCCCTTAGCCGTCTTGTGGGGCCTCAATGGCTGGTTCCAGTCTTATGGTGCCGGTCCGTCCATTGTTTCCCTGAATCAGTGGTTCAGCAATAAACAGCGCGGAACCTTGTATGGCATCTGGTTTACGAGTCACAACCTAGGCTCATCTTTCGCTTACTTTGCCATTGCTGCCATCGTTTCCATGTACAACTGGTCCATGGGCTTCATTGCGGCCGGCATCATCTCACTTATTGGGACGGCCTTCATTTATTTTGGGATGAGCGACCGGCCGGAAACGCAGGGGCTGCCGAACGGCGCCGTCTATTACGGTGAAAAGACGCCGGAACAGATTGCTGCGGAAAAGCAAAAATCTGTCGGCGCTATGCAGTGGAATGCCGTCGTCAAGAATCCTGCCGTTTGGATCCTCGGTCTCTCCTCGCTCTGTGTCTACATTGCCCGTTATGCCATTGAAAGCTGGGGCGTCGTCTACCTGACGTCGCAGAAGGGCTACGATATGATGGGGGCTGCCGGCGTCATGGCTTACATGCAGGTAGCCGGTATCTTCGGGGCGCTCTTGTGCGGTGTTATTTCAGACAAGTTCTTCAATCACAAGCGCAATATGCCGGCCTTGTTATATGGGATTTTCTATTCCCTGTCCATTGCCGGTTTCCTCTGGGCACCCCAATCGTTTACCATGGATATGCTGTGCATGACCTTCTACGGCTTCACCATGGGAGCGTTGGTTTGCTACATGGGCGGCCTCATGGCTGTCGATATCGTGCCGAAACGCGTTACCGGTGCGGCGATGGGGATGATCGGCCTCCTCAGCTATGCCGGGGCCGCGCTGCAGGAATTCATTACCGGGAAGCTGATGACCATCACCGTCGTCAATGGCGTCAAAGTCTACGACTTCGGACTGGCTACGGAATTTTGGGTCGGTGCAGCCGTCGTCTCGACGCTGCTGGCTCTCCTCGTTTGGAACGCAAAACCGAAAGAAGACTAATGATGAAGGCGTTGTCCCAAGGGGCAGCGCCTTTTTTCGCATAGCCTTGCGGCGGAGTGTAAAACCCTACTCAGCCGGGCCGATTCAGGGTATAATAAATGATATAAATTGTATGCAGGGGAGGCATTATGAAACGGGTTATTTCTATGATGCTGCTGGCCTTAGCCTGTCTTTTCAGTGCGGCCTGTGCCCATCCTCAGGGCTATATCGACTTTACGCAGCCCGAAGGTCCTCGGCCGGCGGTAGAGCAGTCCGGTGTAAAACCGCTTCGCATCGCCTTTGCGTCGGTCATGTCGCCGCGGGAAACACGGCAGGTGTATCAGCAGATCGTCACTTATATTGCTCAACAGCAGCAGCGGCCGGCTGTTCTCATCCAGCGCCGGACCTATGAGGAACTGAATGCCCTCTTGGCGAACGGTGACGCCGATATTGCCTTTTCTTCGACAGGCGCTTATGCTGCCTATCAGGGGCAGGTTCCGATCGAACTGTTGGCGATGACCGAGACCAATGGCACGTCCCATTACCAAACGTATATCATCACGGCTGCTGACAGCGATATCCATGATTTTAGTCAGCTTCGGGGCAAGGTTTTTGCTTTTACGGACCCTTTGAGTTATTCAGGATGCTTGGCCATTAAATTTTTGCTGGCCCGAGATGGGACGACGCCGGAAATCTTTTTTAATCGCTTCTTCTATACCCACGGTCATGACAAATCACTGTGGTCTGTGGCCAATCACTTGGCCGATGCCGCCGGGATAGACAGCCAAATTTATGAGCTCATGGCCGATACCAACCCGGCCCTTGCCAAGGAAGTCCGCATCATTGAAGCCTTGCCGGAAGCGCCGACCGGTCCGATTGTCGTCCGCAGCGATTTGGATCCGGCGGAAAAAGAAGAGCTCCGCCATATCTTTTATACGATGCATGAAGATGCGGATTTAGCCAAGGCCATGAAGAACATCGTCATCGACCGCTTTATCCCTCCGGATTCTGCGGCCTACGAAACGTTTAAGCAACAGTATCAGGCGCAAAAACGATTGGCAGGAACGTAAGATGAGAAACTACACGTTATACGTAAAATTTAATGCCCTCATCGTCGGCACGATTTTTATCTGCGGGCTGTTGACGGCATCGCTGTTCCTCTATTCGACGAGTGAATACATGAGCCATGAACTCGATGCTTCAGGAAGGGAACTGGCCGTGTCCATCGGGCAGGTCGTCAGCAATGACATCCTCGTCGATGACCGCTTCGATATGACCGAACAGCTGCTCCACGCTCAAAAGACAAATGACCAGGTCCGCTACATTTTGGTGACCTATCCGGACGGGCGTATTCTGGCCAGTACTTTTACGGACGGATTGCCGAAGGGCCTTCCGGAACGGCGGGATATGACCACGGAAGGAAGCGAACAGACGGTGACTTTTGACAGTACCGAAGGCTATATCCGGGAAATTCTCGTTCCCATCGACGGTGGCTTAGTCGGATATTTTCGCGTCGGTCTGTCCGAGCGGCCCATGATGCAGCTCATGTGGAAGCGCTTTGTCGAGACGATGTTGATCATCCTGGCTATTTGTCTGGTGGCCTCGGCCTTGGCGACGCGATATGCCCGGGCATTTCTTCGCCCTGTTCAGGCTTTGGCAAAAGCCATTCGCCAAATCGGGCGGGGCAATTACAGTGTCCGCGTTTCCGTCGATACGAAAGATGATGTCGGTCAGTTGGCCAAGGCCTTCAATGTCATGAGCAACCGCCTGTCGGTCAAGGACCGGGAAAACTCGAAACTCTTGACGGCTCTTCGGGAAAAGGAAAAGAACCGGGTTTGGCTCATCGACCAGCTGTTTTCGGCGCGTGAAGATGAACGGCGTCGCATTTCACGAGAGCTCCACGATGAAACGAGCCAGTCCATGGTGTCGATCTTAGCCTATTTGCGACTCATTCAGGACCAGACTGAAAATTCTGACGTGCGGGAATTGGTGACCGGTGTTCGTGAATTGACGAGAGAGACCTTGGAAAGCCTGCGCCATTTAGCGGTCAATCTCCATCCGCCTCTCCTCGACGATTTAGGTCTCATTGTGGCCATTGAAAAATATCTTGGTACGTATCGGCAGACGCAGCCGGATCTTACTGTTTCCTTCTGTCATGACGGCGATATCGCAAAAGTGTCGCGGCCGGTCGCTTTATTTTGCTACCGCATGGTGCAGGAAGGGCTGACCAACATTGCCCGCCATGCGCAGGCTCATACGGTGACGATTGAATTACATATCCTGCCGTCGTCCTTGTCTTTACGTATTGCCGATGACGGCGTCGGTTTCAGTGCCGCCCGGGCTGAGCAGGCACGGCTTGATAATCACTTGGGGCTGGTCAGCATGCAGGAACGGACTGACGTGTTGAACGGCACTTTTTCTATCGACGGCCGACCGGGGAAGGGAACGACCCTGACCATAACGCTGCCGTTAAATCTGAGTGAGGAGATTGATGATGAACATACTATTGGCTGATGACCACCGCATTTTGCGGACGGGCCTGAAATTATTATTAGCTTCGCAGAACGACTGCAAGGTCGTTGCCGAGGCCTCGAACGGACAAGAAGTCCTCGATATACTGGAAGAGACAGACGTCGATGTCGTCCTCCTTGATCTATCGATGCCGGTCATGAACGGCATCGACTGTTTGAGGGAAATCCGTCGCCGCCATTATGAAGTGAAGGTCCTGGTCCTTACCATGTACAGCGAGCAGGAGTACGTGACCGAATTGATGCAGCTCGGTGCTGATGGGTACTTGTGCAAAGATACCCTGGATGCAGAGCTGTTTAAAGGCCTTCGTGCCGTCGCTTCCGGCGAGCGTTATCTCAGTGAACGCGAAGCCCGGAGCCTTCTTAACGGCGTCTTAGCCGAGAAAAAGGATACGCCGACCTTGTCGGAACGGGAGCAGGAAGTTCTCGTCGCCTTGGTCCACGGCCATTCGCTGTCGTCGATTGGTGATACGCTGCACCTTTCGGTAAAGACCGTGTCGACGTATAAAACGCGGCTCATGCAAAAGCTCAATTGTAAAACGAAGTCAGAACTGGTGGATTATGCCTTAAAACACCACTTGATGTAAGTCTTTGGAGCATAAAAAAAGCATTGCCCGAAGGCAATGCTTGCTTTATGGATCGTTATGGAAGCCAGGTCAGTCTTCACTGGGTGTGTCCGACAGAAAGGGTTGGTCGGCAGCGGCATTTTGAATCATTGTGCTGGCATCTTTGAAGTAATCTTTAAAGGACTGGACCCAGGTCCGGGACGGATGGGAGAGGTATCCCTTGCTTTTCCAAATGAGGGCCAGCGTCCAGTACAGGTGCGGTTTGACCAGGGGAACGGATACGGCAAGATCCGGTGAAATGCGCTGACAAATCGTGTGCGGCATGAGGGAAATGCCCAGCTTGCCCGATACCATCTGAGCCAAGAAGTCCCAGTTGCTGGAACGGCAGACGATTTTCGGATGGGCCATGATTTCCTGAAATGCCGAGCGCAGATAGGGATTCAGCGAGAATCCATTGGGATAGAAAACGAAGGTTTCGTCTTTGATATCAGATAAGGTCAGGGACGGGCGGGCGGCCAGAGGATGATCCGGCCAGAGGACGACGTCGAGAGGCTCTTCATGGAAAATGAAGAATTCATAAGGGATTTCCGTCGTAATCGGCAGGGCGACGAAGCCGACCTGGATAAGACCGTCGTCGATGGCTGAGACGACGTCTTGGGAGCCGACTTCCTTCATTTCCAATTCGATTTTGGGATAGGTATTGATGAAATGAGCGATAAACGGCGCGATGACGGAAGAGCCGATCATGGGCGGAACCCCGACGGACAACTTGCCGGAATTGAGCAGCTGCGGCGATTCCATTTCTTCATTCAACTGGGTAAAGCCTTTGATGAGTTCTTCGATTTTAGGAAGCAAATAGGAACCCGTTTCCGTCAGCTCTACATTTTTACCCTTGCGGTCAAATAATTGCACACCCCAATGTTCTTCCAGGGCCTTGATGCCCTTGCTGATAGACGGCTGGCTGATGTGCAGGGATTTTGAAGCTTTGGTAAAGCTCTTTTTGTGAGCGACTTCGATGAAGTATGTCAATTGGAATAAATCCATAATATACTATTTCACCTCTCTTTAGTATTCTTATAGTTTACCATATTACGGAATGAAAATCCAATAGCAGGCGTCCGCTGTAATCAGCGTAATTCCGCCGTTTTTACAGACCTTTTTCTTTTCGGCAGGGACGCAGGACTTCCTTTATGGAGAGGAAGGGGAGTCACTGTATTTACAAGACGGCGCCGGTGTATCATAATAGAGACAGAGAGGGAGGGGAGCTTATGGCAACGAGATGGATTATGCACGTCGATATGGATGCCTTTTATGCGTCTATTGAACAAAGAGACAATCCGGCCTTGAAGGGACTGCCCGTCGTTGTCGGCGGCCTTATGGACCGCGGCGTCGTAGCAACGGCATCCTATGAAGCGCGGCGCTATGGCATCCATTCGGCCATGAGCATGAAAGCGGCACGGAGACGCTGCCCGAACGGTGTCTTTTTACCGGTACGGATGGCGGCCTATCGACGGGTATCGCATCAGATTCGCTTGATTTTGTCTCACTATTCCCCCTATATCGAGCCGTTAGCCCTGGATGAAGCTTTTTTGGACGTATCCGGCATGGAACGTCACTATCCCAATATCGTCGATATCGGAAAAGCCGTCAAAGACGAGATTTTTCGGACGACGGGCCTCGTCGCCTCGGCCGGGATTGCGCCCAATAAATTTTTAGCGAAACTGGCCTCGGATTTACGAAAGCCTGACGGATTGGTTTGGATTCCCTATGGGACGGAGCAAGCGGTATTGGCGCCGCTTCCGATCAGTCGATTGTGGGGCGTCGGCAAGGTGACGGAAGAAGCTTTAAAGAAAGGCGGATACCATACGATCGGCGATATTTCGGCGTCCAGCCCGGAGGCCTTGAAACCCCTTTTAGGCAATCAAGCTGAGCGCATTTACCGCTTATCCCTCGGTCAGGATAAGCGCCCTTTGGAGGTGCGGCGGCGGCCCCAGTCGGTCGGCAATGAGCATACGTACAGCCGTGATTTGACCCTGCCTTCTGAAGTCGATGAACAGTTCCGGCTCTTGGCCAATGAAGTGGCCTGGCGGCTGCGTCAAAGCCGACTCATGGGACGGACGATCACGATTAAGATCCGCTATGCTTCCTTTAAGACCGTTACCCGGTCGCTGACCCTTAGTGATATGGGGACGGCGTCGGAAGAACAATTATATTTTTCGGCAAAAAGATTGTATAATAAGGATAAAGGACACGAGCCAATCCGACTGCTGGGTCTCACAGTGAGCCAACTTCAGCCGTATCAAGTCCAAGGCGATTTATTTTCCGAAGACGAGGAAACGAAGGAGAAAGTCATCGAGGCCATTGATAAACTGCAGCAGCGATTCGGCCGTACGGCCATTATGAAAGGGTTTTTATGGGAAATGTCCCATGAGAAGGATACGTAAAAAGGAGTTTTAGCCATGGCAATTTTTAAAGTCGTCGCCCATACCGGTGACAATAACAACGGGTATATCGAGTATAATACGGAAACGAAGGAACTGGGCGTTCATCTGAATGATGAAGCTGTCAATGAACGGGCCCGGGAGTATTTGACGACCGAGCGGGTTCTGCACCAGTATACGGACCTTTCGCAGTATAAAACTATCAGTGCCGTTCCGACGTCGAGCTTGGAAACGTTGAAATTGGCCATGTGTTATATGTGGCGGGCGACAGGTGTCCACATCGATTGGAGTCGTCCCGTCGAATAAGACAGCTTTAAAAGCATTCACAATGTATCCACATTTTCTGTGTACAACAGTGACAGAAATGTGGATATTTTTTTGAAATCCGCATAGTTGTGCTGATTTTTTCAGTGGATACTTACATCGAAAGATGTTGGAAAATGTGGATAAGTCGCGTGGATAAATATATATCCCCAGAGGAAACACCAAACTAACCGCATGGTTGAGCGATTGTACATGGGAGAACAAATGAACAAAGGGATGTGTATAATTCTTGTAGAAATGTGGATAAGTCGCCGAGGGGATTTACGCACAATATGTGGATACATTGTGGAAAGATATCCACAGGAGGACAAAGCATAAAATCGCCATTTCCGGACCTATTCACAAGTTATCCACTCTATATATCCACATTTCCACAGCTTTTATGTTTGTGGTATACTGGAAACAGTGAATACGATTTTAGGAGGAAGTTATTATGAAAGCAATTTTCGACGGACTGATTGTCCTGCCGAATGAAATTATCAACGGACATGTTATTCTGTATGAAAAGGATATATGGCGCATCGTTCCGCGTAAGCAGTTCAGAGCCGGCATGTGCTCGGAGTTTATCGATGCCAACGGTGGTTTTGTCGTCCCCGGCTTTATTAATGAACATATTCACGGCTGTGCCGGTGCTGATGTCATGGATGACGACGATCAGGCTTTGCCGACTATGCAGCGAGCCCTGCCGGAGACAGGGGTTACGTCCTTTGTGGCAACGACGATGACCATGGAACAAGGTGTCATTGAAACTGCTTTGAAACGGATTAAAGCTGCAAAAGAAAATTATGCCGGCGGGGCTCACGTCCTCGGGGCACACCTGGAAGGGCCTTTCATCAGTCCTCTTTATAAGGGGTCGCAGTCCGAAGACTGCATACAGGATCCGGATTTCTCTTGGCTGGAACCCTATGGCGACATCATTAAAATCATTACCCTGGCTCCGGAACAGTTAAAGAATAAGCAGTTCTTGAAGGCCTGTAAGGATAAGGGTATCGTCGTATCTCTCGGTCATTCGGGCGCTTCCTTTGAACAAGCCACGGACTGTATGGAAACCGTCGGCAACTGCCATGTCACCCATCTGTATAATGCCATGACACCCTTCCGCCATCGGGAACCGGGCCTTGTCGGAGCGGCTCTTCTCGATAAAAACGCCTGCTGCGAACTGATTTGTGATGATCTCCATGTTCACCCGGCTGCACAGAAGCTGGCCTATCAGATGAAAGGCCGCGACGGAATCATCTTGGTTACCGATTCGATGCGGGCCTGTCTCCAAGGCGACGGTGAATCAAGTCTTGGCGGTCAGAAAGTCTTTGTAAAGAATGGTGAAGCCCGATTGGCTGACGGGACTTTGGCCGCCAGTGTGGCGCCCATGAATGAGGTTGTCCTCCATTTCCTTATCAATTCGGGAGCCTCCCTTCCCGACGTCGTAGCTATGGCTACTGTCAACCCGGCTAAATCCCTTGGGGTATACGATCGTATCGGCTCTCTGGAAGAAGGCAAACAGGCCGATATCGTCGTCTTGGACAGCAACGACTTCCATGTAAAATCGACGGTCGTCGCCGGCGAACTGGTGTACAACGAACCGATACAATAAAATCTATTATATGTAATGAAAAGAAGGCCAAGGTGCTTTGTTCCCTTGACCTTCTTTTTTATCGGAAAGAGTCTATACGAGCGTCGATTCTTTGTTTTTTAGTACATATAAGGCGCCTAAGAGACCGGCATCGTTTCGGAGCTTGGCAAAGGCCAGGCCTTTCGGTGGGAGCATCCGCTCCGGGAGTCTTTCCGATAAAGCCTGTTCAAGGGGCTGGCGGATGATGGATTCTCTGCTCATGATGCCGCCGCCGAGGACGATTCGTTCGGGATTGAAGAGGCTGATGATATTGGTGAGGCCGTCGGCCAGATTCTGACAGAAGATATGAAAACAGCGAAGGGCCTGCGCATCGTCGTTTTCAATCAGTTGGAAGGCCCGGTAGCCGTCCATGTCTTTGGGAGAAATGCCTTTTTGGTTGGCGATTTCACGGCAGAGAAAGGCCGCTGAGGCGACGTCGTGGAATTGGCCGGCCGGGAGGCGCATATAGGCAATTTCTCCGGCAGCATGCGTGGCGCCGTGGAGTACCCGACCTTCTTCGATGATGGATCCGCCGATGCTGGTGCCGACGGTTACGGCAAAGAAAGACGAGACGTCCTTTCCGGCTCCGAGCCAATATTCGCCGAGGGCGGCACAATTGGTATCGTTTTCGACGCTGACCGGGAGTTTGAATTCTTCCTCTAACATCGTTTTCCAAGGCGTTCCCGTATAGCCTGGGATGGAGAGGGCGTATTCTACCGTGCCGGATTCCGCGTTTACAATGCCTGCCGTCGACAGGGCGATGCCGGCAAGCGATACTTCTTTCTGCTGCTGTCGGACAAGGTTTCGGACGGCAGCGACGATGGAAGGACCGTCCCCGGAGGGGATGAGACCTCTTTTGTGGAAGCGGCCCCCTTCATCGATGAGACCGAATTTGATCGCCGTTCCGCCGACATCAAAGCAACTGTACATCATTATAGTTCACATCCTTTTTACGAGAGAAAGTTAACTTATACAAATATTATACATGGATTTGACAATTTCTATGTAAAAGGCCCCTATACTGTTCTTATCAATGTAGTCTTTTAGGAGGTCATGATATGAAACGACAATGGTTAAAAAGAGCAATTCTTTCTATGGTAGCTTGTGGTTCCCTGTTGGGCGTCGTCCCGGGCGTACAGGCAGCCGATGTCCGGATTTTACCGGTAGATACGGCTAAATTCTTGGCAGGTGCTAAATTTGACTTTGATGTTGAAGTTTCTAATGCTAAAGATTTGAAGAACGTCGATATTACGATTAATGGTCAGAATGCGAATCAATTCTTCGGACAGAAACTGGAAGGGAAAGATTTGGGCAACGGCGTCGTTTCTTATCGTGTCAACCAAGTAAATTTCCCGAAGACCGGTAAATATACGGTCCGCGTTTCGGCTACCGATGCAGACGGCACGAATTCTGCCGATGCACGCTACACGGTTGTTCAGGAAAAAGCTCAGAAACAGGCTAAAAACGTTATCCTCTTCGTCGGTGACGGCATGTCCCTGCAGGCCAGAGAAATGGCCCGCATCATTTCCAAAGGCCTTACCAACGGGAAATATAACGATCTCTTAGCGATGGAAAAAATGCCCCATAACGCGCTGATTACGACGAGCGGCTATGATGCTCTGACGACCGACAGTGCCAACTCGGCTTCGGCTTATGCTACGGGTCATAAATCGGTCGTCAACGCTCTCGGCGTTTACGAAGATTCCACCAAAGACCCCATGGACGATCCCCGCGTTGAAAACGTTGCCGAAATCCTGAAACGTACTCGCGGCATGTCTATCGGCATCATCACCCAGGCTGAATCGACGGATGCTACGCCGGCTGCTATGGTTGGTCATACGCGCCGCCGTGCTAACCAGGACCTGTTAGCTTCGGAATACCTCGAAGATTACCATCGTCCGGACGTCATCATGGGCGGCGGTTCCAGCCGGTACATTCCTCAGTCGGAAAAAGGCTCCAAACGCCATGACAATGAAAACGTCATCCAGGAATTTAAAAATAAAGGCTACACCTTCGTTACGAACTCGAAAGAAATGATGGCTGCCGACAGCAATAAACCGCTCTTGGGCCTCTTCCATCCGAGCACGATGAACGTTTATATCGATCGTGAAATGCTCAAGAATCCTGAAGTATTAGGTAAATATACGGATCAGCCGAACCTCATCAATATGACGAAAAAATCCTTGGATATCCTCAGCAAGAATCCGAAGGGCTTCTTCGCTATGATTGAAGGCGCATCCATCGACAAACAGCTCCATGCCATGGATTGGCAGCGTGCTACGTACGATACGATCGAATTCGATAAGGCTATCGAATATGCTCAGAAATGGAATAAGGAACACGGCGACAACACCTTGATCATCGTCGTTGCTGACCATGCTCACGGTGCTTCCATTACCGGCACGTACCATGAACACGACGGTAAGAAAGGCATTGAAGCTGTCCGCACCTATGCCGATTCCATCTTCCCGACCTTCAAGGATGCCGACCACGACGGCTTCCCCGATAATCCGGATCCCGATGTAACTCTGGCTGTTCAGTATGCTAACCATCCGGAATATTATGAAAACTACCACTTCCAGCAGAAACCGACCTATCCGACGATTTCTCAGACGGTTACTAAACAGGAAGCTCAGGTTGCCGGCGATAAGACCGAATACCATCAGGTTTCGACCGTCGTTGCTAAAGGCAACCCGGCTCGTCACCACGCAGGCGATCCTATGGAACTCGTTCCGGCCAACATCCCCGCTACCATTGGTGATGAAACTCACGCAGCCGACGATGTACCGTTGAATGCAGAAGGTCCGGGTTCCGAATACTTCAAAGGCGTTATGGACAACACGGAAGTATTCTTCGGAATCATGCGTGCCCTCGGCGTCGATGCTACGAAAAACGCAAAATAAATACGGCTTTGCTCAAAAGCTCCGTTACACTGCCGTTTCATAAAAAATGCTGCCGCAATTTCAGATTGCGGCAGCATTTTTTTATGCTTACTGACCGAGGACGCTGTCGAGGTAGGCAGCTGTATCCGATAAGTAGCTTGCCGGATACCCTTCGATATCGCCCTTATCGCAGTGGGCTGCGAATTCCGGATCGATAGGAAGTTTTGCCGTATGGGGAATGGCATATTTTTGTGCCGATTCTTCGACGTGGCTGTGGCCGAAGATTTCGTGCTTTTCCTGGCAGCTCGGACACTGGAAGTAGCTCATGTTTTCAACCAGGCCCAAGACGGGAACGTGCATCATTTCCGACATGTTCAAGGCCTTTTCGACGATCATGGAGACGAGTTCCTGCGGTGACGTAATGACTAAGATTCCGTCGATGGGCAGGGACTGGAAGACCGTCAGGGGAACGTCGCCCGTTCCCGGCGGCATGTCGACGAACATGTAGTCGATGTCGCCCCAGATGACGTCGGTCCAGAACTGTTTAACGGCGCCGGAAATGACCGGTCCGCGCCATACGACGGGAGCTGCGACATCTTCCAACAGCAGGTTCATGGACATGACCTTGATGCCGGTCTTGGTCGTAACGGGGTTGATGCCGTTGTCGTTGCCGGTGGCATGACCGGTCAGGCCGAAGACTTTCGGAATCGACGGGCCGGTGATATCGGCGTCGAGGATGGCGGTTTTAAAGCCGCGGCGCTGCATTTCTACAGCCATCAGGGACGTAACCAAGGATTTGCCTACGCCGCCCTTGCCGCTGACGACGGCAATGACGTGCTTGATGTGGGAACCTTCGTGAGGCGCTGCCTGGAGGCTCTGAGGCTGGTTGCGCTGTGCGCAGGAGCTGCCGCAGCTGGAACAGTCGTGTGTACAATTTTCACTCATTGGGATCATTCTCCTTTGAACTTTTCTTTCCGGCACGGCAGCAGTCGTGACGGCACGAGCCGGAACGTTCACAAACTTGGATATGGCCGCCTTCGATGACGAGGTCTTTGCCATGAATGAGGGCGTCGGCCAGCTTGCGGCGGGCCGAATTATAAATACCGGTCACCGTCGTGCGAGCTACATTGATCTGAGCGGCACACTCTTCCTGCGTCAGTCCGACCCAGTCGATCAGGCGGATGACTTCATATTCATCGATTCCCATGGCAACCGTATCGTCCGATTGACGTCGGTCGACCGGTCCGAAGGCTGATGAAACAGGCAGTGAACAAACACGTCGGCACCGCGGTGGTCTCGGCATAAAATCCCTCCTTTACGCTATTTATTATAGTTAGATAGCTGACATATGTCAAATTTGATAAGCCTTGCCAACATATTCTTTATTTTCCGGATGACCTTGCCATCGTCGAAGAAAGTGGTGCAGTTTTTCTGAAAGTAGTAGAGAAAACCGACTTATTCTGTGATGGGAAAACGCTTTTGCTGTCTTTTCGATATAGATGAAATGCCGCTTATCAATAAAATCGATCAATAGGAGGTCGTTAAAGTTCCCGGATTTTTTCGGAGAAGTGAAGTTATTGGAGACATGGTTGGCCGTTATCCGGATTTAAAAACGGATTTTATAATAAATGACAGACATTAAAAGCCAAGATTTTCTCTAGCTGTTTTACTAGGAAAGACTTGGCTTTTTTATGATATCATTGGTGATTTTTTATTTTACTTACAATGAACTCTCGCAGTGCTCCGACGTGGCATATCATTGAATTTTCAGCACTGATAGGATCGTGTCGGGCAATTGCTTCTACTGTTTTTCGGTGATAGATATACGTGTTGCTGTCTTTTAGGGAATCAGAAGTGGCGACAATCGTTTTCCTAACAGAGGAGGTTAAAATATAGGATAAATTGATGAGAATACGGTTACCGCTGGCTTCGCAGATCATCGTATGCAGCTTGACATCTTCTTTTTCGTAGTCTGCATTTGACTGTATTAACTTTTCTACGAGTGTACATTGATCCCTTAATTTACGACACTGCTCTTCTGTAGCGTTCATTGCCGCCAGCATAGCGGCTTTAGGTTCAATCATGACTCGGACATCTAATAAGTCGATAGCGAGTTGATCGGCGTCATAAATAAAGGTGAGTCCTAAGGGATCGTCAGGGACGCCCCGGCGCGGAGAGATATAGGCCCCGGATCCTTGGCGGATTTCTAAAATATTGCGGGCACTGAGGATCCGTATGGCTTCGCGGATCGTTGATCGGCTGACGCCCATTTTTTCGATTAATTCCGCTTCCGTAGGCATTCGATCGCCTGGAAGCATCTGGTTCGTGGTTATATATTCAATCAATAAATCTGCTGTTTGGGCTGCCATAGACTGCGCTTTATTTTTTACCATAAAAGCACCTTCCTTATCAAATGTTATCTCTTATTTATACAATATTATACCATCTTATTCGTCATACGAATATATAAACTAATTAAAAATATGGTGAATTTATGTTATGTAAAAGTCATGAGTGTATGACGAATTATATTAAATCATCATACATAAATAAGATATATTGCTAATTATGTTCGAAAATGCTATTATAATCACAAGAAACATCTGATGAATTTGCGCATATACATATGATGACTTTTTTGATTTATCATATAAAAGAACGCAATGCGTGAATGAGATCCATTCTGGAAAGCCGGGTGACAATTTATGGATACGGTGTATATCACTGAATACGACTATCCCTCCTTGGAGATAGAACAAAAAATGTTTCGTGAGATAGGTATTCCCTTTATACCGACTCAAAGTCATTCAGAAAATGACATTATAAAGAACTGCAAAGACGCAGCCGGGTTGATGGTTCAATATGCCCATATCACTGAAAAGATAATGAGCAGTCTTCCCAATTTAAAAGTGATTGCTCGCTATGGTGTCGGAGTGGATAACGTTGATTTGGAGGCAGCTACCAAACACCATATTTGTGTTGCCAATGTACCTGATTACAGTATTGATGAAGTTTCTACGCAAGCGATTGCTTTAATGCTTGATTGTTGGCGGCGAGTTACTTTCCTTCATAACTCGATTCATCAAGGACATTGGGATTATGCGATTGCACAGCCTATTTGGCGCCTTCGAGGTCATAAACTGGGGTTGGTTGGTTTTGGTAAGATTGCTCGCGAGGTGGCCGTTAAAGCACAGGCTCTCGGGTTAGAGGTTCTTTCTTACGATCCTTATGTACAGCCGGAATCGATGAGAGCGATGGGGGTCTTATACCAGCCGTTCTATCAGTTGCTTCGAGAAGCAGATATTATATCCCTCCATACACCCCTTACAAAAGAAACGTATCACTCTATTAATTCGGATACGCTGGGGTTGATGAAATCTTCTGCTATTTTAATTAACACGGCACGAGGCCCGCTGGTCGACGAGAAAGCACTACAAACAGCTTTAACGAATCATCAAATTGCAGGAGCCGGTTTAGATGTGCTGGAAGTTGAACCGATTCGATCAGATCATGGATTCCTGGCAATGGATAATGTTGTATTGACTCCTCATGTTTCTTGGTATTCTGAAGAATCAAATAAAGAAATGAAGACCAAAGCGGCTATGGGAATTATTGAAGTCTTACAAGGCCGAGTCCCAACCTATTTAGTGAATAAGGATGTTTTGCCTTATCTATCCTTAAAATAAATTATTTATTATTGTTCGGAGGTATTATTATGGATATTCGTTATTCTACAAACCCGCAGGATTTTAAAAAGTACACGACGGAAGACATTCGCCGGGAATTTCTTATTGACACCTTATTCCGTCCCGATGAAGTTATGGCTACCTATTCTCATGTTGATCGTATGGTAGCGGTTGGCTGCATGCCGGTGAATGAAGTGGTTCCGATTGATAAAGGGATTGATTGTTGGAAAAATTTCGGTACGCACTATTTCCTTGAACGTCGTGAAATAGGTGTTTTTAATGTCGGAACCGGTGCTGGCACCATTGTAGCAGACGGTCAGACTTATAACATGGGACCGAAAGACTGCCTTTATATTACGATGGGGACGAAAACCGTTACTTTTGCTTCTGATGATCCTAACAATCCGGCTAAGTATTATATGGTTTCTGCACCGGCGCATAAGGCTTGCCAAACCAAATTTATTTCCATTAAAGATGCGAATAAAAGACCTTGCGGAGACGCAGCATTAGCAAATAAACGTGTTATTAATCAATTTATTCATCCTGATGTTGTTGAAACCTGTCAGCTTTGCATGGGACTTACGGCGCTCGATGAAGGCAGTGTTTGGAACAGTATGCCGCCGCATACGCATGAACGCCGGATGGAAATTTATTTCTATTTTGAAGTACCTGAAGATCAGGCTGTATTCCATATCATGGGTCAGGAACAGGAAACGCGTCACCTTGTCATGCATAATGAACAGGCTGTTATCAGTCCGTCTTGGAGCATGCACTGCGGTTGTGGTACGCATAATTACACCTTTATCTGGGCTATGGGCGGCGAAAATAAGGAATTTGATGATATGGACCACATTGAAATTAAAAATATGAAATAAATTTTTAGCAGGGAGGAATTCATTATGCATATTTTAAAAGCTGTCAAAAATGTTCCTGGTGGATTGATGTTAGTACCACTTTTACTTGGGGCTTTGTGTCATACCTTTACACCCGGTGCCGGTAAATATTTTGGATCTTTTACTAACGGCCTGATTACAGGTACGGTTCCAATTCTGTCGGTGTGGTTCTTCTGTATGGGGGCCAGCATTAACTATAAAAATGCCGGTCTCGTCCTTCGGAAATCGGGTACCATTGTAGTTACAAAAATTATTGTAGCTTGGATTGTCGGGTTCATTTGTGTCGCTTTCATGCCCAAAGGGATGATCCAGACGGGATTCTTTGCCGGGTTGTCCACCTTAGCTATTGTTACTTCTATGGATATGACAAACGGTGGTCTGTATGCATCTTTGATGCAGCAATACGGGACGAAAGAAGAAGCCGGTGCTTTTGTACTGACTTCTATCGAATCGGGTCCGCTCGTTACGATGATGATCCTTGGTTCGACGGGTGCTGCATATTTTGAACCACACCTTTTTGTGGGTGCTGTTCTTCCGTTTATTGTCGGCTTTATTCTTGGCAACCTGGATCCGGAACTCCGCGATTTCTTTACGCCGGCTGCTACCATCATGATTCCCTTCTTTGCGTTTGCTTTAGGCAATACTATTGACCTTACGGTCATTTTCAAGACCGGCCTTCTTGGCATTATGCTGGGCCTCGGGGTTATTGTTGTTACGGGTATTCCTCTTATATTGGCTGACCGTGTTATTGGTGGCGGCAATGGGGCTGCTGGTTTGGCTGCTTCGAGTACGGCCGGGGCCGCTGTTACCAATCCCATGATTGTTGGCCAAATGATTCCTGAATTCCAAGAAATTGTTCCGGCTGCGACGGCCTTGGTTGCAACAAGTGTTGTTGTTACTTCGATTGTTGTACCGATTATTGTCGCTTATTGGGTAAAAGGGGTTGGCAATAAGAACAAAGATTTGTCGATTCTCCATGCAGCTCACTAGTTAGAACCATTTAAAATTTAGGAGGCCTTATTATGGAATACTTGAACGATATGTTTTCCTTAAAAGGAAATGTCGCCTTCGTTACAGGCGGATCTTATGGAATTGGCTTTGCGATTGCGAAAGCTTTGGCACGGGCAGGGGCTGTTATTGCTTTTAACTGCCGTAGTGAGGAACACATTCAGCAGGCCATGAAGGATTATGAACGAGAAGGCATTGAAGCTCATGGATATCTCTGCGATGTCACGGATGAAGTGCATGTTCAACAATTAGTAGCAGAAATTGAAAAAACATTGGGAACGATTGATATCTTGGTCAACAATGCGGGTATTATCAAACGGATTCCTATGTGCGATATGACGACGGATGAATTCAGAAAGGTTGTAGATGTCGACCTTGTAGGACCTTTTATTGTATCGAAGGCCGTTATTCCCGGGATGATTAAAAAGGGACACGGTAAAATTATCAATATATGCTCCATGATGAGCGAACTTGGTCGCGAAACGGTATCGGCTTATGCCGCAGCTAAAGGTGGTTTGAAGATGTTGACGCGGAATATATGCTCAGAATTTGGCGGAGCGAATATTCAGTGTAACGGCATTGGACCTGGCTATATTGCGACACCACAAACGGCTCCGCTTCGAGAAAAACAGCCTGACGGGTCACGTCATCCGTTTGATCAGTTTATCGTATCCAAAACCCCGGCAGGACGTTGGGGTACGACCGAAGACTTAGAAGGACCTGCTGTATTCTTAGCTTCTCATGCATCAGACTTTGTAAATGGTCATATTTTATATGTTGACGGCGGTATTCTTGCTTATATCGGAAAACAACCGTAATCACAACCGTGACACGCCGGGGCGGTACTCGGCGTGTCTATTTCTTTAGAAAGGATTGATAGTCATGAAATCTGGATTAATTCTTGCGGGTGAACCGATGGGGCTTTTGATTGCCCAAAGTGAAGGTACCTTAGATAGTGTGACGGGCTATGATTTAGCTGTCGCCGGAGCTGAATTCAATGTGGCTGTCGGTGTCGCCCGTCTAGGACATCGTGTTACGTATATGACAAAGCTCGGCAATGATCCCTTTGGTAAACGCATTATACGAGTCTTAAATGAAAACAAAATCGGCAATGAATTCGTAGCCTGGAGTGATACGAAAAAAACAGGGTTTATGTTGAAAGGACGCGTAAGTGAAGGGGATCCGGACATTTTTTACTTCCGTGCCGGATCCGCAGCTTCGACACTCTCGGTAGAAGATGTTGGGAAAATTCGTTTTGACGAATACAGCCATATTCATTTGACCGGAATTTTGCCAGCATTGAGTAAATCTACACTGGATGCTGTGAATTTGATGTTCGATAGAGCACGTCAGGCCGGATTATTGATTACCTTCGACCCCAATCTGCGACCGCAGCTTTGGCCCAGTCAGGATGAAATGATTAAGTCGATTAATGCAATGGCTGCTAAAGCTGACATTGTGCTTCCTGGAACCGCTGAAGGTAAAATCCTTATGGGCAGCGATGATCCGAAGAAAATCAACGACTTTTACCGTAATCTTGGAGCTAAAGTCGTGATTACTAAAGTAGGCAGTGAAGGTGCATATGTAACGACGGCTACGGAAGAATATCTGGTTCCCGGATTCAAAGTTGATAAAGTCGTCGATACTGTCGGTGCCGGAGACGGTTTTGCTGCCGGGGTCATTACGGCATTGATGGAAGGCCGGACTCTGAAAGAAGCTGTCCGCAGAGGCAATGCGGTCGGAGCCATACAGGTTATGAGTCGTGGCGATAATGAAGGGTTGCCGTATCCTGAACAGTTGGAAACTTTCATGAAAAAATAAGGAGAACATTATGATTAGTGATAATATGAAGACTATTTTTGAAATCGGTCTTGTCCCTTTGATCGTATTGGATGATGCTGACGATGCTTTGCCGTTAGGTCAGGCGCTGGTACGAGGTGGCATTCCTATTGCCGAAGTCACTTTCCGTACTGATGCCTGCCTGGACGTCATCAAAGCCATGAAAACGATTCCTGAATTAATTGTCGGTGCCGGAACGGTTCATAACGTGAAACAGGCAGAAGCGGCTGTAAAAGCGGGGGCTGAATTTATTATTACGCCGGCCTATAATCCGCAGGTCACACAGTGGTGTGTTGAACATGATGTTGATATTATGCCAGGGACTGTGTCGCCGGCCGACATTGAAGCTGCCAACGGGCTTGGCTTAGACGTTTGCAAATTTTTCCCTGCCGGAGCTTATGGAGGAACAAAAACCTTAAAAGCTTTAGCAGGTCCTTTTGCCGCGATGAAATTCATTCCTACTGGGGGCGTGAACTGTGACAACATGAATGATTATTTAGATTTACCGAACGTTGCAGCTGTAGGCGGAAGCTTCATTACCCCGTCCGAGTTAGTCAAAGCTAAAGATTGGGATGGCCTTGCAAAACACTGCCAGAACCTTGTTCGCCATATGCTGGACTTTACGATTGGTCATGTAGGGCTTCATGTGCCGGGGCGAGCCGAAGCGGAAGCTGTAACCGATGGCTTATGCCGGCTCATGGCACAAGATAAGATTCCCGGGGCCGATAACTTCTTTGCCGGTTCCATTGCCGAGATTTGTGATCATGAAATGCCGGGAACGAAGGGGCATATTTGCATCGATACACGTGATATGCCTCGGGCTTTAGCTTACTATAGACACCAGGGCATCGAACTGGATGAAAATCACTGTTATCGTGATGAAAATGGTAACATAAAAGTAGCGTTCCTAAAAGAAACAGTAGGTGGATTCTCCGTTCACTTACGTCGTAAATAATAAAAACGCTGTCGTTTACACGACAGCGTTTCTTTTTTTATTGATTGCGCCAGAGTTCATCGGCTGCATCACTTAGCATTTTCTTTTCTTCAGCTGTTAAGGGGGCAAGCGGCACCTTGCAATTTTCCTGCATTGGTTGTCCTAATTCCTTCAAGGCCCATTTCATTACCGGGTTGAATGTTGGATATACTTCATAGAATTTCATGCGTTTATCAATTTGATGCTGAATAGAGCGCAGTGCGGATATATCTTCCTTTCGGAGAGCTTCCGCTGCTTGATGACACATCTCCGGATAGACATTAGATAGTGCCCCGATGCAACCGTTGCCGCCGGAAATGACAGAGGGGATACAATTATTGTCGTATCCTGTAAATACCATGAAATCCGGATACTGACTCTTGATTTCCTGGATATAGCGTTGTGTATGGCGTAATACCGGGTGGGTATCCTTTACACCGATGAAATTAGGGTGTTTTTTGATGAGCCGCAGTATCGTTTCTTCTGAAACATCATATCCCGTGCGGTCTGAAAAATTATAAAGGAAAATATTACCGTGGATCTGCCCCATTACCTCATCGTAATACTGGAATACATTTTCCTGTGTACAGCCGCAATAGTATGGGCCGACAATGATGACGGCGTCAGCGCCGGCGTCAATGGCTGCGTTGGAAAGACTGATTGTTTCGGATTTTGCCATGCGCCCTGTACCGGCTAACACGAATCCTCTTTTATCAATGTATTTTACGGCATCGATTATCATGTCTTTGATTTCATCGTAGGTAAAGGCATAAAATTCGCCGGCACTGCCACCTACCAAAATTCCATCGATACCGGCACCTAAGATTCGATCATAGAATTGATGCATCTCTTCATAGTTCACTGTTCCATCTGAATTGACAGACGTTAAAATTGGACAAAAGTATTTACAATCCATTTTTACGCACCTCTTTTGTTCGTATATTCTAACTATAATTGTATATACTAACTACAACTTAACTGTACCACTTATGGATATACCTGTCAATTATTAGGCCCGTTATCGAAATAGTAATTGTGCATATGCTTTGCTTTATGTATGAGTATCTATAATAATAAAACAGCTAAAAAAACAGAACACATTCTAAGGGGTATTTCCTTTGAATGGGTCCTGTTTTTTAGCGTAATTCGAGTGCTTTTATATTGTCTATTGTTTTAAAGGGAACTGTTTTAGTTCTTGTTCAATCATCAGAGAGTGCTGCTTCAGCAATGAAACAATATCTTTGGTTTTCTCTGGCGTTGAACGGAAAATAGGAAGGCTGACACTTATAGCTGCCAGTATATCAGTGCCCCGTCGAATCGGGACAGCTAAACATTCGACCTCTATATGTGACTCTCCAATTTCATGGGCATATCCTTTTTCCCTTGCCATTTTCACCTGTGATAACAGCGTCTCTATATCGCGGGTCGTTTTTTCAGTGTAACGAGTTAATCCATCGGCATAGAGTTTACGAATTTCTTCTTCGCTTAATCCAGAAAGAAGCACTTTACCCAAAGCTGTTGCAGAAGCCGCTAATGTTTTTCCGACATATGATGTAATTCGGATGGCTTGATCTGGTTCTGTCTTTTCTATATATAAGACATCGGGGCCGTCTAAAATTCCCAGTTGACATATCTCGTCACATTGATTTACGATTTTTTGCATATATGGTCGAATAATTGACAGATAATTCAGAGAATGCTCATAGGCATTGCCCAGCTTAAAGCACTGTTGCCCGATTGTAATTGAAGCGTCATGTATTTGCAGATATCTTTCATGGATCAAAGTCATTACAATCGGATAAAGTGTCCCTTTCGCAATTCCCGTTTGGTTTGAAATGGCGGTCAGTGTCAAACCCTTATTATTTGCACAGACTGTTTCTAATATGTTCAATACTCGCAAGGTTGGATTGTGCAACTTAATATCTTTCATGATTCACCTACAGTTGAATATATAGCGATTTAAGGTTCATGATTTATTATCTCGTATGGCATCTTCATTGCCCTGAAGCAGGTAAACTAATGGTTGCCTATTTATCAATAATTCCGATTACCGTGATAGTTTTTTAAAGAGAGGTATAATGAATAAACGGCGAAGGAGGGGTAATGATGTAATATTTCTTTATATTGTAGCAGAGATGCTCTTTTTTGTACATTTTGGGATTCGGCATTAATTTCGCAGCCATTTCTGATAGAGACGACGTACTTTAGGTAATTAAACAAAGGTACCGGTTCTGCATGGTATACAGAACCGGTACCTTTGTCTTTTGTCGGTTATTCTGATTTGAAGACGGCTATATAGCCGTCTTTTGTTTCTTTTACGATTTGTTCGACTTCGTGACTTTCGTCAATCGTGAAGGTCAGGTCATGGGGACCTTCAAAGCGGACGCAGGTCCCGCATGACGCGCTTAGTGAGCGCGGGACCGGCATCATTCTTTTTTCGGTAATATTTTCGGGGAGGGAATTGATGAATCGAATGGCCCCGAAATGGGAGTAAAATAAAGCGACGTAGTACATGGCGTTCACTACTTCCGTGTGATTTTTAGGAGGAAATCGTCTCCTTGTTCGGTCGATTCTACGGCATATCCTTGGTGGGTGACGAAACGAGTGATGTTTTCAAGGGCAGCGTGGTTGTCTACCAGTACTTCACAAGTTTTGTCGTCCTGTTGTTGTTCTAAGGCCTTTTTTACCATAATAACCGGTTCCGGGCAGGAATAACCTCTGGCATCTATCATCATGTGGCTCACCTCAATTCATAGCTTTCTTTTGCGAATATGTGTTTACGACGGCAATGATTAAAACGACGATCAATCCGATGATAACCCCGTATTTTCCGTTCATGGTCGGACCGTTTCCGGAAGCTGCCAAGGCAAAATTATGGGCAAAGGCAGCCCCTGCCGCAAGGCCCAAGAAGGTAACGGCCGAATCGGTGTTGCCTTCGCCGGTTAAAATAAGCTGGCGCATAGGGCAGCCGCCGAGAAGAGCACAACCGAAACCGGCTAAGAGCATGCCTAAGAAGTTCCAAAGTCCGTCGGCATGGGCGATGGGTTGTCCTGTGAAGCCGGGATGGAAATTGCCGACAGCCAGATTTACGGCGAAGGCGGCAACTAAGAGTGCAATAAAGCCGAGTAATAATTTTGTTTCACGGAATAAGATGAAATCACGGATTCCGCCGACCATGCAAAAGCGGGTATACTGTGCTAAAGCGCCGACGATGAGACCGGCTCCCAACGAAATCCAAACGGCAGCATGCTTGGCCCCGGGGCCGCCGCCGGCTGGGGTAAAGAGGATAAAGGCCGGTGCAAGAATTAATAAGAGCAACATAATAATTTGAACAGCCGGCATAATGAAGCCGTCGAGCTTCGTTTGGGTATAAGTCCGTTTCAAAGAATACCCGCGATTTAAGAAAAATACACCGGCGCCGATTCCGCAGGCAAAACCGGCAAGGCCGACTAAGGCGTTCCAGTCCCCACCGGCAATACGCAGAATCATTCGGAAGGGGCATCCTAAAAACATCAGGCAGCCTATCATGACGAAAAATCCCAAAATGAAGCGGGTAACCGGAGACGAACCACCGCGGGAACCGTGTTCATGACGAATTAACGAGAGGATGAATGATCCCAGCAGCAGGCCGATGATTTCAGGGCGGATGTATTGGACGGCTCCAGCCCGGTGCAGCCCCAGTCCTCCGACGGTATCACGGATAAAGCAGGCGATACAAAAACCCATGTTGGCCGGGTTTCCGGCAACGACCAACAGACCTGCAATCAGCCCGATGATGAGTCCTGCAATGATGATGGCAATTTTTTCCCTTTCTAAACTCATTATCACTACCTCCTATAATTAAATTGACTTTTTATCAACAACCTAACAAATAAACAGCCGAGCTAATAATTAATTAGATTGTATCATGAAATTTAGAAAAAGTAAATTATTTCACATACGCATAAAGTTTGATTTCATTGACTCTTTTTTGAAGCTAAATTGACTATTATTGGCCTACAGAATCCATGGTATTCGGGTTGCGCATGAAATTTGAGGTGAGTATACTTATAGATAAATATACCAATATTATGCGCGGAGGATGATTATGGACGAGAAACGAGAAATCACCAGAAGAACTTTTTTAAAGTCGATGTTGGCTGTTACGGCGGCGGCTGTACTGCCAAAAGTATCTTTGGCAGATTCAGCTCTTTTTAATTCGAAGAGCCTTACCGTTTGGTCTTGCGGGGGCTTAGCCGAGACATTTACCGAAGTCAATGCGATGTATGAGAAAAAAAGAGGGGTCGATATTAATTACACCGGGGCCTTTGCCGGTGCCCTTGGCAAATCTTTACTTGGCGGCAGCGCTACAACGGATGTCTTTGCCGGCCGCGTTTTAAAATTGGCGCAATCCTTGAGAAAAACCGGGAAAATGGCATATTTCAAGCCGTTATGTTTTACAGAATATGTTATTGTAACGCCGGCCGACAATCCTGCCGGGATACAGACCATCGATGATTTGGCAAAACCGGGAGTGCGCATAATTCTGCCACTGGGGGCGTCACCTCCGGGCGGGGATGCCGTGGCTAATATTATCAAAAATGCAGGGATTGACCAGGCTGTACGAAGCAATATGCTGGAGAAAGAAAGCTGCGTCATCAAGATGATGCCTAAAGTCGTGAAAGGGACTTATGATGCCTCCATTGTTGAACGGCGTCTGACGACCATGCCGGCGTATGAAGGCAAAGTCCACATCGTTCCGATTGATGAGAAGTTTTTCCCGCCAGGACCGCGGACTTTCACCATCGGCGTTATGAATTCAGCACCGGATCGGGCTTTAGCCGACGACTATGTCAATTTTCTGTGCGATAAGGATGCACAGGATGCTTTTCAACGGCACGGGTTTATTCCGGCATATTCGCCGAAGGGAAAATTGCTTATTGAGAAGTTCGGAGTAAAGGACTGATAATATGAAACCATTGACAGAGAAGCTTTATACGATACCCGTTATTCGGAGAATTGTTCAATTGATCATGGTAGGCGGGCTTGGGAAATGGGCTTTTTACGGTATTTTTCGCTGTCCGTTTTTGGTCCCTTTCGTCAATTGCCAAAACTGTCCTATCCTAACTTGCTGGGGGCGTTTGACGGCATATTTTTATACGGCATGGTTGATCATTCCTATTTCAGCCGTTCTTATTGGACGTGCTTTTTGCGGGTGGGTTTGTCCGGTTGGTTTTGTAAATCAAGTGTTGGGAAAGGCGGCGATCTTTAAATTACGGTGCAATAAAGGCCTGATTCGTTTTGGGCAGTTGGGCATGGTAATTATGGTTGTAGCCTGTGCTTATATTTATTTTATTTTGGATAACCCGCGGATGATGGTTCCCATTCGGACCGGAGAGTTTTTTAATTCTATTTACTTAAGTTTCCAACACGCTTCACCATTTTGGCTGATTCGGACTATTCTTATTATTGCACTGATTGTTGGCAGCCTTATTGTTGCAAATGCATGGTGCCGATTTGTATGTCCTGCCGGTGGGCTGTTTGAAATCGTAAAGAAAATATCTGTTTTTGGAATTCGGAAATCTTCAGCCTGCGACAATTGTGATGCTTGCTTACATGTCTGTGAAATGGGAACCAGACCTGAAGAAATGAACTGTAATAATTGTGGTGACTGTCTGCATGTCTGCCATAATGATGCTATTTATTGGGGGAAGAAGAAACATGAGTAAACATCCTTGTTTTAACTATGGTGCTCATCGCACGTGGGGGCGCGTTCACTTGCCGGTGGCACCGCATTGTAACATTCAGTGCAATTTTTGTAACCGCAAGTACAGTTGTGTCAATGAATCTCGTCCCGGTGTTACCGATCGGGTATATACTCCGCAGGAGGCTCTTGCCTTTTTGCGAAAGGTTATGCAGACTCGGTCTGATATTTCTGTTGTAGGAATCGCCGGACCGGGAGATCCTCTTTGTGATGCTCAACAGACCTTAGAAACCTTTCAGCTCGTTCACGATGCTTATCCCGATTTAATGTTGTGCGTATCGACGAATGGATTAGCCCTGCCTGCGTATGTGAAGGATTTAGTCTCGGTCGGGGTGAGTCATTTGACGGTCACTGTAAATGCCGTTTCTCCGGAAATTGCCAGTAAGATATATGCTTTTGTCGGTGTAAACGGTCAAAAGTTGGAAGGGACTCTTGGAACCGGCTATTTATTGCGGGCACAAGATGAAGGCATTCGTATGGCGAAGGAGCTGAAGCTGACCGTCAAGGTAAATACGGTCGTTATTCCGGGGATTAATGAAGACCACGTTGCCGATATTGCTAGGAAATGCGCTTCCTGGAAGGTAGACATCATGAATTGTATTTCGATGATTCCTGTAGAAAATACGCCTTTTGAGACCGTGATTCCTTTAACCGCAGACAGGCATCGAAGTCTTCAGGATGAAGCGGAACGGTATGTGGCACAAATGCGGCACTGCTGCCGCTGCCGTGCTGATGCAGTCGGTAAACTGTGTGCGTCCAATGATTGATTTTGTATAAAGGGAGACTGTTATGGATACAATTTATATGGACAATGCCTGTACGTCATTTCCAAAACCTCCGTCCGTCGCGGCAGCTGTCTGTGATTTTATTGCCAATTACGGAGTCAATATCAACCGCGGTTCCTATGGCCCTGCCTATGAGATGGAAAATGTCGTATACCAGACGCGAGTAGCCTTGAGCCGCCTGTTTGGCTATTCCGATTGTAAAAATGTTATCTTTACGGCAAATATTACGACGAGTTTGAATATGGTTTTAAAAGGTCTGCTGCGGCCGGGAGATCACGTCCTGGTATCGTCGATGGAACACAATGCCGTCATGCGTCCTTTGGTTCAGTTAACAGGGGACGGTGTTTCTTTTGATCGAATTCCCTGTACGAAGCAAGGTGAGTTGTGCCTGAAAGAAGCGGAAGCGTTGGTTCGTCCCAATACGAAGGCGGTTATTATGACCCATGCTTCTAACGTCTGTGGAACGGTTATGCCTTTGACGGAAGTCGGAGATTTTTGTCGTCGTCACGGCCTTACGTTTATTGTCGACAGTGCTCAAACGGCCGGGGTTCTGCCGATTCATATGGAGGATATGCATATTGACGCCCTTTGCTTTACCGGACATAAGGGACTGCTGGGTCCTCAGGGAATCGGGGGCTTTATTGTCACCGACGAGTTAGCGGCCCGTATACAGCCTCTTATTAGCGGAGGAACGGGCAGTTTATCCCATAGTGAAGACGTTCCTGATTTTTTACCGGATAAGTTTGAAGCAGGAACGATGAACTTGCCGGGGATTATAGGACTTCATGCTTCCTTGAACTATTTGTTGGAGGAAGGCATTACGACAATTTATGAGAAGGAAATGGCCTTGACCCGCCGCTTTTTGGACGGTCTTAGCACGATTCCGGACCTGCTTGTTGCCGGTAAACAAGATACCGAGCAGCGAGTGGCCGTCGTTTCTGTATCCTCAAGCAGCAAGGACAATGCTCAGATTGCGTTTGAGCTGGAAAATCAATACGGCATCTTAACGCGGGTCGGCCTCCATTGTGCCCCGTGGGCGCATAAAACACTGACGACCTTTCCTACCGGGACGGTTCGCTTTTCGTTCAGCCACTACAATACCGAAGACGAGGTTGACAAGGCGATTGCCGCGCTACATGCTATTTGTGAATAGGAGGGACTGCGATGTTTGGATTGGGTGCACCGGAATTATTGCTTATTTTAGTCATTGCCTTAGTTGTTTTTGGGCCAGGAAAGCTGCCGACTATCGGGCATGCTTTGGGTAAGAGTCTGCATGAATTTAAGGATGCGGTGAATGCGGATGAGGCTCAGAAAACGGTTGAAGAGACAGCACAAACGACTGAAGCGCTTCCGCGTCAGAATGCTCAGGCCTCAGATAAAGTATGACCGTTACGGATCATTTGACAGAGCTTCGAGGGCGAATTATTAAATCGGTCATTGCCGTCGCTGTTGGAGTGGCTTTCTGCGCCTGGCAGATCGATGCTGTTGTCGCTTTTTTGACAAGTCCTGTCGAAAGACTGTATGTCATGAAACCGGCGGAAGCCTTTCTGATTTATATGAAAATCGCGTTATGGAGCGGTGTTATTGCTGCGTCTCCGGTCTTGTTTTATCAGCTATGGGCGTTTTTACTTCCGGCCTTTACCCGTCATGAAAAGAAAGGGCTGCTGCTGTTTGTCCCCTTGTCGACGATGTTGTTTTTAGGCGGGATTTCTTTTTCTTTCTTCATTGTTTTGCCGCAGGGGCTCCGCTTTTTCATGACTTTTGCGATGGAATCGGTACAACCCTTATGGTCGTTAGAAGGGTATTTAGATTTTGCAGTTCTCATGGTCATACCTTTTGGAATTATTTTCAATATACCCTTGGTCTTAATCGCGGCCGCTCAAATGGGGATTGTGTCATCGGTACAGTTGAAACGCGTCCGGAAATATATTATTGTGATATCTTTTGCGGCTGCAGCTGTTATCACGCCGACGACAGACATGGTTTCACAATCGTTATTGGCCATTCCCATGGTTCTTTTGTACGAAATGAGCCTTGCCTTTATCCGATATGGATTAAAAAAATAGCCTGACTATACAAAAAGCGCCTATCACAATTGTGATAGGCGCTTCTTTTGTATGGCGGGAAAGTGTGGGAATCGAACCCACCTGAGAAGCTACTAACCCCTCATGCTGGTTTTGAAGACCAGAGGGAACACCAGAACCCATCCCTCCCCAGGACACCTTTATTATATCACGGGCGATGGATGAATAATACGGGTATTCCATTGAATAATTATTGAATGCTTGACTCTTTATTGACCGGCGTCAATCGACATGATCCGCTTTGTTAAGGGAGCATATTGGGCATATTTTTCAGAAATTTCCTCTTCCGTATATTCATGATACGAGGGAAGCGTTTTTAATTGGTGAAATAAATTTAAAAAATTTTCATTTAAATCGGCATTCTCGATGAGATAGAAGGCATCTGCTTCCGGTTTGATATGCGTCGCGTTCTTTTTAAAAAAGGAGGTTTTATAATTTGAATAGAAGGACAGATTCTGAATTGATCCCGGAGAAGCGAATAGTAAGCCGATCTGTATTTTAGGATTGTTTTTTAAACAAGCCAGTATATTTTTCAAATGAGAAATTCGCTCTTGCGGGCTCAGCTTATATTGATACTGTGTCAGGTCAATACTTCCTGTTTCTAAATAGCGGATCAGCGAAGGACTGGGAATCATTAATTTTAAATCGGATTTATTGATGATTTCCTCCCAGGTAATGCGAAGGCGGTGGATGGACATGGCTTCTTTCGGCGGCAGCTGTTTACTGAGATTGTCAAATACTTCATTAGGCAGGAGGTATTCGATGCCGTTTGTCAGATAGAAGAAAAAGCGGGCTCGTTCATAAAACCAAGTTCGATAACCGAGGTCGGTTTTCCAAGGGGAACTCATCCCTTTTAAAATCGGTGTGGCAGCCAGTTTTTTTGATCGGAATCTTTTTGAAACGGTCTGGACGGCAATGGGGTCATCGATAGCGGTGCACAGTCCGAAGGCATTGTCCGGCTGCTGCGCGTATTGAATAATAAATTTATTATTCAGGATAATCAGATTATTTAAAAATATGTTTTCGTATTCGTATAAGGTGAAGTTGAAGCAGAGGTATTGATTTAAGGTATCGTAAAGGGCTTTTGTATAATGCCAATCTTCGGACAACTTCTTTTGATTTACACCGAGGGTTATTTTCAACGGAATCCCTTGGTCGGATGCCTCTTGTAAGCACGGCCAAAAACCGGCATCATAGAGCGCGCAAAAATCACCGAGAATCAGCAGTTCGGTACTGGAATCCTGACTTAACAACTGTTTTTTGAACCGTTCAGCGAATAGGTCTTTTATGTCTTTCGGATCGGTAAGGATTGCCGAATGAGGCGTTGTCGTTACGTCCGCCGTGCGGTGTCTATGAAGCGTATCGCGGTAGGCTGTGGAAAGATATTGGGCAATCGCAAACGGAATGTCGCTCTGAGACGTTGGGATTAGAAAATAGGCATAAAATTCATCCGTCATTTTTTTGGAAATAATTAAATCTGAAAAGTACTTTCCCATTTCAGTATTAATACGCTCAATGGTACGAGATGAAGGCAACTTTGTTCCGCTTTTCCACTTGCTGATATATGAAATATCATATCCCATGTACTGAGCTAATTCGGTTGAACTGGCTTCCGTAAAGGAAATCAATTTTTTTAACGCTGATGAATAGCTTGACGCATTTGATTTTTTCATGGTGCCTACCTCGGAGTATTTTTAAAAATCCATATAGACTTAACTTGCCAATAAAAGTATTTGATTAATGTGTTAAACATTATCATATAGGATAGTTCTTATTATATAAGGTTGTCTAACAAATGTCCATTTCTTACGGGATAAGAAATCAATGTTGAGGGTTGATTGTATAATGAATTCGGACATATAAAAAGAGACATAAACGGAGATCTCT
>ENA-ORUV01000173-ORUV01000173.1-human-gut-metagenome-genome-assembly--contig:-NODE-173-length-55293-cov-78.6241_pt1 | contig 55293 bp, 49 predicted proteins | sample MGYA00242089_ERZ509229 | MGnify/ENA primary metagenome ERZ509229 (study PRJEB26280, sample SAMEA2338805) | human gut metagenome | biome: human gut; feature: human-associated habitat; material: faeces...
ACGTTTGTATTTACATAAATTGACATTTTGTTTTCCTCCTGCGGAAAATCTTTTTTAAATGGGCTTTCCTGCCCGGATACTTAGTTAACGTCTTTATGTAATTTCTCTTTAGTGTTTTTTACTACTTTTCTTTAATTTCTATGTATCTTACTGAATTACAAAGATTTTAAAATTTGTTAAAAGTTATTGAAAGGAGCTTTTGAAGGCGAATTTAATAACAGGATGTAAATTACTGCGCTGTAGAACACAGCGCAGTTGAAGGATCGATCAAATATTAGCCGATGATCTGACGTAACATGCAACGTAAAGGCTCTGCAGCACCCCATAACAGCTGATCACCTACGGTGAATGCTGATACAAAGTTCTCGCCCATGTTCATCTTACGTAGACGGCCAATAGGTACATATAATGAACCTGATACCTTAGCTGGAGTTAATTCCTTTAAGGTTACTTCCTTATGGTTAGGTATTACACGTACCCAATCGTTCTGTGAAGCAATTTCTTTTTCGATGTCAGCAATTGACATATTCTGCTTTAACTTAATGGTTAAAGCCTGGCTATGGCAACGCATAGAGCTGATACGTACACAGTTACCATCGATAGGTAGTGTACCTGGAGCATAACCTAGGATCTTGTTGGCTTCAGCCTGGCTCTTCCACTCTTCACGGCTCTGACCGTTATCTAACTCTTTATCAATCCATGGTAGAGCAGAACCTGCTAAAGGAGCACCAAAGTTCTGTGTTGGGAATGAAGCATCATTCATCTTTGCGCGAACTTTTCTTTCAATATCTAGAATTGAACTATGAGGATCTGCAAGTTCAGAATTTACGCAATCATATAATGCGCCCATCTGACATAACAGCTCACGCATGTTTTTAGCACCGGCACCAGAAGCTGCCTGATAAGTCTGTGTAGAAATCCACTCAACATTACCAGTCTTGATTAAACCTGCTAAAGCAATTAACAGTAAGCTTACAGTGCAGTTACCGCCAATGTATGACTTGATGCCATCATTTAATGCTTTATCTAAAACATCGTGGTTTACAGGATCTAAGATGATCTTAGTATCATTTTCCATACGCAGTGTTGATGCTGCATCGATCCAGTATCCATTCCAACCTGACTGACGCAAGGCTTTATACATCTTAGTTGTGTAATCGCCACCCTGTGCAGTAATGATGATGTCCATTGCTTTCAATGCATCTAAATTGTATGCATCCTGTAGCACACCATAATCTTTACCGTTGAATGATGGAGCTTTCTGACCTGCCTGTGATGTTGAGAAGAACACAGCATCAATCAGAGCAAAATCATTCTCCTGCTGCATACGCTCCATTAAAACAGAGCCAACCATTCCACGCCAGCCGATTAAACCAACTTTTTGCATTATATCCTCACAAAATTGCAAAATTTTAAAAATTCATTTCAATCAATCTTATTTATCGCAGTGCGAAACAACAAATTCTCTGCTAAAAGAATCGTCGTCAGACTTTAAGAGTACTGATATTCTTCTGCCTTTTTTTATCATATCGGAAAAAAGCGGAATTTTACAGAAATTTGAAGATGCACTCTGAATGTACACATTAAGTGCACTATCAAGATCTTTTATTTCCTGAAATGATTCTTTTGACTTTATTACTTCAAGATTTAAAGAATTGTCATCTAAGGACACCTTTTGTAAGGTGGTGTAAGAATCAAGCTTTATGGGTAGTTTAGCTTGAAGTGCAGAAACAGAAAGTTCTTCGTCACTGCGAGTATACACGTTGTAAGCATAGTAGCCTGCGAACGCCACTATTATAATAAGAAATAGCTTAAAGTTTTTACTAATTTTTGCTAATACTGCTTTTTTTTCATTATTCATACGATTTACGTGTTGCATAGCCTTTTCATAAAAGAGGCTCTCATCAACTTTATTACCTGCTTTGCTACCTATGTGAATATCTTTAAATGATTTGTATTTTTGAAGATCTATATTATGAATTTCTCCTTTCTCTATATAAGATCGAGAATTCTCGTTAATCTCATCTTGTGAGTTTGAATTATAATCTGAAAGCTTTTTATCCTCTGACATTCTTTCATTTTCAAACTCTTCTTCAAGATCTTTTAGTCTCTCTTTTACATCATTTGGTAGAAATCTAACTTTTAAAGGTTTGGAGATTGGTTTTGTGCCATAAAGACGTCTTACATGATCTAAAGCCTCATAAATTAATGATGGACCTGCTAGATTCTCATAAGGATTTTCTTTTTTATGCTGCTCTTTATTTGATTCATCATCTACTAAAGCATCACTATCTTTTAAGGTATCTTTTGAAGATAAAGAATCTCTACAAGTACTATGTAAATCAGAGTTATTATTCTGAACAAAATCCTTTATAAGATCTTTTTGCTCATCTTGGTTAAGTTGTCTTTTTATTTTCATGACTTTATTTAACTACTAACAGTATCTTCAAGCTTTACACTAGATAACGTTGATTACAAAGGTAAGTTACTTTTAGGAAAGTGCTCTTAAAAAGAAATATATATTGCTCCATGAGCTCAAACATGAAATTTTTTAACGTAAACAAGTATCGACGTCTATCGAAAACATATTTGAGCAAATTTTCAAACGCTCTCTCAAGACAAACTTGGCAACATTTGTCTTGAAGAACTATAAGCAAATAATATGTTATGAGTTTTTAGTTTCTATAATCTTACAGGCAACTGCACAGTTCTTTCCTGAAAAGGCTATACCGTAGGCATAGATTGAAGATATATCTTCATTCTCAAAATATGGCTTTGCATAATTCTTATCTTCAATTTGAGCTAGAGCCTCTCTTGCTTTTGCGTTCTTACTTTCAGTAGCAGAGCAAGTCTTAATCTCAATGATTACAACCTTATCTTCACGTTTACTCTTAAAGACAATATCTGCATAACCATCACCAGATTCATAGTTAGAATGGTATTCAGAGAAGAAGTTTACAGAGCAGTTTGAGAACAAACCGTTCAAATATCCTTGGTAGTAGTTCTCATGAGGTGCCTTAGTTGCATTATCTCTAATAGAGATATAGCTTTGTAACAGGTTATAGATAGTATCAGATGCAATCTCAGCCTTTCCTTCAAAGAGGTTATTAGCTAAAGTATCAGCAACACTGTTAGGTGCAATCTTTGTATTAAATCTGTTTTGAATGTTGTGTTCAAAACACTCAAATATCTCTAGGTTAGGTATTTTTACAAAGATATCTTTATTGTTTTCTTTTGCTAAATCTTCTTTTTTAGTCTGTTCCCAATCTACTGTCAGATAACCAGTATGGAGAAGCAACGACCAGAAATCATCAGATTTATGCTCTGACAAAGTGTCATAGTTCATGGAATCGTTTAATTGAAAACTAATAGATTTACCATTAACTAAGTTCTGCATCTTTTGGTTGTCATTGTCTGTAAGATAACTTAGATACTCTCCTAAGGCACTGTCAGATGAGCTTTTATCCCAGTAGTTGCCAGGTTTAATGTCATCTGTGTTACCTGTTTGTTTTAGGTTAAAGTTGTCATCTATGAAATTTAAAACATCCCATGGACAGAACATCTCTTTGTCATAGAACTTGTAACCGTCGTAGTAATTTTTTACGGTTTGTGAAAAATCATCAAGTTCATAGTCTTTTAAGATTTTTTGTATTTCATCTTTGGTAAAACCAATCATTCCAGTGTACTTATCTATTTTACTGGTAACAGTATTTACCTTAAGGTTGTTCACACCTGTAAAGATGCTGTTCTTAGCTACCTTTAAACATCCTGTGATTACTACCTTACTTATAATTGAAGTATCCTTTTCAGGATCTCTTTGAGGATCTTTTAAGAAACCTAAGAAAGAGGACATTAAAGTTACCATATCTTTATGGTAGCCATGCTCTTGAGCTTTAGCTAAAGGTACATCATATTCATCAATTAAGATATAAACCTGTTTGTTAAAGTGCTTATAGAGCATTGATGCTAAAGATGCCATTGCTGAGGTTGCATAAGACTGAGCTTCTTCATCTGCTCGTTTCAGATACATCTCGTCATATAGCAAATCAAACTTAGCTTTTTCTTTATCATTTAAGTTCGGACTGTCTTTTAAGAAGCTAAATTCATTTGCTTTAGCTGAAACAACCTCAGCTAGTTTTAAGTAGGCTGCTTTAAAGTTTTTTCCTTTAACATCTTTTAAGGAAATGGAGATAACAGGAAATTGTCCCATGTACTTTTTACAGAACTTTTTGTCCTCTAATATCTTGGTATCTTTAAAGTAGTTTAGATGTTTAGTTATGTTTCCAGGCTCATTAGCACTTATCTTTAAGAAAGATTCAAACATATTCATGAGCAAGGTCTTACCAAAACGTCTGGGTCTTGTTAAGAGCAAAACAGTAGTACCATTGATTAAAGACTTATCATCTACTGCTTCATCTTCAGAGAATACAGTCTTTAAGTATGGAGTCTTATCTACGTAGTAACGATTCTTTTCTCTAATCTCAGCGAAGGTATCACCGGTTACTGGTAAGGCTAAGAATGTTTTTTTTCTCATGTTTAAATCCTGTTTTCAATGTCATATCTAATTATACATTACCTTTTTTAAGTCACTTTTAATTCAATTACATTTATTGAAGTTTTTAACGCTATTTATGGCAATTTTTATTGTTTGTAAGCCTTTTCCAAAAGGTTTATTAAATCTTGTGTGAATAATGCCATTACTTGTCTTGAAGTTATGGTCATTGTGTTATCATTACCCGTTAATAAAATTCAGTCTTTTACATAATTTTTGGGATTTGATATGACTACTATTGTTGGTAAGGATGCACCTTTAGAACAGAGTATTACCCACTTTCAGGAAATATTCAAAAAGTTAAAAATCGTTGTTAGAGAAAGTAACTGGCTTAATCCTTTAAATGATGTTTACTCTGTACATTTAGACATTGAGTCATGTCCATGCATCTATTCAAATGGTAAAGGTTCATCAAGACTTGCCGCCAGAGCTTCAGCATATGGAGAGCTCTTTGAACGCTTATCAACCCATATGTCATTTTCAGACTATTATTTAGGTTTAGATAACTCAAATGCTCCTTATGTTCATTTCAAAGACGAAAAATGGACTGTCATCGATCAGAATGATCCGCAAATTCCAAGCGATGTATTAAACTCATCCTTACGAAAGTTCTACTCAGAAGGTACTGATTTAAATCTTGAGGATCTAGTGGACTTACAGTCATCAGCGTTCTCACGTGGTGTCTGCTCTATTCCATTTACTAATGCAAGAAACGGTGAAGTAGTTTACTTTCCTGTAAACCTCTTAGATAACTTGTACGGTTCTAACGGTATGTCTGAAGGCAATACCGAATATGAAGCACTTGTACAGGGACTTTCTGAAATCATCGAGCGTTATGTAAAAAAGGAAATTATTAAAAGAGGTTTAGCTCTTCCTGTAATTCCTGATGAGATCTTACAAAAATATGAAAAGTCATATAACTCATTAAAGACCTTACAAGGCGATAACTTAAAAGTTATTGCTTATGATGCCTCTTTAGGTGGTAAGTTTCCTGTAGTCTGTGTGGTTTTATTCAATCAGAGTAACGGTACTTGCTTTGCCTCATTTGGTGCCCATCCTATTTTTGAGGTTGCGCTAGACCGAACCATTACAGAGTTAATGCAGGGTCGCACCTTCAGTGATTTAGACAACTTTGATGAGCCTGATTTTGATTTAGAGAGAACATCTGACATCGTAAATCTAGAGAGTCACTTTGTAGATTCAACAGGTATTCTGCCAATGCAGATGTTCAGAAAGATCCCTGACTATAAGTTTGTAGCCTGGGATTTTTCAGGTAACACTCAAGAACAGTACAAAGCTCTGCGCTACATGATTGCAAAATTAGGTTTTGATATTTATGTACACTCATACAATGAACTAGGTGTATGCGTCTACAGAACCATCGTTCCAGGTATGTCTGAAATCTACCCTGTTGATGATCTTGTATACAACAATACCAACAGTGGTATTGATTTTCAGGATGCTCTTCTTTCCTTACCAGGTTCTGAAGAGACCGTTGAGACTTATGCAGACTATCTTGATGAACTTGAAAGTGAAGATATCGATAACGATGTCTTAGTTTGCCAGCTGTTAGGTATTCTGCCTGATCCTAAATCAAAGTGGGCAAGTTTAAGAATGGGTGAATTAAGATGCTTAATCGCACTTGCAGCAAAGGTTTACCCTTCAGCTTTAACCTACGCAATTTGGACTGTAAGATACAATCAAAATGACTTTTCACTAGATAAGTTATCTTTCTATCAATGCTTGATTAAAGTTTTACAGTGCAAGACTGAAGGTTCTTTAAATGAAGAGGATTACCTAGAAGGCTTTGAGCTATTATATGGTAAAAAGACTCTTCAGAATGTCTTAGATCATGTAAATGGTAATGCTCGCTTTAATGGGCTTACAGCTTCAGATTTAAATCTAAAAGGATTTAAATCTCATCAGGAGTTAATCAGGATCTATAACATCATTAAAGATGCTCAGGAAAAGGATCTTAAAAATGATGTTCCTTTAGAAAACAAAGACGCTAAAGATAACGTAGAAGAATAAAGAAGTTAACCATGAAAAAACATAATTTAATGAAGCTGTTTACAGTCGTAACTACAGCCACAATGTTAACTCTTTTAAATGCATGTTCTACAACTAGCTCAAATGAGGAGTTTGCAAAACTCTCAAGACAAGAGCAATTAGCTCAATTAAACAATATCAGTGAGCTAGAAGAGAACGGTAAGATTGCTTTAATCTCTCGTTATAAAAAAGCAAGATTTGCAGTTAACTGTACATATCATTACAAAAAGAATTACTTCTCATTAGAGTTTACTGGTCCCATGGGTATGCAGTATGCCATGTTAGAGGTTTATGCTAACGGCACTACCTTCTTAAAAGCTCAAGGTAAAGTTAACAAAGGTGACAGTGCAAGAGATCTGTTAAAGACTCAGTTTGGACTTGATATTCCTGTTGAGGATCTACCTGCTATCATGGTAGGTGCTCCTAAAGGTGAGCTTACCTATGATGAGCAAGGCTTTGTAAAAACTGCTAAACAGGGTGAAGAATACCTTGTAACCTACAAGCAGTATCAGGCTCAAAGAAGAGGTTTACCACTGCCTACTAATTTTGAGATCCTAACTCCATTTACTCAGGTAAAAGTAAACATCAATAACGTCTTAAGGCTCAATTAACCATGAAATTAGAAGTCACTAGTCCTTGTAAGTTAAACCTGTTTTTATACATTACAGGTAAAAGACCTGACGGTTACCACAATCTGCAGACACTGTTTGTGATCTTAGATCATGGTGACAAGATGACCTTTGAAACTAGTGATAAAAATGATGAGGTAAAACTGCTTACAGACTTTGGTTTTCCTGTTGAGAAAAACTTAATCTATAAAGCGGCTATGCTTTTAAAACAGGAAACTCATTGTAAAAAAGGAGTGAATATTTCTATTGATAAAGTACTGCCTCAAGGCGGTGGTTTAGGTGGAGGTTCTGGCAATGCAGCTACTACCCTCTCTGTCTTAAACAAGTTATGGGATTTAAACTTATCTGAGGATAAGTTAATAGAACTAGGTGCTTCTTTAGGTGCTGACGTACCTATCTTTGTTAAAGGTACAACTTGTTTTGCTCAAGGTATTGGTGAAATTCTAGAACCAGTAAATGTAGAGAATAAGTACTACTTAGTTGCAACACCTGATTGCTCTGTACCTACTAGGGTTTTATTTGCATCAGACAAATTAAAAAAGGATTCCCCTGTAAGAACTTTTGATGAGCTATTGCATTCAAGATTTGATAACTGCTTTACACCTGTAGTTGTAAATGAATATTCACAGGTTAAAGAGTTATTAGATACCCTATCAGAGTTTGGTACAGCTTCAATGTCAGGTAGCGGTTCATCCTGTTTTGTTGCTTTTGACAGTTATGATCACGCAAAGTGTGCACAAATGAAAATTGATAAGCTGAATATAAAAAGTTTTATTGCCAAATCTGTAAGTAAATCTCCTGTTCTTTCAAAGCTTGAAAGCTTATAAATACTTAAGACTTGCGTAGTCTTTACTATGCAAGTTTTACTGTTTCTTCATTGCAACATATCCGCAAAAAGCTAAATTATCCCTTTATCGATGTGATTAAAAGTTTTAAAATACGCCTAGCTTTAAGATGCTCTTAAAGCTCAATTTCTTTTTATGTCAAATCAATCAGGATCACTCATCTTATGGCTGATATGAAGCTGTTTGCCGGAAATGCAACACCGGACTTAGCTAAAAAAATCGCTGACCGTCTATACACTAGACTTGGCAATGCAACTGTTGACCGTTTTTCTGATGGAGAAGTTCACGTACAGATCAATGAGAACGTACGTGGTTGCGATATCTTCGTCATCCAGTCTACCTGTGCACCTACAAATGACAACTTAATGGAGCTTATCGTTATGATAGATGCTCTACGTCGTGCATCTGCAGGTCGTATTACCGCTGTAATTCCTTACTTCGGTTATGCTCGTCAGGACAGACGTCTTCGTTCAGCTCGTGTACCTATCACTGCTAAGGTAGTAGCTGACTTCTTATCATCAGTTGGTGTTGACCGTGTATTAACAGTTGATCTTCATGCTGAGCAGATCCAGGGCTTCTTTGATGTACCTGTAGATAACTGTTTCTCAAGCCAGATCTTCGTTGAAGACATGTTAACTTTAAACTTAAAGAACCCTTGCGTTGTATCACCAGATATGGGAGGTGTGGTTCGTGCACGTGCAATTGCTAAGTTATTAAATAACGCAGACATTGCAATCATTGATAAGCGTCGTCCACGTCCTAACGTATCTGAGGTTATGAACCTAATCGGTGAGGTAAAGGACAGAGATTGTATTATCGTTGATGACATCATCGATACTGGTGGAACCTTATGCAAGGCAGCAGCAGCTCTAAAAGAGCGTGGTGCTAAAACTGTTACCGCTTATGGCACTCACGCTGTACTGTCAGGAGATGCTTATAAGAACGTATCAGAGTCTGCATTAGATCATTTAGTAGTATCTGACTCAGTTCCAGCTCGTGACAACTTCAAGAAGTTAAAGAGCTTCCGTCAGTTAACTCTAGCTCCTATGTTAGCTGAAGCAATTCGTCGTATTAACAACGAAGAGTCAATCTCAGCAATGTTCGAGCAGAACTAATCTAAAAGATTAGTTTACCTTTAGGGCCTTACTTTTTAGTCAGGTCCTAAAAATAACAAATCCTCCTAAACTTTTGCTTGAGAGGATTATTTTTTGATTATCTAAACTATCTTTTCAAGCTAATCGTTGAATGCCTGATCAAGATCAGCAATCAGGTCATCAACGTGCTCAGTACCGATTGATAATCTGATGGTGTTGTTCTTAATACCTGCTGCCAATAACTCTTCTTCAGTCAACTGTGAGTGTGTTGTTGTAGCTGGGTGAATTACCAAGCTCTTAACATCAGCAACGTTAGCTAGTAATGAGAAGATCTTTAAGTTATCAATGAACTTGAAGGCTTCTTTTACGCCACCTTTAATCTCAAAGGTAAAGATTGAAGCGCCACCGTTAGGGAAATACCTCTCATATAAAGCATGATCAGGATGATCCTTTAATGATGGATGATTTACCTTCTCAACCTTAGGATGCTTTGATAAGTACTCAATAACTTTCTTGGTATTGTAGATGTGACGGTCTAATCTTAAAGATAAGGTCTCAACACCTTGTAACAGTAAGAAAGCGTTGAATGGAGAAATAGTAGCACCAGTATCTCTTAACAGGATTGCTCTAATGAAGGTTACAAAAGCAGCAGGACCTACAGCATCAGCAAATGAAATACCATGATAGCTTGGGTTTGGAGCTGCAATACCAGGGAATTTACCGCTCTTCTTCCAATCATATTTACCTGAATCAACGATGATGCCGCCTAAGGTTGTACCGTGACCGCCGATAAACTTGGTTGCTGAGTGAACTACGATATCAGCACCATGTTCAATTGGGCGAATTAAGTATGGGGTACCGAAGGTATTATCTACAACTAATGGTAAGTTGTGCTTGTGAGCGATAGCTGCGATTGCATCGATATCAGGAATATCACTGTTTGGGTTTCCTAAGGTCTCGATGTAGATAGCTCTAGTGTTTTCCTGAATTGCACCTTCAACAGAGCTTAAGTCATGAACATCAACGAAGTTAGTGGTGATACCTAAACCTGGTAGAGTGTGCTCTAATAAGTTAGCACTACCACCGTAAATGGTCTTCTGAGCAACGATATGGCCACCGTTTGCAGCTAAAGCTTCAATTGTGTATGAAATTGCTGCTGCACCAGATGCTACTGCTAGGGCTGCAACACCACCTTCTAGAGCTGCGATTCTCTTTTCTAAAACATCCTGAGTTGAATTGGTTAAACGACCGTAGATGTTACCAGCATCACGTAAACCGAAACGATCAGCTGCATGCTGTGAGTTGTGGAATACGTATGAAGTAGTCTGGTAAATAGGCACTGCTCTTGAATCAGTTGCTGGATCTGCCTGTTCCTGGCCTACGTGTAACTGTAAAGTTTCAAACTTGTATGTCATTTTCTGTTCCTCTTTTTATTTACTAAAACTTGAAGTGCTAGAACTAGATTTTTTATCTTTATCTAGCTTTAAAACTAATAAAAACCTTGAAGAAGTCGTTGTTTATAATTCCTATCGACTTTCTATGTTTTAAATACTAATCGTCGGAAAATGAGATATCAACAAAAAACATATACTATATAATGATGTTAAACGATAGCCTTAGGCTATAAGAATATTGACCAACTTTTGGACATAAAAAAACTCCCTTTAGTTTAGTAAAGAGAGTCCTTATTTTGTGATAATTAAATTATACAGTTACAACTGTTTTAGAATTTCAACTAAAAGCTCTGCTCTAGGTTCAACTGAGGTTAAATCAAGCCATTCACGAGTGGTGTGACATTCACCTCCGCGTCCACCAAAAGTATCCAGTACAGGAGTACCTGTGCTACTGATGTGATTACCATCAGACACACCCCCAGATCTTATAAATTTTGGGGTGATGCTGAATTTTGTTAATGCTTTAGTTACGATTTCTTTTAATTTAGCAGTCTTTTCTGTTACCACCATGGCTGGATTTACAAGCAAAATCTTAAAGCTTGCTTGAATATCCTGACCAAAAGGTATTTCAAATTCATGCTTAAATTTAGCTAAGAAGTCTTCCCACTGATCATTATTCCAGAATCGGACATCGATTCTGGCATAGCAGTCTTCAGCGATAGCATTAGCAATGGTACCGCCTTTTAATACACCAAAGTTTACAGTGACATTCTCGTTAGCCAGAGCATTAATTCTTTGAATACAGTTTGCCATAGCGTTAATAGCAGAACGACCTTTCTCAGGACAGAAGCCAGCATGAGCTCCCCTGCCCTTTAAAAAGATATCAATATGAGAAATACCCTTACGAGCTTCCGTAAAGTTATCAATCTCCTCACTGCCTTCAAAGATAAGAGCATAGTCAGACTTTTTAGCAATGCTGTCTATAAACTCTGATGAATGTGTAGAGCCTGTCTCCTCATCAGGGTTTAAGACTACAGCTACCTTTTTACCTTCTAAAGTACCATTTACAAGAGCCTTAGTAAGTCCCCACAAAATGATAAGATCACCATCTTTCATGTCGGCTACACCAGGACCATATGCTAAATTAACCTCTCGTTTAAATGGTCTTTCTTCTGCAGTACCATGAGCAAATACCGTATCAATGTGACCAGAGAGTAGCAGATCATAATGCTCTGCGTTTTTATCATTTGTTGCAAAAACACCATGTCCTACTACATCATCAAAGGAAACTTCCTCTGCATAAAAGCCTATATCAGAAAACCACTGTACAAACTGCTTGGCAACTTTGGTTACACCTTGTGTATCTGTAGTACCTGAATCAATATTCACAACAGTTTCAAGTTTCTTTACATAATCCTCAAGATTTTCAATTGCATTTACTAAGCTCTTGCTCATAAAACCTTCTTAAAAATCAAAATGCTCTAGTTTAAAAGTGTATTTTTGAAGTTTCTCTTCATCAATATCATAGCCTATACCCTCGCGCTCAGGGATTGTGATAAAGGAGTCTTTACCAATTTCAATCTGAGGCTTGATAATGTCATCTGAAAGATAGCAGGTCGATGACATGATGTCATTTGAGTAGCGGTAGTTCTCAAGCGATGCTATTGCAAGGTTATGAGCCTGACCGATACCAGACTCTAACATAGAACCACACCATACACCTACTCCATGCTCTTTAGCATAATCATGAATTGCTTTAGCATTAGCTAAACCACCTACACGGGAGACCTTAATGTTAATAATCTTTAAAGCACCGATGTCTATTGCCTGTCTTGCGTCATCTAATGAATCAATACTCTCATCAAGGCAGATAGGAGTTTTCAGTTTCTTTTGCAACGCAGCATGATCAATGATGTCTTCACAACCTAGAGGTTGCTCAATTAAAGCTAAATCGTAGTTATCTAACTTTTCAAAGAGATCGATATCATCAAGGGTATAAGCTGAGTTTGCATCAACTTGCAACTCAATCTCAGGAAATTCATTACGTACAGCTTTTATGTATTCAAGATCGAAGCCAGGCTTTATCTTAACCTTGATTCGGCGGTAGCCATTTTTCTGATAGCTCTTAATGGTATCGATTAACTCTTGAGGTGTATTTTTAATACCAATACTGATACCACCTTCAATTCTGTTCTTATTGCCACCTAATAACTGATACAGAGGCTTATGAACAGACTTTGCATAAGCATCAAAGATAGCAGTTTCTATGGCAGAGCGGGCAAAGTAATTTCTACGAACGCTTTTAAAGACCTTAGCTACATCAAAAGGATCATCTACTGTCTTTAAGTTCCGTTTTAAAAGAGGTAATAAAAACTCTTTTAAAACTAATTCACCTGAAGCTACAGTCTCTTCGTTGTAGATTGGCAGAGATAAAGCAGGATCATCTCCATAACCTGTAGCAGAATTGGTATGAACCTCTACAATTAACAGATCTTTATCTGTAATGGAACCAAAGCTTGGAGTAAAAGGCTCATTTAAAGGTATCTTGATACGTCTTAAAGTAACTGATTCAATCTTCATAAGTTCCTCCAAAAAAGGCAACTGACGTTGCCTTTTTTACTTACTGTTTTACATCATCAAGTGATACTTGAGTTTAAGACTAGAAAACAGGGATATAACCACCATCGTAAGCATCTAGAATTGCCTTTTTAACCTCAGGGGTTAAGAATCTCTTAACGATAGTCTGATATACAGGATTATCCTTATCCTGTTCACGCGCTACGATAACGTTGATGTATGGATTGTCTTTATCCTGAACATTCTCATTAAAGATAGCATCAGATGGCTTTAGACCTGCTGAGAATGCGTTACCGCCATTGATGGCAGCAGCTGCAATATCAGGTAAGATGTTAAAGAGCACACCTGATTCAGCTTCACGGATTTCAATCTTTACGTTGTACTTGGTAATATCGGCTTTGGTTGGAACATAACCTTTAGCAGGATCAACCTCTATTAAACCAGCTGACTCTAAAAGTTTTAGAGCACGACCACCGTTAGTTAAATCTGAAGGAATACCAATAATGTCACCATCTTTGATATCTTTTACTGATTTAATCTTGTCTTTGTTGTTATAAAGACGGATAGGAGCGATAAAGGTCTTGCACAATGGCACAATCTTGTAGCCATTTTTATCAATATCATTGTTTAGATATGCTTCATGCTCGAATGCGTTTAAATCAATCTCACCATCATTTAAAGCACGGTTAGGAGTTGCATAGTCTGAGTACTTAACTAAGGTTACGTGAATTTTATCCTGCTTTAAAAGCTCATTTACTGTATCCCAGTGAGCATTGTAATCACCTACAACACCTACTTTAACCTCTTTAAAACCTTCAGGTACATCATTTGACTCAAACCAGCCTGCGTGAGCTACAGTAGCAGCTGTTGCTAAAACTAATGCTGATGTCTTTAAAAACTTTGAAATGATCTTCATAAAATTACCTCTTGTTTATAAAATTCTGTACGTTTTTTTGTTCATTAATTTTGTATGTCATTTCATACATCTGTCTACTTACATAAATTACTATTTTTATACACGCTGTCAACTAATATTTAATATTTTTTCTTTATATTTCATTAAGTTATAACCAGTTATAAAAATTAACTATATGTCATAAGCATTGATTAAATGGTAGAATTGTAAAAAAGAAAATTCAAAACATTAATCACCATAAATTTACTTATCTAAATTCAATTGATTAGATAAGTAAACTTGGTTTAGAGCCTTATTTATAGGCATAACTTAGGAACAACATGATAAGACTTGAAAATATCAGTAAAGATTTTGTCGTTGATGGAAAGACTGTACATGCTGTAAAAGATGTAACCATTGAAATTGATAAAGGACAGATCTTTGGAATTATAGGTTTCTCAGGAGCAGGTAAATCTACCTTAGTGCGTTGTATTAACTTACTAGAAAGACCAACCTCTGGTAAAGTCTTTTTAGAAGACACAGAGCTTACAGCTCTGCCTTATAAAAAGTTAAGAGAAGCAAGACAAAAAATTGGCATGATCTTTCAGAGTTTCAACCTCATGCCTTCAAGAACAGTTTATGAGAATATTGAGTTACCTTTAAAACATAATGGTTACCCAAAGGATAAGAGAAAACAGAGAATTGAAGAGCTACTCTCTTTAGTAGAACTCTCTGACAAGGGCAACAACTACCCATCTCAATTATCAGGAGGTCAGAAGCAGCGTGTAGCAATTGCAAGAGCCTTAGCAGGAGATCCTAAAGTTTTACTCTGTGATGAGGCAACCTCAGCATTGGATCCTAAAACTACTTCACAGATCTTAGCTTTATTAAAGAAGCTCAATCAGGAACTTAAACTTACCATTGTCATCATTACTCATCAGATGTCTGTGGTAAAAGATATCTGTGATAGAGCAGCTGTCATGGAGCAAGGTGAAGTTATCGAACAAGGCTATGTTTATGATCTGTTCTCAAATCCAAAGACTAAGCTTACCAAGTCCTTTATGGACACAGCCAATAACTTTGGCTCATTCTTTGACATTCTAGATGAGAAAGGCTCTTTAGCAGATGTTTCAGATGGCACTCATATTTACCTTTTAACCTATACTGGTGATGTTGCAGGTAAGGCTTTAATGAGTGAGATCTACAAGAAATTTACGGTTGAATCTAACATTCTTTACGGCAATATTGATTACATCAAAGGTAAGCCTTTAGGAAAATTAGCTGTAAACCTTACAGGCGATAAGGACAAAATTGAAGAAGCTGTAGAGTATATTAAAAACTCAGGTGTGCAACTGGAGGTATTAAAATGATTGAGAATTTAGTAATGACTTTAATGCCTAATTTTAAGCGACTCTCAGGTGAGTTCTTGCACTGCCTGCATGACACTTTTGTCATGATTGGAGTTTCAGGTACGATTGCCTGGTTCTTAGGTGTAATTTTAGGCATTATTTTAGTTACAACTAAAAAGAACGGTATTTTAGATAATAAGATTGTCTTTACTATAGCAAATAAAGTCATTGATATCTTACGTTCAATTCCTTTTATTATCCTGATGGTGCTTCTAATTCCCCTCTCAAGATTCATTGTAGGCACAGGTTCTGGTCTTCAGGGATCATTTGTAGCTTTAGTATTCGGTACAGTACCATTCTTTGCTAGACAAATTGAATCAGTACTCTCTGATGTGGATAAAGGTCTTATTGAAGCCGCTGACGCTATGGGCTTTTCAAAACTAGAGATCATCTTTTCAGTATATTTAAAAGAAAGTATCCCTGGAATTACCAGAGTAACCATGATCACCTTTGTAAGCTTTATCGGTATTACCGCTATTGCAGGTGCCATCGGTGCTGGTGGTATTGGTGACTTTGCAGTACGCTACGGTTATCAGATGGGATACAGAGATATGATTTGGCTTACCGTAATTGTAATTTTAATTATGATAAGTATCTTCCAGTTTACAGGTAATCTTATCATTAAAAAGACTACTCACTAAGTAGTTCTCTCAAGCCTTGCTTACTCTGTACTGATTTAATCAGTACATACTCTCTCACAAAAATAAAAGCTCATCGACTTTCGTCTTGAGCTTTTATTTTTATAAGACAGATTTTGAAAAGCAAAGTTAAAAAGGAGCTTCAAAAAAAAGAGCTTTGAAAGAGTGTTGTTACTCTTCTTGCTGACCTTTAATGATATTTAAAGCACAGCACACAGCATCAGTCCATGCCATAGCATGAGAGATGTAACCATATAAACGATCTTTTACTAAAACTAAACCTGCGTTATTAGCTACATCCATAGCATCGTTAATTCTGTGTTCAAACAGTAGCATTAAAATTCTGATAATACTGCCTAACTGACCACCGCCATTGGTATAGCAAGAAGCTACTGCATCTAAAGGAAACTCTGCAAAGGTAGCTTCCTCTGTATCATGTAAAAAGACATGCGCAAAGCGTAAGAAGCCTGCGATAAAGGCCTGAGGAGCGGTAATATCATCACAGATATCCTGAGCCATCAAATCTACAATTTTGGCAAAGTTCAATGCCTGTATAAATGGCTCATAGTTTATAAACTCTGATGAGAATGGGATCTTCTTTTGCTCATAGGTCTGCTTTTCTGTAAGTGTAAAGAGATTGTAACCTACAGAGATAGCAAGGAAATTTCTTAAATCAAACTGGGTTAGAGTCTGACTTTCACCTAAGGTCGAGCTGTTTTTGCGAATAGTTAAATTGGTTAAATGTTTTGAAGCTACCATACCTTTCATGGCTAAAGCCATTAAAGGATAGTTAGCTACAATCACGCCAATCTCTTTGACATCATAAATTGAAGAGTAGAGCTGAGCGAAAGTACGCAACATTTCATGCTGCCACTTAGGACGCTCGTTTTCATAGGTTAATAAGAAGTTATTAACAGTTCCTAGAACGTAGTCAAAGTTTCTGGTTTCTTCTTTATTAAAGGAGAAAATAGAAATATGGTGTTTAAAAGCAATTGTTTTTAAAAGAGGATTCTTGTTGCGTAATGACTGAATTACAGTCATAAACTCTGCGCTTCTTTCAAAATCCACCATTAGATAATCGATACATGCAAGGATTTCGTCATTTGATGCAATCTCACCCATGGCATCAACTCTAACGGCAAAGCGCATACCCATTTTACGTAAACGTAAAATGGTATCTTTATATTCTTCTGTAAGTTCAATGGAGTTTTCAAGCCACATAATGACATGTTTAGGATCATACTTACGAGCCTGTTTTATCCACAGCACTGTAGGTACAGTAGGCACCATCAGATCATCGCAGATACCACTTAAAACTCTGATACTGCCCATGGTCATTACATCACGCAGTAATGATGGGACATTCTCTTTTCTGCAGAAACCAAAATCAAAGGTATTACCCGCTGAAAGCTCCAGACAGTAAAAATGAGTTTTACCCTTACTATCTTGAACTGCAATACGATCATAAACTCTGCACTGAAGTGATGGAGTATTAAGATCATCTAGCATCTGAGTTTTACCACGAAGATTCCAGTTATCAGCCATATTCTCTCTCAAAAATATTGATTATTTTTATTCGTAGCCTTACTGCTTGCAGACTATTTTTTATCATGTTTTCTGTCATGCAGTTTGTCTAACAGCTTTTGATGAATGCCGTTAAAGCCACCATTGCTCATTACAAGGATTGTTGTTCCTTTAGGGCTTGCGTTTACTATTTCGGTGAGTAATTTATCAAAATCGTCAATAACATGTAGAGGCTTTTTGCACTGTTTTTCAAGCGACTTCACATCCCATTTAACAGAAGTGTTAGCATAGACAAAAATTTCATCAGCACTTTCAAAAGACTGAGCTAGAAATTCATGGTTAGCGCCCATCTTCATGGAATTTGAGCGAGGCTCAAATACAGCTACTAAACGTTTATCCTGACCTATCTTTGCTCTTAAGCCCTCTGTGGTTAACTTAATTGCTGTGGGGTGGTGGGCAAAATCGTCATAAACACTGACATCATCGACAATACCTTTTAACTCCATTCGTCTCTTTGGAAGTTTAAATGTCTCTAAGGATTTAGCAGCATCTTTAATAGAGATACCTGTATACATGGCAGCTCTAATTGCCATTAGAGCGTTGTGTACGTTGTAGGTACCAGTGCAGTTGTAATTTACAGTACAGATAAATTCCTTACCATCATAAATATCAAAAGATGAACCATCTTTTGATTTTAAGACTGCATTCAGGTCGTTATCATCACCGATTCGTACCACAGGAGTCCAACAACCCATTTCTATTACCCCATCAAGATTCTTGTCGTTATTTGGCATAACAACAAGACCTTTACCAGGTACGGTTCTTACTAAATGATGGAACTGCTTTTGAATATCTTTTACAGAATCAAAGATATCAGCATGGTCATACTCTAAGTTGTTCATGATTAGAACTGTAGGATGATAATGAACAAACTTTGAGCGCTTATCAAAGAAAGCACAGTCATACTCATCAGCTTCAATGACAAAGTACTCACTGTCAGTACTGCGTGCTGAAATTCCAAAGTTCTCAGGAATACCACCAATTAAAAAGCCTGGATTTTTACCATTATCTTCTAAGATCCAGGTCAGCATTGATGAGGTGGTAGTCTTACCGTGAGTACCAGCTACAGCCAGAACAGTCTTATTTAAAAGGTAATGCTCTTCTAACCACTGCGGTCCTGAAACATAACGGCATCTGTCATTTAGCATGCGCTCTACAACATCCATGCCTCGACGCATTACGTTACCTACTACAATTAAATCAGGCTTTTCATCTAACTGCTCAGCATCAAAGCCTGTATGTAACTTAATACCTGCGTTTGATAACTCATCTGACATTGGAGGATAAACGTTCTTATCTGATCCTGTAACGGTAAAACCAGCTTGTTTTGCAATCATGGCAATACCGCCCATAAAGGTACCGCAGATACCTAAAATATGAATATGCATGAATTTGTCCTAATCTTCTTTCTAGTATTCTCTCAAGCTTTAGGTTTCAATTTTATTGAATGACTAAATCTGATGTTTTAACTTACTGCTGTTTTGCACAGTCTAAATACTGCTTGAAGTTATCTGTATATCTAAAGAGAGGTTTGCCATTGTCATACTCGATAGTTGCAATAGCATAGCCATGCTCTTTACCCCAGTCCAAAGCCTTTTGAGCACCCAGTACTAAAAGACCGGTATCTAAGGCATCTGACTCAAAAGCTGAGTCTGAAATAACAGTTACTGATAAAGTCTTGTGAGTTACAGGGTAACCAGTTTTAGGATCGATAGCGTGTGAAAAGATTTTGCCTGTAGTCTCATCTTTAAAGTAGTTTCGATAAGAACCTGCTGTAGTTACAGCTTTGTCTAAAGCACAGATTGGTACGAATACTCGTCTTTCAGGTGAGGTAGGATCTTCAATTCCCAAACGCCACTTTTTGCCTTTAGCGTTAACACCATATGAGCGTGAAGCACCAGCTACATTTACCATAAAGTTCTTATAGCCTTCCTTTACCAGTTTTGCAGCCACTGCATCAGCTCCTAAGCCTTCACCTACAGTTGCTAGATCAAGTTTGATGTCTTTATTGTGCTTTACTAAATAGCTCTTATTGTTTTCTGTTCTAACCTCAAACTTATCAAGACCAACCAGCTCTAAAGCCTGATTAATCTCATCTTGAGATGGAGCTTCATCTTTCTTTTTATCTTTACCAAAGCCCCACAGATTTACCAATGGACCTACAGTAATATCAGTAGCTCCTTCAATACGTCTGCCCTGATAAACAGTATCTTGAATGATCCTGCCTAGCTCATTTGAAATCTCAAAAGGTTCTGTAGATTTAAAATCATTGAATTTATATAACTCAGCGTTCTTATCAAAAGTTGAAATCTCATCGCAGATCTGCTTAAACGCACCTTCAGCTAAAGCTTTTAAACCTGCTTCTCCTCCTTTATAACCACCAACAACATTTACAGCATAGAAAGTACCCATGGTTTTGCCCTGAATGATTGTTGATGTCTGTACCTGTGCGGCAACAGTGCGTTGATTGTCTTTGTCACAAGCTGTAAGAGTTGTAACCGCAACTAATGAGGTTGAAACTACAGCAAAGAGAAAAGCGCGTGAAACAACATTAGCTAAAACTGATTTTTTTAACATTTTTGAAACCTAAAAACGAAAAAAGCCTGCCTAATGACAGGCAAGCTTAGAAATTTTATTGTTCTTTATACGCTCTGGTGAGGAATTTCCATATTCTTAATAGCGCAATCATCTTTGCGCTTTTCTACCTTTTTACCAGCCAAAGAGCACAACTGCTGACAGGTAGTACATGCACCACCATCCATGATTGAGGCTGTAGCCTCTTCTTCTGTCATCATTGGACGTCTTTTAATAAGCATACTCATTGATAAAGCTAGAACAAACAGTAAAAATACGATGAAACTTGCTACAAATACCATGTCTGTCCCCTATAATTGACTAAAACAGCCTAATTTTAGCATAAAAGCTAATTTTATGCGTCTTTGGCTTGTTTTACTTTGCGATAAAATTGCTCGTAAACAGCATAGAACAAGCGCTTTTTCTAGCTCTTCTTTTAAAGGATGATGACTGAATTATACAGTCATCATCCTTTAGCGACTAAAATCAATAAACTCCACATAAAAGTTACTGTATTACAGGCTTTAAAGCTTCATTAGTTTTCCTTAACAAAGCGCTTTTGTGCTAGAATTAGCGCAATTATTTTTCACCCCCTGTCTTTAAGATTAGCAGGCTAAATTTATTTATCAGGACTTACAATGCGTACAAGTCAATATTTACTATCTACCTTAAAAGAAGATCCTAAAGAGGCTGCTGTAGAGAGCCATCGTTTAATGTTAAGAGCTGGCATGATCCGTCAGATCGCTTCTGGTGTTTACACCTGGTTACCAACCGGAATGAGAGTGTTATCTAAAGTTAACAAGATTGTCCGTGAAGAAATGGACAAGACTGGTGCTTTAGAGATTGCCATGCCAATGGTCCAGCCTGCTGAACTGTGGAAAGAGTCAGGTCGCTATGTAAAGTACGGTCCTGAGTTATGCCGTTTTAAGGATAGAAAGCAAAACGAGTTTGCCTTAGGTCCTACCCATGAGGAAGTTGTAACTGATATTGCTCGTCGTGAAATTAAATCAGCAAGACAGTTACCATTATGCTTATACCAGATCCAGAACAAATTCCGTGATGAAATCCGTCCTCGTTTCGGTGTAATGCGTGGTCGTGAGTTCTTAATGAAAGATGCTTATTCATTCCATATTGAAAAGGCCTCTTTAGAGAAGACTTATCAGGATATGTATGATGCATATTCAAGAGTATTCACCCGTATGGGTCTTGAGTTCCGCCCAGTAGAAGCTGATACAGGTTCTATTGGTGGAAACCACTCACATGAGTTCCAGGCATTAGCTGATGCTGGTGAAGATACTATTGCTTGGTCTGATGGTTCATCATATGCTGCTAATATTGAAATGGCTGAAGCTCTAGCTCCTACTTATGATAGAGAAGCACCAGGAGCTGCTTACTCTGAGGTTGCAACACCTGGCTGTCATTCAGTTGATGATGCAGCTAAAGCTTTGGGCTTAGATTCAAAGAAAGTATTAAAGAGCCTTATCGTTCATGGCAATAAGAAAGAAGACGGTAAGTATGAGTTGGTTATGCTCTGTCTTTGTGGCAATCAGGAACTAAATGAAGTTAAAGCCATCAAGATTGATGGTATTAACGATCCTTTAGAGATGGCTTCAGAAGAAGAAATCAATGAGTTTACAGGTTCTCACACTGGTTCATTGGGTCCTGTAGGCTTTAAGGGCAGAATCCTAGTAGACAGAACTGCAGATAAGATGTCTAACTTTGCTTGTGGCGCTAACAAGACTGGCTACCACTTAATCAACGTAAACTGGGACAGAGATGTACCTAAATACGAAGTATTTGATTTACGTAATGTTGAAGATGGTGATCCTAGCCCTGATGGCAAGGGTACCTTACACCTGCGTAAAGGTATTGAGGTAGGTCAGGTATTCATGCTTGGCACTAAGTACTCAGAAGCAATGAAAGCTACTGTTAAAGATGAGAACGGTAAAGACATTCCTATGATTATGGGCTGCTATGGTATCGGTGTTACTCGTGCTATTGCAGCTGTAATTGAACAGCACCATGATGACAGAGGTATTATCTGGCCTGAAGAGATTGCTCCTTTTAAAGTTTCAATTATTGCAATTAAGCCTTCTAAGTCACAGGAAGTTAAAGACGCAGCTGAAAAAATCTACAACGAACTTACCGCTCGTGGCGTAGAAGTTCTGTATGATGATCGTGATGAGCGTCCTGGTGTAATGTTTGCTGATGCTGAGTTAATCGGTATACCTCACATCATCACCGTAGGTGAGAAGAGCTTAAAAGACGGCAATGTAGAGTACAAGTACAGAAGAACCGGTGATAAGGAAAACTTAAAGCTAGATTCTGCTGTAGAAACAATTCTCTCAAAGTTAGCTAAATAAACTTAACTTTCATGAGCAACGTTAAAAACGTTCAAGAGGTTGTAAAGGAGTGCCATCTTGTAGCAGATACTGCTAAAGATGGCTGTCCTGCTGCAACCTATGAGAAGATGGCATCACTACTAGAGGATGTCATCTCTCTGTCACCTCTTATGAACAGTGACTACCCTGTTGTTATCAACTCTATTGTCAAAGAACTCTTGAACGCTCAACAGCTAGATGATCTTATAAAGATATCTGATTATGTTGAGTTTGAGCTTATCTATATACTAAATCACTATCAAAAGTAAAATTCTAATAGTAGATCTTCTCTTGAAATTTATATTAAAAGAATAAATTTGAACCTAGATAAAAAGTTACTTATATCTAGTATTGATAACCTAAAAGTCAGATAAAATTAAGAAAGATACAGTTTCAAAAAATAAAGGCTCATCATGGCAGATCAAAAAGAGTTCAAGTTATTACCAACTGGTGGTGATACCTTTTCTGAAATCATCTCCAAAAATAAATATTATGTCGATAAGACTTCATATCTAAGATCTGTCTTTACCGAAGATGGTAGCTCTGTACTTTTATTTACAAGACCTCGTAGATTTGGCAAAACCTTACTTATGGACATGTTTGCCGATTTCTTTCGTTTAAATTATTTAAATCCTTCAGATACATCATTTCAAGAGAAAATCTTTAATGATATGGAGATCACGAAAGATAAAGCGTTTGTTGAAAAGTACATGGGGCAGTTTTCCGTTATTTCAATTTCATTAAAAGAAATTAATGGGATCAGCTATGAGGTTGCAAAAGGGCAACTTGTTACTCTCGTAAAGGAACTAGCAAGAACTTACAGTTTTCTTCAAAAAAGTGAAATGCTTACAGAAGACGATAAGTTGTACTTAAAGAATCTGTGTAGTGATGCTTTCTTAAAAGAACCTATTAATCAAAACAACCTTACTTCAGCTCTAAGTTTTCTGAGCTCTTGTTTGTATAAGCATTTCAAAAAACAGGTAATACTCTTAATAGATGAATATGATGTACCTTTAGCAAAAGCAGCTAGTGGTAAGTACCATAAAGAAATGGTAGAACTTATGAGTTCTTTTTTAGGGGTATTAAAAAGTACACCTAAAAACACTAATGAAGAGTCAGCACCAATATTTAAAGTAGTAATGACAGGCTGTTTAAAAGTAGCAAAGAACTCTATATTTACAGGTGTTAACAACGTTGTAGTAAATACAGTTTTGGATACACAGCCACAATATACATTAATCATAGGTTTTAATAAAAAAGAGACAAAAAAGATCTTAGAAGACTATAACCTAAGTGACTATGAATATATGGTCAAAGAGAACTATGACGGATACCGTTTCTATAATGATGAAATGTTCTGTCCATGGGATGTTATCAACTTTGTTGCTAATAACTATAAACATAAATTAAATTGTACAGAAGCAGATATTAAGCCTGACAACTACTGGATCACCAGTTCATCCTCAGATGTACTAAAGGAGTATATTGGATTTTTGAAGGAAGATATTAGACAGCAACTTCAAGATCTTGTTGATAGAAAAACTATTGAAGTAAGCATCAATGATTCTATGAATTATGATGATTTAAAACTTCATGATCCTAACGATTTCTTCTCTTTATTAGTACATACAGGTTACTTAACAGCTGTTGATAATCCTTTAAAGAATAACTACATTGTTAAAATACCAAATGAAGAAATCCTAAATTGCTTTGAGTCCAATATCAAGAAAGTCTTTGATGCCAATTTGACTTCAGGTTCTGACAAGAGGGCTGATAAGTTGGCTTCAGTTTTTTTAGAAGGAAATACATCAAGTGTTACTGCTATTCTAAACTCCTTGTTGACTTCATATGTATCTATCAGAGATTTAGCCACAAAATCAAAACCAGAGAACTTCTATCATAGCTTTATGTCAGGAATATTTACTGTTTCTGAAAAATGGGCAAAAGAATATAAATCCAATTTTGAAGCAGGCAATGGATATGCTGATATTTCTTTTAGAAATTCAGATAAGACTAAAGTAGCCATTTTGGAACTTAAGACTGCTCCTGGCGAAAAAGACATGAAAGTGGTTGCACAAAAAGCGCTTCAGCAAATCGAAGCAAAACAATACGCAAAAGAGTTTTTAGAATTGCCAACTGTTCAATCCATTGAAACTTATGGAATTGCTTTTTTCAATAAACAGTGCTTTATTATTTCAAAAAAAATAATGTAATTAAGAGTTATATATTGTAGTTTGATCCTTCACAATTTGAGTTATTTACAACCTTAATCAGACTCCATTTCTACTCTAACAAAAGGCAATCATATCATTGCTAAATAAAACTCATTTAGTGTCGACAACTATAGAAGTACACCTGGTTTTGTAAAAAGGATTTAGTAGAAAATGCCAATAGAAGACAATAATAACAACAATAGCAATAACAGTAATGCAGTCGGAGCGTACTGTTATGAAATAGCAAAAAAGCTATTTCCTATTTGCAGAAGTATTACAGGTAACGGATTTAGACAATCCTTAGCTATCTTAAAAGAAGAGTTGCCTGAGATAAATGTCTTTGAAGTTCCATCAGGCACAGAAGTCTTTGATTGGACTGTACCTAAAGAGTGGAACTGTACTGAAGCTTATATTGAAGATGAAGATCACCACAGGATCATCGACTTTAAAGATAACAATCTGCATGTTTTAGGTTACTCTGCCCCCTTTGATAAAGTACTTCCATTTTCTGAACTTAAAAACTACATCTACACGCAAAAAAATCAAAAAGATGTCATTCCTTATGTAACCTCATACTATAAGGAAAGATCAGGCTTTTGCATGTCTCAGAATCAATTTGATGAATTAGCAAAACATGAAGATCAAAAATACCATGCTGTAATTAAAAGTACTTTAGATGAGCATGGATCTTTAACTTATGGTGAGTGCATTATCAAAGGTAAATCAGATAAAGAGATTTTAATCTCAACTTATCTTTGCCATCCTTCTATGGCAAATAACGAGTGTTCAGGACCTGCTTTATCCGTAGCTCTAGCAAAGTTCATTAAAGAAAAGCCTCGCTACTATACCTACAGATTTATCTACATACCTGAGACCATAGGTTCTATTACTTACCTATCAAGAAACCTTGAGGTTCTAAAGAAAAATACCGTAGCAGGCTTTGTACTGTCATGTGTTGGTGATAATCGAGATTACTCATATGTACAAACTCGCTATGGCAATACCATTACTGATAAATTACTTGAGAATACCTTAAAGCATTTAGTACCTTCTCATAAGGCTTATTCTTTCTATCATCGAGGATCTGATGAAAGACAGTTTAATGCTCCAGGTGTAGATTTACCTGTATGCTCTGTATCTAGAACTAAATATGGAGCATATCCTGAGTATCACACCTCCAAGGACGATTTGAACTTAATTAGTCCTGAGGGCTTTGCTGGTGAATATGAGGTTATGACCAAATCACTTTTGGTTTTAGAAAATAACTTTAAATACAGAATCAACGTATTCTGTGAGCCTCAATTAGGTAAAAGAGGACTTTACCCTACCATTAGCCAGAAAGGATCTTACAGCTCAATTATTGCTCTAAGAGATTTCATTGCTTATGCTGATGGCACTAATACCTTGTTAGATATCAGCGAACTCATCAATATTCCGGCCTATGAGTTGATATCTATAAAAGATAAACTTTTTGAAAATAAACTTATTGATATAGTTAACGAATAAAGGAATTAAGAATTATGAACTTTTACGATGAATTAGCTAACATTTTTGATGAAGATAAAGTAACTGATGAAACTAAATTCAAGCAGTTAGATCAGTGGGATTCAATCACTTTAATGACTTTACAACAATCTTTACAAAGCAATTTTGGAGTAAAGCTAAGTTTAAAAGATATCATGACATCTGAAACAGTTGCTGATCTAAAAGCTAAGTGCAATATCAAACAATAAAAAGAAAAGTACTTGGAAAAGACTAATCATTGATGGTGGATTCTCCATCGATGATAGCCTCAAAATTGATGTGTAACTAAATATGAATGATCTTGTAAATTTAAACTCAAATTTAAAAGAAGCTCTTTTAGAGGCTTTTAATCAATACAAAAACAAAATTGCAATCAAAACTTCTAATGAAGATATTTCTTATAATGAGCTGTATAAAAGAAGTATCTCTATTGCTGATTTTGTTTCTAAAAATAAATATAAAAAAGTAGCAATTCTAGGTTATAGATCGGTAAATGTATATGCTGTAATTCTTGCTGCTATTTTTGCAAATCAAACTTACGTTCCTCTAAATCCAAGATTTCCTGAAAAAAGAACCTTAGAAATGATTTTGGATTCTGATGTTGACGCAATCATTGTTTGTAAAGAATGCGCTGCATACCTCAAGAAATTGCTTAAAGAAGCTAAGATAGATAAAGAGTTAATTATTGAAGATTCTGATGAGTTTAACGAACAGGATTTTTCAAAAGAGCGCTTTTACAATATAACAAGATTAAGCTTTACAGCATCAAATAAAACAGAAATTGGAGAATCATCAAAAATAAATTTCGATGAGAATAAACCAATCTATGTTATTTATACCTCAGGTACAACAGGAAAGGCAAAAGGTGTTATCGTATCTTACTTTCATTTCTTTAGCTACATAGAAAAGATCCTTAACTACTACAACTACAACGAAGATGACGTATTCTCACAAATGTCTGAGATTACGTTTGATCTAAGTCTTCAGGATCTCTGCTCTTCAATACTGTCAGGTGGAATTTTAATTCCCATTCCAAAAGAATACCTTTTCTGCCCAGCACCTATTATTTCAAAGTACAAAATCACCGTATTTCACGCTGTTCCTTACGTTATCAGTATGCTTAAGAAAATGGAAATGCTAGATCCTGAGCTTATGAATTCAATTAGGATCAGCATTTTTGTAGGTGAACCGCTTTGGTATGAACAGGTAAGAGATTGGATAAAAAGTTGTCCTAACTCTGTTGTCTACAACACTTATGGACCAACAGAAACCACTGTGATCATCATGCGCTATAAAGTTTATGATCCAAATATAATGACTATAGATTCTCTTAAAGATCTTGAAGGAGTCGTGCCTTTAGGAACAACTTTTCCAAGAGCAAAAGCAGGTATCTTCAATGACTACAATGTTGAGCTTGCTAAAAATGAAATTGGTCAAATCTATTTAGCAGGAGATCAGGTAGGTTTAGGCTACTTAAACAGTAAAGAAAAGACCAATGAAGCATTCCTAAATCTCGACGAAACCTTATGGTATAAGACCGGAGATAACGGTTACGTTGATGATAATGGTAATTTCATCTTTAAAGGCAGACGAGACGATCAGGTAAAAATCAATGGATTTAGAGTTGATCTGTTAGAAATTGATGAAAAGCTAAGACTTGCTTCCAAAAGAAGAGCTATGTCGATTCCTTTAAGAAATGAACTAAACCAAATTACTAATTTAGTAGCAGCTGTTGAAGGTGATGAAGATAATAAAATCAAAGATGATATTGTTTCTACTTTGAAGAATTATCTGCCTTTTTATATGCAAGTTCACGACATAGTCTTTATAAAAGAATTCCCTGTTAACTACAATGGAAAACTTGATAGAAAAGCTCTTACTCAACAAGTATTTGACTGTACATACGGTAAATAAAATGAAATTAGATAAGAACTATATAAAAGAACAACTCATAAAAGTTGGCCTAAAAAAAGGTGACTCAGTTCTCGTTCATAGCCAATTGTTAAAAGTTGGTATTCCTGAAGAAGATGTGTTTGATTTAGGAAAATATTATTTAGACATCATCTTAGAGATTATTGGTGATGATGGAGAACTGATATTACCAGCATTTACCTACAGCTATTGCAAGAATAAGGTATTCTCCCCTTTAAAGGATATGTCATCTGTTAGTTCATTAGCCAATACCTGTATTAGAAATCACATAGGTTACAGAACCGTTGATCCTATATTCTCTTACGTTATAGTCAACCCCGAATCAGCTGAACAGATATTTTCTAATGTAAGTTTTGATCTAGAGAATGGTATGGCAGGATATCTTTCTAAAAAGAATGCAAAATATCTAATGATAGGAGATCTGATTTATTTTACTTTACTGCTTGCTTGTGAACAGCAACTTCACACATATAATCGCTTTATGAAAAAGTTCTCTGGTATTACAAAGATAAATGATACAGAAATTCATTCAGACTGTTATTATTACTGCAGACGATACTGTGACAATACCATTTTAGATTTATCTAAACTAACAAGGATTGTAGTTGATCCTCTTGTTTCTGCAGGTAAAGTAAAATATGAGAGCTTTGGTAACTCTCATTTGTACTATTGCACAGATGTAAACATCATGATGGATGCGTATAAGGAGTCTTTAAATAGAGATCTTTTTGAATTGCTTAAAGGACCTGCTCTATCTGAAAGTGACTTAATAAAAATAGATCCTGAAAAAGATGAACTAGACATAAATAGAGTTAACTATAAGATAGTCAAGTTGTAGCAAAAGACCTTAAGAGAACATCGTTAGATTGTTCTTTTGGGTACCTCAATAATTTAAAGGTTCTGCCTTGAAGAGGTAGGTGGGGTGGCAGAACCTTTAAAACCTTTTAGATAATTTCTAACTTACCGTCAATAGCTCCTGCTTTATCTAAAGCTTCTAGTACTGACATTAGATCACCTGGAGCTAAACCAACCTGGTTTACTGCTCTTACTAAGTCATCTAGTGTCGCACCTGTATCAAACTTGAACATCTTACCCTTTTTCTCTCTTACATTGATTTGAGAATCAGGGACAATTGCTGTCTGTCCTTGAGAGAAACTGTTAGGTTGAGATACTCTTGGATCTTCAGATACAGTAACAGTAAGACCACCATGAGTTACGGCAACTGGTTTTAGTTTTACATTGTTACCTATAACAATGGTACCAGTACGTGAATTTACTACGATTCTAGCTGCATCCTCACCTTGATCGATTTCAATGTTCTCAAGAGTTGATAAATATGACACTCTCTGAGAAGGATCACGTGGTGCACTTACTCTAATTGAAGCAGAATCCTGAGCTACAGCTGAACCATCACCATAAAGATCGTTAATTGCATCAACTACATTTTTAGCAGTGGTAAAGTCAGCTCGATTTAAGTTAAAGACAAATGAATCAGTCTGACTGAAGTTATCTGGTACTTCGCGCTCTACAATTGCACCATTGGCAATTCTGCCTACTGTAGGAGTGTTTACAGTAACCTTTGAGCCATCAGCACCTTCTACACCTAAACCGCCTACTACCAGTGAGCCTTGAGCGATAGCATAAACGTTGCCGTCTACACCACGTAACATGGTCTGTAATAAGGTACCACCACGTAATGAGGTAGCTTCACCTATTGCTGATACAGTTACGTCAATAGTTTGACCTGTCTTTGAAAATGGAGGCATGGTAGCATGAATTGCTACAGGAGCTACGTCTTTGATCTTTAAAGAGGTACTCTCATCAATCTTGATACCAAAGTTATTTAGCATTGAGCGGAAGCTCTGCTCTGTAAACTTTGAGTTCTTTTCACCGGTACCTGCTAAACCAACTACTAGACCATAACCTAAAAGTTGGTTTTCACGAATACCTTGAATTGAAGCAATATCTTTTAATCTTGCAGCTTCTGCATCATTGATGCTTAAAGAGCTTAATACAGCTACTCCTAAGCACAATGATTTAAAAAACTTTGTTGCAATCCTCATAGTCCCCACCTTACAAAACTAGAAGAATATATTAAATGCGCTGTTAAACAGTCTAGACAGATAACCGCGTTCCTGAGTATCCGCAAAATCGCCGGTTCCACCGTACTGAATTCTAGCATTGGCAATTCTCTGTGATGATACAGTGTTGTCTGAGCTGATATCAGAAGGTCTAATTAAACCGGTTACACGGACATATTCATTGCCATTGTTTAACATCAACCACTTCTCGCCTTGTACCTGCAGATTACCGTTAGAGTATACCTTTACCACACTAACTGAAATCTGTCCTGACAACTGGTTTGACTGTTTTGCCTTAGCACTTCCTGAAAAATCATTGGAGTTGCTAGAAGACAGTGTTGGTGTCAAATTCTTGTAATGTAAAGTCTTACTTGCAAGAGTAATGCCACCATAGTTATTGTTTCCTTCTTTTTCAAGATCAGTAGTAGCATTCTTACTTGCAGAAGTTGCTTCTTCTAGGGTTACAGAGATGATATCACCAACTTTATGAGCTGATGTATCTGAATACATACCATTGTTCATGGTATAAGGATTATAGATACCACCTGTAGGTACTGCGTTGGTGTAATCCTCTTCAGGCAGCGCAGGTGCATACTTTGGATCATCAGGTTTTGCAGAGAATGTATCTAAAGCACAACCTTGTAATAGCACTAACTGTGATAAAGCAATTGCTAAAATAACCTTCTTCATTTTACCCCACCCCTATTTTAATAACCTACTTCTTACTTTACCTACCACTCATAACCTAAACTATACTGACTGGATTAAAGAGCCCATCATAGAATCTACAGTAGTTAGAACCTTTGAGTTCATTTCGTAAACACGCTGAGCCTGAATGAGATTTACTAACTCTTCAGTTACTTTTACATTAGATGTCTCCAGCATATTCTGTCTGATAACACCCATACCATCTTCACCGCCGATACCCTGCTGAGGAGCACCTGAAGCAGTGGTCTCTAAGTAAAGGTTGTCACCGATGGACTCAAGACCTGTAGGGTTAATGAAATCTGTTACTGTGATCTGACCTAAATCCTGTGAAGCTGTATCATTGGCTAATACAACAGATACCTGACCGTCACGACCTACTGTCAAAGAAGTGGCGTTATCTGGGACCTGGATCTGAGGTAATAAAGGATACCCCTCGCCTGAGGTTACGATAGTACCTTCTTCATTCTTGGTAAACTGACCATTTCTGGTGTAAGCAGTGGTACCATCTGGTAACTCAATTTCGAAGAAACCACGACCTTGAATCATTAAATCAAATGAGTTGTCAGTAGTTTCAACATCACCTTGAGAGAACTGTCTTTGAGTTGCAACTACCTTGGCACCTGAACCTATCATTAAACCTTCAGGTAAATAGCTATCAGCTGATGATCTGCCACCAGGCTGATTGATCTTTTGATATAAAAGATCTTCAAATACAGCTCTACCACGCTTAAAACCAACTGTTGAGGCGTTGGCAAGGTTATTTGATGTTACAGAGATATTGGTCTGCTGCGCATCAAGACCTGTTTTACTAATCCATAGTGCTGGGATCATGTTCTACTCCTTGCTAATCGTAGCTCAATAAAGTGTTTTGACGTTCATCCATCTGACTTGCTGACTCCATCATTTTTACCTGAGTCTCATACTGTCTCTGGATCCTGATAAGGCTTGTCAATTCTTCGACTGGGTTAACATTTGATGATTCAAGCATACCGCTTCTAACCTGTACGCTCTGATCTTCAGTCATTGCAGTGCCGTCAATGTTACGGAATAAACCGTCATAACCTTTTTCAATATTTTTATAATCATCAGGTTTTACAAGTTTGATACGACCAAACTCTTCAATTACATTTGAATCAGCGCCCTGAGGTCTACCTGAGATAGTACCGTCGTTGCTGATTTGAATATCAGATAACATTGCTGGTAATACCATAGGTTCACCTGAATCAGATAAAACTTGAAGACCATTGGTAGTTCTCAAATTGCCGTTAACGTCTATTTCAAAACTACCGAATCTGGTGTAAGCTTCGTTACCTTCTTTGTCATTGACTGCAATAAAACCATCGCCATTTAAAGCAACATCTAATGGTCTATCAGTTGTCTCAATAGCACCACCATCCATGTTGTAGCCAGGTCTTTCTGTCATAGCAAAAGCTCTGGTTGGATAAGCATCGGCAAAAACAGACATAGCACGTGAATTTTCAAAGTCTGCCTTAAAACCAGTGGTGCTTGCATTAGCCAAGTTATTGCTGCGTACAGCTAAGCTATGGAAATTCTCCTTAGCACCTGACATTGCAATCCACAATAAATTATCCATTTAAAACCTCCGGAAAATGACTTTTCCTCTTACTGATGTTTTAAATGCAATAGCCGTGCCATATTCTATAAATAAGCATTCTTTAGCGCTTTGAAATTTGAAGTGATTAATACAAGATTAATAGGGGGCTTAAATTGTCAGGAAAATGACTGTGCTACTGATACAAAACTACTTGAACGAATGTTATGAGGATTCTTTTTTTAAGTCGTCTGCAAATTGCGCAATCTTTAAGCTTGTTTACGCTAGTTGTTTGAATTGCTATTGTGTTTTGGCAATTGAGATAAAACATAAAGAGATCCTAAAAAGTACACGTTTTAAGATCTCTTTTAACTTTGAAATGAGGTTAACTCTTATAGAGCAATCTGCTCTACCTTGTCTAAAGATACCTCGCCGTAACCTAATAAGTTTAACTTGGTGTCTGAAGTAGTCTTGCCTAATACAACTGAACCTACAGTTGCATATGTCTTTACAGGTAAGTTTACGTTCTGACCGTCCTGTGAAGCAGTAACGTTAATTGTATATTTACCTGAATCATACTTTGCACCAGTTTTCTGATCCTGTATACCATCCCAGCTAAAGTCAATTTTGCCATCTAAGGCAGCTCCTGCCTCGAAGGTTGAAACAACATTGCCGTTGCTATCAGTAATGCTGATCTTAACGTTTGAAGCACCATCACCGGCATCAATCTGAGCGGTAATAGGATTAGAGCCGTCAAAGAAAGCAGTTTTAGTATCAACTAATACACTTCGACCTACCAAGCTTGAAGCTGATAAAGCAGAGCTTGATGAAATTGCATTAACTACATTATCAACGTTATTAGAAATTGTTGATAAGTTCTCAACAACTGATAACTGAGACATGGTAGTAACCATCTGGTTGTTATCAACTGGAGAGCTAGGATCTTGGTTCTGTAACTGAGTGGTTAATAACTTTAAGAAATCCGCCTGATCTAGAGAGTTATTTTTCTTGGATGTAGCCTCTGCTGCATCAGATGCAATACGGGAGGAAGTTTTACCAATTGTACTGTAATCGAAACTCATCTTGTGTTCCCCCATTGAAACCTTTAGGTGGCAAGCTTTGCCACTTTTACTTTGTATGCTGTATATGTATCAAGATATGTGCCAATAATTTATAAAACACTTTACACAATTTTAGTTTATTGATTTTAAAGATTTTTATAAAGATATTTAGCAATCATTAATGGAAAAATTAATCTTAATTATCAAGATTAATCCTTTTGAATAATTGCAATACGGCAAATTTGAACTTTGATAAATAATAGCGTTGCCACATTTGTTATTACCTAAGAAAAGTTATGGTGGGGTCAGAGCTTGGTTAATTTGTCATCAGATCTGAGCTCTTTCAATAATACACTGATGAGTTTTAGTGTCTTTTGAGTAGTTAATACCTACTAACAGAACTTCACCTTTATAGTCTTTAAAGAACTGTAAGTAATTCTTCTCTTTAATCTGAGTGACAGCAGTCAGTGCTGACTTATCGAACTTTAACTCAATTAAAAGCGCTGGCTTGTTTACACCAGGCTTTGGCAGATAAAATAAATCAGCATAGCCTTTTCCTGTAGGTAATTCTCTTACAACGTTATAGGTGTTTGTTGTACTCAAAAATAGAGAAATGGCAATTACATTAGCTAATGAGTTCTCATTATTGTAAGTTAGAATTGATGTATGGTCTTGATGAGCTTCATCAAAGATTTTAGCAACAGCTTCAGAGTTTAATGACCAGATATCATTTAACAGCACATCTGTATTTTTGATTAGGTCATATACGCCTGCATATCTATTGTTGTTCTTTACACAGGTCTTAAACTCTAACTTAATCTCTTCATTTGGAATGTGGACTATAACGCCTAAATTTGTAGAACCTTTAATTGCTAAATATCCTAAATGAATAAGTAAGGTTAAGACATCATCCTTTGAATGGAAAGTTACCATATCATTACTGAATGTTGATACATCAACTATGACATCTTCACCTGCAATTAACTTTACAATGTCATCTCTTAAGCCTTCCATATTCATGTCAATATATTCCTGAAGGCTTTCAAAGGTTTCTGTTTTGGTCCAGTAACTTATATACTTTTTATAAGTTGCTGCATTTACTACTGAATTAGGATTGTAGATATGAGGTACATCTTTAAATGAATATCCGTCATACCATTGTTGCATTTGATTAAAGGCTACATCATGCTGTTTACAGATGTCCTTGACTTCATTTTCAGTAAAACCGATGTATTGTCCTAAGTTTAGAGGCTCTGTCATAGAGTACTCTGTAAACATGTTCAATGCACTATGAGAACCGTACTTTTTAACAGGCAAAATACCTGTCATATAGGCTAATCCAACATATGGCTTATCTTTAAAGATTGCTTTTAACCATTCTAAATATTGTTTTAGACTATCAGGATCTTCTTTTTTCTCTCGCTTGATGCAATCCCATTCGTCGATTACAAAAACAAATGGAACTTTAGAATAGTTATATACTTCCTGAAGAGTTAAATCTAAAAACTCAGGTGAAGAAATTGCACAATTTTGATACTCTTCTTTTAATTCACCGACTACAGATTTTGTTATTGATGCAATCATCTTATTTACATCACAACTAGAATCATTAAATTCATCTGTCATATTGATAAAGATGACATCATACTGATTTAAATGCTTCTTATAGTCGTCAAATGAAGCTATTTTTAGATTATCAAACAATGAAGAACTATCTTGACATCTTGCATAGTAAGAGCAGATCATTTGCGCAGTTACAGACTTTCCAAAGCGACGGGGGCTGCTTAGACAAAAATATTTATTCTTTGTCTTTATACTTCTATTTAGGATCTCGATTAAAGGAGACTTGTCAACATATATAAGAGAGTTTAATGATTCTTGAAAAGACTCATTCCCCACATTTAAATACAGTGCCATTTTTATCTCCCCTATACGATGCTAGTAACTTTCCTCGTTCTCTATTATAAATGGATGGTTGTCTTTTTCACTGCAACTAAAATGCATACAACACCGTATCAAAAATTGGGTGATGATGTTGTCTTAGCTTAAATCTGTATTGAGGCACAATGCTCTTTAAATACAAAGGTATAGTGAATAGATCCATTGGCTTATGGTAAAGGCATATTGCAAGTTTTGGCTTTAGCGTCTTTATAATGTTTTCAGCTCCTTTTAAGCAATCTAACTCAGCACCTTCTATATCCATTTTTATAAGAGTAGGTTGTCTATCTATGTACTCGTCAAGCTTTATCTGTAATGTAAGTTCGTGCTGTACGTTATCCGAGCTTACTTTACTATCTGCTAATGAAGCTCCTGCCCCACCGTCATCAGAAAAATTAACATAAGAATGGGTTAAACCTGTTGCTGCTTTTACACATTCTATATTTTTCAACTTTAGCTTATCGACGTTATTGAGTAGGATCTTGTAATTCTTAGTATCAGGTTCAAATGCTAATACAGATTTATACTTACCTTTTACAGCATCAATAAAAGAGCTAATGCTATCGCCTGTAAAGGCCCCACAGTCAACGAATACCTCATCTGTACTTAACTTAGAATCAAAAAAGTCAAAATATTCATATGGAGACTGCTCTATAGGAATATTCTTTAAGCAGGAAAAATGACCTGTTGTAAAAAAATCTATCCTGTTTTTTAAGACTGTTTTAGAGAGCTCATCATCAAACAAATCCAAAACTTCTTTTGTCTCAAAATTGATTTTGTCAGTACTGCTATCAGCTGAAAAATAATCAAAGAACTTTAGGTAATTGCACACATAAGAATCTTGATGGACAACCTCTCTTAGGTAGATAGTTGCGTAAATAAAGGCTTGGTATTCACAAGAATCAGGATCTGAGTTGTAATAAAAAGTCTGTATTGAATTTAGGATGGGATCATCTTTAATGAATTTAAGGATTTGACTCCTATATGAAGAGGCTACTACATATATTGCTTTAGGATACTGTCTGTAAGCCTCATGAGGTGAACAAACTTTTACTTCAGATAACACCTTATCAGAGTTATCTTTTGTATAGCTATCGCAAAAACATTTAAGAGCATCTAAAGCATCAAAATCTTCTAAAAAGCGTTTAAAGGCAAGACCAGAACTACCAGTTCCCCAAATAACTACACCATTTTGTTTAAATTTAGTGATTGTCGATTCTAGGTTACTTGAGATCTCTTTTCTTAACTGTTCTAATGCCTTATTCATACTCCGAAACTCCTTACATTAGGTATTCTGTTGATAGCTTATGCTTTTGCAGTGCTTTGTTTTCCAGAGCTTGGTACAAAACTTTCCCTGAACTATTTTTAGGAATATCTTCAACTATCTTAACTGTAAAAGCTGATGGATGAAGATGCGTCAAATTAGCTAAAAATGATGTTGCTTGATCTTTTAAGCTGCCATCTTTTAGATAAATACAAATTTTAAAATCGTTACCCGTGCAGGCAAGCTCTGTAAGATTAAATTTTTCTTTTAATAAATTCTCACATTCATCAAGATTTACTCTGTTACCAAAGATTTTTACAAATCTTTTTTTACGCCCTGTAATAAAGAAATATCCGTCATCATCAAACTTTGCAAGATCACCTGTTTTCAAAAAGCCATTATTTTCGTCGCCTAAACTTAAGTCTTCACCTGAATTAGCATAGCCTAAAGATACATTATCACCTTTATAGCAAAGCTCTCCTTCTGCATTTGGTTGTAAAACAACATTACAATTATCATCATGCAGAAAGAACTGCCCATTTGGAATGGCAATTCCAATTGAGCCGATTTTATTTAATGACATCTCTGATGGAAGATATGACATTCTTGAGGTAGCTTCTGTCTGACCATACATAACCACAAATTCTTTTAAGTACTCGTTGCAGTACTCTGTAAAAAGTTTTTGTAGTTTTTCTTCAAGATGGCCCCCTGCTTGAGTCATCTGTCTTAATGTTGGGTGTTCTTTTCTTGTAAATCTCAAACGATTTAACATTTCATAGGTGTATGGAATTCCCGAAAATGACGTTACACCACAAGTATCAAATAAGTTCCAAAACTCTTTTTGCATCAGACTTGAATTTGTAAGTACTATTGATGCCCCTGCTTCTAGGTGGGTATTGATAACACTCAAGCCATAGGTGTAATTCATAGGAAGAGAGGTAATAGCCACATCTTTCTGGGTGATTTTTAAATATTCGATAATAGAAGCAGTGTTAGAACTTAAGTTCTTATAACTTAGCCTTACAAATTTAGGAGAACCTGTTGAACCTGAGGTAGAGAGAAGCAGAGCCAAATCGTCATGCAACTTATAGGCATTTGTATATTGAGTTTTTACTACTTTATAAGGACAAACATCCACACAAAAAGAGTAGATGGTTTTACCTAGATCATCATGGCAACTGTCTTTACAGATAACATAATCAGGCTTATATACTTCTATGATGTTATGCAAGAGCCCTTTATCGATTTTTGCATCCAATAGGATAGGTACAACTCTGTTTTGAATGCAACTTGTATAGGATGCTAAAGCACCTAGTTCGTTTTCACATAAGATCACGACAAGACATCTTTTTTGAATCCAACTGTAGATATCTTTACAGATACAGGCTAAATCAAAATATGAAACTGTTTTCTCAGACTCTAATATGAGAGCTGTTTTATTTTTATATTTCTCAAGATTAAACATTCTCTCATCCTGTTTAATTAACTCTATTTTGCTTGTTTGTCAGTTTGCTATTTTGATTAACAGAAGATTCAAACTAAACGAACTTCAACATCACGATCTTATTGTTTAGTTGAAGATCTTATCCATAGCATCTTTTATAGCCAAAGACCAAGTTTTAACATCGTGCTCACCGTCAACATCTTTGTACAATGCTTTAAGTTCACGCTTCATTGCAAGATCATAGATGTGTTTAGTTTGTTCTTTGGTTAAATAATCAAAAGATCCCGTGTAAAACATAAAATCTGTATTTTCTTTAAAAGGAAAAGTTCTTATTTCATTTTCAATTTTATTAGGACTTTGGCTGTCATCTGGTAAAAAGATCTTTTCCATATAAGGATGAATGATTTTTGATAAAGCAAAAGTCACTCTTTGATTTTTTAATCTATCATCATATGGCAAGGTATGATCATAATAACCACTAACAGCAATTAGAGTTGAGAAGAAATCTGGCTTTCTTAATATCCAAGATAAAGCACCATATGCCCCCATTGATACACCTAACACTAGGTTATCATCTCTGTTTTCAGAGATAGGCAACATATGCTTTAACATTGGATAAAGCTCCAAATCTAAAAAATCACCATACTTTCCTGCACTTGAATTTACAAAAAAAGTATTAGGCAGAGATGGTGCCACAACTATTAGTTTTAAAGACCCAACATAATCTAACATAGATAATCTTTCAAAAAAGATATCTCCTGATGACATGGCACAGTGTAGCGCCCATACAGTTTTGAACTTTTTACCTATGTTTAGAATAGAGCATGGAAGAGCTACTTTAACTTCAACTGTTTCATGAAGAATTAGTGAGTCAATTTTTAAGGTCATTCTTATCATATGTAGCTCTATTGTGATTTATTAGATATTGAATGAAGGCTAGTCAAATGCTCTTTGTTCGTTCAGCAACGTTGAAATATAAGGCTCTAAATATTTAATATGGAGCTGTTGCTACATTACTTTAGTAAGCCACCATCAACTCTTAAAACTTGCCCTGTAATAAAACGAGACATATCTGATGATAGAAAAGCTACAGCATCTGCTATTTCAGAAGGTTCAGCTTTTCTTTTCATGATATTTCTTGATACGGCATCAGCTTCATCTTCTGCTGACATGGAATTTCCCATATCAGTTGATGTAAGACCTGGAGCTACAGCATTAACTCTAATTCCAAAGTTACCTAACTCTATTGCCATTCTGCGCATTGCACCTACAATGGCAGCTTTACTTGCGCTGTATTCAATATTGGCACCACCGTCGAAGGCTGCAGATGAAGAAATAAAAACAATGCTTCCTTTTTGATTTCTCATCATTGAACGTGAGATTAGCTGTGTTACAAGAATTGATGAAAACAGATTTACTTCAAAAGTATCTTTGATTGTCGCAAGCTTAGTCATAGTAAACATATTCTGTGGGTAAGCTACACCAACATTATTTACTAAGATATCAATTGGAACTTTCTTTGAAATGATTTGTTTTACAGCAGTTTTAATCTCATCTTCAGATGAAAAATCTGCGTAAAACAATTCAATTTTTACAGAATACTCTTTTTGAAGATTTTCACAGTACTCTGTAAAAACAGGATCTTCTTTACGATTTATAACAAAACAATTGCATCCGTATTCGCAGAACTTTTCTAAGATTGCCTTTCCGATACCACGGTGAGCACCGGTAATAACAGCTGTTTTATCTTTTAGAAGATCCATTTAATGATACCTTTTAAGTTAAGACTACCCAAACTAAATCTCGATATCGTATTTTTTTAAGATCTCGATGCCTTTAGCAAATGAACTTAAATCAACAATATCATCAGTATCCATCATGATATCAAAAGCATCTTCAATTGCAGCTACTAGAGACATATGCCCTACTGAATCCCATGATTCAACGCCTTGGTATTCTAAATTTTCAACTTTATCTGCTGGAACTTCTAATGCTTCTACAAAGCAGTTTATATATTTTTCTTTATTAGTCATTTTTAGTAAATCCTATTTATGTATTTTATCTATTAACGGCAGATAAAATAGATGCTAAAGTTATGGGCTACAATATAACACAGAGTAAATTTAACGTAGATACTTTCTGATTAAAGCAGATATCTCATAAATGGTGTTTTACTTTGCGCAAAATCATTTACAAAGAGACTATCCTTTGTGCTTTGCTTTTAAGCTAGACCGTCTTATTGTTTGAAAACGTAATCACATCGACATTTCTGGACATTGCATCAATCATGTCATAACCATCCCAGAAAAACTCAAGATCCATGGTATGTCCTAAAGGCACAATTCTGTCTACACCACGAACGCCGTTTTTTAGTACCAATGCTTGAATTGCATTAGGATCAACTCCTAAATAAGAAATTGTCTGGCACTGTTTTTTTAGAATTGGAACAAGATCTTTTAAATCATTGGTTACGTATTCAAAGAAATAGCCTCCACTCATCTTGTAGCCTAAAACATCATCTGAAAGTTCTTTTAAAGAAACTCGCATAACAACGTTATCAGAATCTACTTTATTGACATTTTTATGGGTTAAGGCTAATTCACATAAAGCATTTAACTTGTCGACAGCAAGAATAGCCGACATGCTGTATTTTTCATCAACTAAAGACTTTAAGGCTTTAAAAAAGATATCTTGAGCATCTTTTACCTTACTACCAGTCCATACAATAAGACGAGGAGAACTGCAGGCATTTTGATCTGTAAAATAAGTATCTATGTAAAACAGTGATGCTACTTTTTTAGGATCCTGCTTTAGATATTCATCAGAGCTGATGATTGATAGTGAGTATCTATCAGGGAAAGTCATTTCTATAGAGCGTGGAGGAAGAGAAGATTTTCTTATCTCTTCAACAGTTCTATTGCCACCCCAGACAATTCTTAAATCACATATTGATGATAGATAATCATTAACTAAAAGATCATGCTCGTATCTTACAATCACGATATATTTTTTTAGAAATGCATATTCATCTTCTAAAAGAACTTTATTGATTGCGTTACAGATTAAAGTTACCTGTTCAAAGTCTGTTGAAGATACTCTGACAATACTGATGTTTCCTGCTAATAAAGATGAGGTTAAAGATACAGCAAAATTTACAGGTACATTAGACGGCGCTATATGAAAAGCAACACCACGACCTAATTTTGATTTGTTCTCATAGCGAGTCTTTTCTTTTAATATAGATGCCTTTCTTACCCAGAATGCCCATGACACCACATCAGAATATTGTTTTACGTCGCGCTCAGAAAGAAGTTCATGAGAGACTATATCTAAGAAAGAGACTACTCTTTTGTCAAACAGTTGCATCGCAGGCGTGTTTTGAGAGTTTTCAATATATTCAGCACTACCTACCAGAAAATTTACTTTTTTTAATACATCAGAATTTTGCTGCATAGGTATCACTACAACCTCTTAACTCTGCTTGTTTAATACGACCTGTCAGTTTGAAATATTTGCCTTTTCTACCACAAGGACAATCATCTTCACCTAAGATAATGCCTTCATCTTCAGTTAATAAAGAGTGACCTGGATATGAATGCGGTAGCACTGATACTACTTGAATAATGCCCTTTTCACCAATATCACATACAGAAAAATCATTTGCTCTACGAGGAATTACATCTGAATAGATACTTGCATGTAAGTGTCCACATTCGCATTGAGCGTAGATACAACCAGTCTGCTCTACCATACCATAGTGATCTACAAAATGACCGATACCACATTGCTCATTTAAAGCTTCTCTAAAATCGTCATTTGAAATATTTAGTGACACCAGTTTCTTCCAGCCACCGCCTGTTACTAAATATGTGTTTGGAAGATTGAGCTTAACATTTAATGCCTTTAGTTTAGTATACAGATGTTGCCAAACCATGAAAGTAAAACCAAAGATCAGCATGTTCTCTTCTTTGTGTTTTTCAATAAATTCCTCAACTAGTGGTAAATTAAGCTCCATATTCTCATTTAAAGCATAGATACAGTCTCTGCCAAACATTCTTAAACCTAGTATGGCAGCACCTCTTGCTGAGAACATGTTTCTGTCTTTGACGACATTAGGAGAATCAATGATTAACATTGGCAATCTCTTGTTGCCAATGAAGTTTGACATGATCTTAATTAGAGCTTTTTGCTGGTTACTTGCTGTTTCCTTATCAACAAAGATCTTTGAAACAGCCTGACCAGAGGTACCAGATGAAGTCATGGTCTTAAATACCTCTGCACGAGGTATGGATAAAAGCTCATGATTTTTAAAGAGTCTTACCGGTATAAAAGGTAAGTCATAATATGACGATACTTTACTCTTGTCATAACCTAGAGCTTCAACAATCTTTTTATAATTAGGGCATTTATCTATATGATGCTCTGTAAGTTCTAAAAGCTCCTTGGTTAACAGCTTTTCCTTTTCACTTTTACTAAGTTCAAAAGGATTTCTTGAGAAAAAGTCATCTATCATAAAAATGTACTCTACCTTTTCACATGTTTTACAAAAACATGATTTACTTTTGTGGGGAAAAACTCATTTTGGATTAGAGCGCGGATTTGGATCATATTGTTTGTAGATACGCCTAATACAAGTTTGCGACCACCTCGTTTTTTAACTTCAGCTGGAGTCTGAACATTTGTACCTAAACCACCTTTACGCCATTTCATAAAAGTGCCACCTAATGCAGAAGTATAAACTCCATCGCCAATTTCTCTAATGGTAAAGAAACCTGTTATCTCACCTTTGATTTGACCTTTTAAGAAAATAGCGCCACGTTTCTTTTCGTCATTTAACCAATTGTGAAAACGTTTGGTTGAGGCTTCTTTTGAAAAGAAGGGATCATTACTAATTCTGTCAAAGGAAAAAGATCCTGCGTCAATTTCTTTGAACAAAAGCTCAAAGTCCTTATCTTCCATCTCAGATACTTCAACGGCATCATATAATCTTTGTTGAAGAGGTGTTCTTTTGATCTCATGAAGATCATGTTCGAAGAACATCATATCCTCAACAAAGCAATATGAAAGTTCTGATACCATCCATGTAAGGTCAGTTCTTGATGAAGGAACTTTTAAAGCTATATAGTCATACTCTTTATCAAGTGCTTTTAACTTTTCAAAATCGTCGTTTTTGTCATCATCATGCTCAAGTTCAACTTCAGCACATTTGATTCCAAAATTTCTTTCATCCCAGATTGCGTTTACTACTTTCATATATTTTTCTCTTGTAACTGTTCAACTAGAGAATTGTTAACTTTACGTTATCTTCCTTTGTGGTAGTACCAAAGCAAATGATCAAAACCATTTCTACTGATTGGTGTAGTATTAGTAGTAGATGCCGCTTTTTCTCTGATTGAATTTATAACGTCGCTGTAAACACTATAATCTTTTAGATCTTTTAAAGTTCCATTGTACTCAACTTCGTACTTTTTTATGTAGTAAGGTAAAACAGAAACTATCACATTATCGTAAATTGAATAATTGTCTTGTTCTTTTGAATTTTCAAATAAATAGAAACAAGCATAGTGACAAAATTTGCTAGCAAAAGAAGTATTTGTCCTTCCATGGTGTTTTTGATCATTTTGCTGTGTTTTTTTTTCTATATTTCTGAATAATTCAAGATCCCTATTTTTTAAGGAGTCTATAAGTTTATCTTCTCCAAATTCAATTATTCTTTTAGATAACTCATTTCTTCCACAACCATCAGAATTTATGCGTGTACTGTTTTCTCTATCTATGGATCTGACTACATTTTGTATAATTTCATTAAAAGAATAAGTGATATCACATTCCTGTTTATTTAGATTATTGACCAACTGTGTCATCCAATAAGCTGTAGAACCCGCGTAAACCGTTTTATCTTTGTTGATTATTGGACAAGCTTTTTTGTCAAAAGATTTAATATAAGAGGAATCATTTCTTATCATAGCCTCAACTTTTGCAACATTTTCATGTGTCAACTTAACTAGTTCAATCTTTTTTCCATCTTTCAAAACAAAATGCTCTGTTGTTAGCATATACTTTTGTGAAGATTTAAATTCGTCACAAATTCCCATAGATAGCATACTTCTCCACTTCTATTTAACAGCTTCAAAACAACTAAACGTAGGCATATAAAACAGTTGCACAAAAGCCAGGTTCATGCTGTCTTACTTTGAACTTATATTCAGGTACGAGAGATTTCAAGAATTTAGGAATTTCATAAAAATCAAAAGGCATATGGTAAATACAAATTGCCAATTTTGGTTTCTGCGTCTTGATAATTTGAGTTGCACCAATCAAAGAATCAAGTTCAGCTCCTTCGATATCCATTTTGATAAGTGTAGGATAGATAATCTATATAATTGTCTAATTTGATTAAATCAACTGTAGACATATTATTTGATTTTGACGTTTCTTCAGAATTTACTACTTTAGCTCCCATATTTCCTGTTACTAAAAAAGAGATCTTGCCATTGTCTTTTCCTGTTGCTGCTTGGCTAATTTCAATGTTTTGAAGATTTTCTTTTTCTACTAATGACTTTAGTTTAACCAGATTTTTTTCGTCAGGTTCAAATGCAACAATTTTTTTGTATTTCTTATTTGTAAAAGAAACAAAATCTTCAATTGTGTCGCCTGTAAAGGCACCGCAATCAAATAAAATTTCATCTTTTGAAATTGAATAGAACTCTTGAGAAAAGTATGTATGTCTATTGATTACGTTTCTGTCGATATATGTTAAATCTCCAGTTAAAAAGGTTTTACATCTGTTATGAATAATATCTCTTGATTCTTGATCAGCTAAATTAGCATCAATATAATCTAGCATTTTTTTACTCACGAGATTTTGTGCTTTTTCATAAATTGGAAACCATGTGTAGTTAAATCCAACCACGCGCTTTGGATCTGGAGGATTGGTATAGTAAATAAGTTGCTTTTCAAGCATCTTATTATCGTAGTCAAGAACAAAAGTATCTATATCTGAATAAGAGCTGTTTGAAATTGAATTTAGTATTTCTTCATAGAAACCAGATGCAATTATAAATTTTGCATCATGATAAAGAGATGAACATTTAATTGGAGAGTAAACAGGAATATTCTCAATACAATCTGATTTTGTATCATCGTGAAAACTATCGCAGAAACAGCACACTTTTTTGTTTATTCCTAATAATGTTAGGAATGACAATAACCACTTTCCATAGGCTCCTGTACCCCAAATGACAAATTTAGAAGAATCAAATGATAAATACACTTTACTAAGTCTTTCTATCAATTGTTCTTTTAAAACCTCTCGAGGGGATTCAAAATTATTTTGACAGCTCATTGTCATTCTGCTCCTAAACTTATCTTGGATAACTGTGCTTGTTTCTTCGCTTTCAAAAGTAATCAAATTATCAAAAATTCCATTACTACAAATATATGCAATGATCTATTCTCATAAATACTAATATGTGATTGATTTGATTTTTTTTACAGCTTCAATCTTGTTTTTTATCACGGTAGAGTCCATTCTGTAATCATAGTATTCAAACGATTTCATGTAACTAAAATAGCCATCTGTTTTTTCAAGATTATTCGGAATTTCATTTTTTTCTAGGAATAATTTAAAAGCCGTATAAGCATTTTGGTACCTAACATTAAAGTCAGAAAAATCTAAACTATTATATAGCTCGTACAAATCATCACGGTTTTCGTCAAATTGAATGTCAAAACTATTAGGGATCTTAAAAAACTCACATACCTCTCTAACACGAGAGTCAATAACTTTAATAAAACAAGGTTTATTTAGCTGTAGAAATAGTATATTTCCGTGAAGTTTTTCTCCGTAAGAAAAGTTGTAATTCTGTTTCTTTATTTCATCAACCAAAGGAACATAATTCATATCTCCATAAATTCGATCTTCAATATACAACTTCTTGACTATAGTTCTTAAGCTTTTAATTCTCTCCACATACAATGTTTCTGGATGATACAAAATGTCAAAATACACAGATTGATCAATAAACTTTGAATTTGGATAGTTTTCATACAATCTTTCTGATATGCATTGTGCTGCCCTTGCATTAAAAGCTGGTAAAAAATTTTCTCTACTAACTTTTTCTGCAATACAGGTATTTTTTCCTCTTAAAAAGACAGATGGGCATCCACTTACGAAGAGATTATTAAAACCAATTTTTTCTAAAAAAACTCGGTAAAATTTCCCCTTAAAGTGACATTCCCCCCACCATCTAAAATACATCCTATATAATTTTTGATAGTTTCTGCTAATTTTTGAGAATAACTTATTTGATATTCTACAGAGAAATTTGCGCCTGCTCCTAAAACAAAAACAGGTAAACCGATATTTTTATAAATTTCAGTTTCTCTTTCCATCCAACCAATGAAAAGCTCCTTAAAAATATCGCACTCCATTGTAATTACAAGATCAAAATTATTCTTAGCCCAATTCTTATCTTCAACTAATTTTTTTTCTATCTCATCTATAGTTATGTACGTTGTATTTTGGTTCCAAAAATAAGAGGCTCCTGCTGTATAAAATACGAGATTTCCCGAATTCACATAGTATTCTTTTAGAGGGTGTACTACATCAACCCAAGACAAGAACAGTATTCGTTTAGACAAAACAACCTCTCTATGGAAAATTATATAAATGAAATGACAAGCAACTGCATCACATTATCAGTTTTTATCTTATACGTGCATGTTAAACATGACATCCAACAAGATTCTTGAAGCAACATCCAAATTTATAGGATTTCCATCTATATCAGAATTAAACAAAATACAATCACCATAAACCTTTATAGAAGAAATACCAATATCAAATTTTGGCTTTATTTCAGCATTTAAAGCCAATTTTTTATCATTACAATAAAAGACACTGAATGAAGGATATTTACTAAACTGAATATAAGAAAATTCTTTCAAACTACCTTTATCTATAAAAGAAGCCCATTGTTTTCTACTTGATTCATCTAGTTCAATTATTATTGGATCACCATTAACTTTTTTTAATATAGCGCAAATCATGTCTTATATTTCTCTTACACTTTCGTACGAAGATTTATGCTTGATAATTTTCAAGGAAATAACAATATTGTCTTTGGGACATTCTTCAATATATCTTCCAAGTAAGATTTAAGTTCATCTCCGTAGCGATAAGAACATATTACAATTGTCGAATTTTTGGAAATCGCATTTTTGTCAAAAGGTATCAAAGGACAATCAAATGAACTTTTTACACTGTCTGATATATGAGTTGCGTTTTTATCAAATACGGCTTTTACAGAATATTTGTCTTTCATAATGCTGTACAACTTTTGACTTAGGGAATTTGCACAATAAAGAAAGATCTCATCTTTTTGATGATTCTCAAGATGTAACTTCTTATAACACTCTTGCATAATTGCATCGTATGTTGAAACATCTTTATATTTGTAATCAAAATTAAGTCTGACATCTACATTTTCAGACTTTTGAACAAATTCAACAAGACTGTTTCTTATCGTAGATTCGGCTTCTTTACTCAAAAAATAATCGTATGAAACAACTACATTTTTACTTTTTGTTGATTGGCAAACGGCTACCATATTTTCTACATCTTGGTAATTATTCAAATTTAATACAAACTTTACATTAGCTTTTGAATTAGTTTTTTTCTGATAACTTAAAATATTTTTTATACATTTTTCAAAAAGGTCCACCCCTTTTATTTTAGTGTAAACAGACCTTGATCCCGCATCTAAAGTAAGATAAAGGATACAAGTACCATCATTTACTGCATCAACAAAGATTTGAGACAATCTTGTTGCATTAGATGAAATCCAACAGTGAAGATTATTCTGTTGAATCCATGACACAATTTTCTCTATTTTTCTATTGATGCTAGGCTCTCCACCAGCAATATCGAACCATGTTGATTTACAAATTAAGTTCATGTCGAGCATTTTTTTGAGTAGATTTAATACAAAATCGCTATCAGTATCTTTATATTGACTGGGATATTTTTGATTTACACAAAAGCTACATTTCAAGTTACAGGTATGGAAGTGGAATTAACCAAGTCTTGATAGAGGAGCACTTAAATTTTTTATTTTACTTTGATCATATGTACTTGCTAAATTTGGACATTCTTGACAATAAACAGGTACATTTCCTTTTTTTATGGATTCAACAATATGGTTCAAGTTGTTTATTACTTTATGAACAAATGATTCTACATTTTTATCAGATAAATCATTCTTTAATTCGCTCAAACTTGCTATGGTAGGACTTGTAGGCCAACAACAAGGATGCACTTCATCATTTGGCATGAAACCAAACATATTTTCGTTTAGCTTTGTACAATAAAAATAGCTCATAATTAGGTGTGCGAAATTCAACAGAAACAAACAATAAAAAAAATAAACAACAAGACTAAGATTCACTACACCGATAACGTAACCTTATTCTTTTAATGTTCAATCACTGATGACGATGTAATGCTACTTACATTTAAAGAAAACTTGGTTCTGTTAATCAAATCCAAAGCAATTTCTCTTAACTCTTCATTAAACTTATCCCAGTCTTCAACACCATGAACAGTTGGAAGTTTAGGATCAGCATAACTTTCGTTATATTTATCAGAGAAAGCATCAAAACCTGCTATAGCCACATTTTTTACATGTAACTTATTCAATAGTCTTAGCATACAGATAACTGGATTATCAAAATGCGACCAACCTCTTTTTATTGCTCTTTCATATCTGATGATGTACTCATTTTCTAAAGATTTTGTCTTTACATTAGATAATAGGATCTTTTTGGTTGAGTTAAAGATGTCTTTATATGACTCTTTAGCATAGTCATATCTTACTTTACTCATTAAAAAGACATAGTCATATGAGTATTGCTTTAAGATTGCATTTACACCAATCACAACAGGATTATGTTCCTTTATGTATGCTTTTACCTTGTCTAGCTCATCAATCGATGATTTACCTGGTGCTACTAAAAGAACTTTTTTGTCTTTTAAGAGGTTGGTTAATGTCTCTAAAGTACTTTCATCATCAACTTCATTGTTCTGATTCTCAACATACTTTTCTTCTAAGAGATCATAGTCATATTTAACTCTGTCTTCAGGATTTAATGAGGAGATCACAGAGCGGATCTCTTTAGCATTAGCTCTATGCTTCTTTAAAAGATAATCGATGTTATTGACATGAGAGCAGTACATACCTGCTATGTAAGTAGGAATTGAATAACCCCATGTGTACTTTTCCTGGAATGGAACCATATACATATCAATGGTATCCATGATGAGATCTAAATCATAATTGCCATAGTATCTTTTATTTAAGAAACTGGTAATTAACTCTGTTGTAGTGTTTCCTGCACCTCTGCCCATACCACATAGGCTTGAATCAACAATAATATCTCTGCCCTGCTCTGTCATTTTTCTTACAAATTCAATAGTAAGAGCAAAGGATAACTGCTGATTGTTGTGTGAATGGAAGCCTATCTTTACTGAAGTATGCAGATTATGGGAAAAGATAGAGAGTATTCTCTCTAGATCTTCAGGGAGCATCGCACCAAAGGTATCCACAATAGAGATACATTCAGGTCTTACTTCATTTACTCTTGAGATAAGATCTAGTAATTCATAATCGGTATAACCTAAGGTATTAGCCGCCTGACAAAAGATCCTGTACCCTTTTTCTCTGATCTTTTTAGCAACCTCTAGACCTTCCTTTGCTTTACCTCGAGGGAAAACTACACGTATGGCATCAATTGATTTACTGTTGTTTACGGGCAGATTATCTAAATTGTATCTGTCAAAATCAATCATTGCCACATAGGTAACATTAGGATCTTTATTTTCAATATAAGGAATTAAATCATCTGGTACATGGAAAAATGAGCTGTCGGCATACTCATGTGGAGCATCTTTGAGCCAACCACATTCAATGATCTCAACTTTTGCGTTTTGCAGTCTTTTGATCATGCCTCTGATTGTATCTTTACCAAAGATAGATGCATTGATATATGCTCCATCACGTAAAGTACAATCTAAAAGCTCAATTTTTTTATTGTCCATGATTTATCTCTTGCTCAATTCTTATAGAAATCTTTTCTTTAGTAATGCCTACTGTATCCCAAATATATTTTTGAGAGCCAGCCTTAGTAAAGGCATTAAAGCCTAAGAATATCTGTCTTGGGGTATTCGCTTTAGTTGCTTTATATTCAGCTACTGCTGAACCTAAACCACCTATGATGTTATGCTCTTCTACAGTCACGATTAACTTTGAAGAGCTAAAGATTTCATCCAGTGCAACTGTATCTAATGGTTTTATAGTATGAGCATCATATACAGATGCCTTAATACCTTTATCGGCCAATATTAAAGAAGCTTGAAGAGCTTCATTTACCATAAGTCCTGTAGCGATGATGGCAACATCATCGCCTTCTTTTAACTTTACAAATTTACCTAACTTATAGTCATAGTCTTCAGTATATACAGATGGACAGTTAATACCGCCAGATATTCTTAAATATACAGGAGTATCAAGTTTTGTCGCAGCTTCAAAACACTTTAAAGCCTCAAGACTGTCAGCTGGCGACAACACTGTAAGATTTGGCAACGCTCTCATAAAAGCCAAATCCTCGGTTGCCCAATGAGAAACTCCTGACTTAGCAGCTACGACTCCAGCAAAGGTTCCAATTACTTTTACATTAGCATTAGTATTAGAAACATTCTGTCTTATTTGCTCTAAACTTCTTACAGTAATAAATGATGAATAGGTTGTAGCAATGGACATATGACCTTCCATGGCATAACCTGCTGCAATAGCCATCATGTTTTGCTCTGCAATACCTGTCTGGATGAATTTATCAGGATACTTTCTTATAAATCTGTCTAAACCTGATAATAGTGAAAGATCAGCAGACAGAACCTTCACATTAGGATTTTCTTTTACAAGATCTAAAAGTCCGTAATTAAAGATACTTCCCTTTTGTCCTAGCTTTTCCCAAGCTCTTAAATTTCCTGGAGAGACTTTCATAAAAGAAAAACTCCTCTAAGCATTTTCTATTTCAGATTTAGCACACTCATACTGTTCTAGAGTTAGAGCATGATGATGCCATTCTCGATGGTTCTCAATAAATGACACCCCTTTACCTTTGATGGTATCGGCAATAATAATGTAAGGTTGTCCGTTACTATTTTTTCCATTAGATGGCTTTACTTTGTCAAAAGCCTGCAATAATTCATAAGTATCATGCCCATTACACTTTATGACGTTCCAATTAAATGCTTTTAACTTTTCATCTAATGGTTCTAATTTCATAACATCTTCAGTGTTACCGTCATATGAAAGATGGTTTCTGTCAATTATCACCACCAGATTGTCTAATTTGTAGTGAGAGGCAAACATAAACGATTCCCACACAGAGCCTTCATTAAGTTCCCCATCACCCATTAGCACAAAAACCTTTTGAGACAAATTCTCTTCACGCATAGAGAGAGCCATGCCAATACCAACCCCTATTGCCTGACCAAGAGAACCACCAGAGTACTCAAGTCCCACCTCAAGATTTTTAGGATAACCTGTTAACCTACCACCATCTTTTTGGAATTCTATAAGTTCTTCTTTTTTAATAAAACCAGCTTCATATAAGGCAGGGAAATGAGCTAAAGTACAATGATTTTTACTAGGTAAGAATCTGTCACGCGCTTTATTCTGAGGATCATTTACGTTGTACTCTAGTACAGCACCATAAAGCACAGCTAAAATTTCGATACAAGAAAAGCTACCACCTAAATGAGCACCTTTTTCACCGGTTGCTTTTGCCATTTCAAGACCGTTTAGGCGCATCCTTTTTGACATAGCTTTTAAAGAAGAAGCTAACTCTTTAGATACTTTAAAATCTCTCATTAGCGACCTCCATCGACTCTTATAGTCTGTCCTGTAATAAATTTTGCTTTATCAGAGGCAAGATAAAGACAGATTGATACTACATCATCGACAGTTCCCATTTTTCGTAAAGAGGTTCTGTCGATTACTTTATTAAGCTCAGTTTCATTCTTGTAGTGTCCCATTGAAGTATCAATAAGACCAGGAGCTACAGCATTAACTCTTACTCCATAAAGGCCTACTTCTTTTGATAAACATTCTGTTGCAAAGATTAGTGATGATTTACTTGAGCCATAGGCTAGGTAGCCAGGATTTACCTCAATACCACCTACTGATGCCATATTGATGATTGAGCCTGACCCCTGCTTTATCATCTTTCGAGCCATAAGTTGCATAATGGTTACAGGCGCAAAGAAGTTTACCTCAAAAACTTCTTTTAACTTATCATAAGAGGTCATTACAAATGGTGCTCCATAAGCAATGCCAGCATTGTTTATAACTACATCAATTTGAGGAGTTGTTTTTATAATTTCTTTTAAAAGCTTTGTAAGTTTTTCGCTATCAGTAAGATCGATTTCATGAGTTGACACTGATGCTTCATACTTATCCTGTAAAGACTTTATATAGTTTAAGTACGACTCATCTTTAGCATTACGGACAAGCGCAATTACCGTAGCACCTTCTTTTGAAAAAGCCTCTAATAAGGCTTTTCCAATACCTCGATTAGCTCCTGTAAGTAATACTGTCTTTCCTGAAAACTGTCCCATAAACTACCTTAAACTGGCTTACCGTAACTTGTGTCCATTGGCTTTACAATCATTTCTTTAAAGAATAAGTCTCTATCTAAATATGGAGACTGATCCTCAATTGGTCTAAAGCCAAACTTACGCTTGCCGTACATAACAAGACCATTATGTAAGTCAAACTGTTCAGGATCACAAATAACTTCTAAGATACAAGGCTCATTATTTGAGAACATCTCGCTTACTTTGTCTTTAATTTCGCTGTAAGTTGAGATCTTTAAATACTTTATACCAAAAGCTACAGCTAACTTTTCAAATGAAGGTAAGGTAAGACCATTTGACTCATCGGTACCTATGGATTTTCCTCTAAAGTGAGCCTTTTGTCCGTGACGTACTCCTGAATAGCCATCATTGTTGATGATGACAATCTTGATATTAAAGTGATTTCTAACCACCGTTTGGAGTTCCTGCAGATTCATCATTACAGAACCATCGCCGTTGTAGGAAACTACAGGACCATCACTAAAAGTTGCTACACCACAAGAACCTGGTAGTGCATAGCCCATCTCACCTTGAGATAAAGCTAAAACGAATCTGTCACCTTCTTTTAATTTGGTAGCTGCAGGAGATGCTGCACCTGTAAGACCAGCATCAGAAATGTAGGTAACATTTTTAGGAGCCATTTCTGATAATAGAGTCATAAAGATCTTCATATCAAGAGGCTTGTCCTCATGTTGCTCCATTGGATATGCGAAGATCTCTTTCCAATGACGACACTTTTCATACCAGAAATCGTCAGTTATTTTTAGCTCTGTCTCTAACAGAGAGTCTATAAAATCTTTAGCATCAGCATGGATAAATCTATCAATATGAATGCCGTTTTTTAAATGCTCAATTCTGTCAACATCAACTACAGCTTTTACAGCTTCACGAGCAAAGTCCTGACGAGCAGAACCTGTAACCTCAATTGATAATCTTGAGCCAATGGCTAACACAAAATCTGAGTTTTGAACAATGAAGTTAGCATAACGGTTGGCACCTGCCACACCTCCGATTAAACCGAAATTACATTCATCGTCAAAAGGCAGGATGTCAGAGGCCAATCTTGAAAAGACCACAGGACACTTTATCTTGTGAGCTAATTCTTTTAATTGTGCTTTAGCGCCGGCACTTCTTACACCATTACCAATTAACAGAACTGGTCTTTTAGCTTTAGAAAAATTCTCTTTAATAAATAAAAGATCGTTCTCGCTGATTTCAGACTTTGTTTCAGCAGGAATATATCTTTGAAGATGCTCTTCATTGATAATTGTATTTTGGACATTCAATGGCAGATCGATCCAAACAGGACCTTTTCTGCCAGTAGTTGCTAAATGAATGGCTTTATCAAGGTGCCAAGCAATTTCTTCAGGTCTGTCTACTGTTACTGCATATTTAGTAATAGGCTTCATGATAGTTTCAATGTCAGCTTCCTGAATACCTACCTGACGCAAAGGCAGTCCTGATGCTTTTACAGTATCACTATAGTTTTGCTGACCTGAGATGATGATTAAAGGAATACTATCCTGATAAGCATGTAAGATACCTGTCATGGTATTGGTACCTGCACAACCTGTAGTTACAAGGCCAGCACCTAACTTTTCATTCATGGTTGCATAAGAAAGAGCAGCCATTGCCACAGCCTGCTCGTGATGCATGCTAATACCTTTGATGTTTTCGCTTCTTCTTAAAGCGTCAGTAAGGTATACACATTGACCGCCAGGCACATAGAATAAATGTTCAATGCCATACTCTGCTAATCTTGACATTACATAGTCTGCTAATCGGATCATATTCAACCTTTCTTAATTGGACAGTCTTTTTTTAGGAATCGTCCTTTTATTATATTCAAAAAAAATATATAAAAATAAAACAGATAGCTCTATTTTAGATCTTCGGCAATAATTTCATGATAAGAAGATTTCTAAGAAAGATCTGCCTACTTATTGCTGACAGATCTTTTTTTAAACTATTGGTTAAATTTGTTTAGACTCATAATCATTGATACTATTTGATATTTTTAAATTCAGACTTTGAATTGATACCGATAGAATATCCTCTTTTGGGTTGTTTACGCATATATCGCAAATCAAAGTTATAAGGTCCAATATGTCAGAGATACACTGGTTCATTTTTACAATATAATCTGAAAAGATCTCATTTCTATTTTCATCATGCTCACACATTATGATCTTGTCCAAGTATCTGTTATGAACGAGACCATGTCAAGTAAATTTTTTAATAATTGCAAATAATATTT
>ENA-ORUV01000210-ORUV01000210.1-human-gut-metagenome-genome-assembly--contig:-NODE-210-length-50187-cov-30.5762_pt1 | contig 50187 bp, 48 predicted proteins | sample MGYA00242089_ERZ509229 | MGnify/ENA primary metagenome ERZ509229 (study PRJEB26280, sample SAMEA2338805) | human gut metagenome | biome: human gut; feature: human-associated habitat; material: faeces...
AAGGTTGGGGCATCAACCTTCTTTGGAGAGATATAGTAAGACCTGCTATTTTAGTAGGCAAGTATCGTTTGTATCCAAGAATCCCCTGCATTTAGGCATGGGGAGTATGTCAAATATATATGATATAACTCATTGTGCTAGTTCATTTTTTATTGTATAAACTAATAAACATTGTTCCAATCTTAATCGAAATCCTAAAATAGATTGTACTCTTATTCTTTCTATATCAAATAAATTTACTAATTTAGAAAATACTGTCTCTATATATTTCCTCTTCTTTTTTAGAAATTTACTATTTTCTTGTTTCTTTTCTTTCATATTTTTTCTTGATGGTGTCCAAAACCATATTCCTTCTTTTTCCAATTTCTTTTTTAATTCATTACTTAGATATCCTTGGTCTGCTAAAATATATTGACATCTATATTGTCTTAACAAATCTTCTACCATTTTTATATCATGTTTAGATGCTTTACTCAATGTATATGCCCAAATGTATCCATCACTTCCTACTTCAAAGCTACCTTTCAATCCATAATAATATTGCTTTTTAGTGGCATTATAGCCAATATCTGCATAATCTGTAAGTACTTTACATCTTTTATTACGAAGAGGTTGACATAATGGTAGTGGTAAACTGTCAATAATTGTGTATTTAGGATTATTTGAATGTTGTTTTAATATACCAATACGTATCCATTGCAAAAAACAAAAAGCATTATTGCAAATACGATTAAAACGTGAACGCTCAGGAAGAGAAGATTTAGGAAAAATATTATTTTGCAAAAAGTAATAAAAACGAAGCTGAGTAGTAATTTTAAGCTCAACTTGCCAACAAAGTAAAGAAATAACAAGGACATCATCTAATTTACAGTGCTGAATATTTCTGCGATGGCGAATAGAAGAAGGAACATATTTTTGGTATAAAGGTTGAATAAATTTGTACCAATTTAATAAATGGAATTGAAATTTTAAAGTATTTAGCTTACAATGAGATTGGTTCAACATTAGATACACTTCTTTGTGATGAAATACTTAGAAATGTACTCTTGTTGAACTTTTTTTGCAAGTAAAAATTTTAACTAGCACAATACGTATGATATAATATAGAATTAGTTAAGAATGGATTTATAAATTAATAATAAAATTTGTGGAGGATTTTATGGGAAGATTTTATAAAAAAGCGATAGTTACAGCTTTATTAGTATCAGCATTATCAACTACTGCTTTTGCAGCCTCAAAAGATAATACAGATTATGAAAATATACCACCAGAAGCTGTTATTGTTACAGATTTTAATAGTGATATCTTTAAATCATCAGCATTTTCTAATTATGATAATGAACATCAACAGTATAGATTAAGTAAATATGATATTATAAATGTGAGTATTGTGGGCTTTAATGATAGTCTTAATAAATCAAATACTATGGGACGATATGGATACACTTCTAGTGCGATTAATGGCAGTGTAAATTATAATTCTACATTAGCACAAACAGGTTTTAATGATATTGTAATTGGTCCTGATGGATATGCACAACTTCCATATGCTGGTTCAGTAAAACTTGCTGGGCTTACAGTTGACGAAGCAAAAGATTTACTCACTATGAAATTAGGAAGATATTTAAAAATACCATCTATGTCGGTGATAGTCACTTCTTATGGACCTAGAAAAGTACAGGTTTTAGGAGAAGTAGAAAAACCAGGCATTATAGAGCTTGCGGCAGATGACATGAATGTTTTGGCTGCTGTAACAAGTGCAGGTTGGGCAAATAAATATGGTCGTATCAAAAAAATACAAGTTATTCGCATTATTGATGGTGTGATGTATGTAAAAGAAGCTAATTTAAAAGATTATATCGAAAAACATGATATACGTCAGAATATAGAATTAAAAGATGGAGATATCTTATATATTCCTCGTTCTAATAAAATTGACCTTCAAGATGATATTATGCCTTGGATTAGTTTCTATGGATTATACAAAAATATTACTGATTAATGGAGTTTTGATTTAATGGATACACAAAATAATGATACAATTGATTTAAGAAAATTATTTTCTTTAATGCTCGAAAAGAAAATGATAATTATAGCGATAGTAGTAATTTGTACTATTATCGCTACTATAGTTGCTTTTGTCTTGCCAAAATCTTATCAATCTACCACACTTGTACGTGTAAAATCTAACAACAGCTCTACTATGGCTGGTTATGCAGCTATGGCAACTGGGTTTGGCATAGATATAGGGGGAGGAAGTTCCGGTTCACCTGAATCTTATATAGAACTTATGAAATCTCGTGAAGTTTTAGAGCCTATTATTGCTGAATTAGATTTGCCAGAAGAAACGAAAGAAAAGATGACTGCAACAAATTTTGCAAAATCTAATTTAGAGATAACTAATATTAAAAAGACAGAATTAATAACTATAGCTGCTTATGGCAAAACCCCAGAAGAAGCACAGATGATTTCTCAAGGGGTAGCAGATAATTTCTTAGCTTTAATGACTAAATTAAATAAGGAAGATAATTCTTCTACTTTGAAATTTCTTGATGAACGTATAAAAATCGCTAAAGAAGAGATGGAAACAGCAGAAAATAAATTAGCTGCTTATCAGCAAGAGCATAAAATATATGCACCTGATGAACAAGCAAAAGCTATTATTGCTAATTTAAATAATTATGATACAACTATTGCTCAGCTTCAAGCGCAAAGTGAAGGTGATAGTGCAAAACTTGCTGGTGTGACTAGTCAATTGGAACAGCAAAATGCATCTTTATTAGAATATAATGTATCTGATAATACAAATATCGGCAATATCCGTGAGTCTATAGTCAATAAACGTGTAGAACTTGTAGGACTTCAGCAACAGTTCACTGATGAACATCCAGATGTGATTAAAGCGAAAGAAGAATTAAATAGTCTCGAAAAATCATTGTCAGATGAGATTGTCAAAGCTGTAAATTCTCAATCAGTAACTTTAAGTCCAGTGCAATCTAATCTTTTAAAAGATAAAATCAGTACAGAAGTGCAGATATCTGTAAATAATGCTTCTCTAGAAGCTTTGAAAGCAAAACAAGCAGAAGCCCAAGAAAGTATAGCTACATTATCTGCTGATAGTGTGGAATATATGCGTTTAGAACGTAATGCTAAAATTACAGGTCAAGTATATACTTCTCTTGTACAAAACTATGAACAAACTAGAATTCAAGAAGCAAAAGATTCCATGGATATCCAGATCATTGATGCAGCAGATTTACCAAAAGAAGATATGCCAGCTAAGCCAAATAAAAAATTAATTGTAGCTATTGGTTTTGTTTTAGGTATAATGATCAGCTTTGGCTATATTTTATATAATTATAGTAGAAGATATGGTTTATAATAGGAAATAGATGTAAAAGGAGAAGTATAGATTTTAAGCTAAATATAGCTTCTCCTTTTATACTATAATTAAAAATAAATGCAATGTAGGTGAATTTATTGGCACAAAATTATAAAACTAATCTAAAACAAAATATCCGCATAATTTGGTCCGGTATATCACTGATGGCAGATTATCTAGCGGTATTATTAGCTGAACTGATAGCAATATATTTTAGTGAGGAAAATCTTCGTCATATAGATTTATTTATCGTTATACCTTTTATTTATATAGCTTTTATTGCTGCTACAAGGACTTATCGTCGCATTATTCCTTTTTGGCAGAGGGTCGAGTCGCTTTTTTATAGTAGTATCTATAGTATTATTGCTGTATTATTATTCTTTTTTGTGCGAGCAAATGCCACTGAACATAGTATAGCTTTTTTAGCTTTATTATGGTTAGCTAGTTTTATCTGTTTAGTGATAATGCGTTATTTATTAAAGCGTATTTTAGATGAAAGAAAGATATTTCTAATTCCTTTACTTATTATTGGGGCTAAAGAAGAAGCATTAGCTTTTGTTAAAGCTATCAATAGTGATATAGGAATGAGTTCTTATAAAATAATAGGTTTAATCAGTGATAAAAATCCTATAAAAGGATTAGAAAATTATCCTTTATTAGGTGATTTTAAAGATATTGAAAAGACTATTAAAACTACAGGAGTAAATAATGTATTGATAGCTATTCCATATTTAGAACAAGCGAAAATACAAAATATTATTCATCGTGTACAGCCATTGGTAAAAAATATCTGTATCATTCCTAATTTACAAGCTATTCCTATGGGAGGAGCTGATTTAGAAACTTTTTTTGATGAAAAGTTTATGCTGATAAAAGTTCGTAATAATTTAGCTCGCAATATCAATAAATTGATTAAGTTGATTTTTGATATGATAGTAGGTTTATTGATTTGTATACCAGTGATTCCGATAATAATAGTTTGTGCTATATGGGTAAAAATGGACTCCAAAGGACCTATTTTTTATAATGCTAAACGTATTGGCAAAAATGGTAAGGAATTTACTTGTTATAAATTTCGCTCTATGTATACAAATAGTGATGAATTATTAGAGCAATATTTAGCTGAAAATCCAGTGGTAAAAAAAGAGTGGGATGAATTTCAAAAGCTTCATGATTTTGATCCTCGTGTTACAAAAGCTGGTAAGATCATGCGTAAAACTAGCCTTGATGAATTGCCACAAATTCTCAATGTATTAAAAGGTGAGATGAGCCTTGTGGGGCCTAGACCATATCTGCCACGCGAAAAAGAGATGATGGGACATTTTTATAATATTATTATTTCTACAGTACCAGGGATAACAGGCTATTGGCAAGTAAATGGTCGTTCAAATGTAACTTTTGAAGGTCGATTAAAAATGGATGATTGGTATATACGCAATTGGTCTGTATGGATAGATATTATATTATTGATTAAAACGATAAAAGCAGTATTTTGTAATAAAGGAGCAGTATAATAGATGAAAATTATTATTTTAGCAGGTGGTGGAGGTACTAGATTATTCCCTTTATCTAGAGATTGTTATCCAAAGCAATTTCTTCATGTAATAAGAGATAAATCTTTACTTGCCCAAACTATAGAAAGATTTTTAGGCTTAGTAGAAGCAAAAGATATTATTATTGTGACAAATGAACGATATATCTTTCATGTGCAAGCAGAATTAAAAACTATAAATGCACAAGAAGCACATATTATTACTGAGCCAATGGGGAAAAATACAGCTCCAGCTATTGCGTTAGCACAGAGTTATTGTCAGGATATATTGCAATGTAATGATGATGAGATTTTATTTGTAAGTCCATCAGATCATTTAATTAAACCAATAGAGGCTTTTCAAGATTTAATAAAAAATGCTCAAAATGTAGCAAAAGGTAATATAGTTACTTTAGGGATTAAACCTACAAAACCAGAGATTGGTTATGGTTATATTGAAGCAGAGAAAAATAATAATTTAGCTAAAAAAGTTATTTCTTTTAAAGAAAAACCAGATTTAGCTACAGCTAAAGAATATATTTCTTCTGGTAATTATTATTGGAATGGTGGTATGTTTATGTTTAGTATAGCTACCATGCAGGCTGAATTAACTAAATATATGCCAACAATAATAGATATTATCCAGAATGGTTATCGATATGCAGTGGATAATTTTGTAAATATGCCAGATATATCTATTGACTATGCAGTAGCAGAAAAATCACAAAAAATGATGATGATACCAATGGAAAATATTTATTGGAATGATATTGGTAGTTTTGATGCTATTGCAGAAGTACTTTCTGATAAGGATAAAAATGTATTTAAAGGTGATATTTTAGCGGAAAATTGCACAGATACAATGATTATTGGTGATAATCGTTTAATAGCTGGTATTGATTTAGAAAATTTGATGATTATTGATACTCCAGATGCACTTCTTGTAGCCAAAAAAGGTGAGAGTCAAAAAGTAAAAAATATAGTGAATAAGCTTAAGCAGAATAAACGTAAGGAAGCAAAAGAAAATGTCACTATGTATCGCTCATGGGGGAAATATACTTTACTTACTGAGAGTGAAGGTTATAGAGTGCGTAAGATAGAGATGGATCCAGGGGCTTCGCTTACTATGCAGATGCATTATCATCGTAGTGAGCATTGGACTGTTATTTCAGGTACAGGTAAGACTATTATTAGTGATAAAGAAAGTATTTTTACAGAAAATCAAAGTACTTATATTCCTATGGGAGTAAAACATAAATTATCCAATCCAGGGAAAATACCTTTAATTATTATAGAGGTACAATCTGGAAAATATATTAATGATGATGATATTGTAGTTTTTGAGGATTAATGAATGAAAATTGTACATATAATGGAATGTTTTGCAGGTGGAACTTTTAATTTTTTAGTTGATTTGACAAGTGAATTATCAAATGAAGAACATATAGTAATCTATGGTACAAATAGAGAAAATACACCTAAAAACTTCAAAGATTTATTTAATAAAAATGTTAAATTTATTGAATGGAAAACAGCACAAAGAGAAATGAAGCCTTTAAAAGATATAAAAGCTTTATGGGAGTTATATAGTATATTAAAAAAGATAGATAATATAGATGTAATTCATTTACATTCTAGTAAAGCAGGTTTTCTTGGTCGTATAGTAAGTTTTTTATTGGGTAAATCAAAGAAAACGATATATACTCCACATGCGATATCTTTCTTGCGTTTAGATGTGAGTTCTAAAAAAAGAAAAATTTTTATTTGGATGGAAAAATTTGCTAGTTTTTTTGGTGGAAAAATAGTAGCTTGTTCTCAATCTGAAAAAGAAGTTATTGAAGAGCAAGGAATAAAAAATGTTACTTTTATTAATAATGGCATAAAACCATTAGAGATAGAAAAAAAAGTAAATACAAGTGATAAGATAACAATAATTTCTGTAGGTAGATTATCTATCCAAAAAAATCCTAAGCTTTTTAATGATATAGCATTGGAATTTATAGATAATCCTAATATTCAATTTATTTGGTGTGGCGATGGTGAATTAAAATCAGAATTAACTTCACCAAATATAAAATGTACAGGTTGGATAGAACGAAAAAAATTAGAAAATTATTTAGCTAATGCAGATATATATTTAGCTACTTCATTATGGGAAGGGTTGCCTTTATCTGTATTAGAAGCTATGTCTATAGGTTTACCTGTTGTATTATCTAATTGTATAGGAAATAAAGATTTAGTCGTAAATAATGGTTTTTTATATAATAATAAAATAGACTGTATAGAGAATATTAATAAATTATTATCTGAAAAATGTTTACGAATAAAGCAAGGGAAAGAATCTAAAAATCTTTTTTTTAATAATTTTTTATTGAAAAATATGGCTAATAATTATTTGAAAGTATATAAATGATTTAAGATTATTGTGGTGTGGTGAAAATATGAAAAGAATATATATAAATGGTAGATTTTTGAGTCAAAAAATAACAGGTGTTCAAAGATATGCAGAAGAGATAACAAAATCACTAGATAATTTATTAAATGAAAAAAAAGAATATGAATATATAATATTAGTTCCTAAAAATGTAATAAGAAATTTAAGTTTAAAAAATATAAAAATAAAAGAAGTGGGATATTTAAAGGGTCATTTATGGGAACAAATAGAATTACCCTTTTATAGTAAAAATGGTATATTATTGAATTTTTGTGGTTGTGCACCAATTATAAAAAAAAATCAAATGATTACAATACATGATGCTGCCGTTTGTGTAATGCCAAAATCTTTTTCATTTTTGTTTAGAAATTGGTATAAATTAATGTTTTATATTGTAGGGAAAAGAGTAAAAAAAGTATTTACGGTATCTGAGTTTTCAAAAAAAGAAATAAATAAGTATTTTGATATTCCATTAGATAAAATAGAAATTACATATAATGGAATAGAGCATATGAAAACTATAAAACCAGATAAGAAAATTTTTACTAAGTTTAATATAGTAGAGAATAATTATGTATTAGCAGTTAGTAGTTTAAATCCATCTAAAAATTTTAAATTGATTTTAGAAGCTGCTAAAATTTCACCAGAAATTAATTTTATTATAGCAGGGGGAACGAATTCTGATGTTTTTAAAGAACAAGGGTTAGAGATAACATCGAATGTAAAATTTATTGGATATGTGAATGATGAAGAATTAATAACATTATATAAATATGCTAGTTGTTTTGTATATCCATCTATTTATGAAGGATTTGGTATTCCCCCAATAGAAGCAATGTTTTGCGGATGTCCAGTTATAGTGTCTAGTATAGATGTTTTGATAGAAATTTGCGGGAAAGGTGCATTATATTGCGATGTAAAAGATGCAGATAATTTAATTAATAAAATTCAACAAATTTATAATAATATTATTAATGTAGATGGATTGATAGAAGAAGGGAAAAAAAATATAAAAAAATATAAATGGGATAATTCAGCAAGAAAAATAATAAAATTTTTAAGATAAGAGGATAATAAATGAGTTTAACTTATTCTAAAATAGAAAAGGTATTAGCATATGTTTTTTTCTGTTTTTTTACTATACAGATATTATCACCGTCATTAAATGGGAAGACCATTTATTTGGAAGTTATAATCGCCATTTTAAATCCTTTTTTTTATAAATGGATTTATTCACAAAAAATAAAAAAAGAATATTTTATTCTTTTATATGGAATAATGAATTTTTCTATATGGGGACATTTTGAAACAAGTTTAAAATTACTGGTGACTATTTTTTTGGTTGTATATTTATATTATTTACATGATAAAGATTTATGGAAAATGGATAAATATCTATATCTATCTATTTTTTTTGCTATAGCACAATTTATATTTTTATTTATTAATCCAGAATGGTCATTTAATATAGGTTCTAATAATATAGCAAAATTTGTATGGGGAGAATATGCAACAGCGAGTTATTCAAACTATTATACTGTTTTTTTTATGCCTAGGGTAAGTGGATTAGCTAGAGAAGCTGGTTTTATGGCAAGTTTAATAATTGTATATATTTTTTATAAATATATACAAAATGATCAAAAAAAGCTTAATATTAAAGAAAAAATATTTATAGGGATAGGGTATATATTATCTTTTTCTAAAATGTCATTAATTATAATAGTAGTTTTTATTATAAATAAATTAAAATATTTTATAAACTATATACCATTTTTATTTATATTAATATTTTGGACAACTTTTATGTGTATATTTTGGATATATAATATGGAATATTTAAGAGATGCAATAAATGTTACCTTTTTAGCTAGATTTGGTTCATATTTAATTTTAATTGATACAAATATGTATCAATTATTATTTGGCGTGGGAGATAAATTACTAGAGATTAATTCTTATTGGGTAGATTTTATGGCATCGTTAGGGGATGTTTTTTCTGGATTAGCGTATTTTATAATATATAATGGTTTAGTAGGTACTTTGATATATTTTATATCGTTATATTTTGTAGGATTATCTTCAACTGGATTGCTTATATTGTTATTATTTACGATAAATGTACAACTAGATACAAATCAAAATTTTGTTATAATATCATATTTTATAATATTTAAGTATTATTGTAAAAATAATGCTTTTTGTTATAAGTTTTTAAAGAAAAATGGTGAAAAATAAATGAAAAGAGTTTTATTTATAAGTTACACTAATTTTTTTGGTGGAGCAGAATATGTTTTATGGGATTATTTAAAACGTATTGATATAACCAATATATATTTATATACAACTAATAGAAAAGAAGTTATTGATAAATATAAAGAAGTTTTAAAAAAAGAAAATATATTTAGCTCTGAAAAAATGGATATTGTTAGTATTAGAAAAAAAACCATAAAGGCGATATTGAATATTTTTTATGATTTATATAAGATAAATAAAATTGTAAAAAAGTATAATATAGAAGTTTTATATGGTAATAATACATTAGATATTTTATTAATAACTTTATATAAAAAATATATAAATTCTAATATAAAAGTAATATCACATATACATGATATTTTAGAAAAAAAGATGTATATTGAATATATAAAAAGAAATAGTAAATATGTAGATAAATTTATTGTACCATCCAGAGCAACAAAGAAATCTTTGGAATCATGTAATATAGATTATAAAAAAATAGAGATTGTATATAATGGGATAGAATTAAATGAAATAAAAAGAGAAAAATGTACCTATATAAGAGAAAAATTTAATATTAGTGAAGATAAAAAAATTATATGCATTATTGGTCAAATTTGTAAGAGAAAAAGACAAGATTTATTTATAGATATTGTAAATGGTTTAAATGAAAAATATAATAATAAATATGTAGGTATTATAATTGGGAAAATTACTGATAAGAATTTTTATGAAGAAATAAATCTTAAGATACAATATCCAATTTTATTTATTAATGATATGAAACGAGAAGAAATATTTGAATATATTTATCCTAATATAGATGCTTTAATCTTATTAAGTGATCGAGACCCTTTACCCACTGTTATTTTAGAAGCGATGAGTAATGGTGTTATAGTAATTGCTAGGGATGTAGATGGTATTAGAGAAATAATTAAGCATGAGGAAGATGGATATATATTTTCTTATAATGCTTCAATAGAAAAAATAGGAACTTTAATTAATAAGGTAAATAATTTTTCTATAGAAATAAAAAATAAGATAAAGAAAACAGCAAAAATCAAAATTAAAGAAAAATTTGATTTAAAAAATAAAGTAAGAAAAATAAATAAAATAATAGAGGAATGTTTAAATGAATAAAATTTTAAGTATATCAGTGGCAGCATATAATTCATCAGATGTTATAGATGATTGTTTAAAATCCATAATTAAATCAAAATATATAGATTTAATAGAAGTATTAATCGTAGATGATGGCTCTAAAGATAATACAGTAGAGATTGTAAAAGGATATGTAAAAAAATATCCTAAGAGTATAATTTTATTAGAAAAAGAGAATGGAGGATATGGCTCAACTGTTAATCTATCATTGCAAAAAGCAATAGGAAAGTATTTTAAAACAGTAGAGGGTGATGATTGGGTAAATACAGAAGGTTTAGATAAATTAATAGAGTATCTAAAAAATACAGACGTTGATGTTATAGTTAATAATTATGAGGAATACATTAATTATAATAAAAAATATGTAAACATTAATAAAGGACATGTAAATAATCAAATATTGAATTTTAATGAAATAAATAAAGAACAAGTTTTTAGAATACAATCAATGACTGTAAAATTAGATATAATTAAATCAGTAAAATATAAAATTTCTGAGCATAGATTTTATGTAGATAGTGAATATGTATTTTTTTCTATAATGTATGCAAACAGTATAGTATTTTTAAAAGATATTGTTTATCAATATAGATTAGGTCAAGATGGGCAAAGTGTAAGTATTGATAATATATCTATTCATTTTAAAGATTTGATGTATATTATAGAAAAGTTGTTAGGGATTTATTGTGAAGTAGAAGATAATATACAAGATAAATCTAAAAAAATATATTTAATAAAAAATATAAATGTTTTGTATAGAGATTTATATCATTGGTTTATGATAATGAAAAAAATAGATAATTATGAGGTGTTAAAAGATTTTGATATTAGGATGAATAGATTATATCCAAATCTTTTAAATAAGATGAATTTTGGACATTATCGATTTATAAGAATTAATCATTATATTTTTTTAAAGATCTTTAGATGTATAAGAAATTTTAGAAAGATATTTTCTATAAAAGGATGATTTTTATGTTAAAAAAAGATACTTTATTTGAGAATATAGTGTCTTTATTTACTTTAAAAGGATTAGAATATATAATAGGTTTTATAACTTTTCCTTATTTAGTGCATACGCTAGGTCCAACATATTATGGGGTGATAACATTTACACAAAGTTTTATAAACTATTTTATTTTAGTTACAGATTATAGCTTTAATTTAACGGCACCTCAACAGTTAGCTACTACAGAGCCTAAATATTGGGGAAAAATTTTTACTACTATAATGTATACAAAAATAATAATTTTAGGATTATGTTCATTTTTTATAGTTTTATTTATAACTATTTTTGATAATATATTTACAAATAAAATTTTATGTTTTGTTATTTATTTAAATGTTATAGGAAATGTAATTTTCCCTATATGGTTTTTTCAGGGTATTCAAAAAATGAGATATATTACAATTGTTAATATAGTGTCTAGAACAATAGCAACAGTTTTAATTTTTATATTTATAAAAACATCAAATGACTATATTTTAGCAGCATTGTTTTTATCAATCACACCTATTATTGCAGGTTGTTTGTCTTTTTTTGTATTATTAACTAGATATAAATTTATTTTTGTAAAAATTAGATTATCTGATATAAAAGAGCAAATAAAATATGGATGGGAAATTTTTTTATCTATAATCTTTATAAATATTTATTCATCTAGTAATGTGTTTTTTTTGGGTTTATTAACAAATAATACTATTGTAGGGTATTTTAGTGCAGTAAAAAAGATTATTGATTGTATAAATGGATTATTAACACCAATAACACAAGCAATATATCCGTATATAAATTCAAAAATAAAAACATCAAAAAAAGAAGCACTTTTATTTATAAAAAAATGTACATTAGTATTATCTGTTGGAACGGGATGCATTTCTATAGGTTTGTATATTTTTTCAGATGTTCTTGTTAATATTTTTTTAGGAAAGAGTTTTATAAGTTCAATAGGCTTGTTGAAAATTATGGCTTTTTTACCTTTAATAACTTTATTAAGTAATATGTGGGGAATACAAACACTTATACCATTTGGTTATAAAAATGTATTTAGTAAAATTGTTATAAAATCAGCAATTTTAAATACATTAATGATATTTTTTTGGATACATTTTTTAGAAGCAGAGGGTGTGGCTTATTCTATGCTTATTACAGAGTTATTTGTTACTTCAATGTGTTATTATAAAGTAAAAACTAAAATAAAGTGAGATGTAATATATGAATTTAATAAAGAAATATATAATAGATCTTTTATATTTTTTTAAGGTGAAGAAAATTTATCAAACAATACATATAAGAGGAATTTATCCAAATATAATGTATATAGATAATGGAGGATATCAACAAAGAAATTATTCTACGATAAATTTGATAAAAACAATGTTTAATACGTATCATAGTGATTTTTGGGGTAAAAAATTGGATTTTTGGATTTATACAGGAGATAGAGCCGATGAAGCAAATCATATTAGAAGAATATTGAGATTGGATTATATATATGCATATAGTACAACTGATAAATTAGAAAATAAAGTAATACCAATACCAGATTTTATTTTTGAATCATGGAAAGAAATAGGAATTGAATCATATGAAGAGACAAGAAATAAATGCATTTTATCTGGTAAGGAACAATATAAATTTTCAAAATGTTTTTGGATAGGTACTAAAAAATTGCATAAAACAAGAGAACTTTTAATAGAATTGAGTAAACAGTATCCAGAATATTTAGAGGCAATATCTTCTGAATGGCTGACTTCAGAGGTAGGAAAAAGGCAAATAGCTAGTAAGTTTATAAGTATTTATGATCATGCTAAATATAAATATTTAATTGATATACAAAGTTTAGGATATAGTGGAAGATTGAAATTATTGTTTTTATTAAATAGAGTAATTTTTGTAGTAAAAAGAGAACATAAAGAATTTTATTTTTCATATTTAAAAGATGGAGAGAATTGTATATTTGTAGAAGAAAATCTTGAAGATTTAATATCTAAAATAAAATTATTAGAAAATAATTCTTTATTATATGAAAATATAAGAAAGGGTGGAGCAGTTTTAGTAGAAAATTATTTTACAAAAGAATATATAATATCTTATTTAAAAAATACTATAATGAAAAGGATGTAGATATTATTGATTATTAATAGTATAATAAAATGGATTGATATCTTAAATGATAGTTTAAACGTGAGTGTACAAAAAGAATTTTTAGAAGATAGTAATTTTTGGTTTTATGATGAAGAAAAAGGTATTATTACAAATAAAAATAATAGTTTTTTTCATATTACAGGATTGAGAGAAACTTATAAGTTAAATGGGAAAGAACAACTTATAGAACAGCCGATAATTATTCAGAATGAAATAGGATATTTGGGGATTATTTGTAAAGAATTTGAGGGCATTATGTATTATTTAATGCAGGCCAAAATAGAACCTGGAAATATAAATAAAATCCAGATATCACCTACAATTCAAGCCACAAAAAGCAATTTTACACAAAAACATGGTGGCAAATGTCCTGCATATATAGATTACTTTATAAATGCTGATAAATATAAGATTATTGTAGATCAAATTCAATCGGAACAATCTTCAAGATTTTATAAGAAAAGAAATCGCAATATTATTATAAAAGTTGATGAAGAAATAGAAGTTTTACCAAGTCATAGATGGATGACTATGAAACAAATAAAAGCTTTAATGCGAATAGATAATCTAGTTAATATGGATACAAGAACTGTACTGTCTTGTATTCCTTATTATAAATGGAATGATTTAAAAGATAAAGATAAGAAAGCTATAGAAAAAAGTTTTAAAGATATGGCTTTATATAAATCTATTATTAATAATGATCCGATAGATCTAGTAAGTATTTATAATAGAATAAATGATATAAAGATGTATTCAGAAAAAACGTCTGAATTTGTAAAATTAAAAGATTTGAAATCATGGTATATGCAAGATGGAGAATTTGTATGTAAAAAACCATATCCATATAAAATTATTTTTTGTAAGATAGCTATAGAAGGTAGAGAAGTAAAAGCATGGACGCAACCTTTATTTGAAGCTATTGGAGATGCTACTTTTGGACTGTTGATGAGAGATAATAAGAAGAATGGAAAACGAGAGTTTTTAGTAAAGATAAAGCATGAGCTTGGTTGTTTTGATGAAGTGGAATTAGCACCTACATTACAGATTGAAGCTGTTCACAATGAAGAATTAGATAATGTAGAAAAATATTTTCTAAATCAGGTTAATAATAAAAAGAATATAGTTTTTGATCATTATTTATCTGAAGAAGGTGGAAGATTTTATCATGAGCAGAATCGTAATTTATTAGTTATGCAAGAGCAAAATTTTGATTTTGAGCTTCCTAGAGAATATATGTGGCTTGATTATAAAACATTAAATTATTTAGTACAGCATAATAATATATTAAATATTCAACTACGTAATTTATTATCTTTATTGGAAATATAATGGAGGTATAATATGAAAAAAATACGTTTAGGCATATTAGGTACATCTGAAATTGCTTTTAGAAGATTTTTGCCAGCATTAAAAAAACATAATGAGTTTGAATATATTGGAGTAGCTTCACGAAATATTGAAAAGACAAAACCATTTGTTGAAGCTTATGGTGGAAAAGGTTATTCTAGTTATGATGAACTTTTACAAGATAAAAATATTGATGCAGTATATATACCATTACCTCCAGCTTTACATTTTGAGTGGGGAAAAAAAGCTTTACAAGCAGGTAAGCATATTTTAATGGAAAAGCCTTTTTGTGTGAATTTACAACAAACAGAAGAATTAATAGAATTAGCTAAAGAAAGAAATTTAGCAGTACATGAAAATTATATGTTTATGTATCATAAGCAATTGACTAAAATAAAAGAAATAATTGATTCGGGATATTTAGGGAAAATAAGACTTTATCGTATTGCTTTTGGTTTTCCAATGAGAGAAAAAAATGATTTTCGTTATAATAAAGAACTTGGTGGTGGTGCTTTATTAGATTGTGGAGGATACACATTAAAATTAGCTAACTATTTATTAGGCGATACAACAAAGGTTGTTTGTAGTAATTTAGTGAAAGAAGATTTTGAAGTAGATTTATATGGAAATGCTACATTGCAAAATGATAAAGGAATGACAGCACAGGTATCTTTTGGTATGGATAATGCTTATAAATGTGAATTAGAAGTATGGGGAAGTAAAGCAACTTTAAAAGCACCAAGAATTTTTACGGCACCTGATAATTTTGATGTTAATCTAGAAATTATAGATAATAATGGTGTAACAAATATAAATATAGGTATAGATAATCAATTTTATAATTCTATAAATTATTTTAAAAAATGTATTATAGATAAAGAAATACAAAATATAACTTATAAGGTAATAGTAAAAGAAGTAAGATATATAGAATGTTTTAAAGTAAACAGAGGTATATAATGAGTAAGATTAGTATATTAGGTGCGAATAGTTATATAGCAAGAAATTATATATATTATTTAAATAAAGAACATAAAGATAGTGAAATAAAATTATATGGACATTCAGATAAACAAATAGATGCCTATAAAAATTATATAAAAATAGATTTTAGTAATATAAATGAATTAAATAAAATAGATTGGAATACAGATTATATTTATATTTTTATAGGTAAAACAGGAACATTAAATGGTTTTATAGAATATGAAAATTTTTTGGATATTAATGAAAAATATTTGTTACATATTTTAAACAAATATATGGAAAAAAAATCTAAAGCTAAAATAATATTTTTATCAACTAGATTAGTATATAAGGAAAGTAAAAAACCTTTAACAGAAGATATGCCAAAAGATTTTAAAACAATATATGCTATAAATAAGTTTGCTTGTGAAAATTATTTAAAAATGTATAACAATTTATATAATATACCTTATGTTATTTTACGATTATGTGTACCATATGGTTCATATAAAAGTGGTAAATTATCTTACGGTCTAATGGGATTTTTTATAAATAAAGCAAAATCTAAACAAGATATAACTATATTTGGAGATGGTAATCAAAAAAGAACATTAACAAGTATGGATTATTTAGTAAAAGTATTATGGGAAGTTGCCAATAATAAAAAGATTATTAATGATGTTTTTAATATTGGAGGAGAAACTTTTTCCTTAAAAGAAGTTGCTGAAAAAGTAGCAAAGAAATATGCTGTTAATTTAAATTTTATAGATTGGCCTCAAGAAGCATTAGCAATAGAAACAGGCGATACAGTATTTAATTCTAATAAATTAGATAAATTATTAGGTTTAAATTATTGTTATAGGATAGAAGATTATTTAAAGACATTAGATTAATAAAAAGAAGGTAAACGATATGTATGATGCAATAATAGTAGGAGCAGGTTTTTCTGGAAGTATTTTAGCTAGAAAATTAGCTGAAGAAAAAAATATGAAAGTATTGGTTGTAGAGCAAAGAAATCATATTGCAGGAAATATGTATGATGAAGTTAATGAGAAAGGTATATTAATTCAAAAATATGGACCACATTTTTTGAATACAAATTATTGGTGGATTATTGAATATTTAAGTCAATATTCAGAGATGTATGAACATAGTACAAAGTTATTAAGTTATATTGATGGAAAATATGTACAATTGCCATTTAATTTTAAAACATTACAACAATTAGTTGGTTGTAAACAAGCTGAAATATTATTAAAAAAATTTAGAGAAACTTTTTCAGGAAAAGATAGAGTTTCAATTTTAGAAATTATTTCTGATGAAGATAAAGATATAAGTAATTATGGAAAATTATTATTTGAAAAAGCTTTTAAAACATATATATCAAAAATGTGGGGATTAGATCCTAAACAATTAGATATATATATTATGAATCGTGTCCCTATGGCATTAAATTATGATGAGCGTTATTTAAATAAAGATTTTCAATATTTACCAAAATATGGTTTCACAAAATTATTTGAAAAAATGCTTGATCATAAAAATATTACTATAGAATTAAATACTAATGCTATACCAAATATTAGTTTTGATGATGAAAATAATAAAGTTCTTTATAAAAATAAAGAAGTAGAAGCATTAATATTTACTGGTATGATAGATGAATTATTTAATTATGAATATGGTGCATTACCATATCGTTCATTAGATTTTAAATATGAAACTGTAAAAGCTGATAAAATTTTGCCAGCTGAAGTATGTTCATATCCACAAGCTAAAGGATATACTAGAAAAACAGAATATAAATGGTTTAATTGGCATAAAGAAAATTGTGAATATACTACAGTTGTAACAGAATATCCGCTTCAATACGATAAAGATGCTGAAGTGGGCAATTTACCATATTATCCAATAATGAATGACGAAAATAATAAAGTTTATAAACAGTATTATAATAAATCTAAAAGATATAATAATTTATTTTTAAGTGGTCGTTTAGCAGAATATAAATATTTTAATATGGATATAGTAATAGAACATACGTTTGAAAGATTTAAAGAAATAGAAGCATATTTGGATAAATAACATAAAATGAAAGAAAAAATAAATTATATTATTTTTGGTATTTTAACAGTTATTGTTAATTTAAGTATATTTTATGAACTATTATATTTTTTTAACGATAATAATAATATAATATTAATGTTTATAAATATTATAGCTTTTATAGTAGCTATAATATTTGCTTATTGTATAAATACAATATATGTATTTAAGCAAAAATGTAATATAAGAAATTGAATTGTTTATATTTTATGTATGCAAGAGCAATAACATTAATAATTGAAAATATAGTATTATTAGTAGCATCATTTATGGAAGTAAATATAATGATATCTAAATATGTACTTACAATAGTTGTTATAATTTTAAATTATATTTTAAGTAAATATTGGGTATATAAGGAGTTATGAAATGAAAGGCATAATTTTAGCAGGTGGTTCAGGAACACGATTATATCCTATTACAAAATCAATATCGAAGCAGATTATACCAATATATGATAAACCAATGATATATTATCCATTAGCTGTATTGATGCTTGCAGGAATAAGAGAGATTTTAATTATTTCTACACCTAGAGATTTACCTTTTTATAAACAACTTTTAGGTGATGGTGATAATTATGGTTTAAATATTGAATATGCAATACAAGAAAAACCAAATGGATTAGCAGAGGCTTTTGTTTTAGGTGAAGATTTTATAGGAACAGATTCTGTAGCTTTAATTTTAGGTGATAATATATTTTATGGAAGACATTTTTCAGAATTATTACAGAAAGCTACTAAAATTGAAAATGGAGCATTGATTTTTGGTTATTATGTGGCAAACCCTACCTCTTTTGGTGTGGTGGAATTTGATAAGAGTGGAAGAGTAATTTCTTTAGAAGAAAAACCTAAAAATCCTAAATCTAATTATGCTATACCAGGATTATATTTTTATGATAATAGTGTTGTAGAAATAGCAAAAAAAATAAAACCATCAGCCCGTGGAGAATTAGAAATTACTAGTATTAATGAAGAATATTTAAAACGTGGTAATTTAAAAGTTGAATTATTTGGTAGAGGAATGGCTTGGTTAGATACTGGAACACATGATGGATTATTAGAAGCGTCTAATTATGTAGCAATTGTGCAACATAGACAAGGAATGTATATATCTTGTATTGAAGAAATTGCTTATCGCAAAGGATATATATCGAAAGAAAAATTAATAGAATTAGCACAGCCTATGTTAAAAACAGATTATGGGAAATATTTAATGCGTATAGCGGAGGAAAAATTATGAAAATATTAGTAACTGGTGGAGCAGGATTTATTGGTAGTAATTTTGTTTATTATGAATTAGATAATTATCCAAATGATGAAGTAATCTGTTTAGATAAACTGACTTATGCTGGCAATTTAGAAACATTAGAAATAGCAATGAAAAATCCTAAATTTAAATTTGTTAAAGGTGATATTGCAGATAGAGCTTTTGTTGATGAATTATTTGCAAGTGAAAAGCCTGATGTTGTAGTAAATTTCGCAGCAGAATCTCATGTGGATAGATCTATTGAAAATCCAGAAATCTTTTTACAGACAAATGTAATTGGTACAAGTGTATTGATGGATGCTTGTCGTAAATATGGTAATATTCGTTATCATCAAGTATCTACAGATGAAGTTTATGGAGATTTACCTCTTGATAGACCAGATTTATTCTTTACGGAAACAACACCACTTCATACTTCTAGTCCATATTCAGCTTCAAAAGCTTCAGCAGATTTATTAGTGCAAGCATATTATCGTACTTATAAATTACCTATAACAATTTCTCGCTGTTCAAATAACTATGGACCATATCACTTCCCTGAAAAATTAATTCCACTCATGATAGCAAATGCTTTAAATGATAAAAAATTACCAGTGTATGGTAAAGGCGAAAATGTACGTGATTGGCTCTATGTAGAAGACCATTGTTCTGCTATAGACTTGATTATTCGTAAAGGAAAAATTGGCGAAGTATATAATATTGGTGGTCATAATGAACGCACTAATTTAGAAGTTGTAAAAACAATTATTAAAGAACTTGGTAAAAGCGAAGATTTAATTGAATTTGTAACAGATAGACCAGGTCATGATCGTAGATATGCTATAGATCCTACAAAAATTCATAATGAACTTGGTTGGCTTCCTGCTACTAAATTTGATGATGGAATTAAGAAAACTATTGATTGGTATTTGACACATAAATCTTGGTGGGAAAAAATCATAAGTGGTGAATACAAAGACTATTATGATAAGATGTATAAAAATAGATAAATAAAAAGAGAGCTTAGGCTCTCTTTCTTTGTAAGGAGTGATTTTTAGTGAAGGTCTTAGTAACAGGTTATACAGGTCAGTTAGGTTTTGATGTAGTACGTGAATTGAAAGCTAGAAATATAGAATGTATTGGTACAACAAGAAAAGAGTTTTCTTTAACAGATATAGAAAAAATGCAAGCTTTTGTTAAAGCATATAAACTAGATGTAGTAATTCATTGTGCAGCTTATACAGCAGTAGATAAGGCAGAAGATGAAGTAGAACTTTGTGATCAAATAAATCATTTAGCAACTAAGGAATTAGCAAATGTATGTAAGGAAATTAATGCCAAGATGATTTATATTAGTACAGATTATGTATTTGCAGGTAGTGGCGAAGATTTTTATAAAGTAAATGATGAAAAAGCACCACAGAATGTTTATGGAAAATCTAAACTTGATGGAGAGTTAGCTGTACAAGAAATTTTAGATAAATATTTTATTGTGCGTATTTCTTGGGTATTTGGCAGTAACGGTAAGAATTTTATCAAGACTATGCTTAACTTAGCTAAAACTCATGATAAATTAACGGTAGTTAATGACCAAATAGGTTCACCAACTTACACAGTGGATTTAGCAAAATTACTTTGTGATATGGCTTTATCTGATAAATACGGTGTTTATCATGCTACAAATGAAGGTATATGTTCATGGTATGATTTTGCTTGTGAAATATTTAAACAAGCAGATATAAAGATAAATATTGAGCCAGTACCATCAACAGCATTTCCAACAAAAGCTATACGACCACATAATTCAAGAATGAGTAAAAAATGTCTGGATGAAGCAGGATTTAATAGATTACCAACATGGCAAAATGCTTTAACAAAATATTTAAAAGAAATAAATAAGTAGTAAAAAATCTCAAAGAAAATATTTTCTTTGAGATTTTTTAGTATATTAGATAATTCTATAATAAAAATAGGTTTTATTATAAATGTTGGGATATGAGAAAATTATTTTACTTCAATATTTATTTTTTTTTACTTCAACATTTGACAAAGAACTTGTTTTTTATTTATTTAGCATTTGTCTACAAACAGAACCTTGTTTATTACTACATTCTCGACACTGTGGGTATAAAAATTGTTTTTCTCCAAAGACAGAAGATGTGTAATTAACGCCTAATGATTGTGGTATTGTAATGTTTGTTGTTTGAAATAACCAACCACCATATTTAAATTCCCAAAATTGATGAGAATATCCTAATTCATGAGGTAGTTCTGTAAAAATACATGAAGGAGGTTGATGATCTGGAGTAAATTTTTCATCAGCTCTTGGACGTCGACCGCAAGTATGACAGCAAAAATAATTTCCTATTTGCGTAGCCATTAATCTATCAGTTTCTGTAGTTTTATGACTATCTGCAAAAAAACCTAATACAGCATATTTACCTGGAGTAATGTATTGCATATCATTTGAAGATATGGAAGAACTTTGCTTTGGTGGCAGACTAAATATTGAAAATTGTTGAAGCGATGGGAAATTTTGACCAGAAGGAGTATTAAGTCTAGGAAAATCAGCTGGCATATTAGTAGGATTCAAAGTGGGAAAATGTGGTTTCATTGAAAATGGAGGTTTTTTACCATACATAAAAAGCCCTCTTTCTATTTACTACCTTTAGTAGGAATGGGTTCAATTACTGAAGCAAATATAGTGCTTAATTTTGCCATACCTTCAGCAGGTGGTTGTTGAGAAGCTCTAGCATAAATATTGTATTTAGCAGATTGATCGGTACTTCTTGTATTTGAAGCAGAAGTTGTAACACTACCACTTAATTGAGCATTAAATCCCCAGAAAGAAGCTCCAAATTGAGAGGAAGTAGAAGTGTCTTTACTACTTGTATCAACAACCTGTTCTTTTACTTCCATAGTAAATTGAACAGTGGCTTCGTCCATGGTAAAGGCAGGAACTGGTACAAGAGAAATTAAAGGTGCGGAAACTTCAATTTCTTGTTGACTAATATTACCTTCTCCGTCAGTGACAGGTCGATTTAATTTGAATTTAATAACGTTTGCTTCACCATCTTGCTTACCATCTTTGTAGGCTAATTTAAAAACATAATCTAAATAAACACGACAAAGTTCGGCTTGTCCTTTAGCAACTTCAATAATAGGGGTACATACTAAAAGACCTAAAGGTAATCCTGTAAATTGTTGTTTAATATCTGCCATGAGAGAAACTCCTTTCATTTATAAAAATTAAAATTGTTTAATAGCTTCTTGTTTGATACGTGCAATGCCTTCATTGGTAGTATCTTTTTTGAAGATGATTTCAATAGTTCCTTCATTTGTATTTGATTCGTTGTTATTTTGGTTTGAACCCACTTCGATATTGAGTAATTTATTATTGGAGATAAAATTTTTTATATTTAAAGAAACTTTAACTTCACTTAAATTTAGATTATTGTGGTTGAATAAAGTGATAATAGGGACATCTAAAATCTGTGTTGTATCATTTATTTTAAATGAAAATTGTTGTGTTTTAGGTACCAAAATAGAAGAATTTTCATCATTAGAATTATTTACATTTTTAAATTGATTAATAAATGTCAGATAATTAAACTGTTCAATTTTTTGCTGAGCCTCTTGCATTGATAGCCCAATTTGTGTAAATAATTCTGAAAGATTTATGTTTGCCATAATATTACACCTATAAGTTTATTTTAAGAATTTGAATACTAAATTATCAGAGATATTATATTTTTGTTGAAGATGTGTTAAGTCATTACCAACCTCAATAATCATATGTCCAGGTTTATCCTTTAATGGAGACCACACAGCATAACGACCAATAATAACTTTATTTCCGTTAATAGTAGTAGTATTTTCTGTAGAAATATCGCTGATAAATACTTTTCCTTGTGTGAGCTCTTCTAAGGTCATTGTTTGCATAATAATACTTTGCTACTAAAAACATAGACAAAAATGTTTACGTTTGAGAAAATTTATTCTTCATCGTGTATGCTTTGGTTTTGGATAAATCCAACAACTACTCACATGTTCTAGTACACTTCAAAGACGTAAATTCACGACTAGCCATCGGTACACATATCAGTACTTTTGTTGTTAAGCTATCCGATATTTTTTAGCATCTCGCAAATTGAGCGAAGCATTGAAATCTCTATCTTCCCTATAACCACACTTAGGACAGATATATACACGGTCTTTAAGTTTCAAACCTTTATGAATATATCCGCAAGCATGGCAGGTTTTAGAACTTGGATAGAATTTATCAACGCGGATATTGCTAATTCGTTGATGAATTTTTTGTACCTTTAGCTTTTGCTTTTCTATGTTTGCAGAGGCTGTTGTAGCAGTTTTACCACCTTTCTTTTTCTTAAATTCATATTTACGGCTAAGATGTCTCTGCTCTCTTTCAAGCCGTTTTTCTAGTCTTTTTACTTTTGAACTTTTATTTATATTTTTGAATATTTTACCATTGCTTATAATTGCTAAATCTATACCAATGCCATCACTTATAGCTCGGTATGATGTTTCTAAATCTTTATTGTGCTTTGATTTTTCGTCAATATTCACCACTACAGATACATAGAACCTATTAGCTACATACGATGTTGTGCCATTAATTACAATAGCTCCTACCGGTAAATAATTAAACTTCTTTGTTATTTTGCTATACAGTATTATAGCATATATGAGCTTTTTTATCTATAAAATAGATTTTTAGGTTTATAGCTGATTATAAGTAAATATTATTTATAGTAAATATTGCAATCAAGTATCATATCATCTATTTGCTTATGATCTGTGTATTGCCATATCTTGCAAATACGATTAGGATATTCAAGTTTAAAGCTGTTTTCATGATAATATTGAGCAGACCAGATGGGAATATAATCTGCAAGTAGATTTAAGTCAATGATATTGGTGAGCCAATTATAGGAACTATATAGACCTACATAATTATAATCTAGTTCATTTAGTCGATTGATGAAATTGCCAATCATATAAGCTACATTGATATTGTTTTTGAGCATAGATTTATCTTCTGCATCATACCAAATGCCAAGTGGCGGATTTTGTCCATTGAGATATGTTTTGATTTGTTTATCTACCCAATTAGCTTCTGCTATAGCTTTATCAATTGTTGAAGCATGAGCATAATAATATATGCCATAGGGCAGATTATAAGTTACAGCATTATTTACATGTGAAATAAACATTTCATTTAGATGAGTGTACTCACCTATTTTGATGATAACGCCTTGAATATTATTTGTCTTTAGTTTTTGCCAATTGAGTTTTTCTTGCCAAGCTGAGATATCTACTACTTGAAAATTTTGCATAAGTAATCACTCCTTTAATGATTTACTTGCAGTTTAAATGAAGAAATTAAACCTTTTAAGCAAATTAGGGGAAATTTTTTGTTATTTTTATAAAAATTTACGATATGTCGAATACATTTTATTTTTATAAGAGTATAATATAGTTAATTTAAGAAAAAGCGAGATGATTATAATGCTACTTATAAAGGCAGTAGATTATAGGATTTTGGAATTGTGTAAGGCTTATAATTTGAGCATAAATGGCTTGGCAAATAAAGCAGGAATGCCACCTTCAACTGTGGCTAGCTTATTAAGTGAAAAAAGTCGTAATCCTACAGAAGATACTATTTTTAAAATTTGTATTGGTTTTGGTATGAGAATGGATAAATTTTACGCCTCAAATTTATTTGACCTTAAAAATATAAGTTTAGAAAATACTTCGCAGAAAATATATAAAGTTTAAATTCATAACTGCACATATAGCGAAAGGCAAACTATTATGTTTTTGGATAATAGTTTGCCTTTTTTATTTGCTAAGAAAAAATTTTTGATTTAGGGGTTGATTTTTGCAATCTAAGTTGCAAGTAAATAAGTGTAAGGAGTTGATAAGATGAATAAGAAACGGCGGTAAAAGATGTTATCAATTAAAGCTATGATGTATTTTTAAATTTTAAAATTAAGGAGTGATTTTTAATGGCAGATACACGCAAATTAACAATGGTATTTACTTTAGATAATGGAGACGATTTTAAATATAATTTGGCAGATCCTAAAGATGAATTGACAAAGAGCGAAGTCGATGTAGTCATGCAGAAAATGATTGATATACAGGCTATTATCAAAAATAATCATAAAGCAACAGCGATTAAAGAAGCATATATCACAACTACTACACAAGATGTTTTAGCTTAAGTTTAATTTATAATTTTATAGTTCATTAGGAGGAATGTATTATGGCAGTTAAGAAAAACGCAGAATGTGAAATCATTATTAAAGTGGAAACAGGTACTACTTCTACAGGTAAAGCTAGCTATAGCAGTCGTAGTTTCGGTTATATCAATCCTTCTTTAGCAGAAGATGATATTTTAGATATCGGTCAAAAAATAGCGGGCTTACAAAAATATAATTTAGGTAGTGTAAATCGTCAGGACACAGCAGAAATAGCTGCGGAATAAGGAAAAAGGGGTGCGTGTCACCCCTTTTTCTTTTAAATTATTCTCTTGATGATAGAAAGAAGACGATTAGATGGAAAGACTATTAATAAAAGCTAAAGCTGGAGATAATTATGCTATACAGTTATTATTAAATAAGTATAAGAATTTATTAAATAGTGCTTCTAGACAACATCATTTAATATCTATTCAAGAAGAGGCATATGAAGAAGCCGTGATTAGTTTTTATCAGGCAATTAAAGATTTTAATGAGTCTTTAGGTGTGCCGTTTGCCGGTTATGCTAAAGTAAAAGTATATCAAGGTGTGCATACTTTATTTCGTAGGTATTTGCGTATTTGGCAAAATGAAGTGTCATTATCTGCTCAAATGAATACAGATGATGAAGATGAAGTAAAAGAATTTGGGGATTTATTGGCAGTAGATGAGGATTTAGCTGATAGTATTTCTTCTAGATTAGATATAATGAAGATTATTCATCAATTGCCACCTAAACAGTATGAAGTCTTTATCTTGGTAGTATTTAAGGGATTAAAATATAAACAAGTAGCAAAATTATTGCACATATCTGTACAAGCTGTAAGCAAAAATTATCGTAAAGCATTAGCTTTTATTAATAAATCTCTAGAGAAATAAAGAATTAAGGTGATAATATGGAATATATTTTTACGTATATAGCAAATTATGGTTTTCCTATGGTAGTAGCAAGTTTTTTGTTATTTCGCATGGATAAACATTTGGCTAATTTAGAAGAAGGTATAAGACATATGAATGAAACTTTAGCTAAACAGGTCAATCATTAATAAAAATAAAAACAGAGATTTTATTTATAATAAGTATAATAAACTGCATTTTTAAAAGTTGCTTTATATTTGACTTTTGAAAGTGCAGTTTAATTTTTTTACGATATTTTTCTGTGTTATAATATAGATGATGGAGGAATATTATCATGGAAAATTTTAATAGATTAAATGATTTATATTTTAAAAAACTTTTGGGGGATAAAAAAAGAAAGAATTTAACACTTAGTTTTTTACATGGAGTTTTAAATAAAGATGATAAAAACTATTTTACAGATATAAGTTTTTTAGATAAAGATAATGAACCATTAACTTTAGATGGTAAATTATCTAAATTAGATATTAGAGCGGATTTAAATGATGGTACGCAAGTAGATATTGAGGTGCAAGTTTGTCCGTTTAAATTAATGGCTGAGCGTTCATTATATTATTGGTCAAAGATGTATTCAGAGCAATTAGAAAAAGGTGCTGAATATAAGAAATTAAAGAAGGCTATAGCTATAAATCTATTAGCCTTTGATTATTTGGAAGATGAACAAGATTGGCATAATATCTATAATCTATTAAATGTGAAATCTCATAAAAAACTTACGGACCATATAGAGATACATTTTTTAGAATTGCCCAAATTTACCTTAAAGGATATGCGAAAAATAAGAGCCTCTGAAGCATGGCTTGCTTATTTTTCAGGGAAATATAGTAAAGAAGAATTGGAGGAAATAGCGATGACAACTCCAGCAATTAAAGAAGCAGTAGAATTTGAAGATACATTTTTACAGGATAAAATAGAACGTAGAGCATATGAACAGAGAGAAAAAGCTATAAGAGATTATTATTCCTATATGAATGCATTTAAAGAAGAAGGATTGCAACAGGGTTTAGAGCAGGGTTTACAGCAAGGATTACAGCAAGGATTACAGCAAGGCATGCAAAAAGGGTTATATCAACAAGCTATACAAACTGCAAAAAATATGTTAAAAGATAAAGTAGATATAAAGCTTATTTCTAAATATACTAATTTAAGTGTAGAAGAAATAAAAAAGATAAACGAAGAATAAAGCCTTAAATTTTGAGGAAATAGTAATGATAAGATTAGTAATTAAAAAATAAGACTTACAATAGGAATGAATAGGATAGCTAAAAATTAATAATAAAGAGAGATTTTCTTCATAGTTATAATTTGGTAAACTTTATAATCAATAGAGTTAATAATTTTATGAAGAAAATCTTTTTTTATGATATAATGATTTTTGATTGTATAAAATTGTCATAATTTAAAGTATTTTATTTATTTGAATAGATTATAGGGAGTAGATTGTTATGAAACGTATTCGCAAAGCTGTTATACCTGCTGCTGGTTTTGGTACTCGTTTTTTGCCAGCGACAAAAGCAACACCTAAAGAAATGTTACCAATAGTAGATAAGCCTACAATTCAGTACATAGTGGAAGAAGCTATCTCTAGTGGTATTGAAGATATTTTGATCATCAGTGGTCATGCTAAACGTGCAATTGAAGACCATTTTGATAGTGCACCAATTTTAGAAGCTGAATTAAAAGCTAAAGGTAAAACTAAATTATTGGAAATGGTACAGGAAACATCAGAAATCAATGTACATTACATTCGCCAAAAACATATGCGTGGTTTAGGTGATGCTATTTTATGTGCTAGAGCATTCATTGATAATGAACCATTTGCTGTATTATTAGGTGATGATATAGTTTATAATCCTGAAATGCCAGCTTTAAAACAGTTGATGGATATGTACACACAAACAGGTGCTACTATTTTAGGTTGTCAACAAGTGCCAAAAGAAAAGGTTTCTTCTTATGGTATTGTAGCAGGTGTGCCAACTATCAATGAACAATTGATGAAAGTTAATGACATGATTGAAAAACCAAGCATTGAAGAAGCTCCAAGTCAAATGGCAGTGCTTGGTAGATATATCATCACTCCAGATGTATTTGAAGTATTGCAAAATACTAAGCCAGGTAAAGGTGGAGAAATACAGTTGACAGATGCACTCAAAGTTATGGCAAAACGTGAAAATGTTTATGCTTATAATTTCACCGGCAAACGCTATGATGTAGGCGATAAATTAGGCTTTTTGAAAGCTACAGTAGAATTTGCTCTCCGTCGTGATGATTTATTTGGTGACTTTTCGGAATATCTCAAAACAATTGTAAAAGATTTATAATAATAATTATAATAAAAAAGGTGATACTTTTAGTATCACCTTTTATTTTATCTATATATTATATTTATGATTAATTTTCTGGGATAGTTAGATTATCTTTAATTTGCGATACTTCGCTATTGATATCTAACATTATAGGAGCTTCAATAGCATAAATACGATTTAAATTATTTACAATATCTTTATGCTCAATTTGATTGTAAGTTCCTTCATTAATGATTACAATGCTTTGACGAACAGTTTCATTTAATTTATAACTATAAACACGAGTTTTTTCCAAAATATTATAAACTAATGTATAATTGTTTTGTGATAATTCACTTGGCGGTAAAGCATCTTGTAATGAATTATTAAAAGCATTTGTTTCATCATATAATCTTTGCAATTGACTTAAAGCTTCAGTTGCAGATATGGATTGATTTTCATAATTAGAAATGATTTTGTGATAAACTGTAGCAAATCTATCTAGCTGATTGATATCTTCTTTATAATCATTGTACCATGTTATAAAATAAGGTTGTTCGTTTAAAATAGCCAAACGTTGCTCAGTGGAGATAGAATTTGAAGAAGATGGTATCACTAAAGAACTATAGACAGCTACAAAACAAAGTAAAATAATGCCACAAGGAATAATAAATATTCTCTTTGTAGGGTATTTTCTATCAGCTAAATAACTAGCAATAATGATAACAATCATAACAGCAATAGCTAGTAAAATATTCATAAAAATTTTTTTCCTCCTTATATTATAAGTTCATTTCTTTGATGGCAAAGAAACGAACCAAAGAAAGCCACCGCAGATAAAATTTAAGCTTTGAAAAAAATTATCATTTCATACAAAGCTTAAAACTCGCTACGCTCAGACAGTTAAGCAAAAACCGTATTCAATGATAATGTTTTTCAATAATCTTGCGATTACCGCTAAATTTTATAATGCGGAAAATATAACAAATTATTTAGCATTATTAAAAATAATACCGAATGTCCCTCACGTTAGCGAATTTTACGGTAGCCGTAGGCTATTGGAAAGGATAAAATTATGGCTATGGTTTTAGCTCTACTGTTTGAGCAAAGCGAGTTTAGAGCGTTATAGACATAATTTTATAATTGACAAAGTAAAATTGATATCGGGAGGTAGAGTTATTTTGTTATTTTTCTTGCTCATGAAAGAAAAATAAATTTAAATAAAATCTATATTATATGTTCATTTCTTTAGTGGTAAAGAAACGAACCAAAGAAAGCCACCGCAGATAAAATTTAAGCTTTGAAAAAAATTATCATTTCATACAAAGCTTAAAACTCGCTACGCTCAGACAGTTAAGCAAAAACCGTATTCAATGATAATGTTTTTCAATAATCTTGCGATTACCGCTAAATTTTATAATGCGGAAAATATAACAAATTATTTAGCATTATTAAAAATAATACCGAATGTCCCTCACGTTAGCGAATTTTACGGTAGCCGTAGGCTATTGGAAAGGATAAAATTATGGCTATGGTTTTAGCTCTACTGTTTGAGCAAAGCGAGTTTAGAGCGTTATAGACATAATTTTATAATTGACAAAGTAAAATTGATATCGGGAGGTAGAGTTCTTTTGTTACTTTTCTTGCTCATGAAAGAAAAGTAAGCAATATATTTATTTTAGCATATTTTTTTAGAAGATATGAAAATTAATTTTAGGATAGAGGTGTATGGTTTGACTTCAAGAAGAATTATGTATTATTTACAGGCTTTTAAAATTTTAGCACTAGGATATTGGCGTTCTGAACAAAAATGGAAGGCTTATGGTATTTTAGCTGTTGTTTTAATTTTAAATTTAGCCAGTGTATTTTTGACGGTATTGGTAAATGATTGGTATAAAGAATTTTGGGATGTTTTGCAAGCCTATGAATTTGATAGTTTTTGGTATTTAGTGGGCAAATTTTCCTTGATTGCCGCTATCTATATAGCGATTGGCGTTTATTCTGTGTATTTACAACAATTATTGCAGATAAAATGGCGTGAATGGCTCACTGATAAATATTTAGTTAGATGGATGGAAAATAGAGCTTATTATAAGTTGAAATTGATGGGAAAAGATATGGATAACCCAGATCAGCGTATTTCTGAGGATATTAATCAATTTGTAGCGTTGACTTTATCTTTGACGATTGGTCTTGTGCGTCAACTGATAACTTTGGTGGCATTTACTGTAATTTTATGGAATTTATCAGGAATTATTACTGTGCCTATTGGCAGTTATGAATTTACTATCTATGGCTATATGGTTTGGTTATCTTTGGTATATTCTATCGTTGGTACGTATCTCACTCATAAGGTGGGTAAGGCACTTATCAATTTAAATTATGAACAGCAAAAATATGAAGCTGATTTCCGTTTTGCGATGATGCGTGTTAGAGAAAATACAGAATCAATTGCTTTTTATCGTGGTGAAAAACCAGAATTAGAGAATTTCTTGACTAGATTTAAGATTTTAATTGGCAATTTCCGCGATATTATGACTCGCCAAAAAATCTTAAATGGTTTTACAGCTGGTTATGGTCAATTAGCGATTATCATTCCATTATTATTGACTGCACCGCGTTGGTTTGCCAAAGAGGTACAAGTGGGCTGGATTATGCAAGTATCAAATGCTTTTGGACAAGTTCAAGGAGCAATGTCATATTTTGTAGATGCTTATACAACTATAGCACAGTGGTGTTCTGTAGTTCGCCGTTTAGATGGTTTCAATCGTCATGTCAGTGAAGCTTTGGATTTGAAATCTGATTTAATGATAGATAATGCTTCTAATATTAAAGTCGGTATAGAAAATGTAGATGTTTTCCTTCCTAATAAAAATAAAGATGTTTTAATCAAGAATTGTACAATTGATTTGATGAAGTATCAATCTTTATTGATCATGGGTGCTTCTGGTGTGGGTAAATCAACTCTTTTACGAACACTTGCAGGTCTTTGGCCTTATGCGAAAGGCAATGTTTATTTGCCAAAAGAAGAAGAATTTTTATTCTTACCACAAAGACCATATTTGCCACTTGGTAGCTTAAGACAGGCAATTTCTTATCCTGTAGTCGAAGAAGTAATCAGTGAAAAATATAGTGATGAAGAAATAAAAGAAATACTCATAGCTTGTAAGTTAGAAAATTTAGTAGATAAATTGGATATTGTTGATGATTGGAGTAGAATTTTATCTTTAGGTGAACAGCAAAGAATAGCTTTTGCGAGAATTTTATTATATAAACCTAAATTTGTATTTTTGGATGAAGCTACATCAGCACTTGATGAAACTTTAGAAGAAAATTTATATGATATGTTAAAAACATATTTACCAGATACGAGAATAATAAGTATTGCTCATCGTAGTAGTTTGATTTGCAAGCATCAGGCTATCTTAAAATTAAAAGAGAAAGGTTGTTGGGAAATTCATGAATAATCAAGAAGTTGAAATAAAAATGGAAATAAAAGATAAAGCTCAAGTAGAAAATATACGTAAATTCTTGCAAGAAAATGAAGGACAAAGACCACAAAGTATAGTGATGAAGGCTATTTATTACGATACGGAAGAGAAATTCTATCAAAAACATAAAATTGCCTATCGTGTACGACAAGAAAACAATTGTTTTGTAGCAACATATAAATCGGGAAAAGTAAACACACAGGGCGTTTTTGAACGTGTGGAAATTAATAAAAAAGTAACAAGCCTACAAGCAGATATAAGTGTTTTTTCGGATGTAGATGAGATTTGGAATTTAATCAAAGAAACTAAAGGTAAGAAATTTATTCCGATTGTAATAACTGATTTTGTACGTGAATGTATAGATATAAATTGGTTTGCTTCAAAACTGGAAATAGCTTTAGATTGTGGATTTGTGCAGGGAAATGAAAGAAAATCTCCTATTTGTGAAGTAGAAATAGAATTAAAATCTGGACGAATGGAAGATTTATTATCTTTAAAAAATGAACTTAGTGAAAAATTTGATTTACAAATTTCTACCGTAAGTAAATATAAAAAAGGTCTAATTTTAGCAGAGCAAATTTAAAGCTCTGCTTTTTTTTTAATTTTTTAAAATTTTTTTGGATTTTAGCAGGATTTACAAAATTTATATAGAAATGTAATATTGTCAAATGAAAATGTAACGAATTTTATTTATTTGAGAAGTTTTTACAGAAAAAGGGGTTGTGTAAATTTATTTAATCTAAATTTTATAAAATGTACGATAATTGTTAAGTTTTTATAAGTAATATGTTATGTTTGTGTAAATTTTAATAGTTTTTATAGATTAATTCCTGCATTTTTGTCTAAATTGACAAGATGTGTAGACTATGTTTATTTTTTTCAGGAGGTTTTATATTATGAGAAAAACAGAATGCTTAGCCATGATATTGGCTGGTGGTCAAGGGAGTAGATTAGGAGCTTTAACTAAAAATATAGCTAAACCAGCTGTGCCATTTGGTGGAAAATATCGTATTATCGACTTTCCATTGAGTAACTGTGCAAATTCTGGTATTGAAACAGTAGGTGTACTTACTCAATATCGTCCACTAGAATTGCATACATACTTAGGTACTGGTGAAGCATGGAATCTTGACCGCAAAAATGGTGGTGTATATATTTTACCTCCATATGCTAGAGAAAAAGGTGCAGATTGGTATAAAGGTACAGCAGATGCAATTTATCAAAATATTAATTTTATCAATAAAGCTAATCCAGATTATGTATTAGTTTTGTCTGGTGACCATATTTATACTATGGATTATGCAAAAATGATTGAATTCCATAAAAAGAATAAAGCAGAAGCTACAATTGGTGTAATTAAAGTGCCAATGAAAGAAGCTTCTCGTTTTGGTATTATGAGCACAGATAAAGAAGGTCGTATTACTAAATTTGCCGAAAAACCTGCTAAACCAGAAAGCAATTTAGCTTCTATGGGTATTTATATCTTTAGCTGGAATTTCTTACGTGAATACTTAGAAAATGATGCTAAAGATGAAACTTCTAGCCATGATTTTGGTAAAAATATTATTCCAAAAATGTTAGCTGACCAAGCTAGATTATATTCCTATGCATTTGAAGGTTATTGGAAAGATGTAGGAACAATCGATAGCCTTTGGGAAGCAAACATGGATTTATTAAAAGAAAAACAACCATTTGAAATGAATGGTAAATGGAAAATTTATTCCGTGGATATGGCTATGCCACCTCACTATGTAGGACCAAAAGCTAAAATTAAAAATTCTCTTGTAAGCGAAGGTTCTATGATTTGCGGTGAAGTAAAAAATTCTGTTATATTCCCAGGTGTACGCATTGCTAAAGGTGCAAAAGTAAGCAATTCTGTAATTATGCCATTTGCAAAAATCGAAGCAGATGCTGTTGTTGAAAAAGCTATTGTAGCTCAAAATAGCAAAATTGAAGCAACTGCTCAAGTAGGTAGTGACGATGGCACTATTGTAGTAATTCCTGAAGGTGAAACTGTACGACCAATGGTTGTTTCCGATGCAACTGAAAATGTAAATGTGGGATAACATAAGAGAGGGATATAATTATGAAAAATGTTCTCGGAATAATGGATTTATATGAAGACGATAAACAAATAAGAACACTTACAACAAAAAGACCTGTTGCAACATTACCTTTTGCAGGTCGTTATCGTTTATTAGACTTTGCTTTATCTAGCATGGTTAACTCTGGTATTACAAAAATTGGTATGATGATGCCAGCAAAATCTCGTTCTATCTTAGACCATCTTCGTTCTGGTAAAGACTGGGATTTAGCACGTCGTCATGATGGTTTATTCTATTTACCAGCTATAAAAATGGATAAAGATAGCCGTAATGGTAACTTACAGTCTTTCTATAGACATATGAGCTTTATCAGACAGTCTGAACAAGAATATGTATTAATCTGCAACAGCCGTTTTGTTTATAATATAGACTTTACTACAGCTCTTCGTTTCCATCAGAATACTGGTGCTGATATCACTATGGTTTACCATATTGAAAATAAAGAACGTCCAGATAATGCAACTATTTTACAGACTGGTGAAAATGGTCTTGTTACAGAAATTGCTAACCGTCCAGCTGTTTATGAAAATTCCAAAGTATTCATGGGCATTTATTTAATGTCCCGTAAAAAATTCATGGAAATCATATCTACAGCATATGAACGTGGTGGCTATGATTTCTTGATTGATGGTATTTTACGTCATCAGGATAATTTAAATATTTATGGCTTCCAACATGAAGGTTATGTATCTGAAATCTGCTCTACAAGTTCCTATTTCAAAACTAATATGGACTTGTTAGAACCAGAAATTTGGGAAGAATTATTCATGGGTTATAACCCAATCTATACAAGAGTTCGTGATGAAGCTCCTGTACAGTACAAAAAACAAGCAAAAGTTAATAATTCTTTAGTTGCAAATGGTTGCGTAATTGAAGGTTCTGTAGAAAACAGTATCTTATTCCGTGGTGTTAAAATCGGAAAAGGCGTTCAAGTTAAAAATAGCGTAATCATGCAGAATTGTGAATTACAAGATGATGCTCTAGTAGAAAATGTAATTTGCGATAAAAATGTAGTAGTATCCGATGGTAAATGGTTAAAAGGTGCTGAAAATTATCCATTGATCATTGAAAAAAATACAGTTATTTGATTAACAAAAGATAAGATATTAAAATAATATAGGTTAAAAAATATAGTAATTATAAATATATATAATATAAATTATATAATATAAAATATTAATATATAGGTTTTGGTTTTTTTAGAAATATAGAGTTTTTATTTCAGGGTAGTGCGATTAAGGTAAAAACTTATAGGGGGAAGTAATAGTGAGTGTAGGAATAATCAATAAGCAAATTGAAGAGAGAGCTTCATTACAGAAAAATTTCTTAAAAACAGCAAATATGTTATTTGGTAAAGATTGGAATGAATTAACTAAAGAAGAATTATATCAGACTTTAGTTAGAACAGTTCGTCAGTACATCAGTGAAAACTGGATTATGACTAATAAATACTATGAAGAAAATCAATGCAAAGAAGTATATTATTTTTCCATTGAATTCTTATTAGGTCGTCTATTAAATACAAACTTGATCAATCTTGATATGAAAGAAATCTGTAAAGAAGCCTTGAAAGACTTGAATATTGATATTACAGAACTCTTTAAACAGGAACCAGATGCAGGTTTAGGTAATGGTGGTCTTGGCCGTCTTGCTGCTTGCTTTATTGATTCTTTGGCTTCCTTAGGCCTTCCAGGTCATGGTTGTACTATCCGTTATCAATATGGTCTGTTTGAACAAAAAATAATAGATAATCAACAAGTTGAAATTCCTGATAATTGGCTTAAAAATGGTTTCGCTTGGGAATATCGCAAAGCTGACAAAGAAGTTGATGTTCATTTTGGCGGTAATGCTTATATGGCTCAACAAGAAGATGGTTCTTTAAAATTAGTTCATGAAGGATATAATACAGTTGCAGCTGTTCCTTATGATGTGCCAATCGTAGGTTACCACAATAATGTAGTAAATACTCTTCGTCTTTGGAATGCTGAAGTTCCTCAAGATTTTGCTTCTTTATCAGGTACTAGAGAACAGTTACAAGAAAGATTGCGTCAATCTTATCGTGTACAAGCAATCACTTCTTGCTTGTATCCAGAAGATAGCTCTTATGAAGGTAAAATGCTTCGTTTGACTCAAGAGTATTTCTTTGTATCTGCAGGCGTTCAAAGTATTGTTCGTCATTATAAACGCCGTAAAGGTGATTTAAAAGATTTTGCGAAAAAAATTGCTATTCATATCAATGATACTCATCCAGCAATGGCAATTCCTGAACTTATGCGCGTACTCATTGACCAAGAAGGTATGGATTGGGATACTGCTTGGGATATCACTAAAAATACAGTAGCTTATACTAACCATACAATTATGCCAGAAGCATTAGAAACTTGGCCAATTGATATGTTTAAAAATCTCGTACCACGTATTTACATGATCGTAGAAGAAATCAATGCACGCTTCTTAGAAGATGTTCGTAAACAATATCCAAATGATGAAGACCGTGTACGCAGAGTATCTATCATTCAAGATGGCGTAGTTCATATGGCTCGTCTTTCTGTTGTAGGTAGCCACAGCGTAAATGGTGTTGCTAAAATTCATAGCGATATCTTAAAAGCACATACTATGCGTGACTTTGATGAAATTTACCCAGGTAAATTCAATAATAAAACTAATGGTATTACACATCGTCGTTGGCTCATTGCTGCAAATCCACAGCTTTCTAGCTTAATAGATGAAGCTATTTCTGATAAATGGCGTAAAGACCCATCTCGTCTTATCGATTTATTAGATTATAAAGATGATACAGCATTCCTTGATAAATTAGCAGAAGTTAAAAAAGAACATAAAATTTATTTAGCTGGTCATATCAAACGTCGTAGTGGATTTACTATTGACCCTAACTCTTTATATGACATTCAAGTTAAACGTATTCATTCTTACAAACGTCAAATTATGAATATTTTACATGTAATGCATATCTATAATTTGATTAAAGCAAATCCATCTATTAAATCTGAAATGTTACCTCGTACTTATATGTTCGCAGGTAAAGCAGCTCCTGGTTACCATATCGCTAAAGAAACAATTCGCTTAATTAACAATGTAGCTAATATTGTTAATAACGATAAAGATGTAAACGATTGTTTACATGTAGTATTCTTAGAAAACTATGGTGTTACTTTAGCAGAAAAATTATTCCCAGCAGCTGATGTTAGTGAACAGATTTCTCTTGCAGGTAAAGAAGCTTCCGGTACATCTAACATGAAATTCATGATGAACGGTGCTATCACACTTGGTACTTTAGATGGTGCTAACGTGGAAATCTGCGATGCAGTTGGAGAAGATAACTGCGTTATCTTTGGCTTAAAAGAACATGAAGTAATGGAATACTATAAAAATGGATTATATTCCGCATGGACTGAATATAATACAAATCCAGCAATTCACAATGTAGTTGATGAATTATTGACTGGTCCATTCGTAGGTAATGGTGATTTCCATGACTTACACAACTATTTATTCAATAGTAATGATGAATATTTTGTATTCAAAGACTTCAATTCTTATATTGATGCTCATGTAAAAATTAGAGGTAAATATCTCGACCGCTATGGTTGGTTAAAATCCAGCTTAATCAATATTGCACATTCTGGTATCTTCTCTAGTGATAGAACTATCAGCGAATATGCAAAAGATATCTGGAATGTAGAACCTATTAATTTATTAAAATAAATGACTCCAAAGGAGAACTAAAAATATGGAAGTATCCGCATTAAAAGATTTTGATTTGTATTTGTATCATCAAGGTACAAATTTCTATGCGTATCAAATGTTAGGAGCTCATTTTGTAGTAGAAGACGGAGTAGAAGGCGTACGCTTTGCTGTTTGGGCACCTCATGCTAAAGCCATAAGTGTAGTAGGAGATTTTAATAATTGGGATTACAATGAAAACCCAATGCAGAGAATTTCTGATGGTGAAATTTGGGTGACTTTTATTCCTAATTTACAGCAAGGTGAAATTTATAAATATTCTATAGAGCCATTCAATGGTGGAGAACGTTTCTTAAAAGCAGACCCTTATGCTTTTTATGCTGAAAAGAAACCAAAAACAGCTTCTCGCGTTTATGATTTACGCGGTTATGAATGGCATGATGAAAAATGGCAGAAAAAACAGCAACAAGAAGCTTCTTATGATAAACCTATGCTCATCTATGAAGTGCATTTAGGCTCTTGGCGTCGTGATGCTGAAGGTAATTATTTAACTTATAGAGAAGCAGCAAAACAACTCATCTCTTATGTTAAAGAAATGAATTATACTCATATTGAGTTTATGCCACTTTGTGAACATCCATTTGATGGTTCTTGGGGTTATCAAGCAACTGGTTATTATGCAGTAACTAGTCGTTATGGTGAACCAAAAGACTTCATGTATTTAGTAGATTTAGCTCATCAAAATGGTATTGCTGTAATCATGGACTGGGTTCCAGGACATTTCTGTAACGATGCTCATGGTCTTCGCCGTTTTGATGGTGAAACTTTATATGAATCTGATAATGAAAAACGCCGTGAAAATTGGCAATGGGGTACAACTAACTTCGACTATGGTCGTTGTGAAGTGCATAGCTTCTTAATTTCTAATGCTCTATTTTGGTTAAATGAATATCATATTGATGGGCTTAGAATTGATGCTGTAGCTAATATGTTGTATTTAAACTACGGTCGTGAAGAAGGTCAGTGGGAACCTAATAAATACGGTGACACTGGTAACCTTGAAGCTATGGAATTGATTAAAAATCTAAATGAAGCGATTTTCAAATATCATCCAAATGCTTTAATGATGGCAGAAGAATCTACATCATGGCCTATGATTTCTCGTCCAACCTATATGGGCGGTATGGGCTTTAACTATAAATGGAATATGGGCTGGATGAATGATATGCTCAAATATATGAGCCTTGATCCTATTTATCGTAAATGGAATCATGATAAAATTACATTCTCCTTGATGTATGCTTTCTCTGAAAACTTTGTATTGCCATTATCTCATGATGAAGTAGTTCATGGTAAATGCTCTTTAATTGAAAAGATGCCAGGCGATTATTGGCGTAAATTCGCTGGTCTTCGTTCCTTCTTTGGTTATTGGATGACTCACCCTGGTAAAAAATTATTATTCATGGGTGGCGAATTTGGTCAATTTATCGAATGGAAATATGATGATAGTCTTGATTGGCATTTAGCTGAATTGTATCCAATGCATACAAAAATGCAGAGATTCTCTAAAGAATTGAATAAATTCTATTGTGAACATAAAGCTTTATGGCAAGTAGACTTTGATTGGCGTGGTTTCCGCTGGATTGATTGTAACGATAATGAAAATAGCGTTATTTCCTTTATTCGTTATGCTGAAGACCAAGATGATTTCATCATTGTAGTATGTAACTTCACTCCAGAAGTGCGTCATGGTTACCGCATTGGTGTACCTGAAAAAGGTATTTATCAAGAAGTATTTAATACAGATAAAGAAGAATACGGTGGTTCTAATGTATTAAATGAAGGTGACTTTAAATCAGAAGATGTATTCTGGCATAATTTAAATCAATCTATTCAAATTACTTTACCACCACTTGGTACAGTATATTTCAGATTGAAATTGCGTCCTGTTGAAGCTAAAAAACAGACAGTGATTGAAGCTGAAAAACCAGAAAAAGTAAAACTTAATGGTAATAGATCAAAACAACGTCAAAAGGCTAAAGCTTATGCCTTGAAATAATTTAAGTTATAGCCCATATAATTTTTATTATATGGGCTATATATACAATCATAGAGGAAGGTCGTGTTATAGTGTTAAAAGTTTTATATGTAGCCTCAGAAGCTGTGCCTTTTGTAAAAACAGGCGGTCTTGCAGATGTAGCGGGTTCTTTACCTAAAGAATTAAAACAAAAAGGTGTAGATGTTCGTGTTGTTATACCAAAATACAGTGGTATAAAAGAAGAATATCGCAATAATATGGAACATATTTATGATGGTGAAATCAATGTTTCCTGGCGTAAAAAATATCTAGGTATTGATAGATACGATTATAAAGATGTACCATTTTATTTCATTGATAATCAGGAATATTTCTATCGTGAAGGATATTATGGTTATCCAGATGATGTAGAAAGATTTACTTTCTTCTGCAGAGCTGTTCTTGAAATGCTTCCTCATATTGATTTCTGGCCAGATGTTATTCATATGAATGATTGGCAAACAGGTTTAATTAGCGTTTATTTAAAACTCGAACATAATGAAGATGTACGCTATAACAAGATTAAAACAGTATATACTATTCATAATTTGAAATATCAAGGTCGTTTCTGGAAAGGATATTTACCAGATGTATTAGGTCTTGATTGGAAATGCTTCAACAATGGTGATTTGGAATACTTCGATGATATCAACTTCATGAAAGGTGCTATCGTATATTCTGATAAAGTTACTACTGTAAGTCGCAGTTATGCTAAAGAAATTCAAGATCCTTATTATGGTGAAGGTCTTGAAGGTATGCTTCAAAAACGTGATGCAGATTTATCTGGTATTATCAATGGTCTTGATTATGAAGATTATAATCCAGAAACTGATAAGTACATCTTTAAAAACTTTGATGTACATAATGCAATTGCTATCAAAGGTGATAATAAAGAACAACTTCAGAAAAAATTGGGCTTACCAGTAAATCGCAAGATTCCAATGATTGGTATGGTAACTCGTTTAGTTGAAGCTAAAGGTCTTGATTTAGTTACACGTATCTTAGATGAATTACTTGAATATGAAAATGTACAATTTGTAATCTTAGGTACAGGCGATAGACAATATGAAGACTGGTTCAAAGGTCTTGTGTGGCGCTATCCGAAAAAAGTATCTGCTAATATCTTCTTTAATAATGAATTAGCACATCAAATTTATGCTGCAAGTGATTTATTCTTGATGCCATCTCAATATGAACCATGCGGTATTGGTCAGCTTATCGCTCTTCGTTATGGTACTGTGCCAATTGTACGTGCTACAGGTGGTTTAAAAGATACTGTTGAAGCATATAACAATTACACTCAAACTGGTAATGGCTTTAGCTTTAATAACTACAATGCACATGAATTATTATTCTCCATCAAACGTGCAATAGATGGTATTGCTGATGATAGAAAACATATTCATCTTGTAGAAAATGCTATGACTGCTGATTATAGCTGGGAAGAATCAGCTAAACAATATAAAGAATTGTATAATAGCTTAAAGGCTTAGTAATTAGTTTAAAATAAAAATTTTATCGCTTAATACGACTTTTATAAAATTTTGCTTACTCAACAAAATAAGGTCTGTATTAAGCGATAATTATTTTATAGATGATTGAAGTTTTAATTAAAGTTTTAATCAGGGGAGGGATAATATAAATGATTTTTCATGATTCGCAAAATCTATATTATCGCAGTCCTATAGGGGCAGTGCCGACACAATCTTTTGTGAGATTGGCAATTGATGTTGATTTAAAAGATAAAGTTTCTTTGGTGCGTTTACATACATGGCAAGAAACTTGTGGTTCAATATATTATAATTTAAAAAAATCTTCATGGGATGAAAAACATTATTTTATTGATTTAGATATGCCTGAAGATGGTTGTCTTGTTTGGTATTATTTTATAATTGAATTAGCTGATGGCAAATTATTATATTATGGCAATAATAAGGCGCAAATGGGTGGTATTGGTCAAGAAGCACTAGAGGTGCCACCATCTTATCAGATTACAGTATTTAAAAAAGATGTAAAAACGCCAGATTGGTTTAAAAAAGCTGTTATGTATCAGATTTTCCCTGATAGATTTTATCGTAGTGGCAATAATATCCCACAGAAAAAACATGCGGTGCTTCATTGTGATTGGAATGAACCACCAATGTATTATTTAGACCCAGATACAAAAAATGTAATCACTTATGATTATTTTGGCGGAAATATCCAAGGTATAAAAGAGAAATTATCTTATTTAAAAGATTTGGGAATATCTGTGATTTATTTTAATCCTATTTTTAAATCACGTGCTAATCATCATTATGATACGGCAGATTATCATCAAGTAGACCCAATGTTTGGCACTAATGAAGAATTTGCACAGCTTTGTAGTCAAGCTAAAGAGATGGGAATTCGTATTATCTTAGATGGGGTATTTAGTCATACTGGCAGTGATAGTATATACTTCAATCGCTTTGGCAATTTTGACAGTGTAGGTGCATATCAATCCAAAGAATCTCCATATTATGAATGGTATGATTTCAAGGAATATCCTTGTAAATATGATTGTTGGTGGGGCTTTACAAGTATGCCAAACACAAAGGAAACAACACCATCATATATGGATTTCATCATTCGCAGTGAAGATAGTGTAATGAATTTTTGGATGGATAAAGGCATAAGTGGTTGGCGTTTAGATGTAATTGATGAATTGCCACAGAAATTTACACGTTGTTTTTATCAAAAATTGAAGAAATTAGATAAAGATGCAGTTATCATCGGTGAAGTATGGGAAGATGCTTCAAATAAAATAGCGTATAATGTTCATCGTGAATATCTTTGTGGTTATGAGATGGATAGTGCGATGAATTATCCATTGCGCAGAATTATTTTAGATTTTATTTTGAAAAATAAATCAGCTCAAGAAACAGAAGTAAGTATTTTAAATCAGCATGAAAATTATCCTGAAGAAAATCTCTATGCCATGATGAATTTATTGGGTAGTCATGATGTAGAACGTATTTTGACTTTATTAGGCGAAGCTCCAAGTGTAGAAAATGTACCAGCTAGTGTACAGGCAAAATTTAAATTAGATGATGCTCATTTGCGTTTAGCTATTGCTCGTTTGAAATTAGCTGTTGTTTGGCAGATGACATTGCCGGGAGTGCCATCAATTTATTATGGCGATGAAATCGGTATGCAGGGATATTGCGATCCACATAATAGAGCAAGCTATAAATGGGATGAAGCTGATAATAATTTACGTCATTTCTTTACGCGTATGATAGCACTGCGCAATCATCGACAAGTATTGCAAACTGGCTGGTATATACCAGTATATGCTCAAGATGATGTCTTAGCTTATATGAGAACTACAAAATTAGGCAAAGATAGATTTGGACAAAAAATAGATGATGATTGCATCTTAGTGGTGTTAAATCGTCATCAAGAAAAGACTATGACGATAGAAATTGATGTTCATGGTTTTTGTCAGCGTAAATTACATGAAATAACTAATATGTATCCTGATGTGGAAATCATAGATAATAAAGCTAAGATAGAAATTGAACCGCTCACAGCTCTAGCATTTGAACAGGAAAAAGAAAATATAGAATATGCTAGAAAAGCTGGTATTATCATGCATCCAACATCCCTTCCATCTGATTATGGTATTGGTGATTTAGGAAAAGAAGCTTATAATTTTGTGGATTGGTTAGTAAAAGCTAAACAAAAGATTTGGCAAATATTGCCATTAAATCCAGTAGGATATGGAGCATCTCCATATCAATCTCCATCTGCTTTTGCTGGCAATACTATGCTTATTTCTCCTGAAAAATTGGTGGAAATCAATTTATTGGAAGCTAAAGATATTGTTTTAGATTATAAAGCTGATGTTGATAAAGTAGATTTTGTAAAAGTAGAAGCTTATAAAGAAAAAATCTTAACAAAAGCTTTTGCAAATTTTGTAGCAGATGCAGATTATACTGCTTTTTGTCAACAGCAAAGTTATTGGCTTGAAGATTATGCACTATTCATGGCATTAAAGAAATATTATAAAAACTTACCATGGTATGAATGGAATTTAGATATAAAATTGCGTAAACCTCAAGCTTTAGAGTCTTGTAGAATTTCTTTGGCACAAGATATTGCTTATGCTAAGTTTAAGCAATATATTTTCTTTAAACAGTGGCAAGATTTACATGCTTATGCAAACGAAAGAGGCATACAAATAGTCGGTGATGTTCCAATTTTTCCATCACATGATAGTGCTGATGTATGGGTACATCAAGATTTATTTAATTTGAATGCTGATGGCACCTTAAAGACAGCAGCAGGAGTGCCACCAGATTATTTCAGTGAAGATGGTCAACTTTGGGGCAATCCACATTATCTCTGGAAGGTAATGCAAAGAGATGACTATAGTTGGTGGCGTAAACGTATAGCTACATTGTTGAATTTAGTAGATATAATTCGCATTGACCATTTCCGTGGTTTTGAAGCTTATTGGGAAGTATCTGGTATGGCCACAAATGCTCGTGTTGGTAAATGGGTTAAAGGTCCAGGCAAAGATTTATTTGATAAAATCAAAGAATATTTAGGTGATGTGCCAATCATTGCTGAAGATTTAGGTGTAATTACGCCAGAAGTCGAAGCTTTGAAAAATAGTTGTAATTTCCCAGGCATGAAAGTTTTGCAATTTGAATTATATGCAAATAAATATCATAAATTAAACTTTATCAGTCCGAAAAATAGCATTGTCTATACAGGCACTCATGACAATAATACAACTTTAGGCTGGCTTAAAGAGGATATATCTCCGCAGGATAAAGCAGTTTTAGCAGATTTATTAGAAGTTAAAGTTGATGATAATGAGGCTTTATTAGAGGAATTGGTAAAATTAGCATATGCTAGTGCCTCTAAGATGGCGATATTGCCAATGCAAGATGTTTTGAAGTTGGATAGTAATGCTAGAATGAATTTACCTGGTACAGTAGGCACTAACTGGGGCTGGCGCATGCAAAAAGATACATTGACAGACGAAAAAGCAATGTATTTGTGTTCCTTAGTAGAAAAATATAATAGATAAATGAAAAGGACTCTGCAATAAATGTAGAGTCCTTTTAGATTTTAGCGAAAAGTAATTCGGCAAAGAAGATATTATCATGGTATAATAATTTAAGTGTATTTAGTTAAATTTATTTTAAGATAGGTGAATATTTTAATGAAAATAGAGAAAAAAATATTGTGGGCGATATCATTAAGTGCATTATCTTTATGTACATATAATCAGCCAGTATTAGCTTCAGATACTGATGTTGAAATCTTAAATTATGTTGAAGACCAACGTCGTGAAGCTAGAGATAAAGAAAAAAATAGAGCTATTAATGAATTTAAAGCAGAATTAGATGCTCAATATGAAAAAGAAGGCATTGTTATACAAAATCCTCAAGAAGCACCAATTATTTTTGAGGGTAATGATATTATGTATGACTCAGTAACAGGTGAAGTATATGGTAAGGGTAATGTAAAAATCACGCAGAATTATTCACGCATGACTACTGAAGATGCAAATGGTAATTTAAATACAGGTGATGTGGATATTCCTGTTCCTGCTCATGTTATGCAGGTAGCTAACCCAACACTTGATATCAACAGTGAGAAAACAAAATATAATTATAATGAAAAAACTGGTGTAATGAATAATGTAAAAGGTCGTGTAGATAATAGATATATTTCAGGGGAACAAGTAGAATTTTATCCTGATTACTATATAATTTACAATGGCACGATGACACGTTGTCCTGCGAAAAAACCAGATTACTGTTTGACTGCTGAGAAAATTGAAATTTATCCTGATGACCATATGGTAGCATATAATGCGAAATTTTTGATCAAAGGTCAAGTTATTTATCAAACAGATGAATATAGTACTAAAATAGGTACTAATAGCGATGGAAAAAATCAATGGATACCATTGCGTATTCGTATAAATGATGATGATGGTTTATCTATCGGTTATAAATTAGATGCACCACTGATGGATAATGTAAAAGCTTATACTGATTTAAAATATACTACTAAGCATGATATGAGAAATATTTATGGTGTAGCTTGGAATAATGCAGGTAGTACTTTTAAAGTAGAAAATGGTAAATATGAAGATGATGATGATCGTTGGTTAGAAAAAAATATAGCATATGTATATAATTATGGCAGTAGAATAGGTGATACACCACTTAGTTTTAATTTGTATAATGAATATGGTTTATGGGAAGAAAATAATATTAAAAGTTGGCATCGTGAACATAATTTATCTCTCCATCATGATCCTATAAATTTAGATACAGAAGGTAAATTTAGATTATTTCCAAGCATAGGTTATCGCTTAGTTTATGAAGATTATGATGATAGCAATTATAATAGTTTGTATTATGATGTGACTTTACTTGGTGAATTAACTGATAGATTAGTAGCTTATACAGGATATCATTATTCAAGAGTTAGTGCAGAAAATACTTTATTCCAGTATGGATTGGAAGATTATTCCAAAAAAGTATCCGCAGGTCTAAGTTATACTATAGATGATAAAAATCGCTTTGTTGTAGCAACAGGATATGATGCTTCTGATCAGCTTCGTTTAAGAGATTTAGATTATTATTGGTATCATGATTGGCATTGTGTAGAAACTGAATTAAAATATGAACAGAAAAAAGATAAATGGAGTTTACATTTTAAATTCTTGAATTTCTAATATATAGAGAAAAAAGGTGAATTTATGAAGCCGGAATTGATTGATTTTGTAGAAAAATTTAAGGGAAAACGCATTTTAATTATTGGTGATATGATTGCTGATATATATTTAAAAGGCGATATTTCTCGTATTTCTCGTGAAGCGCCAGTTTTAGTATTGATAGAGTCAGAAGAAAAAACAGTAGCTGGCGGTGCTGCTAATGTAGTTAATAATGTAGCTACATTAGGCGGAAAGGCTTTTGCTGTAGGTATTTTAGGCGAAGATAAAGGTGCTTTAAATTTAAAGCAAATATTAGAAGAAAATAATGTAAATACGGAAGGTATGTTTTGTGATCAAAATCGCAAAACTATTACTAAGACACGTGTTATTGCAGGTGGTAGAGCTACAGTAAGTCAACAGGTAGTACGTATTGATAGAGAATGTAATGAAGTTATCAGTGAAATATATGAAAAAGAATTGATGAATTACATTCAAATGGTCATGCCACAGATGCAAGGTGTAGTAATGAGCGATTATGGCAGTGGAACAATTACACCTAAAATTCGTGATTTAATTTTATCTTTAAGTAAAGAATATGATATACCATCAATAATAGATTCTCGATATGCTATTTTCAATTTTGTAGGTACTGACTATGTAAAACAAAATGATGCAGAATTAGCTAGTGCTGTAGGCTATAAAATAGATAATGAGGAAATTTTATATAAAGCGGCACAGGAATTTTTAGTAAAAATGCAAGCAAAGGGAATTTTAGTTACACGTGGCGAAAAAGGTATGACTTTATTTGAAGCAAATGGAGATGTGCATAATATCCCAGTATCTGATAAATCAGAAGTATTTGATGTATCAGGAGCAGGTGATACATGTGTTGCTACCTTTATCACAGCATTAGCTACAGGTGCGATGCCAAGTCAAGCAGCTGAACTTTCTAATTTTGCTTCTGGTATTGCTGTACGTAAAATGGGAACAGCTACAGTTTCTGATGAGGAATTAATTGCCGTATTGAAAAAATAATAATTACAGATAGGATTTTAGTGATGATTATAGATATACAAGATATTGAAAAGTTTTGTGAAATCTTGCGTAAGGGTAATAAAACTATAGCACTTACTAATGGCACTTTTGATTTAATACATGCAGGTCATGTTCGTTATTTAAATGAAGCTAGTAAATTAGCAGATTATTTAATTTTAGGGTTAAATAGTGATCAGTCTGTAAAGCAGTATAAATCAGACAAAAGACCAATTGTTCCGCAAAAAGAGCGAGCAGAGGTTATAGATAGTTTAAAAGCTGTAGATTATGTAGTTATTTTTGATGAAACAACAGCTGATAAATTAATCAGTAAAGTAAAACCAGATATCTATGTAAAAGGTGGAGATTATACAGAAGAATCTCTTCCAGAAACAGCAACAGTAAAAAAATATGGTGGTAAGATAAAATTTATAAAAGTAGTAGAGGGTTGTTCTACTACAAATATCATACAGAGAATTTTAGAGATATATTGATAAATAAAAAACTACATCTTTAAGGTATATATTTTAGAGATGTAGTTTTTATTTAGATAAAATAGTAAATAAGTATTTACTATTTTGTAAAATATTGGTAAAATCAAAGAATGGAAAATATATAATATTTGATAAGAATTTGATGAGGTTTTTATGAATATTTTAATTGTAAAATTAAGTGCAATAGGAGATGTAATTCATGCATTACCTGTAGCATATGTTTTGAAAAAACGATATCCTAATGCGCATATTACATGGGTTGTGGAACCTACAGCATATGAATTGGTGAAACACAATCCATATGTAGATGAAATAATTATTTTTCATAAAAAAGCATTTAAATCATGGAATGGTTTTAAAGAAAATTATCGACCATTTGCTAAGTTATTGCAAAAAAGAAAATATGATATATCTATAGATTTACAAGGTTTATTTAAGTCAGCAGCTGTAGTATTTGCTGCCAAGGCAAAGAAAAAAATAGGCTATGTAGATATGCGTGAAGGTAGCAATTTAATCAGTAAACGCATAGTAGGCAATAATAAAAATGGTCATATTGTAGATAGATATTTAGATACTGTTAAATGTTTAGATTGTGATACAGAAAATATAATATTTCCTTTAGTTAATACACAAGATGAAATTGATTTTGTAGATGATTTATTGATTAAAGAGAATATATTAAATCAAAAATTTATAATTTTTGCAGTGGGCACTAATTGGATAAATAAATGTTGGTCTGTGGAAAATTTTGCGAAATTAAGCAATTTATTAGCAGAATATAAGCTAAAAGTAGTCTTAATTGGTTTTGGAAAAGATGATGAACAAAAATCACAAGCTATTATTAAATTAGCTGGAGAAAATAATATTATAAATTTTGTGGGAAAAACGAGCTTGATGCAAACGGCTAGACTTATTAAATTATCAAAGGCTGTTGTAGGCGGAGATACAGGAAACCTTCATTTAGCAGCAGCTTTAAATATTCCTGCAATTATGCTTATGGGGCCAACAGATCCTAATAGAAATGGTCCATATAGACAAAGTGAAAATGTGATTTTAGCAGGTCATGAATGTGATGGTTGTTGGAAGCGTACTTGTGCTAAGAATGTAGATTGCTTAGCAAGTATAAAACCAAATCAAGTCATAGAAAAATTAAGACAAAGCGAGTTGTTAAAAGATGAGTGAAAATTATCCAATTGACTTTGTTGTTACTTGGGTTGATGGTAACGATCCAGTATGGCAAGCTGAAAAAGCAAAGTATAGTCCCAATAAAAATGCAGATAATCGCAATGTGCGTTTTCGTGATTGGGACAATATGCAATATTGGTTTAGAGCTGTAGAAAAATTTGCACCATGGGTCAACAAAATACATTTTGTAACTTATGGTCATTTGCCTAAATGGTTAAATATAAATAATCCCAAATTAAATATTGCTAAACATAGTGATTTTATACCACAAAAATATTTACCTACATTTAGTTCTAGAACTATAGAATTTAATAGTTATATAATACTTTTATGAAATATAAATCAAATAATAATATAGTATA
>ENA-ORUV01000212-ORUV01000212.1-human-gut-metagenome-genome-assembly--contig:-NODE-212-length-50019-cov-72.8052_pt1 | contig 50019 bp, 42 predicted proteins | sample MGYA00242089_ERZ509229 | MGnify/ENA primary metagenome ERZ509229 (study PRJEB26280, sample SAMEA2338805) | human gut metagenome | biome: human gut; feature: human-associated habitat; material: faeces...
ATGACCACACTGGTCAGACTGGATTCAAAATATGCCCCTTTTTAAAGTGGGCTCATTGTTTAACATACCACAAAAGTATAGAAAATTATCCACACTACCAAACTTTCCGGAAACTTTTTCATTTAAATTTCAAAATTCGTCTAATAGCTTATACAGCGTGGGCAATGAGAAAGTGTTCTCATCGCTGACAAAGGTACAAAATAAAATCGATAATGGAAGAAAGGCATTCGACCATTTCTTCCATTTCTTATTTTTTAGTAAAACAGAATTCTACAAATTATTGTCGATGAAATGTCAGTATTACTCCATCATCCCCTGTCAGTTTCATAACATTATCTCCATCAAATTCAATATCAAGAGAACCATTAAAATCACCGAAATCCATTTCGCTCTTAAACGCTTCCACCATCTGTCTTTTGGCTTCAGGATCATTCAGAACCATTTTAACCAGGGCATTAACTCCCTCGTTACCCGCATCAAAATCATCTACTGTACATTTCACCTTATCAGGATCAAACTCCAAATCCATGAATCCCATAGACACGTCCCATGATCCTCCTATCTTTGCAGTAATTCCTATCTTCATATCCATACCTTCTTCCTCTACGGCTCCGGTTCCTTTGATACGTAAATTTGCCGTTCCATTTTCATTCAGGTCAAGATAAAAATTACCTGTGAAACCATCCTCGGTGACGCTTTCACTTACCCATTTACCAACACACTGCTCCTTGTCAACACAAGAGTTCATTGCCAGCATACTTATGACAGCAACAAAAACTAATAAAACTTTTTTCATCATTTCAGGTTTTTATAATTAAATAATACGATTGTTCAAATTTCTAAATAAAATCAAATGTACTTTTACCCTTTTTATCTACGTAGCCACAAGCACCATTCTTTCTAACAACAGCAAGTCCCTCATGAAAATCATGTAACGGTTCCCAATCTTCAGGTTTATCATAAATAAAAGGAACTATTTCCTTACCTTTCGTATTTATATATCCACTTTTTCCGTTTTTAACGACAGCAACCAGTCCTTCTCTAAAAGAAGCGACTTTATCATATTGGCATGGAATAACGTTTTTGCCCTCTTTATTTATAAAGCCCCATTTCCCTGCTTTTTTGACAGCTGCAAAACCTTCAGAAAAGTCTTTGGCTCTTTCATAAAGAAAAGGAATTGCCACTTTACCCTGTTTATCTAAGAATCCTGCCTTACCATTTTTCATGATCATGACAAGCCCCTCATGGAAATCATTTGCCTCATCAGGAGCCCCATATTCTCCCCAACCATCCATTACGCCATTATCATAAAAAAGTCTCGAATGGTATAAACAAGGTATAATATTATTACCAAAAGAATCAACATATCCCCATCGGTTTCCTTTACATACAGCAGCCATTCCCTCTGAATAGTTCTGCACTATATCGTATTCACCTGGTACAACCACATTACCATCCAGATGTTTTAACCCCATCTTGTCACCTTGCCAGAAAGTAACTATTTCATGATGGCTTTTAAGTTCTTTTGCAGTTAGCACCTTACCTGTTTTATCTATATATACAGCAGAATCATCAAAATCTAAATAGACAGATGCAATACCATTTTTAAAATCTCCAGCTATACTAAACTTTGCAGGAATAACCTCGTTACCCATCTTATCTATATAACCATAGATAGGAGAATCATAATTATCGGTACGCATTTGTACTGCAGCCAAACCTTCAGAAAAGCTTATGGCTCTGTATCCTTCTTCAAGAGGGACTCTGTATTTAATAGGAACAACTTCTTTTCCATCTAAATCGATATAACCACACCAAGCGTGATCATGATTATCTTCATTTGCCACCCAAGCTCTTCCTTCTTTAAAATCAGCGACAGAATAATACTTTGCAGGAACAATCACATTTCCCTTCTTATCCACAAAGCCATACTTTTCGTTTTTACTGAAGCAAGCACGCCCCTCATGGAAGTCACCTAAATTTTTACAACCATTTACAACCTCTGCTATTTTTTTTAAGGAGTAGTCTTCAGACCTTGAAATGTGTACGTTTGATAAGACTTTAGAATCTGCTATTTTTTTTAAGGAATGGTCTTTAGACAGATACTTCCATCCTATAAATCCTCCTATTCCTAAAAGAACTACTGCACAAACAGCAGCAACTATATACATCGTTGTTTTTGGCTTCGTGTTTACAAACTGAGAAGTTGCATTGTGAGTTGAAATGTTTTTGCTGTGCAAAGGAGTTCCGCACTTACTACAAAATTTCTCGTTAGCCCCACACTTTTTCCCACAATGTGGACAAAAAAGAGAATGACCAAAAACTTCTGCCCCACATTGAGGGCAAAAGTTAGAACTATCATCAACAAGATGACCATTAATACACTGTTTCATAAGCGGTGCTTTATATTAAACTTCATAGACATGAGAATAAACACGATAACGCTAAATCCATTGAAACTGCTTAATCACACTTTGTTCCACAATTCGTACAGAAAGTATTACCTGGCTTCAATTGCTTACCACAATTCTTGCAGAAGGTTTGCACTGGGAATCTGTAACCACAGGAACTACAGAAAAGACTTCCTACTTCATTTATTGCATGACAATTTGGACATTCTTTTCTTGCAATATTTGCAGATGGCATTTGCGGAACAGCATACCCTGATTCATATTCATCAGAAGCTTGTTCTTGAGAATGAAGATAAAGTGCTACACCTGCCATTATTGCACAAAACAAAGCCCAAGAAGACCATATTGCCAAATCACTAAAAGTTCCCAAATTAACAAATCCCAAAAGAGCTGTTAGTCCATAAATAACAATAAGGGAAATATCACCACCTTTACTTGCATTTTTCCATAGAATTGTAGCTACTGTACCAGCCACCAGCAAGCCCAAAGCAACAAAAAAGCCAGCTACGTCACTCGTATCATGATTATTATCTTCAAGAACATTAACTACACCTGTTGCACATGATTGAAATGTGATAATTAAAAAAGAAACCATTGACAAAATGCCAGATATTAATCTCCAGATTTTCATAATTAATAAATTTAATTGTTAAACATTTATTTACAGAATATCTTAAAAGAAACCAATATTATTGATTGTTTTCTCTGTCTTTCAGAAACTTTTATGCTTAAAAAACTCTCTTTACTTTATCTAAGAATCCAAATATTTTTATTACATTCATTTATACAGGTAAGAGGGTTATCTTAATTCAGTTATTAGGGTCCAAGTATTCATCATCAGACAGAAAAATGGCGTGGACCGTTACTTCGCTTACGCCTCCTGAGGTATCGCCAAACACCATAAGCCACATAATACGAGTAAAGCCCACGCCGTATTGCAGGCGTGAGCGTCTAACCTTTACTCTTTGTGGCTTCTTTTAAATTTGGCGATTTTCAGGAAGCAAGAACAAAAAGCTAACGCTTCATTTTCCTATATGTCTTTATTTGTTTATGTCATATTCTACAATTTAATTGTTTAACATACCGCAAAAATATAGAAAACCATCCACACTACCAAACTTTTTTGAAACTATTTTTCTTCTTAGTCTCGAAATTCATCCAATAGCTTATACGGCGTGGGCAACGAGAGTTGTCTCTCATCGCCGACAAAGGTACAAAATAAAAATGAAAATGGAAGAATAGGACGCCGACCATTTCTTCCATTTTCATTTTTTTCTAAGGAAGGTTCTTCCTGCCATTTTCCCGCATCCTACCAAACACATATCCTACTACACTCTGAAATTTATTCTCTGCATAAGCGAAGAGCAATGATTCCTCCACTTCGGGATACTTTGCATGAAAATCTGAAGTAATCTTCATGACCTGATTATGAAATTCTGAACTTTTTGTCTTCCATGCCAATCCTACTGTTGGTGATGGAAAAATGGAATCACAAAAAGAGCTGATACTCTTTTTATAAGCTTTATCCAACATTGCATCCATCTCCTTTTGCCAATTGTGGCTCTTCACTTTCTCCTTTTCTTCCGAAACAGAACCCGAAAGTGGAGGATTCTTCACGACTACTGCCTCTGCGGTAACCTTTTCCATTGAATCCTGCAAACTCGGGGCCGGGCGTTTTTTACTATCAACCAACTTTTGGTGTCGGGGTATTTCCTTTGCTTCATTTGGCAAAGGCTGAAAAGGAGTTGCCAAAGCCAACAATAGAACAACAGAAACGGCAACAACAATGGAAACGGCTGCCACTATTTTCTTTTTATTATAGTTTCTTACAGATAAGGCTTTCTGTAATTCCGCAATAGTCTGATAACGGTTTTGAGGATTCTTATCCAAGCACCTTTTTATCACCTTATTATATATAGGGTGATGAGGCAACAATTCCAATATTTTGCCTACTGCATAAATATCTGTTCTAACATCCACCTTCCTACCAGCAAGCTGTTCTGGTGCAGCATACTGCGTAGTATATCCAGTAGAATCAACAAAAGTATCGGAATAACAGCAGCCCAAATCGACCACCTTTACATCACAACCAATGCGAGTCAACATGATGTTCTCTGGTTTCAAATCGAGATGAAGAACCTGATTGTCATGAAGATATTGCAAAACACTTAATAATTGACCAACAAACTTATCGAAATGTTCTGCATCTTCAAAGTATGTAGGATGATTTTTCAAGAAAGCCAACAAGTCCTCTCCATCTACATACTCCATTAAGATTTCATCATCATGAAAGGAAACATACCTTACTATATTAGGATGTTCCAAGCGAAAGCCAATCTCAAATTCCTTCCGGAGAGCCTCCCGAAAGAGAATATTGTCCTCGTGCTCTGGTTTCAGTTTTTTCAAGAAATGAAGTTTGCCGTATATCTTCACACGATAAGCCTCACACATGAAACCGGAGACTGGTAAGGATTCTTTCAAACTATCCTGTTGATTGCCTGAAAAACAAGAATAATCCATCATTTTCTGATCAGTTTTAAAGTATCAATTCCTGAAACCATAGCAGCAGAATAAGTACCAAGACATTCTTCTCCCCGGAATACCTGCCTTGCATAAAAAGGATGGTGCAAGATAAAATTCTGGATTTGCAAGCGATCACCAAGTTCCAATTTGTTTCCCTCTCGCTCTACCACAACAAAATAATCATCTCCCACAAACTCAAAAACTACATGACGGCCAGGCGAATAAGTTATATCTACCCGATCACCTACAGTCAGATTAGCCGCACGAATTTCGTCCTCAGGAGTATCAAAATCCGAACTACATTTTTCCTCTTGATTTACAACATCTTCCCAGTGAGCATACCCAAGATATTTTGCCAATACCTCCAGGGTACTGGCATGAGGTGTACGTTCATCTTGAGCAAAACCAAGAAGGCGCTTGAGCGTAGTTGCTCCAATATGTACTCCTAATTTACTCTCTATATCGAGTGAAAGGAATTCACAATCAGACGGCAAATACAAATCGTTTCCTGATTTTTGCCGTAACATCTCTATGATATTCTCTGGTAATCTCATCGTTTTATTGCTTTTATTTTATAATAGGACAATAGACAAATCAGTCACCTGTTTTTGATAACACGTTTTCTGACATTGTCCAAATTGGCGGTAAAGGTAAGCATTTTTTTGCATCGTTGCAAGAAGATAAACGAAAAATCGACACCTATTTATGACATAAAGATAATTTTTATGTTAAATTATGCATATAGATAAGCCTGTTTAGCGAAATAATCGTATTTTTGTAGGTATGAACACAGATATACTATCAAAAGACAAAGATCCGATGGGTGCCGCCATCCTTGACTACCAAACTAAAGGGAAGGCCGGAAAATTGAGCATATTATCTTCTATGTTTGATGAAGACGAAATGCCAGTAAAACATCTCTTCCGCAACTTGGAAGAAATGCCGATGCTGGAGCAGAAAGCATTGAGCCTCGCCAAAGGAAAGGTGCTGGATGTTGGAGCTGGTGCAGGATGTCATGCACTCGCCCTGCAAGCCCAATCGATTGCCGTAAAAGCCATTGATATTTCTCCGCAGAGTTGCCAAGCCATGCTCCAAAGAGGAGTGAAGGATGTAGAATGCATCAACCTGTTTGACCCACATTTGGGAAGCAAAAGCGGAATGGGAAGCGAAGATAGATTGCAGAATGAAGGCGGATTGCAGAATGAAGGCGGATCACAGAGCGAGAGTGGCTTTGATACCATTCTTCTCCTGATGAACGGCACTGGCATTGCCGGGAAAATAGAAAACCTCCCTGCCCTCTTCAACCGTCTCAAGGCTTTGCTCAATAAAGGCGGACAGATTCTTATCGATTCTTCTGACATCAAATACATCTACGAGAACGAGGACGGAAGTTTCGACATCAATCTCAATGCTGCCTACTATGGCGAAGTGGATTATCAGATGGTTTACAAAGACGTAAAGGGAGACTCCTTCGACTGGCTCTATGTTGATTTCCCGCTGCTCAAATCCATCGCAGAGAGTTGTGGATTACATGGCGAACTGATTGCTGAAGGCGAACACTACGATTATCTGGCAAGATTTTTCTAATTCGAGCATACAGAGTGGACTTATTGACACACCATCTCCTACTTAATCGTAGAAATCGTGACATCCGAAAAATCATTCATATAATCCAGAATCTCCAATGTATGAAAGTCGCGTTTCGCTCTGATTTCTATACTTGCTTCCAGAAATTCTTCCTTCGACAAGCGACGTTCCTTCAACTCATAAGAATGTACTTCCATTCCGTCCTGCTTGATGCGCGTGATAAATTCCTTCACACTCTCACGGGATGGAGCTGAAAAGGACAACTCAATGGTGGATAATCCCAACTGAGGAATCCAATAGTTCAAGACCTCCAGACCCAACAGTACCATAGCCGTGGTAAGCACCGCTGCCAAATACATGCCCGTACCGCAAGCTAAGCCGATAGCTGCCGTGACCCAAAGACCAGCTGCCGTAGTCAAGCCGCGCACCACATTCTTCTGAAAGATAATCGTACCGGCACCTAAAAATCCGATGCCCGAAACAACCTGCGCTGCCACTCGGGAGGAATCCTTTAGATCTACTCCAAAGCCAAACTGGGACACGAGACAGAAAAGAGCACTACCCAAAGCTACAAGGAAATGAGTACGGAAACCAGCTTCCTTGGCACGATATTCACGTTCGATACCTATAGCTCCACCCAACAAGAGCGCCAGCATAAGACGAATAGTCAATTCCATATAAGTTGCATCCATATTCTATAGTTTTAAGTTTCTAAATCAAAAAATCGTTATACGAAATCTTCAGCAAAAATTACTCTACGACACATCATCAAGAAATCGCTCTACAACAATGGAGAGAGCAGTCTCACAAGCGATTCAAACAATCGCTGGAAGAACGGGCGCTTGATGAAATAAGCCACATCATCGACCAGCATGGAGCGTTCCTGATCTGCCAGGAATATCCGCTTGACACGCAAAGCCATTCCCTCACCAAAGAAGAAAGCATTAGCCTCGAAATTATTCTCAAAACTGCGGAAATCGATATTGGTACTGCCGCAGGAACTCAGATTGTCATCGCTTACCAGGAGTTTGCTATGGTTGAATCCATCCTCATAAAGATAAACTTTCACACCAGCCTCTATCACCTCCATCAGATAAGAACGCGAAGCCCATTCCACCAGTTTAGCATCGCCCCGGCGAGGCACCATGAGTCTGACATCTACTCCCGCCAAAGCTGCGGTTCGCATGGCAAAGAGCACGGGTTCCGTAGGCAAGAAATAAGGACTCTCCATATACACATATCTGTGAGCCTGCAGGATGATGCGTACATAGCCCTGCATGATGTCAGGCCAAGGTGAAACAGGGCTACTTGTCACGATCTGCGTAAGACAATTATTGGAAATACTCTTATCTACAGACGGATAATAGCGGCGGTCGTTGATGAGCTCCCGACATACGAAATACCAGTCCACAAGGAATGCTCGCTGGATGGCATAGACAGCACCGCCACGGATACGGAGATGCGTATCTCTCCAAGGCTGCTTTGCCGTTCCCTTCACATATCTCATGGCAATATTCATGCCCCCGATAAATCCCACCTTTCCATCGATGACACAGAGTTTGCGGTGGTTACGATAGTTTACCTTACCCGTAAAGGCAGGAAATTTAACTGGCATGAAAGCCTGTACACGCACTCCTGCCTTAATCATCCTTTCGAAGAAGCGGTTTTTCACCTTCCAGCACCCCACATCGTCGTATATCAGTCGTACCTCCACGCCCTCACGCACCTTGTCTATCAGCGCATCAGCCACCAGATTTCCTAAAGCATCGTCTTCGATGATATAAGTATCCAGATGAATATGGTCCTTCGCCTGTCCGATGGCATTCAGGAGTGAGAATGCAAACTCATAGCCGTCCATGAGAATATCCACCTCATTGTCCTTGAAAGGGAGCGCCCAGTTCTGGTTGGTAAACAGTTTCATCAGCGGTCTGTTGCGGCGAGGGATATGCAGGTCTTCCTGCTCGGCAAATTCGAGCATGCTGCGCTTGGTGAGCAAGTCCATACTGCGCTTGCTGATTACCTTTTCCTTACGTGTATTCTTGCCGAAGAAAAGATAGAAGATGATGCCGACTACCGGCATGAAACAGAGCACAAGAATCCATGCCATGGCTTTCTCCGGTTGCTTGTTGTCCATGAGAACAGCCACGATTCCACTTATTGTTATCGCCAGATATACTACCAGCAAAAACCAATGGATATACAGCATTTTCTTACCTCCTTATATTATATTTTAGTTGAAGACATTATTCGACTGTGACGCCACGAGCATGTTCATCTTCTTCAGTTTCACGAATTCCTCCAGAAGTTCCCTGTTGCCAGGATTCTGCTTAAATTCCTGCTGCACCTCGATAATACGCTGCGCAATATAGTGGGTACGGAAGGAAAGCATGTCCTTGAATATCTGCTGGCGCAGTTTCTCCTCGTTCATCTTCATCTGCAGACTTGCCGTCGTTATCTCCTGCTCACCCGTCGGAATACCAGCTATCCTACTGATTTCCGGGTTGGGATGAGCTGCGAAATAGGTTTCACATCTGAATCCTTCCTCCTCAATATGCTCCATAGCCTCAGCCATAATCTGATTGTAGATGGAATGGTGGAACTTGAAGTCATCGCCCTCCATGTCCAGATAGATATACTGGGCGGCTGGCAGTTCCACATCATTGCCGTCAGCATCCTGCACCTTGATGATTTCATCGCCATGATGGATTACCAGTTTGATGAGCAGGTCTTCCACCTCCATCAGTTTGTCGAGCGGAGTGACAGCCGCCTGTCGCAATGCCTGCTGCTTCACCGGATAGCCGGCATCTCTGAGTCCAGCTGCCCGGCGTTCCTCCTTCACCTGCTCGCTCATTCCGTTGCGGATAAAGGAATTGAGGGCATTGATGATAACCGCCTCGTTGACTCCCAGACGATGAGAACAGTCGGTGATATAAGCCGCTCGGGTAATCTGATTTTTGATCTTCGAGATGCTCTCCACGATGGAATTGATGGCCTCACTTCGCTTCACAGGATCGGTAACGCCTTTGAGCATCACGTCGGTCTTAAACTGTATAAAGTCTGTCTGATGGTCTGCAATATATTGTCTGAACTGCTCGGCAGTATGATTGCGTGCAAAACTGTCAGGGTCGTTACCGTCAGGCAGGAAAAGCACCTTGACGTTCATCTCCTCTTCCAGCAGCATGTCGGTTCCTCTCAGGGCAGCATGCACACCCGCCTGATCACCATCATAGAGCAATACGATATTATTGGTAAAGCGATGCAAGAGTCGGATCTGATAGATGCTGAGTGCCGTACCCGAATTGGCCACCACGTTTTCAATGCCACACTGGTGCATGGAAATCACGTCAGTATAGCCCTCCACCATAAACACGCAATCTTCCTTGGCAATCGCCTTCTTCGCCTGGAAAAGTCCGTAGAGTTCACGTTCCTTGTGATAAATTTCACTGTCGGGCGAGTTGACATATTTCTGGCTCACACCCTTGGTACGGCTATCGAGTACACGTCCGCCGAAAGCCACCACCTTGCCACTCACACTAAACCATGGGAAGATGGCACGGCCTGAGAATCGGTCGAAATACTTTCCCGGTTCATTATCAGAGGCGATGAGCACACCCGTCTTAACCAGATACTTCGGATTATAACCCTGTTTCACAGCCGCCTCGCCGAGAGCAGTACGACTGTTGAGCGAAAAGCCGAGCTGGAATTTTCGGATGATGTCATCTCTGAAACCGCGGCTTCTGAAATACTGCATACCGATGGCACGACCGTCCACATCATTCTGAAGGATATCCTGGAAATACTTGGCAGCCCACTCGTTGACGATGAACATAGATTCCCTTTCGCTCTCCCGCTGCTTTTCCTCGTTGGTCAGTTCGCGTTCCTTAATTTCGATATGATATTTCTTGGCAAGCCAGCGCAAGGCATCGGGATAGGTCATCTGTTCCAGTTCCATGAGGAAGTTGATGGCATTACCACCCTTGCCACAGGTGAAACAATGACAGATGCCACGGGTCGGTGATACTGAGAAAGACGGATGGGAGTCGTTGTGGAAAGGGCACAAGCCGATGTAGTTGACCCCTCGTTTCTTAAGGGTCACGAATTCTCCTACCACCTCTTCTATCTTGGTGGAATCCATAATTCTTTCTATCGTCGGTCTATCTATCATATCTGGTAAAATATCAAATCATATTTGAAAAATATCAAAATCAGAAACTATTTAAATGCAAAGTTACTACTTTTATTCGAAATGAGCACATTTTCCGCACTAAATAATGTAAACATTTCTCCCGAAACCCTACATTCCAAACATTTTTAAGAAAAACTTAGTTATTTTGTCTTCAACTATTAGGCATTTCCAATTATTTTGCTTAACTTTGCCTACTGATACAAACGAAAAGAAAAGAAAAATGATAGATATCAAAGGCATAACCAAAAGCTTCGGCTCGCTGCAGGTACTTAAGGGCATCGACCTGCACATCGACAAGGGCGAGGTGGTAAGCATTGTCGGTCCCAGCGGAGCCGGCAAAACCACGCTGCTCCAGATCATCGGAACCCTCGATAAGCCTGACGCAGGAAATATCATCATCGACGGCATTGATGTGAGCATGCTCTCCACCAAGAAACTGAGCGATTTCCGCAACCAGCATCTGGGCTTCGTGTTCCAGTTTCACCAGCTCCTGCCTGAGTTCACCGCATTGGAGAACATCATGATTCCTGCCTTCATTGCCGGCAAGAGTCGCAAACAGGCGAAGGAACGCGCTGAGGAACTGCTGGCGTTCATGGGTCTGAGCGATAGAGCCAACCACAAGCCTGCCGAACTCTCCGGTGGCGAGAAACAGCGTGTGGCTGTGGCCCGAGCATTGGTCAACAATCCTGCCGTCATCCTGGCCGATGAACCATCAGGAAGCCTCGATACCAAAAACAAGGCAGAACTGCACCAACTGTTCTTCGATCTGCGTGACAAGTTCGGACAGACCTTCGTTATCGTAACCCACGATGAGGGGCTTGCTGCCATCACCGACCGCACCATTCACCTGAAAGACGGAATGATCGAGAAAACCGTAGAGGCTAATTCTGCAGAAGACGAGACTCCTGCAAAGGACATTCAGGAAGAAAAAGTCCAGGAAAATATTGTTCAGAAAAAGAGTGAACAGGAGGATGTAATCTAAGTTCATAGAATTCGCATTCGTAGAAAGAAGATCAGAATTCACAAAAAGGAATAAGAATCCAAGAAAAGAAGTAAACAAGAAAACATGGCAAACAAGATAAAGCTCGGCGATTACAACCGCCTCAGAGTTGTAAAGAAAGTAGATTTCGGCATGTACCTCGACGGAGGCGATGAGGGAGAAATCCTCCTTCCTACCCGCTACGTACCGGAGGGACTTTCCATTGGCGACGAGATTGACGTTTTCATCTATCTCGACCAGGAAGAGCGTATCATCGCCACCACCGAAACCCCTCTTGCCAAAGTGGGCGACTTCGCCTATCTCGAAGTGAAATGGGTCAACGAATATGGTGCTTTCCTCGGTTGGGGACTGATGAAGGACATCTTCTGCCCATTCCGCGAACAGAAGAAGCGCATGGTATTGGGCAATTCCTACATCGTTCATATCCATATCGATGAGGAGAGTTACCGCATCGTAGCCTCAGCCAAGGTGGAAAGATACCTGAAGGAAGACCATCCTCACTACAAGCACGGAGAGGAAGTGGATCTGCTCGTCTGGCAGAAAACCGACCTCGGATTCAAGGTCATCATCGATAACCAGTACTCCGGTCTGCTCTACAAGAGCCAGATATTCCAGTATATCCATACAGGCGACAAACTGAAGGGCTACATCGGACGAGTACGCCCAGACGGAAAGATAGACGTTACCCTGCAGAAGACCGGCATGGAACAGACTGCCGATTTCGCAGAAACCCTCTACCAGTACCTGCTCGACAATGACGGGGAATGCAATCTGGGCGACAAGAGCGAGGCAGACGATATCTACGAGCGATTCCACGTAAGCAAGAAAGTATTTAAGCGTGCCATCGGAGATCTCTACAAGAAGCGACTCATCACCGTGAGCCCGATGAGCATCCGATTGGCATAACACATTTTTTTAATTATTATATGGCAACAGTTGACGACAAGAAGATCATCTTCTCAATGGTGGGTGTATCTAAGATTATCCCACAAAACCAGAAACAGATTCTGAAGAACATCTACCTATCGTTCTTCTACGGAGCAAAAATAGGCATCATCGGTCTGAACGGTGCAGGTAAATCTACCTTGATGAAAATCATCGCTGGATTGGAACAGCCTACACAAGGCGAGGTGGTATGGAGCCCAGGTTACTCTGTGGGCTACTTGCCACAGGACCCTCCGCTCGACGAAAACAAGACCGTGAAGGAGAACGTGATGGAGGGTGTACAGAAGATTTATGATGCACTCGCAGAATACGAGGACATCAACAATAAGTTTGGTCTCGAGGAATACTATGGAGACCCAGATAAAATGGACAAGCTGATGCAGCGTCAGGCTGAGGTGCAGGATATCATTGATGCTACCGATGCCTGGAATATCGACTCCAAGCTGGAGCGTGCGATGGCTGCCCTGCACTGTCCTCCTGGTGATTGGCCTGTAACCAATCTCTCGGGTGGTGAGCGCCGCCGTGTGGCTCTCTGCCGCCTGCTCCTGCAGAAGCCGGATGTACTCCTGCTCGATGAGCCTACCAACCACCTGGATGCTGAGAGCATCGACTGGCTGGAGCAGCACCTGCAGCAATATGAGGGAACCGTAATCGCCGTAACCCACGACCGCTACTTCCTCGACGACGTGAGCGAGTGGATTCTGGAGTTGGACCGTGGCGAGGGTATTCCATGGAAGGGCAACTACTCTTCATGGCTCGACCAGAAGACCAAGCGAATGATTCAGGAGGAGAAGACTGCCTCTAAGCGCCGCAAGACATTGGAGCGCGAGTTGGAATGGGTTCGCATGGCACCTAAGGCCCGTCAGGCTAAGGGTAAGGCTCGTCTGAACTCTTACGAGCAGATGCTCAACCAGGAGCAGAAGGAGCGCGAGGAGAAGCTGGAAATCTTCATCCCTAACGGTCCTCGCTTAGGTAACAAGGTTATCGAGGCTCAGCATGTAAAGAAGGCGTTCGGCGAAAAGGTTCTCTTCAACGACCTCAACTTCATGCTTCCTCCTAACGGCATCGTGGGTGTCATCGGTCCTAACGGAGCCGGTAAGACTACCCTCTTCCGCCTCATCATGGGATTGGAGCAGGCTGACGGCGGTACATTCGAGGTGGGTGAGACCGTGAAGTTAGCTTATGTTGACCAGCAGCACAAGGACATCGACCCTCAGAAGACCGTTTACGAGGTGATTTCTCAGGGCAATGAGACCTTGCGTCTGGGTGGCAGAGATGTGAATGCACGTGCTTACATCAGCCGTTTCAACTTCTCGGGCACCGACCAGAGCAAGCTCTGCAGTGTTCTCTCGGGTGGTGAGCGCAACCGTCTGCAGTTGGCGTTGGCATTGAAGCAGGAAGGTAATGTTTTGCTCCTCGATGAGCCTACCAACGATATCGACGTGAACACGCTGCGTGCATTGGAGGAAGGTTTGGAGGCATTTGCCGGTTGTGCTGTGGTTATCAGCCACGACCGCTGGTTCCTTGATCGTATCTGTACCCACATCCTTGCCTTCGAGGGCAACGGTGAGGTATTCTTCTTCGAGGGCAGCTATTCTGAGTATGAAATCAACAAGGCACGCCGCCTTGGCGATACAGAGATCAAGAAGGGTCGCTATCGCAAGTTGATGGAAGAATAAAGCTTCGGAAAAAACAAGAACTCGGAAACGAAAATAATAATCGTTTCGGAAACAAAAAAATAGAAAAGAGGGTGTGTCATAAGTACAAGACGCACCCTCTTTTTGGTTTCTATGCAGCCTTTTTTCATAAGAACTATCGCTGGTAAATCCGATGAATAAAGCAGGCTAAATTTCTCCCATCAACCACTTTAACGCATTGATTCGCTTTATTCCGTCATAATCAGCAGTTGGATCCTCATCGAGCGTCAGAATAAACTTAGGATATTGATCCTTGATTTGTTGCAACGAAGCCAACTCACGCTTTAAGGTATTCTCATCTCTCACCGTTGCAGCCACTTGATAATAGGTGATGTCATTCTCATCAATAGCCACAAAATCCACCTCTAAGTTGTCCGTCTTGCCTATATATACTTTCTTTTGTCGCCGCAAGAGTTCGAGATAGACGATATTCTCCAAAATACGTCCAGCATCAAAGGAGCGAGAGCCAAGCAGCATACGTCGCAACCCGATATCAATAAGATAATATTTTCCCAAAGTCTTGAGCAGTTGCTTGCCCTTGATATTATATCGTTTACACTCATACAGGAAGAAAGACTCGCAAAAGGTCGATAGGTATTTTTCCACTGTCTTCTGGTCTATCTTTCGCCCATCTGCTGTCATCAAATCAGCAATACGTTTTGTAGAAAGGATATTACCAATATTATCTGCCGTAAAACGGATCACGCTCTCCAGCATCATAACATCCGAAAATTTGTTACGACTCATGATATCCTTAACCACAATCGTATTGTAAACGGCATTCAAATAGTCGCTTATCTCATTAGCAGTATCCAATTCCAATGTATATGGAAAACTACTCTTGCTCACATATTCCATATAAGTTTGCGAAAGGTCATCCGTACCTCCGATACCTTCCACATATTCCTTGAAAGATAAAGGAAGCATCGCTATCTCCACATATCTACCAGACAAGAGTGTTGCAATCTCGCTCGAAAGCATATAGGCATTTGAACCTGTCACATAGAGGTCAACCATTGATTTCAAATTGAGACTATTAATAATGTCTGGAAAATCCCTAACATGCTGTATCTCGTCAAAAAATATATAAGTCATCTTATCTTGAAGTATCAGGGGTTTGATATAAGCATATAGTTTTTGAGGATCTCGCAACTCATAATAGTCATAATCCTCAAGATTGAGATAGATGATTTGTTCTGGCATAACACCATGAGCCTTTAGCCAATCACGAAAAATCTCCATGATGGTTGACTTTCCACAACGGCGAATGCCTGTTATTACCTTGATCAGTTTTTTATCCTTGAAGGATATTAGTTTTTGCAGATATGCTTGTCGCTCTATTCTCTTCATTTTTAACGGTTTTATGTATCACTCTGCAAATATACATATTTTTTAGGAATACACTTACAAAAAGAGTATGCTTTTAAGAAGTTTTAGGAATACATTCCCAAAACTATTTATTTCTACATATTTTTAGGATAACAAGCACCTAAACTTTCTCTATTTTTATTAATCATAACCTGAACTTTCGCATATGGGGAAGTTAAAGGAGTTAAGACGTATGCCTTGCTGCTCAAAAACTACGCCCCAAACATATATATAATACAGCATGCCCGACACACAAAAAAAGGGAAGCGCCGAAACGACACTTCCCCATGGATTGGATGAGTTATATAATCATCTGTCTCGCGACATCTTATTCTGCGTATGCTGTCTTGTAGGCTGAGTCAAAGAACATAGCGCAAGAACCTACACCAGTCTCATACTCATGCTGCTTCTGACCAGCTCTGTCATACTCCACTACATAGCCGTTACCATTATAGTCGGGAGTACCTTTATCGCCCATTTTATAAGAGAGCACGAAGATATGACCGTTCAATGGGTCGACGAAGATACCGCATGGGCTCACAGGCATCTCAGAGAGTGTCAGCGCCTGTGGTTGTGTACTTCCAGCTACGAACACACTCACGCTAGGAGTGCCGCCATAAGGTACATTGAGTACAAAGAAATAAGTACGAACCACCTCCACATCCGTACGTGTTGTAGCACCAGGGGTTACGCATACAGCATAGTTGCCATCTGCCACCTTCTGTGACTTGCCCTCGGCGAAACTCACTGCACGTAGGGCATTCTCGCCATAAGCATTATAAGAAGCATCATAATACTGGTTGTCGAGAACATACAAAACATTAGATGCATAATAGATGCTGGTAGGATTGTTCACACCCTCGATATTCTTGGTCTCTACATTGTCGTTGGAAAGGTTGATGCAAGAGATATTGCCGCCGCCCTTACCATAGTTGCTGTTGGCTACATAGATATTGTCATGGGCGATGACCAAGCCCTCAGGATAGCTGCCCACCTGCCACTTCTTTTGAAGAGCAAAGCTTGTGGTGTCCACGGCTGCTACATAGCCTCCGTATGTAGTGAAATATACATTTCCACCACCAGCGATGATATGGCGAGGCTCAGCGCCCTCGGCATTGCCCAGCAACTCTGTGGTCTTGATTTGCTTGATGCTCTGCTTGGTTTTCTTGTCGATTACCTCGATGGTGTTTTCCTTGTCAACGGCGAGATAAATCTTGTTGCCATATACGATACCGTCATTGGCAGTATTACCGAGCGTACGACCGTTAACAGTCTTGAATACGTTCTGTGTAGCTGTGCTTGAAGCATAGTCGATGGCTGTGAGAGAGCTCTCAATTTTGTTATACATGTTACCTGAATTCACGACATAAGCGCCCGTACTATACACCTGGAGATAAGTCTCAGGATAGTCTTCGGCAGGATCGCATGATGTCATCACTGCAGTGCCCATCAAGAGCACCGCCAAACCTAATAAATACTTTTTCATTTTCTTTTTTCTGTTTATATTTGAATCTAATTTGTTACTATCTAGAAGTTATATCCGATGCTTAACATCCAGCTGCGGCGAGGCATCGGATAATGCCCTACGAGTTCATACTGCTCCGACAGCAGGTTCTTCACATCCATCCTGACCTTCACGCCTCTCAGGGATTTTCCCCAGAGACTCAGTCCGTCCAGCTGCCGATAGAGCGTCAACCCCATGTCCCAGTAGCCATCCACTTCGGTGCCGTCATAGTGTTCGTTGTTGGCCCATCGCTTGCTCATTCCCTGTCCATGGAGCGAGACATTCATCCAGGGATTCTCCCACCCCAAGGCAATACTGCCCGAGTGTAGGGGGATATAGGCTACTTGATTGCCATAATATCTGGACGAGCGGTCGGTATGGTTCACCACATGCTGGTAGCTATACGACCCTTGCAGCGAGAGTTGCTGCCCCGGAGCCATCTGCCAGATACCACGCAAAGAGGCATCCGCGCCAACTACATCAACCCGTGCCATGTTCACAGTACGCCAAACGAACATATTGTAAGGAACGCCCACAATCTTGTCGGTCACCCGATTGCAATAGCCGTCCAGCGTTGCTTGAATATTCCATCCCTTATAACGTAGGGATTCGCCGTTTCCCCCATCTCCTGAGGAAGTTTTTTTCCACGTAAGCCCGATATTCAACTGGCGGGTTTTCTCAGGCTTCAGATCAGAACTTCCATAATGGAAGAAATAGTTCTCGTTGAAAGTAGGAACCCGGAAGATGTCCTTGTACGAAGCCCTGAGATAAAGCTCATCGCTGGCAGTACCATTCCCCAGGAGCCGATAAGAAAGCGAAAGCGATGGCGAAAGCCGGCGTGCATCCTTGGCAGCCTGTCCTGCTTTGGTAGGATTGGCGCTACCTTGCTGAGTCTCTATCTTGCGCCCCACGCTGTTGAGGTAAACCGAAGCCAGCATTCTGGCAAGAGCTACCCATCTTCCCTTCGCATATCGAGCAGAGAGCGACTGCAGGATGCCATGTCGATGAGGTCGCAGGTCGGTGGCGAGGGTGCTATTGAGCGAGTTCATCATCCAGTCGGCAGAGTAATCCAGCGCCCAGCCATCATCCGGCATCCACATCAGTGCTACCGAAGTATAATATTCCCTCTGCCAGTAGGTGGCATCATTGCGCCGATTTGCCACGAGCGTGTCCTGATAGGCAGAGCTCGCCCAGTTCATCTTGGCTTGCACCTTCAGCATCCAACGGTCATCGAGACTTCTGGCTTGCCACCTCGCCTGGACAAAGGCGTTACAGTCGTGCAACTGTTCGGCAGTTACATCGGTATAATATCTCACGATGCCAGGCAACTGGCGGTCGTTGTCATAATAGTAGAGCTTTGCCCACAATTGGCTCCGGCTCATGCCATCGGCTCGTCTGCCCATCATCCAGTGCATATTCAGTTCGCCATGCCCCGAGTTCATCCGGCTGTTGGTTCTTCGCTCATGGGTAGTATATTTACCATTGTGCAAGATGAAAGGATAGTCGTTTTCGGCATAGGTGTACTCACCCATCGCCTGGAGGGTGAACCTATCTGACAACCTCTGCACATAGCGCAGATAAGGCGAGACATATCCGAAGGACCCCACCTGCAACTGAGTAGAGAGGTGAGGCTGCTTGTCGATGGGAATCTCGCTCATGGTCTCGATGGCAAGCAAAGCTGCCACCGAAGCTTGCCGGGCCGAGATGAAGATGTCATCATTGTCGCCAATGGTGAGTCGCAAAGTCTGCACCTGGTCGAGCGAATAACGGGACACATCAATTTCGCCGCCCTGGCATTCGCTGAGCAGCACACCATCGTAACTCACACCCGTATGCCCCGCTCCGAATCCACGCACAGCTACCGTCTTCATTCCTCCAGCCCCACCATAGTCGCGCAGATTGATGCCTGGCATTCGGTGCAAGGCGTCGGCCATATCCGTAACACCAAGCCTCAACATATCCCCTTTGTCCAAAAGCTGGAGAGGCGATGTGCTCGTAAGTATCCGGTGCTGCCGAGCATTTACTTTTACTTCCTGCAAGCATTCGGTACGAATGGAATCTTGCCCCATACTAACTTGCACATACAACAGTAGCAAGCCACCGAGACAAAACTTCCTCAATGTCTTCATTCATTCTATTTTTATATTATTATCAATATCTCCATCACACACCCATCCCACGGGGGAGAATAGAATCATAGCAGAAAACTATGGCAACGGCAGGTCTTCTGACTTGCAACCTTCTTCAGCACTCCTCATTCCTAAAGACTTCGTGAATGCAAAATTCATGACAAGCGGGCTGCCCGGGCTTCTCGCCCGATTCCCTTTTAATCACAACCCACTCCTTTCCGAGTAATCATCTTTCCCAAGAAAAATATCATCCCTATAGCGGCATGATGTGGCAGTGAACCAATTGCGGGAGCAAATTTACGACATTTTTTCGGAAAAGACATCAACTTCATCGCCTTTTATTTGGTAATCTGCCATTTTATTTTTTGCACAAAAATCAAGAAGGGTCGCTATCGCAAGTTGATGGAAGAATAAAGCTTCGGAAATGAAAAAGAAAAAATCGAAAACGATAAGAACCGAAAAAGCCCAGGGCAATTTGCTCTGGGCTTATTTTATTTTTCAAATATTCTACTGATAGATAGAAAGCGGAATTATTTCACTACGACCTTACGTGTAGAACCATCGCTCATGCGGATGATGTTAAGACCCTTCTGAGGAGCAGAGATGCGCTTGCCATCAGCAGAGAAACGAGCCACCTCTACGGCATTTGTTGAAGAATTTATCTCTGTAATACCTGTAGAAGCAACAAGTTCGTAAGAAACTTTATAACTAGTAACAAACATCTGATCAGAATGTCCATTTACACTTGACTGTTTGAAAATAAGTTCTCCACTATGCGGTTTACGAGAATCATCTAACATAATCATTTCATGTTCTTCAGAAGATTGATTAATGATTACAACATCAGAATCGTCTTCAAATCCTGATCCCCAACCAACTAATTTAAGCTTTGCTATATTTTCACCATCATAAAAAGCATTAACTTCCATGTCAACTCCAATAATTTCACGCATCAAAGACTCCACAACTATTTCTCGAATAATTGTATTATCAGGCAAGCCTTTTATGGTCAAACACTCAGTCTCATTGGCATTTAACACTTTATCACCATCATATTCTACAGTAACCCCATCAGGAACATCACCAACAACAGATAAATCAGCTGAAAAAACATCATTTTCCACTGTAAATGTCTTAATTCCATCAGTTGCCTTTTCTGCCTTATAATTGGCACTACTTATTTTTTTTGTCGATACATTATTTGAAACAGGAACTCTCACAGCTACATCATCATAACAGAAATATGCAGGCTGAGAAAATCCATAACCATTATCGCTTGTACCAACGACATTAAACTCAACCTTATTAACTTCACCCAACTTTTCCAAGTTCCATTTTGTCCAATGCTTAACTACATATTTACTACCAACGGCAAGGCTTGTTGTAACGACACCAGTTCTACTACCATCTGCTTTATAGCCAATAGCTTCAACCTTTACATAGTCTTTATCTCCCACTGCAGAAGTCAACCCATTGCCATTAGTTACACAATTTACAAAATAGGTTGTATTATTGATATACATTCCTTCAATTACATGATTCTGCCCATCCTTAAACATAATAGCAGGCAGATTACTTGCCGAATAACCAGAATCGTCACGATAACCATAGTGTACGCAGAAATTATCTGAGCCATTATGTCCATGTCCCTTCTGTCCATTACTATCATCATCCGCAACAAATACTGATAACTGATGGTTATAGTCACCATTCTTCAAATTACCATCCCAATAATTGGAGATAGCATGTCCGCCTCCCCAATACATTCTACTTCCCCAATTCTCTGGAATTTCAGAATAGAGATTTGTGTTCCCCTTGTCAAACCACTTATAGTTTACATTAGAAGACACTTTAGAAGTATCTCCATGATTCTCTCCATAAAGCAATTCACCTCCATATTGTGGAGCATCAATAAGAGAAGACCAAGAAGTCTTGCCCAAATAATTAGGAGCATTCTGAGGATAATCTTTATCCTCGAAAGTAAGGGTCTTTACTTGATAGGTATACCCCTCTTGTGACTGAGCTGTAAAAGCAAACAAAGCAACAGCTAATAAAGTAAAAATTTTCTTCATAAACTATTTATCTAAATTAATTAATTAAAATATGATGCCGACTTTAATGAAAGATAATCTTTTTTCCATTTCTAATATAAACACCTTTCTGAGGAGAAGCCACCCTACGTCCCATTAAATCATAATAAGAATTGTCTTTAGCAGCAAACTGACTATCTTTTTTAATCATATGTAAACCTGCAGAAGTTTGCGGTGTAATAAGAATAGGATTATCATCATATCCTTCAATCAAATGTAAATCCTGAAAACCAGCCACCTCTGTAGATGTTTCACCTAACCAACTACAATACTGGAAGATTCCACATACTACCTTGATAAAGTTGATTTCTTTTAAATCTACATGGTTTCCATTTTTATCAACTGCCCAATCAATATCAAAGGTCGAGTAATCGTCAGTATTGAGCGAAGCATCTACATAACCATAGGCATCTTTTGCATAACGATACAGAACCCAATATGGAGCATTTTTCGTTCCATAATCAATTGCGTTATTTGGCAACTTTCCTCCGTTAAATGTCAATGTCTCTCCTTGCTCCCATAAAGGCCAATATGTTTGATTATGGAAAGAATTCTTCATGTGATAACCAGTTGAATCCCTACGTTCTCCATCCTTATCTGTCCAAGAGGCTTCCCACATTATATAATCATCGTATGTTGACCATTTTTGATTATGGTCTCCCTTTTCTGCCGTAGGCTTATGATAAGTGATGGAGAAATCATGAATCTCAGATGTATAATATTCAGAACCTGCAAGTTCATACCATTCACATGTATTTACATCATCACCTACACCAACATATACGATACCAGGCTCAAAAGAACCACCAATGGTTTCATTGCCATATACAGGATCGGCATTGGCATAAAATCCATTACCTGTTATTCGCAGGTCGGAACCTCGCTTGTTCTGTACGGGATGATCGAACTTTACTGTAACATAACCACCATATGTTCCTAAATGAATAAGCCCACTACCCTCATTAAGATTTTCGGTTGCTTTTTTGCAAATCTCCTCATGAGTGGTATTTTCGTCTGCTTTTGGTAGGGTATTAACAAACTGACCTGGTGCTGGATGCAATTCCAACACCTCTACATCTTGTGTCTGAGCTGATACCCCCCCAAAGGACAGACACAGTAATAAACTTGTATAAAACTTCTTCATTATTTTAATATTTATTTATATTCTAAGTTTTTTAGACATACAATCACTCATTCTCCCCATAAATAGGTAATGCTAGAATATGAGCAGGATTAATATAAACCTTCTGTTTCACAAACAATTCCTCTCCCTCCTTGGTGTAACCATAAAGATAACCCGCCGAGGCATAACTGCCCGCATCCGTGAAATACACATTCTTGGTATAAGGCGAGATGTAAAGCTCGTATGGCGAAGTTATCTCCTTGATTTTCCGGGTGATGGCTTCACAGAAGATACCATCTTTCACCTCCTGTGTCTTAGGATTGATGGTCTTGATCTGATAAACATACGCCCCCGTATTATACGAGAATTCGGAACCAACGGTATAAAACAGTTTGCCATCGGTGGTATTATAGGTACAAGGGAAATCGAAGGTTTTCACCTTATCCGTCTTGCAATCCACAATCACGGTCTTAGGCTTCACATTGTAATAATCTCCGCAGGAATTGATGCAGAGATACTGGCCAGCCTGCGACATTTCGCCATAGAGATTGATGCAGCCCGTATCGATGGTCTTGATGGATTTCATCGTCTCAGCATCCACCACCTGTACGGTGGTTTCATACGCATGATTCTCAGAGAAAGCGTAGCCTCCGGTATTTGCCACATAGAGTTTGCCCTCATAAAGACGCACTCCTTCTGGCTCCCAGCCCACCTCGCAAGTGGCAACCACCTGCTTGGTCTTCACATCAATCTTAGCCACATACCCCTTTTCGAAAGTCTGGTTGCCGCATTGGTGGGCGTAGGATGTGATGTAGAGATAGTTGCCGTCAGCGCACATTCGGCGATTGTTCGGCACGTTCTCGGTAGCCCCGCAAGCCGTTCCGTCGGGGTGAATATACTGGATGATGTTCGACCAGTTTACGGCGATGGCTATCAGCGTATCATTCACCTGGATGATGTCGTTGGGCGTATCCCCAAGTTTGCTGCCGTTCACCTGTCGGAACCACTTGTTGGTGAGCACGCCCGCCGTTCCATCGTAATAGGAAAGCTGCCCGTTATCCGACTGCCAGTTTCCCTCGTTGCAGACGATGAGGTTCTCGCCGATAAGCGTAGGAGGATTTACCGGCTGGGAATCATCCGCTCCATTCTCGTTGGAACAGGCGACAAAACTGAGCGATAATCCTATCATCGCCAGCATTCCTAATATCTTATTTTCAAATTTTATTCTCATTTTCAGAAAATCTATTAAGTATTAACTATAAACTATCAACCCTAAAGGTTACGCCAAATCTCCTTCCCGGCATCGGCCAGCGCTGAATCATCTCGTAACGCTCGTCAAAGATGTCCTGGCATTCTGCCTCCACCGTATAGTGGCGCAGGAATCGATAGCCTATCTTCAGGTCGGTGCAGTTGTACGCCGACAGGGGGTCTTCTATGGCATTCTCCGCCGTCCAATATCGCTTATCCACAAACATGTGGGAGATGGAAGCTGTCCACCCCTTATATAATAAGGTATAGACCGCCGTCATCGACCATCGTGGCGAATAGGCGATGAAGTCATTATAGGCATCCTCCTTCGGGTTGGTGCGGTTCCGGTCATCCTGATACGTGCCCGTAAGGAGCAGGGAATGCTGACGATAATGCGCATTCACGCTCACATCCACACCCATGCAGCGGGTGTAGCCATAGTTGAGCATCGTCCACTGATACGAACCCTTCAGCGGCAAACAGACGATGCGGTCTTCCACCCGGTTGTAATACCAGTCTGCCTGCACATCCACGAAAGGCCTGCGGAAGGTGATTCCCACATCCACCTGCTTGGTGTATTCTGGTTTCAGATTACGATTGCCCACCATCGTATAATAGAGATCGTTGAGGGTTGGTGCCCGGAACACGGTTTTGTAGAACGAGCGGAGGGTCCAGTCGCCCAACGTATAGGAAGCCAGGGCATTCCACGTCATCTTATGCAAAGGTTTTGCCTTGCCCTGGGTATGGTCGGCCATATTCGTATAAAGTCCACTCACACTCACCTTTAGTCCTCTGTACTGATAGAAAGCCGAGAGCGAAGTCTTACTATCCAAACGATAGACATAGTGGAAATTCTTCACATCGGTGGTGAGGTCACTCCATCGCAGGTCGCTGGAAGCCGAGAAGCCGAAATCATGAATCAGATAAGATGCTGCCAGTGCTGCATACGCATCCTGCTGATGATACCGGTTGTTGGCATGTACAGATATATTCTCAGGATAATCCGAACGGTAGTGCAGGAAATCGTTGGCATATTTCAATATCGCCCGGATGCCTATCGAATGCTGATTTTCCGATGAAGCCTGATGCTTTCCGAAAGGAATCTGCGTGCGATACGACAACTGCGAGAAGAAGTTGCGATCCCATTCCCTGCCCACATCAGTATAGGCATCCGAGAGTCGGCGCACGATTCCGCCCGGCAATCCCCTACGGGAATTGAAGTAATACGTGTGCCATTGCAATCCCTTGTAGAAGGCGCAGCTTTCTATGCGGAACATCGTAATGTCGGAGTTGCGGCGCGTTCCCGTGGTGTCCTCGTATTCCGTATGATATTCAAACGGATAGTTGCCCTTGCTATGCGTGAAGGCGGCATCAATGAAGCCCCAATTCCGGTAACTGTAAGTGGCTGCCAACTTGTGGGTTCCAAACGAGCCCAACTGGTAAGATGCCTTCAGCTGAGTGCTGTCAGGGCGATGGGTCTTGAGATAAACCGTGGAGGCGGAAGCATATTCCGAAGCCGTCATCAGCATCTCCGTCTTGTTGGCATTGAAGAGCGAAACCGATTCCAGGGTAGAGAGCGAATACTTTCCCAAATCCACCGTACCGTTCTGGGCATTGGTGATGCGCACTCCATCCAGATAAACGCCCACATGCTGAGATCCGAGCGACCGCACGTTCACAGTCTTCTGTCCACCCAGTCCGCCATAGTCCTTGATTTGCACGCCCGCCATATATTTCAGCGCATCTGCCACATTGTTGGACGGCAGGTTCTGCAACTGCTGATAGTTGATAGACTGATGGGGAGTAACCTCTTGCATCGCCTTCACCACCACATCTTCCAAAGCCTGCACCGAATCTGTCCTGAATCCCTGACCATACGATACACCACTTGCTACCATGCATCCCACGACGCATAGCAGTAATTTCATTATTCTCATTTAATCTCCTTATACCTTAATATAATAAGTAAATAAATAGTATGTCTCCATCACGAACCCATCCCACGGGGTTGGATAGAATCATCGGAATCTCTTACCCTAAAGACAACCTTTAATCATATCGTTTCCGATGGCAACGGCAGGTCTTCTGACTTGCATCCTCAAACTCATGGCAAGCGGTCTTCCCGAAAAAATGTCAGTGACCATGGTGCTTGCCGCAATAAGACGCTTACAGCAGCGGGACTGTCCGGGCTTCTCACCCGATTCCCTTTTAATCACTACGCACAAACCATGCCTGCGGCGGCAGGAAGTGGCAGCAAACCAATTGCGCTTGCAAAGATACAATAAAAAAAATGAATAAAAGATTATTTTACCTGCTTTTTTATTCTACAAGCGATAAAATAATCTTTCATTCATTTCCTGTTTTATTCTTTTACTTCTTGATTTTATCTTTTTACTCCTTGAGCATTTTATGTTTTCAGAAACATTTATTCTTTTAGGATTTCCTGAAGTTCGGCGAAATCATCAATGATCCATTCTGCAGTGGCAAGCTGCTCACGGGTTCCGTTGCCATAAGTTACGGCACAGGCCCTACAACCGGCATGATGCGCCATATCCACATCGAAATTCATGTCACCAACCACTAAGGTTTCTTCAAGCATATCCTTCACGTCATCAGGAGAAGCTACAGGATTTTTCATTCCTCTCATCTCTCCCAGTGCCTTGAATACCATATCGGGTGCAGGCTTCACATGCTCCACATCATCGCCCGCCACAATAGAGGAGAAAATATCCTCCAACTGCATCTGTTTCACATATCCATCCAGCGAGCAATGGTTTCTGCTGCTTGCCATTCCCAATACAAATCCGCGATGATGCAACTCCCTGAGCGTTTCTATCACATGAGGAAACGGCTTTACGATCATCGTTTGCTTGTTTTCCAGGAATATCTCGCGATAAGTAGCAGCACACTCCATCCCTTCCTCATCACTCATATCAAAGAGCGAGACGAAAGCCTCATCCAGTCGTAAACCGATAGTCTTGGCACATTCCTCATCCGATTTCACTTCGAGATGCCTCGCCCTCATCGTGTCCTGCAAAGTCTTGACGATCAGACTTTGAGAATCTCCGATCGTACCGTCAAAGTCAAAGATAATATATTTCATATTTCTTCTATAAACTGTTTAAAATCTATTATTGTAAAGATAACTTTCCCGAGATTTCTCTTTACGATTGCAAAGTTAACGATATTTTGCGACTCCACCAAATTTGGGGCGACGATTAAGCCCCAAATTGTATCTTTAACAACTTTTACTGATAGAACGGCGAATGTTAAATATTACATAAATTCTTTGCCAAAAGTTTGCAGATAGTGAAGAAAAAGCGTATATTTGCCGTAAGAATAGTAAAGGAATTCATTATGAAGAAGAAATTAGTTTTGACAGCAGCTGTCATAGCAGCTCTGTCAGTTGGTTCCTGCAATAGCAAGAAAACCAACAATCAGGAAACTGACCAAGATAGTCTCAGCTATACAGAGAAGGATTCTCTCGAATCCAATGCCTTCGTCCTCGATTCTATCGCAGGTACTTACGAAGGAACACTCCCTGCAGCCGATTGCCCAGGTATCAAGACCGTGCTCACACTCAATGCCGACAGTACTTACCAGTACTCAGCCGACTATATTGAGCGCAAGGATGGTCACGACGAAGCAAGCGGAATCTTCAAGATGCTGGCTAATGGCGTAGTAGAAATCACCCGCCCTTCAAGTGGCGAGAAGTCATACTACAAGGTAAAGGATGCCCAGAGCCTCATCATGACCGATTCTCTCGGCACAGAACCAGAGGGCGCAATGGCCAAGCACTATGTGCTGACCAAGAAGAAATAAGCCCACAGACTTCAACCGTCAGTATCGTCTCAAAGGACGATATCTGACGGTATAAATCTGGTTGAAGTAAGCCTTCCATTCATTCAGCTCCTTATCGTCGCTTCTGACAATACGGATGCCATAAAACCGGGTGCCCGTCTCCTTGTATTCCTTGAATCTCGACAGCATAGCCTGCGAGGGATTCGGAATCAGGAAGTCGGTTATCCAAAGTACGTCTGCATTCACATAATGCAATCCATCATGATCGAGCAACTCGAACATCTGGCTCATCATTTTTTTCGCAGATGTTCCTCCTCCGATAAAAGGGAGATGACTGGCTGATGCCGTATCTTCCGTTCCTTCCACAATATTGATTCCAATCTTCTTCAGCCGTTCCACCTTTCTCTTAGCCATGAGATCGATGGCACGTGTACTCACCGAGAAATCTATCAGAAAACAGTCTCGCTCCAGTTCTTCTGCCGTTTCTTCTATCAGGGAAATGAGCGTGGAAGAAATTCTTTCTGGAGTGCCATACATACTCGCAGAAGTATCGAGGCAGACAATCATAGGTCCCTTGCGGGAGGCATGTGTAAAACCGAGTTTGCGGGAAGGCTTAGCCATCTCACTCTTGTAGCGGAAAGTCTGCAACCTACGCGTGCGATACTTATATATAAAGAGTCCCTCCATGTCCTCATCACTGTATTGTGCAAGTTCGAGCGGAAGAAGCGAGTTGAGATCATCGCCCACGGTAATGCCCTCAATATCACTTCCTGAGGAATGTTCCATCTTCATATCGACACCCGAAGCGATGGTCAGCCGGTCCTTACCATTGGCATCTGCCACACGTCCCATCTTCGCTACAATCTCCTTGATTTCAGGATATTGATCCTGTATTTTCATCTCGTTCAGTCGACGCTCAAATTCCGTCTCTGTCCAGGCGTTCTTCATCATTTCCCATGCCTGAACCGCCCGCTGTTCAGAAATACCCTTCAACTTCATATTGCGGGTTATCTGATCCATCATGCGGACCAATCCGGTCTCGAAATGAGTCTGTCTGAGCGCTATGAAGTCCTTCAATTTAGAAATCACCTGCTGCTCTATACAAGCCTTCCAATCCCTTACCAGCCGTTCCCAGTTCTCAGCTTTGGAAGCGCCGATAGAGGAATGCAACCTGTCAGTATCTCCATCATGAATTTCTCCATTATGATTAGCTTGAATAGACTCCTCCCCGAATAGCCGGAGGAAGAAAGTTTTGTCGAATCCATCATTCCGATGCTCCTCATCAATCTGGTCAAGCAAGGGTCTCCAAACCTCTTCGTTCATCCTACGGAAGGGAGTCCAGTCGAGCACATCATCAGCCCGATGACTTTCCGTCCAGGCTCTCTGTCGCTGGAATCTCATGTGGTGAACACATTCCACGATGAATTTTCCTACAGTCTCATAGAAAATCTTGCTCTTGATTCTGCTGTTAACCACCTGGCGCTGGAATTTCTGCACCTCTTCACCTGTCTCTGCAATAGTAACTTTCAAGGTAAAGAGGTGAATCAGATAATCCTTGAGCGGATCTTCCTTCAAATCCCAAGGCATAACAGTACTTGCCGGATCAGGAATTTTCACCTGTCCCGAATTGCAGAAATCATCCAGCATTTTCAGGTAGAACTGGGATTCTACCAAGTCCTTATTGGTCTGATATTTCATTTTTCCATCAGATATTCAGCAAAGATGCGGGCAGCACTCTCCACCTTTGCAGCACAAGGGCGAGATTTGTAGTATTCTGCCGTACGGGCTGAAGCCACATAACTGGACTGTGCCTTCTCATATCCTTTCAGACCGAGGATTTCTGCACAGATGATACTGCCATTCTGCTGCTTTGACTTAGCTAACAAATTCTGCACTACCTTGTAGCAGGCAGACTTACCTTCCCGGTCGTCGCCTTCGGTCTGACCACAGTCCAGCCCCACCAGTACGACAATACCTGATACTGCGCCACACATCATGCGCATTCTACCCACTCCGCCGCCGAAGCCAGCACCGATACGTTTAGCCATTGTTTCATCGAGACCATACAGATCAGCAAAAGCAGCCACCACAGATTGGCAGCAGCCATAGCCCTGCATGAAATTCTCCACTGCCAGATGCACACGAGCCTCCAGTTCTGGAGACAATATTTGATTTTCTTGATTCATATTTTCTAAATTCTAAAATTGTTTTGCAGAGATGCAGCTTACCTTATGCAAAGATAATGCAAGCGAGCGCAATGTAAGCTTGCTTGCAAATTGCCGAGTGCAGCTTATCTTATACAAAGATAATGCAAATCGAATGCAGAATATTTTCTGCAAAGTTACTAAAAATCCACGGGAATTACAACTTTCCTTCTAAAAATCCACCACTAACCATTCTATTTTTCGCTACATTCTGAGCAACTAACTCCGTAAATTTTTCTTTTGAAGAAGTTATAGATTTCCAAGGCATACGTATCCATTTAACCATTGAGCGATACATTATTCATTATAAATTTGCTCTTTCACAAAAAAATCACTATCTTTGCAGGCATAACATCGAGTATCATAACTTCTATAAGTTCCTTTTAAACAAATAAATTACGAACTATAATAATAAAATTGATATACAATGAAGAAAATCATTATGCTATGGCTTTTCGCCATTATCTCCATCGTAGGTATTGCACAGAATACCACGGAGCATCTTAGTTATATGGGGATTCCTATCACAGGAACTATCACGCAGTTCCAAACCAAATTACAGGCAAAAAGATGTTCACTTGATAAACAGACAAGTAATTCTTTAGGAGTGGGATGTCGTGCTTTCAAAGGAAATTTCATTGGAAATAAAGTAACTATTTTTGTCTATTATGATGAAAATACTAAGGTTGTCTATCGTGTTAAGTCTGTCATTTCCAAGATATCAGAAAGTATTGCCGACCAAAAGTATGAGTATATAAAAAACATGTTGCTACAAAAATATGGCATGACATATAGTAATTATGGTGAGCAAACAGGAAAGGAATCATTTTCTATACTTGTCGAAGGAAAGTTATTAAATCCAAAGATGGACTTAACAAGCCTGCCTTTATCATCAAATGGATTCAAAGGCAATATTGACCTTTTTATCGCTAAGGATGAAACATTTTTAAGCTATCCTTTTGACTATAACTTGCACATTGACTATTACGATGCCATCAATTATGAGAAACATCTGAATCGAGATTTAGAAGACATATAAACTTTAAAATAAAAAATATGAAGAAGTTAATTTTGATATTAACCATTCTACATATATCAATGAAGGTACAACAGAAAGTACCATGATCTATGACTTTAGAGCAAGTGAGACCACATCCTTTAGGATTCAAAAGAAATATAGTACAAAAGAAGATTTTAACAAAGCCGTACAAGAAGAATCAAAAATTATTTTTATATCCAAACGAGGATGCGCCAAGTAACAAACGCCTTGGTACATCCTCGTTTTTCTTAATCCTCATACAGTTTCATTGTGTCCTGTCTTGTGAAGGCAAGTTCCTTATAGAAGTCTCTCAGATAAGCTGAGATTTCATTTTTATCATCAGACGAAACAAAGAGATTCTCACCCAAACGTCTCTCCAGCGAACTCAGATTATCTGAGAGAGTTTCTATTTCTCCCTCATAATCTCTGCCCTCTTCCTGACTCTTACGAATGCGATGATACTTGATGTCTTCAGCAAGCGCATTCTTCATCTCCACCAGTTTCTCTGCCAAAGGAGCAAAAAGAGCACGGATCACAATAGTACGGATGGCATCCCTTTCCTCCGGTTCCTGCCAGAGACAATGATAGATAGGAAGCAAGTCGCAGCAATCAACCTCTTCCCTGTCCTGCATGAAAGCAGAAGTACGGAGCAGACGGGCAATATTCTTCCAGCGACGATCGCTCACGTAGATATTCCTGCGCTCAGCAGCCTCATCCACATTCACGGCTCTCAAGGATTTACGAATGACGGAAATGATATCCAGCACCTCCTCCTTCACACCTATCTTATTGATATTCTCCGACCATTCCGCATACTCTTCTGCAGTAATCGCATTTGAATTCTTCACTCTTCGTTCTTCACTCTTCACCTCCAAGAGCATCGCCCTGAAATTCGATTCCTTCTTAATCGGACGACTCTCTATGCGAATGACAAATCGGTCCCAGAGAGCCTCCAAGCCCTCGCCCTTTGCCGGCAACTCATTGCTGGCAGCCACGAGAAGTTTCAGCGGAAGGTGCATCTCCCGATTACCATTGCGGAACAGTTTTTCATTGATCACCGTGAGAAGCGTATTCTGAATAGCAGGCCCCGCCTTCCAAATTTCATCCAGAAAGACCACATCAGCAGTAGGCAGATAACCATCCACCGCACGCTCATAAGTATCAGAAGACTTTAATTTCTGAATACTCACAGGACCGAAGATCTCATCAGGAGTAGAGAAACGCGACATCAGGTACTCAAAACTATGAGCATCTCTGAAAGCAGTCTTCAACTGACGGGCCACCATACTCTTCGCTACTCCAGGAGGACCTAAAAGAATAACGCTCTCGCCTGCCAGAGCGGCAAGGAGCGAGAGCGAAATTTCAGTATCTTTTTCATATATGCCCCGGTTCATTTCCTGGAGCAAAAGTTTAAATCTTTCCAGCATGCAATTACTTTACGTTGCCCACCTCAATCAAGTACTCAGCAATCTGCACAGCATTCAGGGCAGCACCCTTACGAATCTGGTCGCCAGTGAGCCACAAAGTATTGCCGTTGTCATCAGCCAAATCCTTGCGGATACGACCTACATAGACATCATCCTTACCAGCGCTCTCCAAAGGCATTGGATAAACGTAGTTCTGAGCATCATCCTTCACGGTAACACCTGGAGCAGCCTCCAGAGCCTTGCGGATATCCTCTACAGCCAATGGCTTCTCTGTCTCAAACCATACACTCTCAGAGTGAGAACGGAGAGAAGATACACGCACACAAGTAGCACTTGTACGAACATCAGAGTGCATGATCTTGCGAGTCTCGTTATACATCTTCATCTCCTCCTTGGTGTAATCATTTGGAGTCATCTTGTCAATCTGAGGAATGACATTGTAAGCCAACTGATGAGGGAACTTATTGATATGATCAGTCTTACCTGTCTCAATGATGTCCTTATACTGCTGCTCAAGTTCAGCCATAGCTGCAGCACCAGCACCGGAAGCACTCTGGTAAGAAGAGATATGAATCTTCTTGATATGACTCAAGTCATCGATAGGCTTCAAAACCACTACCATCATAATAGTAGTACAGTTAGGGTTGGCGATGATATTACGAGGGCGGTTCAGCGCATCCTCAGCATTCACCTCAGGCACAACCAGAGGCACATCGTCGCACATACGGAATGCACTTGAGTTATCTATCATGACAGCACCATACTTAGTAATGGTCTCTGCAAATTCCTCAGAAGTACCACCACCAGCAGATGTGAAAGCAATATCGACATCTTTAAAGTCATCGTTATGCTGCAAAAGTTTGACCTCATAGTCCTTTCCCTTGAAGTTGTATTTTCGTCCAGCAGAACGCTCAGAACCAAACAACACCAAATCATCCATTGGGAAATTTCTCTCTGCAAGGATGCGCAAGAATTCCTGACCTACTGCGCCACTTGCACCAACAATTGCTACTTTCATAATCGAATCTTTTTAATTTAAAAGTTGTTATAAGTGTGAACTTGGAAGCGAGAAACAGCAAAAAACTGCATATTATCTCAAATCCGCTGCAAAGTTAAGACTTTTTCTGTTAAACCAAGCATATTTTTGCAAGAATTGTTGCTTTTTGCTGCATTTTTCTCATTTTAACTTACATTTCTATCAATAAACCAGCATTTTTACTAAAAAAATATGCATTTCTATGGTTTCAAGGGTCAATACAAGCGATTTATTAAGGTCTAATGAAGCGCATCGTTAGGTGTCATTGTTTCCGTCCCTATACCCACTTTTATTTTTCCCTGCCCAAGGAAAAATTCTTGCGTGGGCAGAGAGAAAAAAATACCTGGGCAGAGAAGGGAAAATATAAGAGTATTTGTAGGAAATGGGAGTGTCATCAAAAAAGAGTATGATTTAACAATTATTGTAGGAAAATACAGATAGAAAAAGGGGTGCGTCCTGTAGTTATGACACCCACTCTTCTTGTTCAGCAGCAAACGCCTGCATATAACTTTTTCAGAAACTTTTCCCAGAAAGCTCTTGCGGGTTTGGAAATAAAGTCGTAACTTTGCGCTGTAGATTTTAAAACAGATGGTTATGAAGTACTTAGATCCTAAGGCAGACCTCACGTTCAAGAAGATATTCGGCAATCATCCTAAAAGACTGATCAGCCTTCTGAACGCACTCCTGCCACTCAGCGAAGAGGAGCAGATACACGAAATCAAGTATCTGCCCACAGAACTTGTGCCTCAGCTCGAAGGGGGCAAGAACACCATTGTGGATGTACTCTGCACAGATGTCAGCGGCAGGAAGTTCTGCGTGGAAATGCAGATGGAATGGTCTGAAGCCTTCCAGCAGCGAGTACTGTTCAATGCATCCAAACTCTATGTGAGTCAGGCTAAAAAGGGAGGAAAATATAGTGAACTCCAACCTGTGTATTCTCTCAACCTGATAAATGATATCTTTGCGCATGATACTCCAGATTTCATCCACAACTACCGCATCGTGCACGATAAGGACAGTAATAAGGTAATCGAAGGCTTACATTTCACCTTCATAGAACTTCCAAAGTTCACTCCACATTCCATTGCCGACAAGCGCATGATGGTTTTGTGGCTCCGTTTCCTCACAGAAATCAATTCCAATACGAAGGAGATTCCTGCCGATTTGCTTAATGATCCGGAGATAGGAAAAGCCGTAGAGGAGCTGGAGATTTCCGGTTTCACTGATGCCGAACTCTGGGCCTACGACAAATTCTGGGATTCCGTAAGCGTTGAAAGAACCCTCATAGATGACAGCTACCAGAAGGGTAAGGAAGAAGGAATTGCAGAAGGCATGGAAAAGGGTAAGACTGAAGGCAAACATGAGGCCAACACAGAAACAGCACAACGATTGCTGGCAATGGGACTTTCTGCCGAACAGGTTGCCAAAGCTACCCAGCTGCCTTTGGAAATCATTAAAAATCTAAGCAATTCATAAAAAATACAATAGCGGAGATGTAGATTTCTAATATCACCATATAATCAAGGGTCTATACGCCCACTTTTCATCGTGGCATATAGATCCTTGTCCTGTCACATGAAAAAAGCAATCTCTAACTTTTTCAGAAACTTTTCCCAGAAAGCTCTTGCGGGTTTGGAAATAAAGTCGTAACTTTGCGGTAGCATTTTAATATAGTTGATTATGAAGCAGGTAGAAGAAAGATATATCAGCTTGCTGACCGACTTCGGTTTCAAGCGAATTTTTGGAACAGCAATGAACAAGGATTTGCTCATTTGCTTCCTCAACAGCTTGTTTAATGGCAGACAGGTTGTTAAGGACGTGAAGTATCTGAATCCAGAGCATGTGGGCGATGTCTATACCGACCGCAGAGCCATCTTTGATGTATATTGTGAGGGCGAAAACGGCGAGAAGTTCATCGTAGAAATGCAGAATGCCTACCAGACGTATTTCAAGGATCGTGCCCTTTTCTACTCAACCTTCCCTATCCGTGAACAGGCACCAAAGGGGAATGAATGGGATTTCAAACTCAATCATGTCTATACCGTAGCCCTGCTCAACTTCAGCATGAACGAGGATGCATTCGACAAGGAGAAAATCCGCCATCATGTGCAGTTGTGCGATACAGCTACCCACAAAGTATTTTACGACAAACTCGAATATATTTATGTAGAGATTTCCAAGTTCAACAAACCCCTGGAAGAACTGGATACGCTCTACGAGAAGTGGCTCTATGCACTGAAGAACCTCTATAAGCTTACCCAGCGCCCGAAAGAACTGTGCGACAAGGTCTTCGATCGCCTCTTTGAGGAAGCCGAAATAGCCAAGTTTACTCCGCAGGAAATGAGGGAGTATGAAGCTAGTAAGAAGGCATATCGGGATATCAAGAACTCTATTGATACGGCAAAACAAGAAGGTCTTGCTGAAGGTATAGAAATAGGCATGAAGAAAGGCATGGAAAAGGGTAAGGAAGAAGGCAAACATGAGGCCAACACAGAAACAGCACAACGATTGCTGGCAATGGGACTTTCTGCCGAACAGGTTGCCAAAGCTACTCAGCTGCCTTTGGAAATCATTAAGAATCTAAGCAATTCATAAAAAATACAATCGCGGAGATGTAGATTTCTAATATCACCATATAATCAAGGGTCTATACGCCCACCTCTCATGGTGGCATATAGACCCTTGTCGTTTCCAGTGAAGTGCGGGTGAAAGCCCCCGATGCGTATGAGTACCAAGAAGGAGGCATTGATGAGCATGAATATAAAACATGCAAACTGTAAGAGAAATAATACCATTAAATACCACTGGAAAAATAATTCTCCGTAATTTTGTATGGTCAATTCAAAAAAACGACGTATCTTTGCACTTGCAAACAAAAAAATAGAATGTCTATGCTGAACTTAACACATTACTTCCCGATAACCGACCCTACGTTGATCTTCTTCGTAGTGCTACTCATCGTTCTCTTTGCCCCTATCATTATGGGTAAACTGCGTATTCCACACATCATTGGCATGGTGTTGGCAGGAATCGTTGTCGGCAAGTATGGACTGAATATCCTGGAACGAGACTCCTCCTTTGAACTGTTTGGAAAGGTGGGCCTCTACTACATCATGTTCCTCGCAGCCTTGGAGATGGACATGGAAGGTATGAAGAAAAACAAGTCGCGACTACTCATCTATGGCTTGCTTACCTGCTTCATACCGTTTACGCTGACCTATTTCATGAGCGTCCACCTGCTCCACTACTCCACCAAGGCCTCGCTCCTCCTCAGCTGTATCATGGCTTCCAATACGCTGATAGCCTACCCGATAGTTTCGAGATACGGATTGCAGCAGAAACCGAGTGTCACGCTGAGTGTCGGATCCAGTATGCTTTCGCTTCTGATAGCGTTGGTCATCTTAGCAGGTCTCGTTGCCTCGTTTGGAGAGCATGACGGCGTACTCTTCTGGGTATTCTTCGCCGCCAAGTTTGCAGCCTATTGCGGTTTTATGATATTCCTCATTCCCCGTCTTACCCGCTGGTTTCTGCGCCGCTACAGTGATGCCGTCATGCAGTTCATCTTCGTCATGGCGATGCTTTTCATGAGTGCAGCCTTATCCCAGATAGTAGGCATCGAGGGCGTGTTCGGAGCTTTCTTTGCCGGACTCATCCTCAACAGATACATTCCCCACATATCTCCGCTCATGAACCGCTTGGAGTTCATCGGCAATGCCCTTTTCATCCCTTATTTCCTGATAGGAGTAGGCATGCTCATCAATGTCAACCTGCTCTTCCAGGGCGGTCATATCCTCTGGGTAATCTTCTGCATCGTCTTTTTCGGAACGTTAGGCAAAGCCATAGCAGCCTATGCAGCATGCCTCGGTTTCCGCCTTCCGCTTTCCTCTGGTCACATGATGTTTGGACTCACCTCAGCCCACGCTGCCGGCAGTATCGCCATGGTCATGGTCGGAATGAATATCCTCATCGGTCCCAACACTTATCTGGTGAATGATGATATGCTCAATGGCGTGGTCATCATGATCCTCTTTACCTGCATCATCTCCTCGCTTCTCACCGACTGGTCGTCCCAGAAGATTATCCTCCGAGACAAGGAATTGCCGGAAGCAGAAGACGAGAAGAAGGGCAATGACGAGAAGATTCTCATCCCTGTGAGATACCCAGAATATGCCGACAGCCTGATGGATTTGGCACTTTTAGTAAGAAATCAGAAACTGAACCGGGGACTGGTTTGTCTGAACGTGGTTTACGATGATAAGGACATGCGATACAACCAGGAACAGGGCAGACAACTGCTCGACCATTGCAGCCAATTAGCAGCAGCTACCGATGTGATGACCCAGACGCAGGTTCGTATTGCGGCCAACATCGCCAATGGCATCAAGCATGCTTTCAACGAGTTCCAATGCTCAGAGATTATCATCGGCATGCACATGCATCCGGAGCGATCTCCGAAATTCTGGGGCGAATTCCATCAGAGCCTTTTCAATGGTTTGAGCCGACAGATCATCATGGCTCGCGTCATACAACCATTGAATACAATACGCAGAATCCAAGTAGCCGTGCCATCACGAGCAGAGTTTGAACCGGGCTTTTACCGCTGGCTTGAACGCCTCAGCCGAATGGCAGGAAATCTCGACTGTCGTATCCAGTTTCATGGTCGCACCGAAACCTTGGCGCTCATCAATGAGTACATACAGAACCGCCATCATGAAGTGCGTGCCGACTATGCCTTGATGAACCATTGGAACGAAATGCCACAGTTGGCAGCCCAGATTTCCAACGACCACATGTTGGTTGTGATTACTGCCCGCAAGGGAACAGTATCCTACAAGACCGCCCTGGAACGTCTGCCAGAGGAGATCACCCGCTTCTTCTCGGGCACCAATCTGATGATTATCTTCCCAGACCAGCATGGCGATTCATCGGGTGATCAACTTACCTTCGCTGAGCCACAGCACCAGGAGGAAATCAGTGCTTACGAGGCATTCAGTCAATGGCTCAGAAAGAAAATGAGACGGTAAAATAGGGAGCTAAATCCTTCTTCACGTCGAAACAAGGACAGGCTTTGGCGGAAAACTCGTTGTGACCGTGGATGGTGGCGTGAGGGAATTCCTCCTTCAGCTGACCGATGAGATCCAGCAGGGCAGCCTTCTGTTCAATGGTTCGGGTGTCCTTCGGCTTGCCATCCTTGGATAAACCGCCGATGTAACAGATGCCGATGCTGATAGCATTGTGCCCCTTGCAATGAGCACCGATTTCAGACAAAGAACGGCCTACGTGAATGTCGCCGTTGCGATAGATGACGAAATGATAACCGATCTTTCTGAAACCGCGCGCTCTGTGCCAGCGGTCGATGTCGGCAACTGTGTAGTCCTTATCTTCTTTGGTAGCACTACAATGAATGATGATTTCCTTGATAATACGCATATTGTTATGAATTAAATTTTAGAAAAGATATACAGAACTCAGAGGGATTTCATTCTGCTCAATGTCCTGAATAATCAGCCTGATCTCTTCACCTTTCCCTATAGCTCCTTCCAATACCTTATAGAGATCAAGGTAGCAATCTAATGTATGAAGCAACAGACCTGCTGGACCAGCCTTCCCGATGATGATACTACCATGTTTCAGCGTGAAAGCCCCATTGCCAGGCATGAAGAACGGGATGCGAGATGCAGTCTTTATGGGGCGGGCGTCTATCTTTCTAATCACAGGAACATTGATAAGCTCCTTATCAATCGGAGATTCCATCCATTTCTTCCTGTAATTTTTGTTAAACATGATTTCAACCTTGTATTCACCGGCAGGCAAATGGCGAGTAGGATGCTCTAATGTTCTATACACAAGTATCCCTTCTACGAGTATAGTGCCCATTAAGCCCCAGGGAGTACCAATTTGACGATATATATTTATTTCCATAATTTTAAAATTTTGAAAGTGATATTCGGGGGAAGTGAATCCCCCGAATAATTTTGACCAGAAATTACCATGACCTTAATGACCACTTTATATTGTAGCAGTTATTTTTTGGTAATGCTTGTCTTTCAGTATAACTATCAATCCCTGTTTTCGCCAGTTCTTCAGCATTTGTCTTGCCGTCTCATTCGTTACGCTGGCTCCCTTCATGGCAATGCTTTGCTGTAGAGCCTGTTCAAACGTGAAGTTGGTATCCAAGCGTTCAAAGATAGAATCATTCTTGCCACGATGGGAACGTTCGGAAATAACAGAACGACTGCGATATGTTTTGGAAGTGAATGCTTCCTCTATGCGCTGACGGAAGTAATAGAGCGCATTATCCAACTGATAATCGGCTAAGGTGTCGAACACAGTAAGCATGGTAGGGGTCTGCGTCTTGACAATCATGTCTCGCCATAACTGCGGATCTTCCTTCAACCGCTTCTCTGCTCCGTTCAGTCCATGCTTCTGAATCAGCTGCTCTGCCACTTTGCAGAGCATGATGCAAGTCATCATTCTCATGGTGGTAGGACAGATACGGAATCGCTGACGGGCTTTCACCATATCATCATTCTTCATGGTCTCCATTCGTATCTGCTCCAGCCAATCACGGCCTTTCTGTTCCAGTTTAGGCAGTTCCACTTCGCCACTCATCAGAGGCAGAAGATGGGCTACCATCTGGATGCGCTCTTTCTGACGTTCTGTCAGCACATGAAGATTGTCGGTAAGTGGAGTGAAAGTATTATCAGGAGTACGAGCCACGATGATACGACTTTGGAAACCATCCGTGTAATTGCTGACCACTCGGTAAAGTGCATCAGGCGTTCCGCACATCACCACGTTCCACAACAGATGTTCGATGTGAACATTCACCGCATCCGCACTTCTTGCCTCTCGTTCATAGCTCGTTCCGTCGTAAGCCTGTCGGAGCATCACGGAGAAATCGCTCATAGCAGATTTCCATTTCTGCGCCACGGTATCGGCCTCAGGGGTAAACGAGAAGGCGTGTTTGCCTTCGGTGTTAGCCAGACGTTCTGCGAGATTGGCCACAGTATTGTTCAGCGTCAGACATCTTACAGGGAGTTTCGGCTCTTCTGGCTGCTCCTTCTTATTCTTTGCAGCCCGCTTCTTGGCTCTCCATTCATCCTCTTTCTGCTGATACATTTTATCCATGTCCTTCACTTCTTTCAGCCAGGAATCCACCACAGGGTCAATGCTTCCCTTGCCAGAGGCAAAATCACCAGCAATGTAGGAAATGAGGTTGAGAGAGTTCATTTTACTATGCACAGACACTTTCACTCCAGTAGCCAACGCACCGATGATTGGGCAGATGGCAGAGATAACAGGCATAGCCAAGAATGGACCAACTGCATCAACAGATTCCTTGACACCCAGCGGCAACTTAGGCAGAGCATTATAGTAAAACTGGTCATCCTGCGCATTGATTTCATCAAGTGCATTGATGAAAGCTTCATCGTCTTCATCCGTTCCTCCAGACGCAGCCTTTTTCAACTTCTCCTGTCGGATGGCAGCCAATACGTCTTTCAGGCGTTTCGGCATTTGCGTGATTTTCTCACTGAGTGCCGAGTTGATGCAAGCCATCTTCTCCTGATCAGGGAAACCATCGTAGCAGGGAATCACCTGAGCCATCAGATTGCGGTCGAAACCACAGATATGACGGAGATTAACGGCAAGCTCAAAAGTCAATGTGTTGCGATTGGATTTCACGGGTTCCTGACCGTCATTATACATCTGCCACCATTTGGCGATGATGTCGGAATAAGGAATGCCAAGATATTTGAGATCAGATGGGGCTGAAACTTTGGGAGTTCCAGCAGATGAATTTGAAGTTCCACTCTTTGCAGCTGCAACTGCTGAAGTAGCTACCTTTTCCTTCTTGCCAGCAGCCGAAGCGTTTCCGGCAAAAGTCGTAGCAGAGGCGTTCTGTATCGGATTTTCCCAAGGCTTATAGTGCTTGTTCGCCTTATGAGCACCTTCATTCAATTCCTCTTTTCCATACTTCTCTCGTTCCTCTAACACCTTGCCTTCAGCTGCCACGGCGGCCTCGTCATAAGCATCCTGAAAGAGATGCGGCGAGAGGAAGAGCAAGTCTTCATCATCCGAAGTAGTGGTGAAATAAACCCGGTTGATGTCGTGAGCCGACGTATCCATTTCGCACTCCAGCATTGTAGCAATCCTCACTTGGTTCTCCAAGATGGTCTTGCCCTTTTCACGCTCAAACACCGCATGACCGCCCTGTCTTGCGCTCCTTTCCAGCATCAGCAGACCGTATTTACTCGGCTCCTCCAGCAGCAGTTTGGCAGCCTTGGCAAAAGCCTCCGGCTCATCCATATCAAAGCCGAAAGCCTGACTTGGCAATTTCATGCCTTTCACTACACCATTGGGATAATGCCCGGAATAATTAAACTGCACCAGTCTGCGTTTCGCAGCATCGCTTCCGGCACGAGCCTGACGCAAATTCGCCTTCTGCTCTTTGCTTCCACGCAGCTGCTTGTATTCCTCTTCCGAGGTAATGGGACGGGCAACCTTGTGCCCGTTCTCCACCTTAATTAAATAACAGCTCATTCTGTTTCGTTCTTCATGTTTTAGTTCTACAATGTTTATTTAGTTTCTGCAATGTTTAAAAATATTTATCGCATAAACAAACTTACTGCTTCAACTGTAGCTCTACTACGGCATTGGCAGCCTCTCTTGCTTCCTTTACGAGCGCCTTGCCGATATTGACCCCCTCGTCACTATACACCTTGAGGGTAAGCTGCACGGCATTGTCCTTCGTCTTGCTCACACGTCCGTGAGCCAATTTCTTGATGAGTTTAGACTGAGAACGCGGCTTCGCTTTCGCAACGAAATCGAATGTGCCGTCACTCAACTGCTGGGCAACGCCCTGCGAACGGAACCCTGGCACTTGGTCTCTCACGCCCTGCTGGTCAGGTGTAAAGAGAAAACACTTTCTCTCGTCATAGAAAGCCACACCGCCCAACTGTACATGATTGCAACCGTTATTCTGTTGCACCTGCTCGCAACCATTATTCTGCGGGTTGCAGTTTTTAGAATTATCTTTCTTCATATCTGAATTGAAATTTACGAGGAGAAACATCAGGAATGTTGCGCGCTTTACTTAAGAAAATCCTCCGTCCGTTCCAACTCAGATTAATAACTTGTTCCAGAACCCTCGCAGCCTTTCTCCCTGCGAAGCTCTTTTTACCTTTTTACTTTTTTACCCTTTTACCTTTAAAAACGCCTTTTCAATGTCCGTAACCAGAATATCCTGATAAACCTGACCATTGTGCTCATGGGTAGTAAAGCGGAGCGTAACAGCCACCAAATCGCCAGGATAGAATTTGCACTGAGCCGCATTCCCCAGCATTGCCGCAGCGTACTGGTTCTCATACTTGCCACCCATCTCCTGCAACACGATGTTGCATTTCATCATCTGTCCGTTCTCACTTTTCTGACTCTGCACAGCGAAGGGCTCGCCCTGCTGCACCACTCTCATGATTTGAGTATTCATATTATAAAGTAGTCGGAAGTTGTTTCAAGATCACCAAACCATTTCAGCGTTGTCTTGTTTCTTCGACGCTGCAAAAGTACTGCGGAAAACAAGGCAAAACAATGCTTTTCCCACAACTTCCCCGAAAAACCCACAATTTTGGGAAAAATCGGGCATTTCTTGGGAAAAACAAATGGCCTACTCGCTCAGTAGGGAAAAATCAATGAAAAATCGCAAAATATTAACAAAAAGCCAATAAAACACCCCTATTTTGCTGCAAGCTTTTTCCCACACTTTCCCCGAAAAACAAAGGTGTTTGGGAAAAATCGGGGGTTTCTTGGGAAAATGGTAATTTAGTAAAAAATATAGTCCATGCCCCACTCGCCCTGAAGGGGCAGAAGCTCCTAGCCCAGGGCAATCGCCCTGGGTAAACCAGCAATCAGCCATACGCCCTGTAAGGGGCAAAAGCTTTAAAAATTCAAACATTAAAGGCACCTCCTTCACAATTCCATGAAGAAGATGCCTTTAACAAGTTCAACTATAGTTACCAAAATATTTTATCACCAAAACGGGAACTTAATTCTTGTCTAAGAGTATTTGAGAGATTGCAATTTGCAAAAGCATGATGCCCAATGTAAGTAACACTCACTGGAATAACAATACTAGTCAAAGAATAGCAACCTTCAAAAGCACTATTACCTATGCTAGTAACACTATCTGGAATAACAATGCTGTTCAAAGAAGAGCAACGACAAAATGCCTTTTCCTCAATGCTAGTAACATTATCAGGAATAACAATTTCTGTCAAAGAAGAGCAATACCAAAATACCCTCTCCACGATACGAGTAATACCTGCAGGAAGAATAAGGCTACGCAAAGAAGAGCAACCATAAAATGCTCTATTCCCAATGCTAGTAACACTATCAGGAATAACAACGTCTGTCAAGGAAGAGCAATCCGTAAATGCGCTTTCTCCAATGCTTGTTACACTGTTGGGAATAACAATGCTTGTCAAGGAACGGCAATTTGCAAATGCGCAACGTCCAATGCTAGTAACACTGTCGGGAATAACAATGCTTGTCAAGGAACGACAATTGCTAAATACACTCTCTTCAATGCTAGTAACACTGTCGGGAATAACAATGCTTGTCAAGGAACGACAACCACAAAATGCACAACGTCCAATGCTAGTAACACTATCCGAAAGAACAAGATTATGCAGATACTTGCAACATGAGAATGCATCATCCCCAATGCTAGTAACACTATTAGGAATGACAAGACTACGCAAAGAAGGACAACGATGAAATGCACCATCTTCAATGCTAGTAACACTATCGGGAATAATAAGACTACGCAAAGAAGAGCAAATACTAAATTGCCCTGCTCCAATACTAGTAACACTATCGGGAATAACAAGATTACGCAAAGATGAGCAATCACTAAATGCTCTATTACCAATACTTGTAACACCAGCAGGAAGAACAAGGCTACTCAAAGAAGAACAACCTTCAAAAGCTCTATTACCAATGCTAGTAACACTATCTGGAAAAACTATGTCTGTCAAAGAAGAGCAACCTTCAAAAGCACTATTTCCAATACTAATTACACTAGCAGGAATAACAAGACTACTCAAAGAAGAGCAACCATAAAAAGCACCATCCCCAATGCTGGTAACACTATCCGGAATAACAATGCTACGCAAAGAAGAGCAACCACGAAAGACATCACACCCAATGCTAGTAACACTATCGGGAATAATAAGACTACTCAAAGAAGAGCAATCTTCAAATGCCCTATTCCCAATGCTAGTTACACTGGCTGGAATGACAAGGCTAGTCATAGAAGTGCAACCACGAAATGCACCATCCCCAATGCTGGTAACACCATCAGGAATATCAAGACTACTCAATGAAGTACAACCGCAAAATGCTCCATGTCCAATGCTAGTTACACTAACAGGAATGACAATATCTGTCAAAGAACGGCAATTACGAAATGTCCAATCCCCTATGCTATTAACACTAGCAGGAAGAACAAGGCTACGCAAAGATGAGCAATCTGAAAACACATAATTCCCAATACTAGTAACACTATCAGGAATAACAAGACTACACAGAGATTCGCAATATCCAAATGCACTCTCTTCAATGCTAGTTACACTATTAGGAATAACAAGACTACTCAAAGAAGAGCAATATTCAAATGCCCCTCCTCTAATACTTGTTACACCGTTAGGTATAACAACGCTTGTTAAGGAACAACAACCAGAAAACGCACAATTCATAATGGTAGTAACACCGTCAGGAATATCAAGACTACACAAAGAAGAGCAACCCGCAAATGCATTATATCCAATGCTGGTAACACTGGCAGGAAGAACAACACTACTCAAAGAAGAGCATAATATAAAAGCACTATCACCTAAGCTCGTAACACTATCAGGAATAACAAGGCTACGCAAAGATGAGCATTCAAAAAAAGCCCACTCGCCAATGCTAGTAACACCATCAGGAAGAACAAGATTATTCAAAGAAGAGCAACCATAAAAAGCACAATCCCCAATGCTAGTTACGCCAGTAGGAATAACAAGGCTACTCAAAGAAGAACAACCACGAAATGCACTATTCCCAATGCTAGTAACACTATCAGGAAGAACAAGACTATTCAAAGAAGAGCAACCATAAAAAGCACAATTCCCAATGCTAGTTACGCCAGTAGGAATAACAAGGCTACTCAAAGAAGAACAACCACGAAATGCACTATTCCCAATGCTAGTAACACTATCAGGAAGAACAAGACTACTCAAAGAAGAGCAACCATAAAATGCACCATCGCCAATGCTAGTAACACAATCAGAAATAACAAGGCTACTCAAAGAAGAGCAATCACGAAAAGCATCACACCCAATGCTAGTAACACCATCAGGAATATTAAGACTACTCAAAGAAGAGCAACCACAAATTGCATTATTCCCAATACTAGTAACACAGTCAGGAAGAACAAGACTACTCAAAGAAGAGCAACGACGAAATGTACTATTTCCAATACTGGTAACACCGTCAGGAATAACAAGACTACTCAAAGAAGAGCAATCTATAAATGCACAATCCCCAATACTTGTAACACTATCCGGAATAACAAGGCTACGCAAAGAAGAGCATTTTAAAAAAGCCCACTCGCCAATGCTAGTAACACCGGCAGGAATAACAAGACTACTCAAAGAAGAGCAACCATAAAAAGCTCTATTACCAATGCTAGTAACACTATCAGGAAGAACAAGACTACTCAAAGAAGAGCAACCACTAAATACATCATCCCCAATGCTAGTTACGCCATCAGGAATAACAATGTTCGTAAAGGAATGGCAAGCAGCAAAAGCACAATCTCCAATACTAGTAACACTAGCAGGAATAACAATATCTGTCAAGGAACGGCAATTTAAAAATGCGCCACGTCCAATGCTAGTAACACTATCAGAAATAACAATGTTGGTCAAGGAACGGCAAAAAGCAAAAGCATAATCCCCAATACTAGTAACACTATCAGGAATAACAATATCTGTCAAGGAACAGCAGCCAGTAATTTTTCTCCAACGAAAAGCCTCGTCACAAATAATCTTTGTTCCCCTTTTAATTGAATAAGTACCATTGAGTTCTCTCGGTGATTTTAGCAATTTTCTTCCATCTTTGCTATATTTCACTCCATATTCATCTATAATAGCCTCATTCAACTCTTCATCTGTTGCCTTTGTAGACATATCAAGATTATCACTAGTATCTTGACTTACCTTTACATATTCTGATATTGTAGGATACTGCATAGCTTACACGATTATTAATTAACTATCTTAAGTCGTATTTTCATTCGACATTACAAAGATACACATTATATTGAAAAACAACAAAGAAAATATGAAAATTACAAGGTATTTTAAAGCTTTTGCCCTTTCAGGGCGTCAGGGTTGCGTCCGTAATAACCCAGGGCGATTGCCCTGGGCTAGGAGCTTCTGCCCTTTCAGGGCGTGTTGGGGTTAGTCATCAGCTGCGTTTCCTGCTTGCGAGACGACTCCGCAACGCACTACTTTCCCCAATATCTTTCAGCCATAGGCTGCAACCTTTCCTTTATTACTTCCATAACAGTCTTGAAATCAAGAGTTTCTTTCCATTGAATCTTTTTCAGAAATGCTTTCCAGCGAACTATACGTGCTGCGTCTGTCGCAAAACTTTCTGTAAACAACTGCAATTCGGGATTGTATGTAAGCCCTCTATTATCAAAAGTCGCCTTAATCGCATCATATATAAAGCAAAGAGCCACCTTTCAGCAAAAAATTGTCCTTATATTGGCTTACAGATACTCTGTAAAGCAACCTCTCGTTGAAATATCTTGCCAAGAGATACATATATTTATAGCCTGTCTCATTCATCAGATTGAGCAAGCGGGTCTTAACAGACTTACCGTAGTTTTTCTTTCCCATCTTATTCTATTGCTATTTCAAGATAATTTTTCAATGTATTGAATACCCTGAGGCGTTTGGCGTAATCCTGCAAACGACTGAGATTGCGATTGGGCTTTCTCAAATAAGAACGAATCACTTCCGCACAAACATCCAGCCCCAATTTGTTTCTGTATTTCACTGCATCACAAACACTTCGCTCCAAGTCGGTAATGCGAACATGGAAACCGGATATTTCTGCTTCCATAATGCCAAACTCCAGATTCTCCTTCTTCCAATAATACAATTCTATCGGAAGCGTTTCAGGAATCTCTACTTTCCTTTTATTGGCGATGGCAATGCAAAAAGCTGGTGGAACAGTTGTCGAAAGCTGATGATAAGCCCAGGCATTGTATAGACACACAATACCTTTAGGGACAATCCGCTCCACATCTATCATTGTATTCAGCAGGGCTTCCGGAACAGCATAAATGCCCTGGCGCAACTTGATCAAGTCGCCACGTTCCTTAGCTCTCAACAATCGCTTATACTCTGCCATATGAGGAATATCAGTAGTAGAGATTGTGCCTCCTAGTGCTTCCACTTTACAAACTATATTGTCCATATCACATTTATATTAATATCATTTTCGCTGCAAAAATACAATATTTTTTTGAAAAGCGGCAATATTCTACGGAATATTTTCAAAAACGCCGTAGAATATTACCAGCATTATCCTTGTTTTATACCCAGGGACGATAATTATCTCTAAATCTTCCTCTCTACTTTCCAATATCAACACCAATACTTCTCTTATAATCCTCCATCTTCGCCAGCTTATAATACAGATCCTGAGCGGTATGATAATCGGGATCGGAGCCTTCAAGCCACTCCGAAAAATGGCGGTTGTGGTTCTTCTGCGTTTCCTGCTTGCGGAACGACTCCACCACACATTTCTTTTCTGCATCAGGAAACATCAGGTTCATGCGGGCGGCAAAGGCTGCCTTGTCCTGATCTTCACGGATGATGTGGAAAGTATATCGCATCATACACCATACTATATACCATTTCTGTTGCGTATCAATATTGCCCTTAATCCAGAACTTCAATTTATTCTCCAACTTCACAGGGTCCACCCAGTTCACAAAGAACGGATCACCAAGTTTCTCAAATTCATCTGCTTTAGCAATCGCGTTTCTAAGATTCTCAAATTCTCCCTGAAACATAAATAGTTTGTTGAAATCATCAGGTAAAGCCTGTTTCTGACAAAGCCCGCTCGCAAGCAGTTCTTCAGGAGAGTCATCAATGAAATAATTTTCATACCACATGAGGCAAAGAGGATTTTGGTTGTATTTATCTACCGTCTCATCCATTTTGGAGCTAAGACTAACCTTATTAGCATCCAATCTTCTCACATCAAAGTATTTATTTCTTCTCTTAACAACTCTTTCTATATGTTGGGGAAGATTATTATCATCATATTGCTTCTTGATATAATGGTAGATAATTGCCTTTTCATGTTCCGAGCGAAAATCCTCCAAATGTGATAAAGCTGATATGGTATGTTTTATCTGGTCGATGTAGGTAAGCAAATTATCCAATGATAGCTTTAATCCAGATGATACCATTTCTTTCGGACAAGGCTGTATAATATCATAGGTAATAACCTTAGCATTATTCCCTGCCAGAACTCTGAGATCGCTCTCATTTGGGAATTGATAGAAATAGGTTGGATCCGTATCTATAGGCTGGCAGACAAGATACTCAAATTTACCCAATACACGTTCTAATTTCTCCCTATAAATGAATAAAATATCCTCACTATAATTTTTATAGATAGAGATATACATTTTCTTGTGGAGCGTATGCACTAAATTCAGGTAATCAGCCATTTCTATAGACAAAGTCTGATATATACAAAAGAGGTAATCAATGTGAATGTGCTTTTCAGAATAATATTTGATTTCACTGATAGCATGATTAATCTCATTAAATAAATGATCCGTCTCTCTCTTATAAATGACAACATCATTCACATTGATGGGGGCATAGACTTGTTCGCCAGTATCCTCATCTGTTAATAGAAGATCTTCTGCAGAGTTAATTTTCAGCAGAAGATTGAAGCTTTCTTCATTTTCTTCTTTTGTGTTTTGCATTTTTTAAGTTTTTAATTATTAAAAAGAAAGGCGAAGGTATCCTTGAAGTACCAATATTCTTGGTACCTTGCTGATTATCTTCTGGAGTTGCTGGGGGCCGAATATTGAGAAGTGTAGTTGGAGCGCCTATATCATATTATGTGATATTTTCTACTTCTTTTTCTTCAATATATTTATTTTTGTTCAACAATTTTACTATACATCACGATTTTGCTCCTGAAAACCTATATATTTGAGCTTAAAAATAAGGGTTTTTAGTGAAAAAATCCGCAGTTTTGAGCTCTTAAGTGAAAGAATAAGCCGAAAAACGCTCCATAAATAGGGATTTCTTATCATAGTATAAATACACAATAATAGGTCCCTCTCTAATTTACGTATTACTGCCTATGGTTGATTCTACTTCCATGAGTTAGGATTTATAAGTCACTCATAATAAAGTACTTAACTCCGCCACTTGGGGGGGGTAATTCTAATTCGCTCTATATGTTTATCAGCATCTAAAATGTTCCGTATTTCATATCTTTTGGGAAAGATAATAAATCTTTTATATAATATCGAATTTTATTATTTTTTTTAACGTAAAAGCAGAAAATAGCTATTTTGGGGGTATAAGAAGTCCAATTTTGATGGCAAAACATCCA